>VOFJ01000299.1_pt1 | contig 77309 bp, 160 predicted proteins | sample 5384081 | NCBI WGS metagenome assembly VOFJ01 (sample SAMN12384729, study PRJNA508395) | human gut metagenome | isolation source: healthy gut I | host: Homo sapiens | reverse complement strand
TAGAAGAATAGGAGTGTATTACAATGTCAAAAAGAGGTTTCCCAGGAGGAATGGGAGGATTTGGTGGAATGAACATCAATCAATTAATGAAAGAAGCAAAAAAAAAATGCAAGCAGATATGGAAAAAATCACAAACAGAACTTGCAAATAAAGAGTTTGATGCAAGTGTTGGTGGTGGAGCAGTATATGTAAAAGTATCTGGTAGTAAAGAATTAAAAGAAATTAAAATTCAAAAAAAGAAGCTGTTGATCCAGAAGATGTAGAAATGTTACAAGATTTAATATTAAGTTGTGTAAATGAAGCATTAAGAAAAAGTTGACAGTGCACAAGCTCAAGAGCTTGGAAAATACAATATTCCGGGGTTAATGTAAGATGTCATATTATTCACCATCAATAGAAAAATTAATTGAAGCATTTGAAAAATTGCCTAGCATTGGAAACAAAAACAGCAGCAAGGCTTGCTTTTCATATATTAGATGCAAGTGAAGAAGAAACTAATGAATTTATAACAGCAATACAAGATGCAAAAAGAATTTAAAATATTGTTCACAATGCTATAATATTACAGATACAGACCCATGCCCAATATGTGGTAATCAAAATAGAGATCATTCTATTATTTGTGTTGTAGAAGATGTAAGAGATGTTGTTGCAATGGAAAGAACGCATGAATTTAAAGGTGTTTACCATGTATTGCATGGAAGTATTTCTCAATGAATGGAGTAGGGCCAGATGATATAAAATTAAAAGAGTTACTTTCACGTTTAATGGAAGGACAAGTTAAAGAAATAATTTTAGCAACAAATCCAAGAGTTGAAGGAGAAGCAACAGCAATGTATATATCAAAACTTGTAAAACCACTTGGAGTAAAGGTTACAAGAATTGCACATGGAATTCCGGTAGGTGGAGATTTAGAGTACACAGATGAAGTTACTTTAAGTAAAGCTTTGGAAGGAAGAAGAGAATTATAAGAAGTTGAAAAGTGTGAAATACTTTTCAACTTTTCTGTGCAAAAAAGTAAAAAACATTGACTTTTTTCGATTTTATTGATATACATATAAATGAAAAATAGAGAAAGGAGATGAAAAAATATGTCAGAAAAAGGAAAAGGAGTTTTAGCATACATATTTACATGGATTGGAGGTCTTATTGTACTATATGGTATGAAAGACAATGAAAGAAATACAAAAAAATCCATGCAGCACAAGCTATAGTTATAGGTATAGGATATATGGTAATATACATGATTTATAGATTTATTCCTGTATATATTCCATTTTTCTCAACAATTGTATATGGATTATATATTGCTCTTGTGATTAGTGGAATTGTTAAAGTTAATAAGGGAGAAGATCCAGAATTACCAGTAGTTGGGAAGATTGCAATGTGTTTATTTGATAAAGAAATCAATGAAGAATACTATATCAGAGGAGAATAAAATTAAAATGACAAAAGCTAAATATTTAATAATAGCAATATTTGCTATTGGATTATTAATACCTAATGTCGTTAATGCAGCTGATGTAAGCGTAACAAGAAATATTTATTCAAACAATGGTAGTATGAAATTTGAATTTAAAGGATTGACTTTAGACAAAACACATGAATATGAATTTGGTCTTACAAAAAAACTGTAGCTGCAGAAGTATTAACATGGCATTTAATAACAGAATATACTGAAACAACAGCAGTTGTTGATGTAACAACTACTACAAAAAGATTTAAGAGATGTTATAAATGTTGTTGATACAGGTTATATCACGATAAAAGATAAAACTACAGATACTGTGGTATTACAACCATATTCTGTTAATTTAAAAACACCATATTTAAGGGTAGCAAACTATACAGTACTTAATAACGGAAAACAATTTAACTCTAGCTCTACAGATTGTATTCAAATTGCATTAAGATGTGCTTCAAATAGCGAGGCATATTATCAGTATGAAAAAAATTACAGATACTAGCATTATAAATAAGTATAAAGAAATTAAATCAAAAAATGGAGATGTAATGGAACTTGAGGGAATGTTAAAAACAAACCCACCTAGTTCAAATTGGACTACTTGGGAGTACTGGAATGGTTATGACTATGCTACAGGTATGAATGGATTTGGACATCCTCAAAGTAATATATCTGTTCCTGAAAATGGATTATATTATATGTGGATATATTTTTTCTGGTACTGGATTAAAAAAATATATGGTTATATATTAGTAGATAATTTAGAGCCAGATATTGCATTAGAAGGTATTTCAGTACCATCAACAAAAACTTTAAAACTAGGAGAAACACTTACACTTACACCTACATTTAAACCAACTAATGCTACAAATAAAAATAGTAAATTGGACTTCAAGTGATGAATCTATTGTAGCAGTTAATAATGCTGGAAAGATAACAGGAAAGAAAGTTGGTTCTGCAATAATTACAGTAACTACACAAGATGGTAACAAAAAAAGCAACTTGTACAGTAACTGTTGTAAATTCAAATAATAATACAGGTACAGAAGACACAAAACAATATTTGTCTTTCCCATATGTAATATTTAATGGTACATCAAGTATAACTGTAAAAAACTATACAGGAAGTTATAAATTATACTATCAATTTGTAGAAGTAACTGATAAAAAGTTTAGTGAATTAACAGCATTAAAAAAAGAAGAATATAAAAATTCAAAAATAACATATGCTGAATTTTTAACAAAATACAAACAGACATTACCACAATATAATGAAAAAGATTGGGTAGAAACTAAAGATGGAAAATTTGAAAAAAGATTTATCAGGTTTTACAGGTACAAAGAAGTTCGCACTATGGGGAAAGTTAGTAATGGATTACTAAAACAGTATATGAAGCAGAAATTTATTCAATGGATGGAAGCGGAAAAGCTTCAAATATACCAAATGAGACTGATAAAATAACAGATAATACTAAAGCAACAGGAAAATTACCTCAAACAGGTATTGGAATGGGAGTTATTGTAGTTATTACAATTACTGCTTTATGTGGTGGATATGCATTTATAAGAACAAATAAACTAAGAGATATTTAATGTTTATTATATAAGAGGGAATTTATATATACTTATTAAACTAAGAATATAATCCCTCTTAAATAATACTTTAAAATATAAAAAGCAAGTAATGGAAAAACTTATGATGTGATAGCTAATCTAAATATTCCTAGCCTTGGAATAAAATATCCAGTTTTGTCATCAACATCAACAGCTTTGTTAAAAATATCATTAAACAAATATTGGGGCGCAAATCCAAATGAAGTTGGAAATATGTGTATTGTAGGACATAATTATGAAGATTCAAGATTTTTGGAAAGTTAAATAAAATAAAAAAAGGAGCAATTGTGAAAATAACAGATTTAACTGGAAAAACTTTAGACTATGAAGTATATGATACCTATACTGTTGGACCATATGACACAGATTGTACTAGCCAGTTGACAAAAGGCAATACAGAAGTAACATTGATAACATGCAATAAAGATGGAAGTAAAAGGTTTGTAGTAAAAGCGAGAGCAAAAATATAAGATGTAGTAAATAATAAAATTTACCACATCTTATTTTTTATATTATATAAATATAAAAATTTATTTTAATAATATATCACAAATTTCTTTAGTAGAATTCTTTTTTAGCAAGTTTAATTGCATTTTCTCGCATTTCAATAAGTTTATTTTCATCTTTAAATACCAAGTCAATAATTTCATCTGGATTAGCATCTGATCTAAGCCAGATACCAGCACCTTTTAGATTCTAAAAATTCAGCATTTTCTTCTTCTTGACCGGGTATTGGATTAATAATTATCATAGGTAAGTTAAGAAGCTAAACTCTCAGTAGTTGTAAGACCACCAGGCTTACTTACAACTAAGCAAGATATATTCATAAGTTCTGGAACTTTATCTGTAAAACCAAGAACTCTAACTCTATCTTCAGCTTGATTATTTTTAACTAATTCTTCAAAAGCCTCTTTCATTTTTTCATTTTTACCTGCTACGGCAACAATTTGAAAATCAGTAAGTTTTTTGATAAAAGCTTCTAAAACTTGAACAGTTCTATCTTTTCCTAAACCAAATTCACCACCACCGAAAAATAAAATTACTTTCTTACTAGGATTTAATTCAAACATTTTATAGATTTTTTCTTTTTATCAAAATTTTCGAAAAATCTATCAGACATAGGAATTCCGGTAACATGGATTTTATTTTCATTTATTCCTAATTCAATCATATCATTTTTCATATTATCATTTGAGACGAAGAAATTATTTGTATATTCACTGCCAACAAGCCACTGTTTATGAATAGCAAAATCAGTTAAAAATTGTTGCAATTTCACAATCAATTTTACCTTTTGCTTTTAAATAACTTGCCATTTGACTACTGAATGGGTGAGTGGAAATAATTAAATCAGGATTTATTTCATTAATTAATTTTCCTAATTTTTTTTAGCCATCAATTTATTACTATCTTTGCTAATTTCAGAAAGCAAGCCTTTTTTGAGAGCCTTCATATACTTTGCCCCACAACTTTGGAGCTTTTTAGCCATTTCTCTATAAGCACCAGTTGTCATCTTTTCTATAGGTCTATTTACATATTTCATACAGTCTATCATTTGAGTTTCAATATTTTTCATAATTTTCTGTTATGTATTTTTTGAATAGATTTTGCAGCTGATAAATGTCCACCACCATAGGATGCATAAAGGATTATCACTTTTCTCATAAAATTTCTTTCTCCTTGTATTTATTTGAACCAATTGTATCACACATTATTCAAAATCACAATAAAATGAATAATTTTACAAAAAATGTGCAAAAATACCAATAACAAAAATTCAGGAGTTTATTATGAGAAAAAAAAATTGATTTTTAGCATTTTTATAGCTTTAATATTTCTTATTATTTATGTAATAAATATGTTACCAAAGGAAGAAGTGCAAGCGGCAAGTAGTGGTAGTAACTCAGATATACAACTTCTTGCAAGAGCAATAAATGGGGAAGCAAGAGGAGAACCTTATGAAGGACAAGTGGCAATTGGAGCAGTGATATTAAACAGAGTAAAAAGACTCAAGGTTTCCAAATACTATTGCAGGAGTAATTTATCAGTCGGGTGCTTTTACGGCAGTGGCTGACGGACAAATAAATCAAGCTATGGAGGATGAAGCAACTGTAATGAAAGCAGCAAGAGATGCAATGAATGGGTGGGATCAACTGGTGGAGCTGTATATTATTTTAATCCTGCCACTGCGACAAACAAGTGGATTTGGTCAAGACCTCTTATAAAAACTATTGGAAAACATAGATTTTTGTAAATAAGAAAGGAAGATAAAAAATGAATAAATTAGTAGATTGGAAAAACAGATTAAAAAAGATAGACACATGCTTAGTGTTGTAGTAGTTTTATTTGCTATAATAATAGCAATGGGAATATGGATTTATAAAAAAACAAGTAGACTATAGACAAGCTTCAGAAAACCAATATAATATGGCTTTTTATGAAATAGTAAATTACGTACAAGATGTGGAAACATATTTGGCAAAATCACTTATATCAAGTACCTCAGAACATGGAGCAGAAACATTAACAAATGTATGGAAAGAAGCCAATTTAGCACAAGTGTATTTGTCAAGATTACCTATAGAATCGGTAGAACTTGAGAATACAGCAAAATTTTTAAATCAAGTGAGTGATTATAGTTTTTCATTATCTAGAAAAAATATAAAAAAATGAAAAATTAACACAAGAGGATTTAGATAATTTAAAAAGAATTGCATAATTATAGCGTACAATTAAAAAATACTTTAGACCAATTATCCGCAAGAGATATAGGAAGTGGAAGAATTAGTTGGGGAGAATTAACTAAAAAGGAAGTGTTGCTTTTGCGCAGGAAGTTAGCAATATTTCAAAAAAAAGTAGTTTTAGTAATATGGAGCAAAACTTCCACGAATATTCAGGCTTAATTTATGATGGAGCATTTTCTGAACACATAACTAGCAAAAAGAAAAAAGAGAGGACTAACAGGTGATAATATAGATGAACAAAAAAAGCACAAGAAATTGCTAAAAAATTTATTGGAGAAGACAAAGTTCAAGAAATAACTTCAACAGGAAAATCCGAAAACACTAATATGCCAACATTTGATTTTTAGTGTAAAAGTAAATGGAGAAACAAATTCAAATATGGTAATATCTATTTCTGAAAAAGGTGGACATGTAGTATTTATGAATTACAACAGAGATATTCAAGCTGAAAGTGTAACACAAGAAAGAGCTGACGAAAATAGGAAAAGACTTTTTAAAATCTCGCGGATTTGATGATATGAAAAGAAACCTATTATTTAAAACAAGATGGAATTGTAACAATAAATTATGCATATGAACAAGATGGAGTAACAGTATACCCAGATTTAATCAAATTAAAAGTTGCTCTAGATAATGGAGAAATAATGGGAATTGAGACAACAGGATATTTAAATAGCCATGAAAAAAAAGAAATATATCAGATGTGAAAATAACAAAAGAGCAAGCTAAAAAGACTTAAATTCAAAAATAGAAATTTTAAGTGAAAATTTAGCAATAATTCCAACTAGTGGAAAACTGAAGTATTATGTTGGGAGTTTAAAGGAAAAGTTGATGACACAGACTTTTTTAGTATATATAAATGCTAAAACAGGAGAAGAACAAGATATTTTGGTAATAACCAATACACCAAATGGAACATTAACACATTAATACGTCATTAAAAACTTGCGGTAACATTGTTACAAAAGCAATAGAAATTGCTAATAGAACAGCTCAGTAATTTGAAAAAAATCGCTTTAGTATAAAAACTAAGGCGATTTTTTCGAGCAAATTTATTGCAAAAATTATATAAATTGGAATATAATAAATAAAAAAGAAAGAAGGTAGAAATATGGAAATAACAATTAAAGATATAATAGAGAAATGCAATGGAAAGTTAATTCAAGGTAATGAAAATTTAGTTTTTGACAAATTATGCAAAGATACAAGAATTCTAAATAAAGGTGAAATTTATTTGGGAATTCAAGGTGAAAATTTTAATGGCAGTAACCTATATGAACAAGCACTAGAAAAAGGCGCTATAGCATGTATTCTACAAAATGTAGAAGTTTCAAACGAAGTATTAAAAAAAAATACCCAGAAGCAACAATAGTTTTAGTAGAAAACACAGTAAAATGTCTACAAGAATTAGCAGCATATAAAAAAGAAGTATGTGCAATATTCCAGTGGTTGCAATTACAGGAAGTGTAGGGAAAACAAGCACAAAAGATATGGTGGCAAGTGTACTTTCACAAAATATAAAGTAACTAAAAACACAAGGAAATTATAACAACGAAATAGGTATGCCACTTACATTACTTAGTTTAAAAGATGAAGAAATAATGGTACTTGAAATGGGAATGAACTCATTTGGAGAGATAAGTTTGCTTTCTAGAATTGCAAAACCAGATGTTGCAATTATTACAAATATAGGAACAGCACATATTGGACTTTTTAGGCTCGAGGGAAAATATATTAAAAAGCGAAACTTGAAATACTTGAGGGACTAAATAAAAATGGAACAGTAATCATAAATTATGATAATGATTTATTAAATGCGTGGTATGAAAAAAAGAAAAAGGAAAATATAATGTTATTACATATGGAACACAAGCAGGAAGTATGATTATAGGAAAAAATGCAATATTCCATGAAAATGGAACAGATTGTGAAGCAGTTATAGATTCCAAAACATATAATGTACATATTCCAGTTGGAGGAGAACATTTTGTATCAAATAGTTTATGTGCTTTAAGTGTTGCAAAAAGTATTTGAAATTCAATTGAAAGGGCATTAAATGGAATAGAAAATTTTGAACTTACTAAAAAAAAGAATGGAAATAAAACAAGCAAAATGTGGAGCTATGGTTATAAATGACTGTTATAACGCAAATTATGATTCAATGAAAGCTGCTTTGGATTATATGAGCAAATTACCTAATCCAAGGAAAATAGCTGTATTAGGAGATATGGGAGAATTAGGAGAATACAGTCAAGAGATACATGAAAAAATTGGAGAAGTTGTTGCACAAGATAATATTGATATTCTTGTTTGTGTGGGAACAGAGGTAAAAAGTTTAATAAATAAAGCAAAAAGAAAATGGAGTGGAAAATACATATCATTGTAATTCAAATGAAGAAGCAATAAATTTATTAAATAAGACATTACAAAAAGATGATGTTGTATTAATAAAGGCATCAAATTATATGAAATTTACAGAAATTTGTGAAGCAATTTGTTAGAAAGAGAGGAAAAATTTATGAGAAAAAAATAGGTGTTATATTTGGAGGAATGTCTACAGAACATGAGGTTTTCTATATCTTCAGGAACTTCAATAATTTCTAATTTAGATAAACAAAAATACGAAATTCTACCAATATATATTAGCAAAAAGTGGAGAATGGTATAAATATACAAAACCAGTAAATGACATTATACCATTACATGTTGGAGATGAAATAACAGAATTAGAAAAAAAATAGAAAATGAATTTGAATGCTTAAAAAAAGGTTGGACATAGCATTTCCTGTATTACATGGTTTGTATGGAGAGGATGGAACAATCCAAGGATTATTAGAATTATTAAAAATTAAATATGTAGGTTGCAAAGTACTTAGTTCAAGCATTTGTATGGATAAAGTGTATGCAAAAATAGTATTTGATAAAGCACAAATTCCTCAAGCAGACTATGCTTATGTAAAGGCTGAAAAGGGAAAATATACATATGTTCATAAAAAACTTTGATGAAGAAACATTAGATTTAGATTCAAATTTGTAAGAAAATAGAAAGTAAATTAGGATTACCAGTTTTTGTTAAGCCATCTAATTCAGGTTCATCAGTTGGAATAAAGAAAGCGGAAAACATTGAAGAATTAAAGCAAGCTATTGAGTATGCAAGTAAATATGATACTAAAATTCTAATAGAAGAAGAAATAATAGGAAGAGAAGTTGAATGTGCTGTAATTGGAAACACAGACGTAAAAGCTACTTGCGTAGGAGAAATTTTGCCAGCAGAGGACTTTTTATACATTTGATGCAAAATATAATAATGCACAATCTAGAGTAGTTATTCCTGCGGAAGTTGAAAAAAAAAAAACAAGAAGAAATTAAAAAATTAGCAATAAAAGCCTTCAAAGCTGTTGATGGAAAAGGATTAGCAAGAGTAGATTTCTTTATCAGAAAAAGTGACAACAAAGTATGTATAAATGAAATAAATACTTTGCCAGGCTTTACTCAAATTAGTATGTATCCAAAACTATGGGAAGAAATGTGGAATACCATATTCAAAATTGCTAGATAATTTAATAGAATTGGCTTAAAACTATTTAAAACGCTAAAAAATATATGATATAATATGGCACATAACAAAAAAAGACAGAGAAATTAGAGGGCATACTAGGGGGAAATCTAAATGATTTTCAAAGATTATTATAAGATATTGGGGTTGCCAAACAGTAATGTAACAACAGAACAAATAAAGCAAGCATATAGAGAACAGGCGAAAAAATATCATCCGGATATTAATACTACCAGTAATTTTTCAGAAGAAAGATTTAAAGACATAAATGAAGCATATAAAACTTTGTCAAATACTTCTACAAGAAGAAAATATGATAGAATGTGGAATTCTCGTATAGGTAAAAAAGCAGAAAAATAGAGGACAAGCTAAAAAGAGAAAAGAAGTCTGCATTTGCTGAGTTTTTTTCAAATGTTTTTTTGGTGAAATTAAAAATAATAAAGCTAAAAGTGAAGATATAAATGGTAACAAAGCTCCTATAAAAGGAGAAAATATAGAAACTGAAATCACAGTATCTATATTTGATGCATTTTATGGAGTAGAAAAAAAAAAGCTAGCATTAAGAGCTGTAAATGGAAAAATGAGAGAATTTAATATAAAGATACCAGCTGGAATTAGAAATGAAGAAAAAAATACGTTTAATGGGGCAAGGAAAACCAGGGGAAAACGGAGGAAAAGCTGGAGATTTATTAGTAAGAATTCATATAGAAAATGATAAAAAGTTTACATTAAATGGTGTTGATTTAATTAAGAATTTATATGTAACACCTTGGGAAGCTGCTTTAGGAACAAAATTAAATATTTCCTCTATTGATGAAGAAATATTACTATATATACCACAAGGAACACAATGTGGAGAAAGCTTAAAACTTAAAGAAAAGGGGGTACCTTGACGGAAAAGGTGGTAGAGGAGATTTAATTATAAATATTCAAATAATGAATCCTACTGATATAACAGAGGAAGTGAAAAAGAAATTATTTGAACAATTAAAGAAAATATCAAAATATAATCCAAGAGAAATACGTAGTTAACATAAGTTTTATCACTCGAAAAGGTTGACATATTGCTAAAAAATGTACTATAATTTAATGTAGTGATGAAATTTAACAAAAGACAAACTATGTATTATACTACAATTCATAGAAAAAGGAGTATAAAAGATGGACAAAATACAAGGTAAACACTTTAGTATTACAGATCCTCAAGGGAGTAAATACAGTAATTTATAGGGTGAACAAAACACCAAGAGAATTATTACAAGAGTATCCAAAATTTACAGTACAACGTTTAGAGTATGCTGAAGAATTAAATGGAAATTTAAAAAAGAAAACATTTTTTTGTTGATGAACCAGAAAATGAGGAAGAATTAGTAATTTTATCTTTTGGGCAAGATAGAGTAGTTATTAACATGGGACTTTTAGAGGAGGACAAAGTAAAAATAGCTAAACGTCCTATACCAATTAAGTTTGATACTTTATATTCAGAGCAAGAACAAGAATATAAAGAGTTTAGATATACACCTGATTTAAAGAGGCCTATATCAATAATAGATCCAGAAACAACAGAAGAAATCAAACCAATTTTATATTTTGATGAAGAAACAAATGAAGTAAAAAGGTAAATGCAAATTAAAACCATACAAATCATATTTTGCATTTGAAATTAGAGAGAGTAAAGAATAGAAGGGAGTATTTATATGAGTAGTACAACTGTACGTTCAGAAAATAACCAAATCAAAACAGAAGTAACAGGAATGGGAATAGTATTCAATACACGTGAAAATAAATATGAAATTGAAGTAGGTCAAACTCTAGACACAGTATTAAAAAGATCATATTCAAACACAAGGAGAAATGGGAATTGGTGTTGAAAATGGATATGTAGAAAAAAGTGGAAATAGTAGTAAATTAGTAACAGCAAATGAAACTAAAACTATGAAAAATCCAAGAGCATATGAGGGTTATTTCAAAACAAAGAGAACAAAGAAGAGAAAGAAAAGGAAAAATTAAACAAGTAGAAATGGATAGATAAAAACTAATGAAAAGGTGATAGGAATCTATGAACATGAAAGTAAGAAAAACATTAAAAGATAATAAAAAAAAGTTTAATAATAATAGGAATTCTATGGGTTGTTTTAGCAATAATCCTTGTTTCGCCATTGCATATTCCATTGTTGAATCTGTAAACAATGGAATTTTTGACTTTAGTATATTTATACAACAAATATTTTCAAATATAACGAGTTTTAATACTTTTGGAAAAGTATTTGGAGAGAAATATATAGGAGCATTTTTTAAAACATTAGCATACTACACAATTATATATATTGTATTCTCAACAATAGGATTATTTAATCAAAAGCTAAAAGTGATTATAAGGACATTGAACATGGCTCAAGTGACTGGAGTGAAGGTGGAGAGGAATATCAAGTATTAACTAAAAATAAAGGTATTTTATTAGCTCAAAATCACTATTTACCAGTTGATAAAAGGGAAACGTAAACGTATTGGTAGTCGGTGGTTCTGGTTCTGGTAAATCAGCATCATATTCAATACCAAATGCATATCAAATGTTAGGTTCATATGTATTTACAGATCAAAGGGTGAGTTGTATGATAAAACTTCAGGATTTTTAAAACAAAACGGATATGATATAAAAGTATTAAATTTAGTAAACCCTGCAAATAGTGATGGATATAACCCATTGATGCACATATCTAGCGAAATAGATGTTGACGTTATTGCTAACACAATAGTAAAAGGACAAAAATCAGAAGCGGGAAGTAGCTCAGACCCATATTGGGACGATATGGCAGAAATGTTATTAAAAGCATTAATATATTATTTAATTGCAACAAGACCAGAGGAAGAACAAAACTTAGCAAGCTGTTCAGAATTAGTAAGAGCAGCGAATACTAACGGTGGTAGTAACTTGTTAACAGAACTTATGAATCAATTACCATATGATCATCCAGCAAGAATGAATTATAAATCAATTGAAATAGCACCAGAAAAAACATATGGATCAATACTAAGCTCATTACAATCTAAACTTGGTAAATTTGATTCAAAAGAAATTGCAGAAGTAACTTCTACAGATACAATTAATTTTGAAGATATAGGAAGCAAAAAAACAGCAGTATATGTTATATCTTCAGATACACATACAGCATATGACTTTTTATTAACAATATTCTTCTCACAAATGATACAACAATTATATAACTTTGCAGATGCAAATGGTGGAAGATTGAAAATGCCAACTTTCTTTATTTGCGACGAGTTTGCTAATATTGGTAAAATACCAGACTTTGATAAGAAAATATCAACAAGTAGAAGTAGAGGTATTTCGTTTAGTGTTATTTTACAAAACTTAGATCAATTAGAAGCAGTTTATGAAAAATCATATGAAACAATTATGGGTAACTGTGATACACACGTATTTTTAGGAAGTAACTCATTTAAAACAGTAGAATATTTTTCAAAGGCATTAGGAGAAAAGACAATAACAAGAGATAGTACATCAATAAATAGAGATAAACATTATCATAGACAAGGTATTAGTGAATCAGATCAAGTATTAGGAAGAGCTTTAATGACACCAGATGAATTAAGAAGAATGGATAATGATGAGTGTATTATTTATGAAAAAGGAATAAAGCCAGTTAAAGCTAAGAAATATTATTATTTTGAAAGTCAATGGCTAAGAAATTAGCAGCATATACATTAAATCACTTAGATTTTAATGTTGGTGACAGAGGAAAATGGAGAAAATACAATCCATATAATCCATATGTAGAAGACGAAGAAAATAGTAAGAAAAATGATTTAAAAGTTGAATCATTAGATGATTTATTTGATGATATAGATGATAAAAAGGAAAATATAAATAAACAAGAACAAAACAATATAAATGATGAAAATATATCTAATAATAAATTAAATATGGAAAACAATGAAAATAAATAAAAAAAAACAATAGACGAAATGGCAGATGATGCTCCAGTGCTACCACAAGAAAAAGTGAAGAGAATGAAATATTCTCAGCAGATGTTCAAAAAGAATTAGAGGCAAAATTTGATGAGCTGTTTGGACCAATAGATGAAAATTAAAAATAAATAAAATTAAAATTAAAATAAATGATAAAAATAATTATCATTTATTTTTTTTTTTATATAGAAAAATCGAAGATTTTGGCTATATAATTAAATTTCTTTGGGCTGTGCTGGTTGCTTATATTATAAATAAAATTATTTGAATAATAAAGATAAAAATATTATTTAAATAATAATAAAATAAAATATTAAATTCAATTTAAATAAAATAAATACCAAAAACAAAATAATAAAAAACATCAAATTGTCAAAAGAAAAATATACCGCAGATATACTGACAACAAAAACAAAAAGACAAAAAAAAAAGACAAAACGAGGCTTCCTTTATAAAACGAGGCAAAATCGATTACAAAAAGAAAATAGTTATGAATAGGTCAAAAAAACATTAAATTTCACACAAAAAAAACGGCTAAAACCCTTCGGCTGTAATCAAATAAACACAAATGAACCAAAAGCATAAAAAGGTATACATAAAACAGTGAAAACGAAAAATGATAAAAATAAAAAGAACCAGATAAGATATAGAACAAGGTTACAAAAAAAAATAAGACATTGACAAAAAAGCAAAAAAATAGAAACTATTGACTAAACTTACAATATAATATAAAATAAGAACAAGAAAACAAAAGTTTAACTTTGAAAACAGACTGTTAAAATTTAAAACATATAAAATTATAAATAAAATAAAAAAAGAATAGAAATTAAAAATTAAAATATAAAAATAAATTAATAGAAATAAATATAAAAAATAATATAAAAATAAATAATATAAAAATAAATAAAATAAAAATAAATAAATAAAATAAATAAATAAAATAAAAATAAATAAATAAATAAAATAAAAAATAGATTTTAAAAAATGAAAATAAATTAATAAAAATAAAAAATTAAAATAAAAGAGGTAAGAAAAATGAAATTCATACATATTGCAGATATGCACTTTGATACACCATTTTCATATTTAAGTTCAAAAAGGTGATTTTGGCAAAATAAGAAGAATGGAACAAAGAGAGGTATTCAGAAAAATAATAAATTACATAAAAAGAAAATAATATTGATTATTTATTTATTGCAGGAGACCTTTATGAACATAATTATATTAGAAAAAGCACAATAGAATATATAAATGATTTATTTAAACAAATATCACAAACGAAAATATTTATTACTCAGGAAATCATGATCCATATATATCAATTCTATGTATAAAAATTTTAAATGGAATAATAATGTAAAAATATTTACATCAAAAATAGAAAAAAAGTAGAAGATAAGGAAGTAAATATTTATGGAGTAGGATTTGAAGACTTTTATTGCAGAAAATCAGAAGTTGAAAATATTATATTAGAAGATAAAAATAAAATAAATATATTAATTACTCATGGAAGTCTTAATGCAAGCGATAAATTGCAATTAGAATATAATCCAATAAATAAAAATAAATTAAAAAGAAGTTGGCTTTGATTATGTTGCACTTGGACATATACATAAATTAGACTATAATACAGAGAAAAATCAAAATATAATATATCCGGGTTCTACAATTGCAATGGGATTTGACGAATTAGGGAAAACATGGTTTTATTGTTGGAAATATTGAAAAAGAAAAAAAACTAGAATTAGCTTTTATTCCAGTGGATAAAAAGAGAATTTAAGGAACTAGAATTTGATATAACTGAAATAAATGATGAGGAAGAACTTATAGAAAAAGATAAATAACATATATTTAGACGATAATAATTTATATACAATAATATTAATTGGAAAAAGAAATTTTGAAGTAAATATAAATAACTTATATAAATTTATTAATAAAGAAAATATTATAAAAATAAAAGATAAAACAAAATTAAATTGCAACTTGGATGAATTAGCAGATGAGAACACTTTAAAAGGGTATTTTTTATAAAGGAAATAAAAGAGGAATTAGATAAAACAAATTATACAAAAGAAGAATTAGATAAAATATTAGAAATTGAATTTCTATTTTAGAAAATTAAAATAAAATTAATTATAGATATAGAACAATTAAATAAAAATATTTTTAAATGAGGAGAAAATAATTGGAAATTAAAAATATAAAAATAAATAATTATGGAACTTTAAAACAAAAAGAAATAAATTTAGAAAATAATATAAATATTATTTATGGAAAAAAATGAATCTGGAAAATCTACTTTATTAAATTATTTAAAAAATATTTTTTTATGGAATTTCTAAAAATAAAAATGGAAAAGAAATCTCGGATTATGAAAAATATTTACCTTGGGTTGGTGAAGATTTCTCAGGAAAAAAATAAAATATCAATTAAATAATGGAAATACATTTGAAATTTTTTAGAGATTTTAATAAAAAAAATCCGATAATATTTAATCAGGATTTAAGAGATGTTTCTAGTGATTTTAAAATTGACAAAAAAGGATGGTAATCAGTACTTCTATGAACAGACAGGAATAGATGAAAAAAACATACATATCTACTATAATGTCACTACAACAAGAGGTAGTATTAAATAATCAAAATCAAAACATTCTAATACAAAAACTCTCAAACATTATGGGAACAGGGGAAGACAAGGTGTCGTTTCAAAAGGCGATGGAAAGATTGAATAAAAAAGTTAGTAGAGGAAGTGGGAACATCAAGAACTCAGGATAGACCAATCAATATAATACAAAATAGGATGGAAAAAAAGTATCTAGTGACTTAAAGACAAAAAAAGAAGTGCAAAAAAATAAAAGAGATGCTACAAGAGAAAAAAAGATAATTTAATGGAAAAATTAAAATGTGAAGAGGAGAAAAATAATAATTTAAATAAATTAAATTTATTATTTAATAAATTTTCAATCGAATTGGAAAAAAATAATTTAAAAAAATAAAATAAAAAAGAAGAAAATAAAGAAAAAATAAAAAATAAAATAGAAGAAAAAAAAATAATTTAATAAAAAATAGTACAAAAAAAAATATTAAATTAAATTCAGAAAAAAACAATTTGATAAAAAATAGAAAAATAAATTATTTAATTTTTGGAATAATTTTTATTTTATTATTTATTTTAAATTTATTTAATTTTAATTTAATAAAAAATAAAACAATAAATTATTTAATTTTGTTTTTAATTCCTGTTGAAATAATAACTTTTATTTTTTATTTTTGATTAAAAATAAAAGAATAAAAAACGAAGAAAAATATTGAAAAAGAAAAAATAAATAAAGAGCTAAAAGAAAAAATTACTATATTAAATAGTGAAATAAATTTATTAGAAGAGGACACAAAAAAAAATTAGAAAAAAGAGATAAAACAGGAAAAAAGAAGATATAATATTTAAATTTAACTTAGACAAAACAAGATATTTCAAAAAGAACTTGAAATTAATATTAATATAGAAGAAAAAGATAAAATAGAAAAGGAATTAGAATATTCAAATAAGAAGATAGTAGAATATAAATTGGAATTAAATGGCTTAAAATATGAAGAAAAAACGAAGTGAATGATAAATTAGAGGATTCTATTTCTAAAGAGGAAGAATATGAAAATTTACAAGAACAGCTAGATGAATTAGAAGAAAAAAAAATAAATATATATTGGCAACAAAAGAATTATTAGAAAAAGCATATGAAAAAATGAAAAATAATGTTACTCCAAAATTTACACAAAATTTATCAAATATTGCAAGCAATATTTCAAATGGGAAATATAAAAAAAGTAATATTTGATGAAGAAAAAAGGATTAGTTGTAGAATTAGAAACTGGAGAATATATTTCTGCAAACAGATTAAGTATTGGAACAATTGACGAATTATATTTATCATTAAGATTGTCAATGCTTGATGAAATATCAAGTGAAAAAAATGCCAATTATATTAGATGAGGCTTTTGCATATTTTGATGATGAAAGGTTAAAGAATTGTTTAATATTTTTAGCAGAACAATCTGAGAAACATCAAATTATTATTTTAACTTGTAGTAATAGAGAAAGACAAATTTTAGATTCAGTTAATATAAAGTATAATTTAGTTGAATTGTAGGTATATTTATGGTATAATAATTCTGTTCATTAATAAAAAGAGGAGAAAAATAATGTTTCAAAAAATTAGATGAAGTCGAAAAACGATATGAAGAGGTTACAAGAAAAATTAGTGATCCAGAAATAATTGCACAACAATCACAATGGCAAGAACTTATGAAGGAACATGCTGAAATCGAACCAGTAGTTTTAAAATATAAAGAATACAAAAAAGGCTAATCAAGCAATAGAAGATGCAAAAGAGATGCTAAAAGATCCTGAAATGAAAGAATTAGCAGAAATTGAAATTGAGGAAAACAAAGAAAAAACTTCCTAAATTAGAAGAAGAAATTAAAATTTTATTAATTCCAAAAGATCAAATGATGACAAAAACGTAATTTGTGAAATTCGTGGTGGAGCTGGAGGAGAAGAAGCAGCTTTATTTGCAGGTACTTTATTTAGAATGTATTCTATGTATGCAGAGAAAAAACACTGGAAATTAGAAATATTAAATGAAAATGAAACTGGACTTGGTGGATATAAGGAAATATCTTTTTATGATTACAGGAAAAGGTGCATATAGTAGACTAAAATTCGAAAGTGGAGTACACCGTGTACAAAGAGTTCGGACACAGAAGCTAGTGGTAGAATTCATACATCAACTGCAACGGTAGTAGTATTACCAGAGGTAGAAGATGTAGAAATAGATATAAATCCAGCTGACATTAAAATGGAAGTATTTAGAGCTTCAGGAGCTGGTGGACAACATATTAACAAAACATCTTCAGCAGTTCGTTTAATACACATTCCAACAGGAATGGTGGCAGAATGCCAAACTGAAAGATCACAATTCCAAAATAGAGATTATGCTATGAAATTACTTCGTTCAAGATTATATGAACAAGAAAAAGCGAAACAAGATAATGAAGTAGCAAATGCAAGAAAAAAAGTCAAGTTGGTAGTGGTGACAGAAGTGAAAAAATAAGAACATACAATTATCCACAAGGTCGTATAACAGACCACAGAATTGGGCTTTCAATATATCAAATGGAGAACTTTTTAAATGGTGATTTAGATGAAATGATAGATAGCTTAATCACAGCAGACACTGCAGAAAAAATTAAAAGGTAGTGAAGAAGAATAAAATAAATTCCTTTGAAATAGAATTAATTAAGAATTTTATTTCAAAGGAGTTTTATTTTGAACGAAATATTAAAAAACCACTTTAATTGGGTTGTTTTTTGGAACTTTTGGAACAACAATAGGAGGAATAATAGGAGTAAAATTTAAAAATCCATCAAAAAAAAATTTTAAGTTTTATTCTAGCATTTGCATCAGGGACTAATGTTGGCAATTGTTTGCTTTGACTTATTACCAGAAGCCTTTAATTTAACAAACTTACCGACCGCATTTTTAGGAATATTTTTAGGAATTGTTATGATGATTATATGTGACTTATTAGTAGATAAAAATTTAATAAATCTACTAGATTTAAAGATAGTAAAAAAATGCTTTGTTGAAAACAGGAATAGTAGTAAGTATTGGTCTAGCTTTGCACAATTTACCAGAAGGATTAGCGATAGGTTCAGGATTTGGAGCATCAATAAAATTAGGTTTGTCTTTAGCAATTGCAATATGCTTACATGATATACCAGAAGGAATTTCAATGGCAGTTCCTATGAAAAATGGAGGAATGAAAAAATCTAAAGTAATTTTTTATGTAGTACTTTCCGGAGTTACAACAGGAATAGGAGCTTTTTAGGTGCGCTAGTTGGAGGAATTTCACAAAGTATTATAGCAATGTGTTTAGCGTTTGCAGCAGGTGCAATGATATATATTGTTTCAGGAGAACTTACACCAGAGGCAAATGATTTATACCATGGAAGAATGACCGCCGTAGGAAGTATGTTAGGTTTACTTATAGGAATTTTTGCAATGTCAATTTAAAAAGAAAATTTGTTTGCAAATATTTGCTAAAATGTATTGACTTTAAATCTTAAATTTATGTATAATGTAATAGCAAAAAATAAGAAATGAGGAAATACAAATGCAAAATTTAATTGAAGGACTAAATGATAAACAAAAAAGAGGCAGTTCTTGCTACGGAAGGACCATGTTTGGTAATTGCAGGTGCAGGTTCAGGAAAAGACAAAAAGTGCTAACACATAAAATAGCATATTTAATATCAGAAAAAAAATGTAAAACCATATAATATTTTAGCAATTACTTTTACAAATAAAGCTGCAAGTGAAATGAAACAAAGAGTTGAAAAATATAGTAGGAGATGTAGCACAAGAAATGTGGATGGGAACTTTCCACTCTATTTGTGTTAGAATCTTTAAGAAGATTCATTGACAGAATTGGTTTTGATACATCATTTTTAATATTTGATACATCAGATCAAAAAACAGTTGTAAAAGAATGTTTAAAAAGCATTAAATATAGATGATAAGACTTTTTCAGATAGAAGTGTTTTATCAGAAATTAGCAATGCAAAAAATGAAATGTTAACACCAAAAGGCATACCAGGCAAAATATTCGGGTGAATTTAGAAAAGAAAAAATTGGACAAGTATATGAATTATATCAGAAAAGATTAAGAGAAAATAATGCAATTGATTTTGATGATATAATAAATTACACAATTGATATATTAAGCGAAAATCCTGATGTTTTTACAATACTATACAGAAAAGTTTAAATATGTTTTAGTAGATGAATATCAAGATACTAATAAAGCTCAATTTACATTAGTAACAATTTTAGCATCTCGATATGGAAACATTACAGTAGTTGGAGATAATGACCAAGGAATATATAGCTTTAGAGGTGCAGGTGATATTAGCAATATTTTAAATTTTGAAAAAGATTTTCCAGGTACTAAGATTATTAAATTAGAGCAAAACTATCGTTGTACAGGCAATATCTTAAAAGCAGCAAATGCAGTAATAAAACATAATGAAAATAAGTATGAAAAAAAAAAATTGTGGACAGAAAATGAGGATGGAAGCTTACCTTGTTTATATCAAGCTGAAGATGAATATGATGAAGCAAATTATGTTGTAAAGACAAATTGAACATTTAAAAACAGAAGAATATTTAAAACCAAAAGATTTTGTTATTTTATATCGTATGAATGCACAGTCAAGAGCAATAGAAGATATTTTAAGAAGAGAAAACATACCATATAAAATAGTAGGTGGATTAAAATTCTATGAAAGAAAAAGAAATCAAAGATACTATTGCATATTTAAGATTAATTCACAATACATCAGATAATCTATCATTAAAAAGAATTATAAATGAACAAAACGTGGAATTGGAAAAACAAGTTTAGATAAAATACAAGAAATTTCAGATAGAACCGGAACTTCCATGTATGAAATAATTAAACATGCAGAAGAATTTGATTTAAATAGAGTAAAAGCAAATGCAGAGGAATTTATAAATTTAATAGAAGAATTAAGATTAAAAAAAAAGAGCTTAGTATCTCAGAATTATTAAAGGAAGTTTTAAACAAATCAGGTTATACAAGGGCTTTAGAATTAGAAAATACAGTTGAAGCTGAAACAAGAATGCAAAACTTAGAAGAATTTTTTGACAGTTGCAATAGAATTTGAAGAAGAATCAGCAGATAATACATTGCCAGAATTCTTGGAAAGTATTACATTATCAAGTGATGTGGATGAAATGCAAGATGAGGATAACACAGTTACTTTAATGACTTTACATAGTGCCAAAGGTTTGGAATTTCCAGTGGTGTTCTTAGTTGGAATGGAAGAAGGTATTTTTTTCCTGGTTATAAATCAATTGGAGAACCAAAAGAATTAGAAGAAGAAAGACGTTTATTCTATGTAGGAATTACAAGACAAAACAATTTTTACATTTAACTTGTGCAAAACATAGAACAATATTTGGTTCTACAAGTTATAATGCAGTATCAAGATTTATTAAGGAAATACCAGACAACCTATTAGATGGTGTTGTTAATAATGATCAAGAGGAAAAAATTTAATGATATGTCATATAATTGGGAATATGGAAAAACATCAGCAGGCAAAGTAACAACATATAAATTTGATGAAGCAAAAAACGAGATAAAACAAAAATCTACATATCAATTTAGAACAGCAGAAAGCTTTTTAAGTTCATTATCTCAAAAACAAGCAAATTCAGGAGTAGATATTACAAAATATAAAGAAGGAATGAGAATTTACCATAAGAAATTTGGTGAAGGAATAATACAAAAAATTGAAGCAGAAGGAGACGACTACAAACTAGATATTCAATTTGATAAATCAGGACATAAAAAGACTTATGGCTAAATTTTGCAAATTTGAAATTATTTAAGAGCAGAAAATTATTTTCTGTTCTTTATTTTTTGTATAAAAATTATAAATTTGCTCATAATAGATATGAAATAAATTAGTAGGAAAGGAAGGATAAATATGCCAAATTTAAATCAATTAGAATTACAACATCTAAGACATTTAATAGGATCACATGAAACTGCATATCAAAAATTAAATACATTTTCTTCACAAGCAGTTGATCCACAAATTAAGCAAATGTTTGCAAAAATCTGCACAAGATGCATTGAATACAAAACAAAAATTAATATCATTTCTTAATGATTAGTTAGAAAGGAGAATAAATAATGGATGAAAAAAACAATGGTAAATGATATATTAGGAAGCGTAAAAGCAGATTTAACAGCATATCAAACAGCTATAACTGAAGCCGAAAATATGCAATTAAGACAAACACTTCAACAAATTAGAAATGGAGACGAAAGCTTTCAATATGAACTATTTAAGGTTGCTCAGACTAAGAGGATATTATCAACCTGCACAAAAAGCAACAGTCACAGAAATACAAACTGTAAAAGATGAACTAAATAAATAAAAATGTACTTAAATACATCTCTAAATATTACGGAAATTCAATATTTAGGGATGTATTTTTCTTTAATGATTATTAAAAAACACTTGTAATTTTTATCTATTTGTTATAAAATAGATAAGAAATTAAAAATGAATGGGAGTGTTTAAAAATTAGTAGTTTTAGAAAATTTGCAATGTTCTTTAGAACAACAGTAAAGATAATAATATTAACTATTTTATCTGCATTTCTTATTATAAGTGCAGTAGCATTTTTCTATAAACCAACATATTCAGTTTCATTAAATGGGGGAAATTATAGGATATACAGAAAATAAATCTGATCTACAAAATAAAATAAACCAATATATGGAAGGAAATTCAGAAGAAGGAATTGCATTTAGGCAAATTAATTCTGTACCAGAATATACTCTATGTTTATTAAAAAAAGACATTACACCAAATGATGATGAAATATATGCTAAAGTTACAGAGAACGGCACACAATATTATAAATATTATGCAATAACAGACGACAAAAAAGAAAAAGAATATATGTTTCTACATTTAAAGAAGCAGAAGATGTAATAGCAAAATTGAAAAAAAAAAAATAGTGCTAATAAAAAGATTTAGGAATAGTAGAAAAATATGATACTAAAACAAAAGATTTTACATCAGTAGAAAAAAGTGTATCTAAATTATATGAAGCACCAAAAGTTACATATGTAGCTACAGCATATTCAGGTAGTGTATCTGGAATGTCAGAAGCCAAAGTAAACCTAGGAGTGTCTCTAATTAGACCAGTTTCAGGGGTTATAACAACTAGATTTGGTAGAAGTTCTTCTGGACATAGAGGATTAGATATTGCAACATCTACAGGAACACCAATTAAAGCAGCTGCAGGAGGAAAAGTTACAGTTGCAGGATGGAACAATTCATATGGATAATATGATTAAAGTATCACATGGAAATGGTGTAGAAACAGTATATGCACATTGTAGCAAATTGCTGGTTTCAAAAGGTCAAACGGTTTCACAAGGTCAAGTAATAGCTAAAATCGGTTCAACAGGATACTCAACAGGACCACACTTACACTTTGAAGTAAGAGTAAATGGAACCTTATATAATCCACAAAATTATGTATATTAAATTTAAAAATTCTCCAGAAAAAATCTGGAGAATTTTTTGAGTATAATTACATAATTACAAAATGTTTAAAACCAATTTCTAATGCGTTATTTTTCATAATCAATGTGCCACACTCTTTTTTTAATTTGCTAGCAAAAACCTTAAATTTGTAACACATTTTGCAAATTCAGTAATACAAAATATAAAATTTGATTTTATCAATAAATTCAGTATTTATATTATTCATTAATAAATAATATTTTTCTTTTTATATTCATATAATGTGATAGACTTTGCTAACTTTTTGTAATTAAACAAAAAGTATTTTTACTTAAAAAACTAAAAATCATTAAAATCATCAAAAGAATTAAAAACAATATACAGCCTGAGTTGAACTAGGAACAATATTTTTTCGTTTTACAGTAAATTTTCTTTTTAGAAATTTTTTGACTTTTCTTCAGGAGGAAGTTTAGTAATTGTAAAGATAAAATTAGTGTCAGCCATTACTAAAGCTTCAACTTTTAAGTTATAATCCTCAGGATCAAATCCAGTTTCCTTTTTGGCTTGTTCTAACATATCTAGTAAAACATCTTGAGCTTCAGCAGAGTTAGACATAAAAACATGAAAATCAATTTCTTTTTTTTTTCTGCTAAATCTTGAATAGTTAAAGTAATTCTTATTTTATTTTCATTTAATTTTTCAAACTTCATTAGGTGTCCCCCATATATCAATCTAATAATATTATACTACTAATACCCTCTAAATGGAACCAACAATTTATGGAAATTTTATAGGGTGTATTAGGTATAACACATAATTGTAAAAAAGAAAATACTTTTGTGTGAAAATATTGTAATTTATCTTGAAAAAAACACCAAATGAATATATAATACTAACATATTAACTAAGGAGGAGACATAAATGGCAACAAGAGAAAAAAAAATATATGGATATTACTTTTATTTATTTTGTCAGGAATTGTTGTAGGGGGTCTACTAGGCAACTTGGCAGGACATGTGGATTTTTTATCATGGCTTGCTTATGGTGAAGAATTTGGACTATCTACTCCAATAGAACTAGACTTAAATGTAGTAAAATTAACATTTGGCTTATGTTCAAAATAAATATAGCAAGTATAATAGGAATAGTATTAGCAATATTTATTTCCAAAAAAAATTTAACAAATGAATAAAAGAAAAAATAGGGGAAAAACATACTTTTATTAAACAAAAATTTATTCAAAAATAATTTAAAATGGGGGCTATTTAGAAAGGACGGATTTATATGCCAATTAAAATGAAACAGCTCCCAATTTCAGAGAGAGACCATATGAAAAATTAGAAATGTATGGAGAAAATACATTATCAAATGCAGAATTACTAGCGATAATTATAAAAAGTGGTACAAAAGAAGAAAGCTCAGTTACGCTAGCACAAAAAATACTTTCACTAGGAAAAACAAAATAATTTCAATCAGGATAGTTTTACATTTTTACAAGAACTATCCATCAATGAACTAATGCAAATCAAACGGAATAGGCAAAGTAAAAAAGCAATTCAAATAAAAGCTGTATGTGAACTTGCTAAAAGAATTTCGATTCAATTGATAAGCAAAAGATAAAAGTAAAAACCCCACAAGATGTATCAAATTTAGTAATGAATGAACTAAAATTAGAAAAAAAGAGAAATAGTGAAAGTAATAATATTAAATTCCCAAAATGTAGTAATAAAAAAAATTCAAAACATATCACATGGAGGAACTAACTCTGCTAATGTAGATCCAAAGGATTTGTTTGCAGAAGCTATAAAGTTAGGAGCACCTAAAAAATAATAATGGTGCACAATCATCCAAGTGGAAACTCAAAGCCAAGTCAGCAAGATATAGAATTTACAGAAAGAATGGAACAGGCATCTGAAATATTAGGAATTCAATTATTAGATCATATTGTAATTGGGTATAATGAATATACAAGTATAAAATCACATTTATTGAAAGGAAGAAATTAAAATGAAATTGATGGGATGGAATTCAAAAGATATAGGAGTAGATTTAGGTACAGCAAATATCATAATTACCATAAAAGGAAAAAGGAATAGTGCTAAATGAACCATCTGTGGTTGCAATAGATAAAAATAATGGAACGATTTTAGCGACTGGAGCAGAGGCAAAAGAAATGCTTGGCAGGACGCCAAATGACATTGCAGCAATTAGACCTTTAAAAAGATGGAGTTATTGCAGATTTTACAGCAACACAACTTATGCTTAAATCTATGCTACAAAGGGTATGCCAAAGATATAATGCGGGTAGACCAAGAGTTGTAGTAGGGAGTTCCATCAGGAATTACAGAAGTAGAGGAAAGAGCAGTAGAGGAATCTGTAATGCAAGCAGGAGCAAGAGAAGTATATATAATAGAAGAACCAATGGCAGCCGCAATTGGAGCAAATTTAGAAGTTGCAGAACCTAATGGAAACATTATAGTTGATATTGGTGGAGGAACAACAGAAGTTGCAGTTGTTTCTTTAGGAGGAATTGTAACTAGTAATTCTCTAAGGGTGGCTGGAGATGAACTAAATGAGGATATTGTAAACTATGTAAAAAGAGAAATGAACTTAGCAATAGGAGAAACAACAGCCGAACAAGTTAAAATAAATATTGGATGTGCTAAACCTTTATTAACAGAAGAAAGCATGGAAATTAGAGGTAGACATTTAGCAACAGGTCTTCCTGAAACAGCTATAATTACTTCAACACAAGTTCAAGAGGCAATGAATGACTCAATTGAAAAAATTGTAGACATTATAAAACAAACTTTAGAGAAAACACCTCCCCAGAGCTAGCATCAGATATAATGGAAAGAGGAATAGTTTTAACAGGTGGAGGAGCACTAATTAGAAATTTTGATAGTTTGTTAGCAGAAAAACAGAAATGCCAGTATATGTAGCAGACCACCCATTAGAATGTGTGGCAAAAAAGGAGCAGAGAAAAACACTAGAAGATTTAGAAAAACTAAGAACAGTACTAAGTAGCTCTAGAAGAAGATAATTTTTAAGGAGTAGGAATGTATAAAAAATAAAAGACGGGTATAGTAGGCATTATAATAACAATAATTGTATTGATAATAATTGTTATATTATCTAATACAGATATTAAAAAGTTTCATTTGTAGAAAATATTTTTAGTAGTATTGTAATGCCGATTCAAAATGGGCTTACGTATTTAAAAAACAAGATAGAAGGAAATGACAGTTTTTTTTACGGATGTCAAAAATTTGCAAGCTGAAAATGATGAACTTAAAAAAGAAAAATAGTGAATTAGAACAATCTTTAAGAGAACTAGAAATTATAAAATCTGAAAATGAAACATTAAAAAAGAATACGTTAATTTGAAGGATAAATATTTAGAATATAAAACTTTGCCTGCATATATTATAAATAAAAATATAAATAATTATGAAAAAACTTTGGTAATAAATGTAGGAAGTAAAAATGGTATAAAACCTAACATGACTGTAATTGCAGATAAAGGTTTAGTTGGCTATGTAATATCTACCACAGATAATACTTCAAAAGTACAAACAATTATAGATAGTTCTACATCTGTAAGTAGTATTATTAGTACATCAAAAGAAAGCAATTATTGCTACAGGAACATTAGAAGGAAATTCAATATTAAAAAGCTTCATATATACCAACAGAAGCTACGTTATTAGAAAATGACAATGTTGAGACATCTGGTTTGGGTGGTATTTATCCGAAAGGAATACACATTGGAACAATTAAGCAAATTGTTAACACAAAAAAATAATATAGACCGTTATGCATATATAGAAACTGCAGTTGATTTTTCAAAATTGCAAACAGTATTAGTTATAACTAATGAATAGTAGAAAGGAAAAATATGAAAAAAAAACAATAGCAATAATAAGCCTAATAATTGCATTTTTTGTAATATATTTTTTACAAACTAACTTTTTACATGGTTCACAATAGGTGGAATAATGCCAAATTTATTTATAATATTGGTGCTATTTATTGGTTTATTTATTGGAAAAAAAAAGTAGGCTTTATATTAGGTATTGTATTTGGAATAATTCTAGATTTTTTGTTGGGACAAGCTGTGGGAGTGTCAGCGTTTCTATTAGCAGTAATTGGGCTTATTGCAGAATATTTAGACAGAAGCTTTTCGAAAGATAGTAGAATAATGTTAATGATGATAGTAATAGCAGGAACAGCGCTTTTTGAAGTTGGATATTACATATTTAAAATATTAAAGTATGGAGCTATATTTGAATTTGTACCATTTTTAAAAATATTAATAATAGAGATAATATTCAATCTTATTTTAACTATAATATTGTACCCATTAATACAGAAAACGGGAAATAAATTAGAAGATATTTTTAAAAGTAAAAAAAATATTGTCAAGATATTATTAAGGAGGAAATGTTGGAACAGACTAAGAAATTAAGATACAATATAATTATAGTAATAACATATATAGTTGGCATTATTTTGTTGTTCCAACTTTTTAACTTGCAAGTTATAAAAGGAAGCGAATACAGAGAAACTTCAAATACAAGATTAACAAGAGAATCAACAGTAAAAGCGGCAAGAGGGAATATAACGGATAATTCAGGAAATAAATTGGTAACAACAAAAACTGGTTTTTGTTTGGAACTATACAAAACTAAAATTGATAATGATGTTTTTAATAATTTGATATATAATCTAGCAGTATTACTAGAAAAAAAAATAAAGATAAATATAATGATAACTTACCAATTACCGTAAATCCATATGCTTTTACATCAAAAAGATGAAGAAATACAGAAAAAATGGAAAAAAAAAGAATATGGAATTGATGAAAATGCAACAGCAGAAGAGGCTTTTAATTTTTTTAAGAAAAAATATGACATAAAACAAGATGAGCCAGAAAAAGCGAGAAAAATAATGACAATTAGATATGAAATTTCTAGAAATGGATATAGCAATATCAAGCCAGTAATTATATCTAATAATATTAGTTATATAAGTGCAAACCAAATAAAGGAACAGAGTAATAAATTTCCAGGAACAGCAGTTGTAACAGTGCCAATAGTAACATATCCATATGGAAGTTTAGCATCACATATTTTAGGCTATGTTGGTTCAATTTCAGCAGAAGAATATGATGCTAACAAAGATAAATATGGAATGAATGATACAATAGGAAAAACAGGGTATGCAATATACTTTAGAAGAGTATTTAAAAAGGGCAAGATGGAGTTAGACAGGTTGATATGTCAGTTGATGGAACTATTACAGAGGAATATATATTTCACAAGAAGCGGTTGCTGGTAATAATGTGGCACTAACCATTGATTCAAACTTACAAAAAAGTAACAGAAAAAAAGCTTTGGCAGAAAATATTAAAAAAATATCAAATGGAGCATATGGAAAAAAAATATAATGCTAAAAATGGTGCAGCAATTGTAATGAATATAAAAACCGGAGAAGTGCTAGCACTAGCAAAGCTATCCAGATTATGAACCAGAATTATTTGTATCAGGAATAAGCCAATCAAAATTAGATGAATATAATAAAAATAAAAACTGCTATAATTGGGCAATTTCAGGAACCTATGCACCAGGATCTGTATTTAAAATGGTAGTTGCAACAGCAGCTTTAGAAGAAAAAAGATAATAACAACTCAAACTACAATAAATGATACAGGTATATATCCAAGAGGGCATAAACCGGCCTGTTGGATATATACAGATAGACATTATGGACATGGTTACTTAAATGTTACAGGGAGCTATTAAAAAATCTTGTAATTATTATTCTTTTATGAACTAGGTTACAGAATGGGAATAGATCCTGTGATAAAATATGCTAAAGCATATGGACTTGGAGTAAAAACAGGAATAGAATTGTCAGGAGAAGCAGAAGGTATAGTAGACTTAAAAAAACAATGCCAAGATTTATATGGACAACAGTGGCAACTAGGAGATACACTTTCAGCAGTAATTGGGCAAAGTTATAATGATTATACACCTATCCAAATAGCAAGATATGTTAGCATGCTAGCAAACGGAGGCAAGTCAGTAGATGTTACATTAATAAAATCTATTACAGATGCAGATGGAAATAAAATATCAAAAGATGAATATGAGAAAAAAAAAAAAAAAAAAACTAGGAATTGAAGACATACCAGAAGTTAAAGATTTAAATATAAAAAAAGAAAAAATTTAGATGCTATATTAAAAGGCATGAAAGGAGTTACAAGCGAAACTGGAGGAACGGCTTATTATGTATTTTCTGATTTAGATATAGATATTGGAGGAAAGACAGGTTCTGCTGAAACGGGAATTAAAAACCAAGTAAATGGATGGTTCGCAGGTTTTGCACCATATGATGATCCTGAAATTGCAATTGTAGTTTTTATAGAAAATGCAGGTTCTGGAGGAAACGTAGGAGATACAGCAAAAACAATAATAAATGAATATTTAGGGATGAATGCTAAAGATGTGAAGGAAGACCTTAATGCAATTCCTTCTACACAAATAAATAATTAAATTGTTATATAAGGAGTTAAAAATAGATGAAAAAAAGAAGAAGTAAATGAATTAGGATTATATGGAATTAAAAAAAGTTTTAATAAGGAAATTGCAACCTCAGAAACTAAATTTTTATAAAGGTTCAATTCGTTCAGGACAAAAAATGGAATTTGAAGGAAGCTTAGTAATACTTGGAGACGTAAATGCAGGGGCTGAAGTATTAGCTGAAGATAATGTTGTAATACTAGGAATATTAAGAGGAATGGCACATGCAGGAGCAAAAAAGGAAATAAAGAGGCTATAATTGCAGCAGCCTCTATTGAATCTGCACAAAATACGTATTGCAGATATTGTAAAAAGAAATTGAAAGAGAAGACAATGTAGAAGATACAAGAGAAATTAAAACTTATGCTTATGTTGAAGAAAAATGAAATCATATTAACTTAATAATAACAATATAAGAGCAATAAATAAATATTGATCTTTAACATCTTCCTTTGTACAAAAAAAGAAAATCAATCCAATAAGTAAAAGGTCATCATTATATAATTTTAAACCAAATAAATCAAAATAACTTTCATCTTCGCCACGATCAGTTTGATTAAAAAATTATCTAAAAAAAATTTAAAACCATATGAAGCTTTAGCAGTAGTTTTTTCATCATCCTTAGGCTTGGTCGAAGATTTATAATTTTTATTATATCCTCTTTGAAAACTCAGGAGGATATTCTTTTTACTTTAGAGGTAGCTAGAGTGCCTCTACTATAGTACATAGAGGGATTGTGTAAGTATATCTTCTAAAATAAGGAAAAACTAAAAAATGGGTAATTATACATCATTCTTTTTTTCACCACCTAAAGGATTCAAAATTTCAAATGCTTTTCCCATACTAAACAATTTTATGTATTGGTCAACTTTGTCTTTTTCTACTAGGCTTTAGATAGGGGCTTTAAAGACTTTAACAAGTTGGCTCTGGGATCATTTTGGCTTCTGTTCATATTATCAATAATAGATTTCATTTTTAACATAGTATCCATATCAAAATTTGGCATATCATTAGAATTATTTTCTGAATTTGGCTGTTCCGTAGAAGAATTAGAAGACATGCCATTAGAATTAAAATTATTAAGCATACTTTTTTTATAGAATCTGGAACTTCATTATTTTTAAGCATATCATTCATTTTCTGAAAAATTTCTGACATATCTTCACTCATAACCATTCTCCTTAAATATTATTATTTTTTCTAATTTGATTTATAATATTATCTGCATCCTTAGAATTAAGCATTTTACTAACTTTAGAAAGATTTGCGTCCAACTCTTTTTTTTATCCATTTTAGAAAGCATATTCATAAGTTGTGCCACATCCATCTTATTATCCATACAATCACCTCAATATAATATATGTTCTTAAAACTATAATATTATATGTAAGAAAACTAAAATAGTGACTAATGTAATATAAATTTAATATTGGGCACGTTAATTGTAGTTCCGTAAATAAAAACCTATATTTACCACTATTACCAAAGATTTGCTGTTGAAAAAAGTCATAAAAATGATAAAATATATATGAATAATTAAAAATATAAGAACAAAATGTAAAAAAAGTAACTTTGAGGCTTAAAAAAGCATTGAAAAATGAGCAAAAATGTCGTATAATATAATATGAGATTTATAATTTTAAGGAGGAAGCTATGAATAAAACATTAAAAAAGTTATTATCGCAACAGTACTACTTACCTGTATGATAAGTGCCAATTTATCTATAATTGGAGAATATGGAATAAGTTATGCATTATCAGAAAGTGAACTATCTAATCAAAAAAACAACTACTCAAAATGAAAATGTAGAATTTAATTCATACTTTGAGGGAGGAGTTCATAGTAAAACAGAAAAACTTGAAAATACAACAAAGCTATTTGTTAACATCAAAGTAAAAAATGCAGGTTACTTGGAAAATCCGGTAATCAGTTTTTCAGATGTAAACTTTAAAATAGCAGGAGAAGTGAATAACGAAAATATTCAAAGCATTAGTGAAAATAAAATAACTTTAAACAAATTAAATAATGGAACAGACCTAACACTAGAAATTCCAGTAAAAAAGTACTTAATGAAGATGAAGTTACATTAGATAATTTTGAAAAAGAGACAAAAACAAATTTCACAGCTACATATATAGATGCAAATGGAAAATCGAACGAGATTTCAAAACAAGTTGTAAATAAATTATTATGGGAAGGAACAGAAGGAACAGAAGGAATATTAAAAACAGATGTTAACTAAAAAAATCCCATATCATATTGGTGAAAAATATGGAGTGCTATTACAATTTTATATAGATGCCGAAAATAAAAGATAGCAAGTTACCAATCAAAACAACAAAAATTGATGTAACAGTTCCAACATTAAACAATATAAAACCAACTTCAGCCAATGTAATTGCAACAAGTACAGAAGCAACAAATGGTGAAGTAAACGGTACAAATTTCACTTCAAGTAATTATAACTACGATTCTACAACAGGAGTTTTAACAATAAATACTAAAAATAAACAAGACAAAATCTCATGGGTAAAAAATGTTAAAGATAGATATTTAGTTACTTTTATTTTTTGATGTAAAAGAAGCATATGACTATGTTATAAACAATACTAGTAAAATAGAAGTAGGAATAAGTGCAAAATCAGAAAAATAGAAGTATATAATGGACAAAAAACTATAGTTAAAAACAATGCAGAAAAATCATTCTCATATACTGCAGGTGAGGGTGCAACTGTGTCAATGCCAACAGAAGGAAAAATGATAGACTTTGATATAAAAAACTATATCAGAAATGACTAAAGGGCAAATTTATGCAAACTATGAAGCAAAAAATAAAAATGAAACAACATATAATATAAACTACTATGCTACAGTATGTAATGCGGAATTAACAGATAAGATTGAATTTACTCAAGAGATAGATCAATTTTTAACAGAAGAGAATACTAAAAATGCTACAACAGTTGCAGGAAACAATTATACATACAATAAAATAGTAAAAATAAATAAGGATATATTCAAAAAATTCTTGGAGAAGATGGAAGCATAAAGTTAGCTAATTCAGATGGAACAGAAATTGCAACAATAGATAAAAGATACAACAGTTTCAGAAGAAAAGTATACTATAGATATAAGCGAAAAAATAACAATCAATTGTTAATAACTACAAGCAAACCAGTAGCAGAAGGAATATTAACAATTGAAGTTGAAAAGGCAGTAAAAACAAATATAGATTATACATCAAATCAAATGAAAAACTTTAAAAAAGCTAACAACAGGAATGAGAGCAACAGTAGATGAAGAAGATGTAAAAACAACAAAAAGAAATAAAATTAACAGAACCAAAAAACAGAAGTATTATTTGAAATTAGCCAAAAAGAATTAACAACAGCAGTAAAAAATAAAAATATAGGAATAAGAATAATATTAAACACCTCTGATACAACAAAAGCACTATATAAAAATCCAACATTTAAAATAAAATTACCATCATACATTGAAAAATGCAATTTAAATAGTTATGACATAGTAATGGGAGATGGTTTAAAAATTAAAAAAAGTGCAAAAACAGCAACAGAAAATGGACAAATAGTAATAAATGTGGAATTAGAAGGAGCACAAACAGAATATGCTACAAATGCTCAATATGTTGGAGCTGTTATTGATATTAATGTAGATTTAACAACTAAAACATTGACACCAACCAATACTAACAAAATAACAATGGAATATAAAAAATAATAATGAGATGTCAGAAAATAACAACGGAACAGTAGAGGAAAAAAAGTAAACTTTATTGCACCTGAAGGAATTGTTACAGCAAATGGAATCTCTAATTATGCACAGGGAAAGGAAATATTAACTATAGCTGATGAAGGGGCAACAGGAATAATTGCAACAAATTCAGCAAAAAAGAACAATTACAATTACAGGAAAAATAATAAATAATTATAATAGCACAATTAAAGATATTGTTATATTAGGAAGAATACCTGCAAAGGGAAATACTAATATAGATACAAATGTAGATTTGGGTTCAACATTTGATACAAGTTTAAAAACAGCAATACAATTACAAAATATTGAAACCAGTGATTACACTGTATATTATTCAATAAAGGCTAATGCTAATAAAGATTTAACAGATACTAGCAATGAATGGACTACTACATTTAATGTTAATGCAAAATCATATATGGTAGTATATGGAAAAGATCTTAATGAAACTAAAATGAATAGAGTTTGCGTATGATGTAGAATTACCAGAAAATCTTTCATATAATAATAGCATATATGAAATGTATAAAATATATTATACAAATATGTCTTCAATAGGAAATATTCAAGAATCAAAAACGTCTCCTATTATAGAATTAACAACAGGAAAAGGGACTGAACTATCTGTACAATTATCTTCAGATGTTGAAACTGTAAGAGAAGGACAAACAGTAAGAATGAAAGCTATAGTAAAAAAATAGTGGTGAGTTAACAGCAAAAAAAAATGTAAAAATAAATATACCATTACCTAAATATGCTACATTTACTAATCTTATAGAAGGAAATTACTTCGAAAAAGGACGATAGTACTAATAAAGTTATTGCTTTAGGAACAATAGCCAAAAATGAAGAAAAAGAAGTTTTATACTACTTGAAATTTAATAATTATGCTGACGTATTTAATGGAGAAGAAATTACTGACGAAGAAAAATCAGAATATTTAAAAATTTCCTAAAGCCCATAAATCATAAAAGTATTCTTAACAGCAGATAATTCTAGTACAATATATTCTGATGAATATACAATCAGCTTAGAGAAAGGACAGATTGCAGTAGAATTAATTTCAAATACGGTAGAAGGTACTGTACTTAAAAAAGGAGAAAACTTAAATTATATTATTAATTTAATGAATATTTCAGGAAATACAGAATTAAAAAATACAATAGTAACAATACCATTACCCCAAGGAGTTATGTTTAAATCAGCAACAATAAACCATAATCCAGTAGAAAACAACGTTACAACAGAAGGTGTAAATTATAATGAAAACACAAGAAAGGTTACTATTAATGTAGGTGATTTAGAAAATAAAAAAGTGATTAAGCTAGAAACAGAAGTGCAAGAATTTGAAGGAACTATTTCTATAATGGCAAAAAGCAAAAGCGGATGAGACTGATGAAAATTATTCTAATGTTAGTGAATACAGAACTGAAATTGTAAAGTTAGAGGTATCAAACTTTAACATCAACACCTAAATATGTAAAAAGAAAAAAGAGCAAGTAGTATATAATTTAAAACTTACTAATAAAGGCGAATCTTCTATAAAAAATATTGTAATTACAGATAAATTGCCAGCAGAATTAAATTTTGAAAAAAGCTACATATATGGATTAAAGCAAAGAAAGAATTGTAAATTATTTAGTAGATGATAAAATTCGCATAGATATTTTATCTATGAGCCCAGGAGAAAGCATAAATATAAACTTATATGCAACAGCTAATTTATTACCAGATAAAAATGAAAAAAAATAAGTAATAAAATGACTGTGAAGGCAGATAATGTTACAGAAACAGAGACAAATAGTGTAGAAAACATAATTGAATATTATCAAAAGGCACATGATGAAAGTGGAAGCGAATTAGATGATCCAACAATTCCAGAAAGTACATATAAAAATAACAGGAACAGCATGGATAGATAGCAATAAAAATGGAATGAGAGACAGCGAAGAAGAATTATTATCAAATGTAAAAAGTAATACTAGTAAATAAATCTACAAATGTAATTGTAAAAGATAAAGATACAAAACAAGCAAAATCAACAACAACAAATGCCCAAGGACAATATGAATTTAGCAATATAGAAAAAGGAAGATATTTTGTATTATTTGTATATGATGCGGCAAAATACAGTGTTACAGAATATCAAAAAAGAAGGAGTTGATACATCAGTTAACTCGGACGCAATTGATGTAGAAGTACTTCTAAATGGAGAAAAAAACAATAGCAGGAATGACAGACACAATTGAAATTTCAAACTCAAATCTTAGAGATATTGACATAGGATTATATGTTCAAGAAAAATTTGATTTAAGACTAGATAAATATATTAGTAAGATTACTAGAACAACCCCAACCTCTGGAACAGATATATTTGATTATAGTAATGAAAAACTTTACTAAGATAGAAGTTTTAAAGAAAAAACTTAGGAAAGAGTAGTATAGTTGTAGAATATAAAATAGTGGTAAAAATGAAGGAGCAGTAGCAGGCTATGCTAAGAAAGTAGTAGATTATTTACCAAAAGGAGTAGTATTTAATACAGAACTAAATAAAGACTGGTATTTATCAGACAATGGAAATGTATATAATACAAGCTTAGAAAACACAATTATAAATCCAGGAGAAACAAAAAGAACTAACATTGGTCTTAGTAAAACAAATAACAGAAGACAGTATAGGAGTTTTAAACAATACAGCAGAAATATATGAAGCATATAATGAACAAGGACTAAAAGATATAGACTCAACACCAGCTAACAAAGTAGAAACAGAAGATGATATGAGTAAAGCAGATATTGTTTTAGGAATAGTAACAGGTGCACAAATTGCAATTTATATAATATTACCTTTAGTAGTAATATCATTACTAGGATTTGGAATATTTGCAATTAGAAAAAGAGTTTTAAAAAAGTATAGAAGGGAGGTAAAATATGAAAAATAGAGAGAATAAAAAGTAAGTATAATAATATTTATAGCGTTAATAACATTTATTTGTTTACTTGGTAATACAAAAAAGTACAAGCTAAGCTTCTTGATAAAACAGAGGAATTTATGGTTTCAACATGTAAAAGATATGAATATGGAAATGGTAAGTATACTGTAGTACCTAAATATAATGATTATACAATTTATTGTACTAATCCAGGAGCGCGTTGTGACTTTATACAGTCAATAACTTTGCAAGAAATAAACAATTTAATTAATCAAGGCTATAGATTTACTATAAACTGTGGTACTTTGGCAGATTTACCAGATAAGTATCATACATATCCATATTATCAAAAAAGTGGCTCTGGTTCATTAACAAATGCCCTAGCATATATTGTAACAATAGATGGAACAGAATGGACATTGGAAAAACAACTTGCAATATGGCAAATGGTTCATCTAGGTTTAGATGGAGGAATTATTACAAGAGAGAGTAGTTATCATGATGATGACTATAGTGGAAAGGGATAATGAAGAAGAAGCGAGAATTATAATGTATTTGCTGGACTATCAAAAAATTTAACAGTTACAGCAAATAATAATACACTTACAAAAATAGATCAAACTACAAAACAATATACAGTTGGATCTTTTAGTGTAAATTATACAAATGGTACATATGGAAATGTAACTTTTGGCGGAATATCAAATATGTATTTAATTGGGTATAATGAAAAAGGACAACGAGTAAAAAATATAAAAATAAATAAATTTGTTATAAATAATAAAGAAGTAACACCTAGATACTTTTCACCTGATAGTATCAATTATGTAGATACTAATCCTCAAGCATACCCAGACTCAGGAGAAAACTTTCAAGTAGTATTTTCTGATCCAAATAAAGGAGTAACAGATAATAATCAAATAATTTGTGATGTTGAACTTTATGTTGAATATAAATATATGAGTGCAACAGGGCAATATGTAAAATATAGTGGCCAAAGGTATGGTACTGGAGGTGCAGATGGTACTTTTCATGATCGTACATATAATCCGCATGAAGATAAAGATGAACTTATTTATGATTGTGGAGACAGACCTATAAATAGCCACAGTGATACAGTAGTGCACCATTGTGGAGTTGATTCGAGAGGGATTCCTAATTGTCTTAGTGGAGGTCCTAAATGTCAACCAACATGTACTGACAGGTGTAAACATATACATAACGTTGGGTGTGCATATCACTGGACATATAAAAAAAGCATACTGGAGATAGAGTTAAATATCAATTAAAAAACACAAAAACAACAAGGATTTTCTTCAATGGATGGAGAAAGAGAATTACATAAACTTGATGCAAAAACAGATAAGATAAAAATTAGAATGGACCTAGGCGGATATGTATGGGAAGATAGTTTGATAGGTAAAGAAAGTAAATATGATGGACTTAACAACACAACTGAAGATAAAGCAATTCAAAACATAAGAGTTATATTATATGATAAAAACAACAATCAGATAGCAGAAAAAACGTACGGACAGTGATGGATGCTATTTATTTACAAACTTAGACCCTATGAAAAAATATTATGTTGCATTTGAATACAATGGACAATTATATATACCTACAGAATACAAGAAAACTAACAACTGGAAGAATACATCAAAAAGCAACGGAAACATCAACAGACAGAACAGCATTTGATAATAGATTTGCAGAAATAGGAGCATATCCAAATAACTATAAAAGATCAAATGGAAAATATAATAAAGCATACTCACAATATGAACTAATGGGATTTAAACTAGATGCAAACGGAAAATACTATTATGACAAATCACAACATTATATAGATACTTTCTATACAATAGACAAAAATGGAAATATAATAAAAGGAAATAAGATAAATCCTGCACAAGTAAGCAGTGGAGATGCACAAAAAGTAAACTTTGTTAATGATTGTAAAATAGTTGCATACACACAAGCACAACAAAATAAACTAAATCCAGATTTGTATCCTGCAAAAAATCAATTTGTTATAAACAAAACTGAAAAAGCAAAAATATACAACTGGAAAACAAGCAAGAGCAACTAAATTTTTCAACAAATGCCGTTAAATATAACGGAAAAACATATGAACCACTATATCCAGATCAATTTTTCATTGATTTAGGACTTGTAAGAAGACAAGAAGTTGACTTAGCTTTTAAGAAAAGATATTTTATATGCAGCAACAAAAATCAACTCAAAAACTGAAATATATCAATATGATAAGCGTGCAAACAATGATGAATATTGGTTAATTGAATACAGAATGAGAAATTATGCTGATTACTATGGCGGAATGTATGTAAATGGAGTATATAAATCAGACTATAGATATAGAGGGGAAAGAACTAATGGCGGAAGTGACTTAGAAGCATATGTAACATATAAAATAACAGTTAGAAACTCATCTATAGATGTGTTAGGACAAATAACAGAAGTAGTAGATTATTATGATAAAGATTATACATATATGCCTAAGCTATCATGGGTAATGTACAAAGACAATTCAGCAGATGACAATACAAAAATTGCTGTAAAGAAAGAAGACTACTATAATATGATTGCAACAGGCGACTTGTCAAAGATTCCAAACACGAGAAAAAATAACAACAAAGACTTCAAGTAAGTATGGAGCTAAATCAGATATGACAACAGAAATGAATGCTATATATATTAGTGGATTAGCAGACAAGAAATTAGCGGTAGGAGAGCAAGCATATATCTATTTAACCTTTAAAGTAAATAAAGATGGAGACAACCCAATAACTGTAGATAAAGATAATGAATTCAAAATGAATTATGCCGAAATAAATGGCTATAAAACATATTATACAGGAAACATAGATTTACCAAATGGAGTAAAGAAAACAAGTAATAATGCAGCAGGCTTAATAGATATCAACTCAACACCGGGCAATTTAAGCCTATCTGATATAACAGGCAATAAGTACGAAAAGAACTTTGAGAATGATACAGACCCGTGCAAAAGGATTACAAATAAAGATAGACGACAATTCACAAAGAAAGATAAGTGGAACGGTTTGGGAAGACAAAAGAACAAAAAGAAGTATCAGGAACAAGCATAGGAGATGGAGTAAGACAAACAAACGAAATTAAGATACAAGGTGTTACAGTACAATTACTTGAAAAGTTGAAAGATGGAAAAGAATTCTTATGGCAAACAACAACAACTGATGCAAACGGAGCTTACAAATTTTCAAACTTTGTACCTGGAAATTATATTGTTAGATTTATGTATGGACATAATCTCCCTACTGTACAAACTAAAAACAATGTATCATATAATGGTCAAGACTTTAAATCAACAGTATATCAAAAAAAGAAATTAATGGAAAAGAAATTTCAGGATATGCAGATGAGTACTATAATATTAGAGCTGCAGATACCTTTGGCAAAAAAACTTGTCTGACGCAAGAGATATTTGGAAAGACAAAACAATATCAATTGGACAGCGAATAAATAATAGACCAACAGCTGTATACCAAAATGTAACATTACAAGGTAGAGAAACGGTAAATAAATATCTTGCTAATGGAGCAAAAAATCATGATGCAGAAATTTTGGCAGTACCATATGCAAGTAACCCTAACCAAACATATATAGCTCAATTGATTAAAAATACTCAAGTAGTAGCAGAAACAGGAATAATAGTAATCGAGGGAGAGTATGACAGACAAACAACCTTAGGAGATAGTACTCAAAAAACAAGTAATGGAAAAGAAAACTATGCAAATGGAAATGATATAAATGGTACATATGAAATTAAGAATCTTGACTTTGGACTAACAGAAAGACCAAAAGCACAATTAGAACTAAACAAACAGGTAACAAATGTAAAAAGTAACATTAGCAAATGGAAATGTGTTATTTGATGCAAATGATGCGGTAGCGAATTTAGCTTGGATAAAAACATAAAGATTATGACCTAATGAGTAAAATGAAAAAACGGAAAATATGAAGATTACTACAACAAAAGGTAAACGAAAAATATAACCGTTATTCATATAAAACAGACATACAAGATATGATAAATAACACACTATATAGAGGTGGAAAAAAAACGGACTTATCCAAGTAACTATGGATTCAGAGCTAATGCATGGAGCGACAATACAAATAAGTTACAAACTAACAGTAAAAAACGTAGGAGAAATAGATTATACAGGAAAAGACTTCTACTATAAAGGAATAGGAGCAAGTGAAGGAAACAAGGTAACAACAACAGCAAACTTAATTGTAGACTATATTCCAAATAATTTACAATATAGAGAAGGAGACAACGAAGGTTGGTCAGTAGTAAAGGCTCAAGATTTAATTACAACAGGAAATGTAAATGGAAGTATAGGAACATCAATAAGTAAATATAATACAATACTTGCAACAGACAAAATGAATAAAGCATTAAAACCAGGAGAAACAGTTACAAAAGAATTAGTATTAACACAAACCATTACATCACAAAAACACACAAGATAATATGACCTATGGAAATATAGCGGAAATATTACAAACATCAAATACTGTAGGAAGAAGAATGGCGTTCTCAATAGTAGGAAACCAAGACCCTACAAAAGCACCAACAGAAATAGATAGTGCAAAAGCAGAAGAAGTAGTAATATTGCCACCATTTGGACAAATGTACTTATACTTTGGATTGGGAATTGTGGTAGTAGCATTAATAGCAGGAGCAGTAATAGTCATTAAGAAAAAAGTTCTAAAAAAATAATCAACTAAAGAAATTCTATAAGGGAATCCTTATGGGATTTCTTTTTGCTTTTACATACTAAATATTGAAAAACCAACAAAAATAATGTAAAAATATAAGACATAAAAAAAAAAAAAACAAATAAAAACACTAAAGATAGCAAAAAAAGATAGAAAACTTTTTTTATTATTTGCATACCAAAAACGACAAACATTTTAAACAGCTTGTACTAAAATATATGCAGATTAAAGAAGTAGGGGTGGTAAAAAGTGTTTAATAATAAAAACAATGAGGGAACAGCTAAACAGATATTAGCAAATCTTTTTAGTATACAAAAATATTATTATTTATATAATATCATTTATGATTTCAATGGTGGGATTTAGTAGTCAAAGTCTTCTGCTAAGTATAAGCCCATTCGCTATAAGCTTTTTGGCGTCAATGTTGAGTAACCGTAAGCCTATTGGTTTTATATATTTATTAACATTGGTAGGTACATTTATTTCTTTTGGTACAAATAGTACACTAATATATTTTTTAACAACACTTGTATTTTTTGTACTAGTATTAATAAAAAAGACCAAAAAAGAACAAGAGGATGTGAATGAACAAAAAAAAAAACTAGGAGTACATTTATTTTTAGCAGTATTATTGGTACAAATAGTGCCAATGTTTTTTAATAACTTTTATGTATATGATTTATTAACAAGCATAATGCTTGCGATAGCTCGTTATGTACTTTATAAGATTTTTTTTACAACTTCAATATCAATGCTACAAGATATAGGCACTCAAAGAGCTTTTTCAATTGAAGAGGTTATGGGAACCAGTCTTTTTACTAGCAATTGCATTTTGTGCTTTTGGCAATTTAAGTGTATTTGGCTTTAGCATACGTAATATCTTAAGTATCTTACTAGTTTTAATATTAGGATGGAAAAATGGCATGCTGGTTGGTGCTACAAGTGGTATAACAATAGGGACTGTACTTGGTATAATTGCAGGAAATGAGCCAGTTATGGTTGCTTCTTATGCAATATCAGGGCTAATAGCAGGGAATATTCTACAAACTTGGAAAAATAGGAGTTATAGTTGGCTTTATATTAGGAAATGTAATATTAACATATGTAGCAAATGGTAACACAGTACCAGTAATATTGATACAAGAAATTTTAATAGCATCACTTGGTTTATTAGCAGTACCAAAAAGGTTTAAAATAGACATTCAAGATTTGATCGGAAAAGACAAGTTACTTCCTGAAACTACAACAAGAGCATTAACAGAAAAAATGAAGACACAGTATTTAAACTAAATAGTATGTCACAAACAATAGCAGATTTAGCTAAAAGCTATGAAGAAGCGGCAAGCACAGTATTAGAAGAAAAAGATTTAAAAAGAACAAGAACTATCAAATGAGCAAATATTTAGAGAAGAATTGGATGTAAATATATCAGAACTAGAAAAACAACTTATTATATGAAGATATATCGCAGAATAACTGTGGCATTGTAGACGAAATCTTTAAACATTTATTAAAAAATGACATAATTACAGAAAAAGAATTAGCTAATATTTTCGAACAACATAATTTGTACATTGTAGGCTTTAGACAAAATGGTACTACAGCAGAAAATGATGTATCAAAAATGATTAAAGCAATAAACTCAGCATATAGAGTTAGTAGAGTTAATTTTATATGGAAAATGAAGATGCAAGAAAACAAGAAAAAATGTATCTTCTCAATTAGAAGGGTGTATCAGAAGCAATATCACAAATGGCAGAAGATATAAAACAAGAAAAAAGCAGAACCATTTGAAACTCAAAAACAAGAAATACTAAATTTGTTAAAACAAAAAAGAAATAGAAATAGACAATATAAAAATAAAACAAAATGTCTCAGGAAGGTATTTTGTAGAGGTATTTACTCGAACTGTGATGACATAGAAGGTAAAAATGCAATATTAAAAAAAAATTGCTAAAATACTAGAAAAAGTATTACAAACTAAATTTGTAATACAAGCACAAAATTGTAGCTTAAGAGAACAATTAAACACTTGCAAATTTACATATTATTCAGAAGATAAATATAAATTACAAGTAGGAGTAGCTACATCAACTAAAAAGAAGGTTCGAAAGTATCTGGAGATAGCAATATAGCAACAAAGCTAGAAGACGGAAAATACTTATTAGCAATTAGTGATGGAATGGGTTCAGGAGAAGAGGCTAACCAAAGTAGCAAAATTGCTATAAATATGTTAGCAAAACTATTAAAAGCAGGTTTTGACAAAGAAACTTCTATAAAATTGATAAACTCAAGCTTAATAGCAAATACTAAAGAGGATATGTATACAACTTTAGACATACAAATATTAGACTTATTTGTAGGAAATATGGAGTTTATAAAAAATGGAGCATGTCCAACTTTTGTAAAAAGAAATAAAGAAGTACAATTACTAAAATCTCTTACACTTCCAGCAGGAATTGTGGAAAAAAGTGATTTAATAGTATATGATTATGACTTAGAAGATGGCGACATTTTAGTAATGTGTACAGACAGGAATTATAGATGCTAATACAGAATATATAAATAAAAATTATGGGTAAAATATTTGTTAGAAGATATAAACACAGATGATGCACAACAAATAGCAAATATGGTGTTAAATGAAGCAATTGACAATGAATTCAGGAATGAAAAAAGATGATATGACAGTAATAGTTGCTAAAATAAATAAAAAATAGTACCAAAAAACGACAAAAATCTTGTAATTATATATAAAAATGTGATATAGTATAGCTATAAAATTAGCCGTACTATATTTTTTTTGTATGGTCTTAAGGAGGAAAGTGAAAAATGTCATCAGGAAAAAGATATAATTCACAAAAACCAAAGCTAAATATTAAAAAAGGTAATAGCTGCTGTTATTGTTCTTGCTGTTATAATTATGGCGATTACAGGAATAGTAAAGGTATTTACAGGAGGAAGTAAATCAGAAGAGAAGACTATTCCAAATCGTTATTTTTGCAGTATATACAAACAACAAATGGGGAGTAATAAATTCAAAAGGAGAAACTGTTATAAAGCCTCAATACGATGAAGCAATTATTATTCAGACAATAGCAAAGCTATATTTATATGCACATATGATGTAGACTATTCAAAAAATACATATAAAACAAAAGTTGTAAATGCAAAAAATGAAGAAATCATAAAAGGATATGATTCAATCACAGCTTTAGAAAATTATGATAATGAAAATAACATATGGTATGAAAATGATGTATTACTAGCTTCAAAAAGATGGAAAATTTGGACTAGTAGACTTTAAAGGAAAAGAATTGCTAAAATGTGAATATGATGAAATCACAACTTTAAAAAGGCGTAAAAAGTAGTTTGATAACTAAAAAAGATGGAAAGTTCGGATTAGTAGATAACATAGGAGCAACTATAATAGAAAATACATATACCAAAATTGCACCAGTTTCAGATAAATACGAAGATGGATATATAGTAACTGATTCTGATAAAAAAATGGGAGTTATAAATCATAACAAATCTACAGATGTAGAAGTTAAATATCAAGATATTAAAGCTTTAGGCGGAAACGGAAAATATGTAGTAAAAAGAATCAGGTAAATGGCAAGTTATAGATACTGAAGGAAACACATATTTAAAAGGAAAATTTGATGACGTAGTTTCTATAAATGGTGAAAATGTTGTTATAAAAAACAATGGAAAATATGGTGTTTGTAACCTTAAGTGGAGATACTAAAATTGCAACAAAATATCAAGAGGTCAAATATTTATTTGATGACAAATATATTTTTAAGTCAGAAAACAAGTATGGTGTTGTAAACTTAGAAGGTGAAGAACTAATTGACCCAACATATGAAAGTTTAATTTATAGAGCAGATGCAGGATTTTTAGAAGGTACAAAGCCAAATGAAGTAAATACTGAATTTATGGATAATTCACTAATAACTAAGTTAGTAGGAATTCTAACAGAAATAAATATTGATAATGGATATATGAGAGTTAGAGTAGATAACGAATATAAATATTATAACTTTAAATTTGAAGAAAAAAAACTAATAAAGAAGTGTTAACAACTAATACTATATTCTTAGACAAAAAAGATGGAAAATATGGATTTGTTAATAAAAAAATGGAATAGTAATAGTTGACTATATTTATGATGATGCTAGAGAACAAAATGAATATGGTTATGCAAGTGTTAAGAAAAACGGTATGTGGGGTTGTGTAAATCAAAAAGGTAAAGTTGTAATTACACCAGCATATCAGTTAGAGAATAACCCTATAATTGAATTTATTGGAAAATGGCATTCAGGAGAAGATTTAAATTTAAATTACTATACAGATAAATAAGAGGAGAAAATAATGGGACTAAAGACAAAATATCAATATACATACTTTATTTATCCATATTTAATTGAAGAAAATAATTATAGAAATTATCTATATAAACTATTAAAAAACAAGAAGTGTATGCTAAAAAATATTTGAACCACAAAAAGATACTAGAATTGATGCATATTTTTTTTACCAGAACTTAAAAAAGTAAAATGTTTTGGTCATTAAATATGAATGGACAAGGACTTAGAGACTACGAAACAATGGACTTGAATATGAAAGCAACAGTACTTAGTAAAAAAAGTATTGCAATGTTTTTGAATACGTTTTGGATAAAGATATACCGGCTAAAATAGGAGAGAAAAAAATGGTATTTTCTTTTTGATATAAATAAGATTGAAATAGTATGCTTTAATACAGGAATATGTTTTTTTACTTATGAAAACTGTACTAGATACAGGAGTTGAATTTGCAGATGTTTTAAATTTTAATTATAAATTTAGAGATATCCAATCAAAAATAGGACATCCAAAAAAGAATATGACAATATAAAAATACAAACACAAAAATTTGATAATATGCAAAGATTTTCTGAATTTTAGGACAATTAACTGGTAAAAATATAGAAGCAAGAAAAATAAATTTAGATACTGATAGATTGATCACATATTCATATACTTGCTTTTTTAGATCAGGAATCTTGGAATGAAACTACAGATATGTTAAATTTAGAAAAAGAATTTGAAAAAATATCGTAGTATAAAACCAGCGAATGAGCAAGTAAGTGATGTAACATATCAAAGAGATAGTGTGTACAAAGAAAAATATTTGTATTATGGGTTTGCTAATAATTCTACTGTGCTACTTACATCAGAAGCAAATATACAAAATTATAATGAACTTTTTATTTGAATACGAAAATTCACAACTTTATCATTTTATATATTACTTACATCAAAAAAGTATATTTAAACAAATTGAATTATGAAATAAAACAGGCTAAAAATTTTGAAAATATAAAGTCTAGATTTATAACTTTTGCAAAAAAGCAGATTGGATTTATGAAATAACCAATAATTTAACAGGAACTGTATTAGATAAATATTATAGAAAGGAATTAAACTTAGATGAAACATTCATAAGGTTAAAATCAAAATATGATTTACTGTATAAAAAGATTATGAAGTTAACAAAACAAACAAACACAATAATTGGCTGATTGTAATTATAGGATTTATAATTATAATTGGAATAATTAAATTATTGTTTAAAATGGGCGGATAATAGGAGTACAAAATGATTATAAAAACAGGAGTAGATATAATAGAAGTTGATAGAATACAAGAGGCAATAGAAAGCCAGAGAGAAGCATTTTTTGCATAAGGTTTATACTCAAAAGGAAATCGATTATTGCGGTAATACTGGAAAAATGATATACCAACATTATGCAGTTAGGTTTGCGGCGAAAGAGGCTGTGTATAAAAGCAATTTCGGAAGTTATATCTCCAAATGAAGACGATATTTTAAATAAAATAGAAATTACAAATACTGAAAAAAGGTAAACCAAGGGTAAATCTAGAAGCATTGAATATTCAGAATATTGAATCAATGGATTTAAGTTTATCACATATCAAAAATTATGCAATTGCCTCTTTTAGTATAATATTTAAGTAATAATTAAGGCGGTAGTAGTATTACTATCGCTATATATAATTAGGAGGGAAATATGCAAATATTTGATTCACATGCACATTATAATGATGAAAAATTTGAATTAGATAGAGAAGAAACTCTACAAAAGGTTCTAGATGCAGGAGTTAAAAATTTAATATGCGCAGGATATAGTGTGGAATCTTCAAGACACGCAATAAAAATTGCCAAATGAACATAGATATATATACGCAACAGCAGGAATTTCGCCAAATGACATACCAACATTTGAAAATGAAAATACAGATGTAAAAAGAATTCTTCTTTGAAGAAGTATTAAATGAACAATTAAAAGAAATAAAAAAATTGGCTAAAAACGAAAAAGTTGTAGCAATTGGAGAAATTGGTTTAGATTATTATTGGAATAAGGAAAACAAACAAAATCAAAAATCAGCATTTATAAAACAAATAAAAATTGCAAATGAGCTTGAATTACCAATAGTAATACACACTAGAGAGGCAATATCAGACACAATAGATATATTAAAAAATCAAATTACAGTTGTAAACAAAGGCATATTTCATTGTTGCCCATTAAATTTGGACCTAATTAGAGAGGGATTAAAATTAGGATTTTATATTTCTTTTGCAGGACCAATAACCTTTAAGAACTCTAAAAAATGCTACGGAAGCAATAAGTTTAGTGCCATTAGATAGAATTTTAGTAGAGACAGACAGCCCATATTTAGCACCAGAACCAAAACGTGGAACTAGAAATGATTCTTCAAACTTAATATATACACTTCAAAAAATAGCAGATGTAAAACAAATGTCAATGGAAGAGGTGGCTAAAATTACTTACGAAAATACAAAAAATATATTAAAAATAAACACCAATTGATATTTCAATTGGTGTTTAAAAATTATTTATTAAAATCAACTTTAACATTTTTTCTAGCTTCTGCACTATCAACTTCAAATAAACTTTCAGCTGTAAAGTGGAACATACCAGCAACAATGTTTGATGGGAACAATTCTAATTTTGTGTTATATTTTGTAACAGTGTCATTATAGAATTGTCTAGAATAAGAGATCTTATCCTCTGTTTCTGTTAATTCATTTTGCAAACTTTCAAAATTTTGATTTGCTTTTAAATCAGGGTAAGCTTCAGCAACAGCCATAATGGTTTTTAAAGTATTAGATAATTCATTATCTAATTTAGCTTTTTTCATCAACTGTTTTAGCACCAGCCCAAGCAGTACGTAATTCAGTTACTTTAGCTAAAGTATCACTCTCATGAGTCATATAACCTTTAACAGTTTCAACTAAATTAGGAATTAAATCAAATCTTCTTTGTAATTGCACATCCATTTGTCCAAAAGCATTTTTTTACGCGTTGTCTTAATGTTACTAAACTATTATATACAGAAATAATAAATAATATTAAAAAGAACAACGATTATTAAAATAATCCACAACATAAATTTCACTCCTTTATACTAATATTATGAAATAATAATAACATATATTAAAAATAATATACAATAAAAAATAGAAAAAAATAAATCATATTTGTGTACAAGCACGCATATAATATAGTATATGTAAAGACATGAAGAATATTACAAAGATGACAAAAAAATAAATCCCTAGAGCCTAGGGAAGTACACAAAACGGCATAAAATTTGACAATATTTGTTTAAAATGGTATAATATAGATGTTGCTTTTTTTAAAGGAGGGAACAAATTAAAAATGAAAAATGATGATAAAGCATCAATATCGCTGAAAAAAATAATTTGTATTAGCATTTTATTTGTTTTTATAATGACAGCTGCAGTAGTAGCTGGAAACGTAAAATTAAATAATGTTAAAATTATTTTAGCTAGTGGTTACGAAATGAATGTATTAACTAGCAAAACTAAAATAGCAGATATATTAGATGACAATCATATTATATTACTTGAAGATGAAAAGGTATCACCTGATTTAGAGTCAGAGCTATCAGATAACAATACAATTAAAATTTCTAAAATTACAGATGAAGAAATTGAAGCCCCTGAAGTTATAGAAACATCAGAAACTATTACAATGGAAGAAGTATTAAAAATTATGATACTATTATTGAAAAAATAGTAGTTGAAAAAGTAAAAATACCTTTCGAAACAGTTACAAAAAATAAAGCATCAGGTTCGGGTTCAAAACAAAACCAAATTATACAATATGGTGTAAAATGGTATAAAAGAAGTTACTTATAAAGTAAAATATCAAAATGATGTTGAAATTGAGAAAAAAGAAATTTCTTCAAAAAATAATTAAGAAACCAGTGAACAAAATAGTAGAAGTAAGAAATAAGCAGGTTACATCAAGAGGTGGCACAACTACTAGATATGGTGGTAAATGGACTTATTCAGAAGCAGAACTTGACTTATTATGTGCTATTACAGCACAAGAGGCTTGTTCAAGTTATAATGCTGCCTTAGCTGTTATAACATGTGCAGCAAACAGAGCAGAAAGTAGAAGATGGAGATATAATGGAACAGACCCATTAAGCCAATATAAAGCAAGAGGTCAATTCTGTTACTCAATAGACAATCACTGGAGAAGAAGATTAAACGGAAATTATCCATCATATGTAAAACAAGCAGTTATAGATGCCTTAAATGGTAAAAGAAACCACAATTACTTATCATTTAGATCATCAGGATATGCAAGTGGTGTAAACATTGGTGGTAACGTATACTTCAACGCAATGTAATATACAAAGAGTCCCTAAACAGGGACTTTTTATTGCCTTCAGTCACCCACTTGAATTGAAAAAAAGTTTTATGGTATATTATTTGCACAAGGAGAGAAGAAAAATATGAAATTAATTTCGTGGAATGTAAATGGTTTGAGAGCAGTTATTAAAAAAGGCTTTAAAGAATTTTTTGAGAAGGAAGATGCAGATATATTTTGTATACAAGAAACAAAAAAATGCAACAAGACCAAATAGATGATGAAATAAAAAGCTTATTTAGTAAATATAATTGTTATTGGAATAGTGCTATAAGAAAGGGATATTCAGGCACAGCAGTATTTACAAAACAAAAAAGCCACTTAATGTTACATATGGAATAGGAATAGAAGAACATGACCAAGAAGGAAGAATAATAACACTAGAGTTTGAAAAATTTTATCTAGTAAATTGCTATACTCCGAATTCCAAAAGAGAACTAGAAAGATTAGAATATTAGAATGACATGGGAAGATGAAATTAAGAACTACTTATTAAAACTAAATGAAACAAAGCCAGTAATTTTGTGTGGAGATTTAAATGTAGCACATGAAGAAATAGACTTAAAAAATCCAAAAACTAATAGGCATAATGCAGGATTTACAGATGAAGAAAGAGGAAAAATGACAGAATTATTAGATGCCGGTTTTACAGATACTTTTAGATATTTATATCCTACAAAAAGAAAATTGTTATACTTGGTGGTCATATATGTATAATGCAAGAGCTAATAATGCAGGCTGGAGAATAGACTACTTTATAGTATCACAATCAATCGAAAAAAGAAGTAAAAGAAGCAAAGATTTATTCAGCTGTTATGGGCAGTGATCATTGTCCTGTTGGAATAGAGTTGTAGGAGGTAAAAATGGAAGAAAAAAAAAAAAAAGCTTAAAATGGCTATATTGGTTTAGCTTAGGGTGGCTATTATTGCAGTATATAAATTACTAGACAATTTCGGGACCTATAACAGCTTGGTTGGCAAAGCTATTAAATATTTTAATGCCATTTATTGCAGGTCTGCTTATAGCATATTTATTTTACATTCCATGTAGAAAAGTTGAAAGTTGGTATAAGAAGGTAAAACCTATTTCAAAAAGAGCAAGAGTATTATCGATTATAACAGTATATATTATAGCAGTATTGCTAATTATACTAGCACTAAACTTTGTAATACCAGCAATATCAAAAAAAAAAGTATTGTAGACTTAGTTACTAACTTTGGAAATTATTATAATAACACAATGAATACTATAAATGAATTACCAGAGGATTCAGTACTAAAGAGTGAAGCGGTTTTAAATGCTATAAAAGGAATAAGTGAAATTGATTTTAAACAATATATAAATATAGAAAAGCTAACCGAATATGCAAAAAGGAGCAATAAATATTGTAAATAGCATATTTGATGTATTTGTTTCATTTATAGTTTCAGTATACTTATTAGCAGAAAGAAGAAGAATTTTAGACTTTTTGAGAAAATTGGCATCAGCCATATTTAAACCGGAAACTTATAAAATGATAGGAAAATATTTTAATAAATCAAATGAAGTATTTTTTCAGCTTTATAGCAGGTCAAGTGTTAGATGCAATAGTAGTAGGAATATTAACTGCAATTGCTATGTCGATAATTGGAGTGAAATATGCAGTACTATTAGGATTTATGATAGGATTATTTAACTTGATACCATACTTTGGAGCTATCATTGCAGTAGCAGTAGCTATACTTATTACTATATTTACAGGAGGTATAGGTCAAGCAATTATTATGGCAATAGTTGTAATAGTATTACAACAAATCGATGCAAATATTATAAATCCTAAAATTTTAGGAAGTTCATTATCTATAAGCCCACTTTTAGTAATATTTGCAGTAACAATAGGTGGAGCATATTTTGGAGTATTGGGAATGTTTTTTTTAGCAGTACCAGTTGCCACAGTAATTAAATTATTAATTGAAGAAGAATATATAACTTACAAAACCAGCACAAATTAAAGTGCTGGTTTTTAATTATGTATTGACAAATGATATTAAATATAGTATCATGGAGATAGCCTTATTGGGGGAAAGGTGTATTTTTTCAAGAGAGGAGGAATACAGGTGCCAGAACTCAATAAGATAATACAAAAAATGAAAAGACAGCCTAATGGAATTAGATTTCAAGAAGTAGCTAAAGTTTTAGAATATAATGGATATAAAATGAAGGCTAAAAAAACGGTACTTCCCACAGAAATTTTATAAATTCTAAGGGTGATGTAATAACAATTAAAGAAGAAAATCCATTAAAAAGCGGTTTATGTTAAAAAAACGTATTAAAGAGAATTGGAGAATAAAATTCTCAAATTAAAGTAAAATAAATATAAAGGGAGGCAGAATTAATGAAGAGTGTTGAAGATTATATGAATTTGCCATATAACTGTATTGTTCAACAAATTAATGACGAGAGTGGAACTTACTTTTTATGCACATGTTTTTTTAGAATTAGACGGATGCCAAAGTACAGGCGAAACTTTTAAAGAAGCTTATGAAAGTCTAAAAGATGCAATGAGAGGTTGGATTGAAACTAAAATTGATGATGGATTTGATGTACCACTACCGGTAAAATATACTGATTATAGTGGAAAATTTTTAGTAAGAATTCCAAAATCATTACACTACAGATTATCAGTTGAGGCACAACAAGAGGGAGTGTCACTAAATCAATATGCGTTGTATAAATTAAGTAATTAGCATATAACACAAAACCAGCACAAATTAAAGTGCTGGTTTTTGTGTTAAGAATAACTTAATAAATTAACTACTTTTTTCTTAATAAATTTGTGGTATAATTTATACGTAATAATCAAAAAGGGGAAAATTTATGTACAATATTTTAGTAGTGGATGATGATAAGGAAATTGTAAATGCAATAGAAATATATTTAAGTAAAGAAGGGTACAACATATTAAAAAGCATATGATGGAATGGAAGCATTAAAAAATAGTAGAAAAGAATGATAATATTCATTTGATTTTATTAGATATAATGATGCCAAAACTTGATGGAATTAGTACAGCTAATTTAATTAGAAAAAGATAAATCAATTCCAATAATAATGCTTTCTGCAAAATCAGAAGACTACGATAAGATTACAGGACTAAATAATGGAGCAGATGATTATATAACAAAACCATTTAATCCATTAGAACTAATTGCAAGAGTAAACTCACAAATTCGTAGATATACACACCTAGGCTCAATTGCAGATAAACAACAAGAAGGAAATACATATTGGTCAGGAGAATTAGTAATAAATGACGATACAAAACAAGTAACAGTTGAGGGAAAAGATGTGTGAAATTAACTCCAACAGAATATAACATTTTAAAATTTTTTAACTAAAAATAAAGGAATAGTGTATTCAATTGAACAAATTTACCAAAATGTGTGGGAAGACGAATGTTATGGTGCAGAAAATATTATAGCAGTACATATTAGACACATAAGAGAAAAAGATAGAAATAAACCCAAAGAAAACCTAAATATTTAAAGGTAATTTGGGGGAATTGGATATAAAATAGAAAATCTAGAAAAATAGGAGGTAAAAAATGAATGGATCAAAAATTTCTAAAAATGTAGCTTATGTTTTTAGCACCAATATTTGCCTTACTCTTAATACTATCAACACTAGGTACTAAAATTATAGACGAAGAAATCAATGTTATACAAAATTCAAACTATATCTGGCAAATGGCAGGAGGTTTAGCAAATGTAACAAAAGGTGTAACACCATTACTAATTCCAATATCAGTTATGATACTAATTATTCTAGCAGTAGTGATTATAGATGGAATTGGAAAAAAATAAAAATGAAGATACAATTAAGTTAAACTGGTTTGACGAATGGAAATTAGAAGTAGTATTAGCTTTAAGTTTTATATTGTTTATAGCTGGAGTTTATATTCTAAGCATAGGATGGAATTCATTTGAAAATTCGATAAGCATAATGCTATCAAGTTGCGGAATCGGAATAATATATGTGAATTCAATAGTACTATTAGAGACTATAGTAAAAAGAATAAAAGCAAGAATGTTATGGAAAACCACTTTAATATATGCTATTTATAAAGCAATTAAGAAAATGATAGATAACCGCAAAATAATGACAAAACTATTTATATATTATTGGGGATTTTGCATTATAGGATTTTTATAACATTAGCAATACCAAACTCTACTAGTAACAAGAACTTGTTTCAGGTAGTGATGTTAGCAGCACTTGGAATAACCACATTTTATGTATTATGCAAAAAAGTGGAAGAACTTAATAAAATTCAAATGGCTTTAAAAAGTATATATGACGGAGATACCAATATTGAGTTAAATCCAAATGAATTAAAAGGAGTTTTAAAACAAATGGCAGTATATATTGATGATATTGCTGGAGGTTTATCAAATGCAATTGAACAAAGCTTAAAGAGTGAAAGGCTTAAAACAGAGCTTATAACCAATGTGTCACATGATATAAAAAACACCTCTTACATCAATTATTAACTATGTAGATTTATTAAAAAAAGAAAAAAATGCCTAATGAAAAGGCAACTGAGTATTTAATGATATTAGATAATAAATCTCAAAGATTAAAAAAAAACTAACAGAAGATTTAGTAGAAGCTTCAAAAGCATCTTCTGGAAATATAAAATTAAATAAAGAGAAATTAAATGTCAAAGAACTTGTGCAACAAGTGTCAGGAGAATTTGAAGATAGGTTTAAGGAAAGAAACTTAGAGGAAATAACAACATTCCCGGAACAAGATGTATATATAAAAGCAGATGGAAGATATATGTGTAGGATATTAGAAAATGTTTATTCAAATGTTGCTAAATATGCTATGGAAAATACAAGAGTATATTTAGATGTGGTGAAAAAACCAACATACAGTTGTAATACAAATGAAAAATATATCGAAACAAGAGCTTAATATATCAGCAGATGAATTGATGCAAAGATTTGTAAGAGGAGAAACTTCTAGAAATACAGAAGGAAGCGGATTAGGACTTTCAATAGCATCTAGCTTAACAGAACTTCAAGGAGGAAAATTTCATATTTACTTAGATGGAGATTTGTTCAAGGTAACAATAGGATTTGAAATGTTAATAAATTAAAAATGTTAATGGTGACGGCTTGCCGTCACCATTAACATTTTTCTTAATTAACGTGATTAAATAAATACTGAATACCCCCATTAGCGGCAGCAGTTACTGCTAAAACAATAATACCAGCAACAAGAACACCAGCTACAATAGGTGGGATAGCTTTTTTAGGTGGTAAATTTAAAAAAGTTAGCAATTAAAGAACCAACCCATGCACCAGTTCGAGGTAAAGGAACAGCTACAAATAAAAATAAACCTAAAGCTGTGTAATTTTGTAATTTTTCACTTTCTTCAATTTTTCTTGTAGCTCTTTCAGTGGCCCAATCTATGATAACCTTAAAAGGTTTCCATCTTCCAAAAAATCAAATAAAGGTCTAATATACTTAACAATAAAATATATAGGTATAATATTTCCGATAAAGCTACAAATAAAAGCTTCAAAATATGAAAGACCAAGCCCAACGCCTATTGAATAGCACCTCTTAACTCTAAAATAGGCACCATACCTACAAAAAAATGTAATCAAATATTTTAAAATTATAGACATATAATTAACCTCATTTCTATTAACAATGCAAATATTGTACTATATTAAATATCATTTGTCTATAATACCTTATAAAAATTAAGAAATTTTTACCAAAATCGTTGACAGCAAGTACAACAGGTGTTATACTAAAATAGGTATGCTTTTATTAAGCGTTACTAGTCTACATTTAAGGTGGATGTAATGATTAATATAAAAATAAATTTTACCAAATAAACAGCAAATTAAACAGTTGACAAAAATGTCAACCGTATTTTTGTTGTCTTTTATCTATAGATTATGTTAATTTAATAAAAAAGAGGAATTGACCTATAATTACTTATGGAAAGGGGTATTTAGAGAGCAGAAAAATATGCTGATTTGTAAACTAATTATAGAAACAAGAAGGACTTTTTTATTAAAATCATATATTTTAATTTCTGCTTAAATTTTTTAAGGAGTGATTCTTTTGTTAAAAGAAATTAAACACGAGAAATGTTCTCGTAAAACTTTTGCAAAAAATCGGCGATTCAATCGAAATGCCAAACTTAATTCAAGTTCAAAAAGACTCATACAATTGGTTTATCGAAGAAGGCTTAGGAGAAGTACTTAGAGATGTATCTCCAATAGTTGATTATTCTGGAAACCTTGTACTTGAATTCTTAGACTACTACATGGAAGAGAAAACAAAAATACACATTAGAAGAAGCCAAAGAACGTGATGCAACTTATGCTACAAGATTACATGTAAAAAGTAAGACTTATCAATCGTGAAACAGGTGAAATCAAAGAACAAGAAATTTATCTTGGTGATTTCCCCACTTATGACAGATAGTGGTACTTTCGTAATCAACGGTGCAGAAAGAGTTGTAGTAAGCCAATTAGTTCGTTCACCAGGTTGCTACTATGCACAAGATTTTGATAGCAAAACAGGTAGAAGAATTTATACATCTACTGTTATGCCTATTCGTGGTGCATGGATAGAATATGAAACTGATGGAAATGATGTATTTTGGGCTAGAGTTGATAGAACTAGAAAAATACCTGTTACAACACTTTTAAGAGCATTAGGAATAGTAACAGATGAACAAATTACACAATTATTTGGGGATGAAAACAAAATAAAGGAAACTTTAGCAAAAGACCCAATTAAAACTCAAGAAGAAGCTTTGGTTGAAATATATAAAAAATTAAGACCAGGAGAATTACCAACAACAGATGCTGCAAGAAATTTATTTAATGGACTATTCTTTGATGATAGAAGATATGATCTAGCAAAAGTTGGTAGATATAAATTTAATAAAAAATTAAGTTTAGCAACAAGAATTACAGGAAGAATAGCTTATAACGATATTATTGATCCAGAGACTGGAGAAGTATTAGTAGAAAAAGATAACAGTATTTCTGAAGATACAGCAATTGCAATTCAAAACAGTGGAATCAATGTTGTTGATGTAAAAGTTGAAGACAAACCAGTAAGAATTATTGGTAATGGCACAGTTAATATCCACAGCGTACTTCAAATGTTGATTTGAGTGACTTACATATCAAAGAGATGGTAAATTACATAGTATTAAAATCAATAATTGATACTACAGAGGAAAAAAATTACATGATGTTATTAAAGAAAGAATGGACGAATTAATTCCAAAACATGTTACAAACGAAGATATTATTGCTTCGATAAGCTATTTATTAAACCTAGAACATGGTTTAGGAAATGTTGACGATATTGATCATTTAGGAAATCGTCGTATTCGTTGCGTTGGAGAGTTATTACAAAATCAATTTAGAAATTGGTTTAACAAGACTTGAAAGAGTAGTACGTGAAAGAATGACAATTCAAGACTTAGATATAGTTACTCCACAAACTTTAATTAATACAAAACCAATAACTTCTGCAATTAGGGGAATTCTTTGGAAGCTCACAATTATCACAATTTATGGATCAAACAAACCCACTTTCAGAATTAAGTCATAAGAGAAGAATTTCTGCATTAGGACCTGGTGGTTTATCTCGTGAGAGAGCAGGATTTGAGGTTCGTGATATTCACTATACACACTATGGAAGATTATGTCCTATTGAATCACCAGAAGGACCAAACGTAGGACTTATATCAGCGCTTTCATCATTTGCTATTATAAACGAATATGGATTTATTGAAACACCATATAGAAAAAGTAGACCATGAAACAGGCAAAGTAACTGATGAAGTTGTATATATGCCAGCAGACGAAGAGGATAAATACATTATTGCTCAAGCCTCTGAACCAGTTGACGAAGAAGGAAAATTTTGTAAATGATAGAATTCGTGTACGTCATAGAGCAGACATTACAATGGTTGATAAAGACCAAGTTGATTTTGTAGACGTATCACCAAAACAATTAGTATCAGTTGCAGCAGCTATGATTCCATTCTTAGAGCATGACGACGCAAAACGTTCTCTAATGGGTTCAAACATGCAACGTCAAGCAGTTCCACTACTTACAACAGAATCACCAATAGTTGGTACAGGTATTGAATATAGAGCAGCAAAAGATTCTGGAATTACAGTAATGGCTAAAAATGACGGTATAGTTGAAAAAGTAACTGGTGACGAAATTCAAATTAGAAATAAAAAAGACGAATTAGATGTTTACCATTTAAGAAAATTCAAAAAGAACAAATGGTGGAACATGTATAAATCAAAGACCAGTTGTAAGCACTGGAGAAAAAAGTTAAAGCAGGAGAACTAATTGCCGATGGACCAGCTACTAAAAATGGTGAAATGGCACTTGGTAAAAATGTTTTAATAGCTTTCACAACTTGGGAAGGTTATAACTACGAGGATGCTGTTTTAATTAGTGAAAGATTAGTAAAAGAAGATGTATATACATCAATTCATATTGAAGAATATGACTGTGAATGTAGAGAAACAAAACTAGGAGCAGAAGAAATTACTAGAGATATACCAAATGTTGGAGACGACAGCTTAAAAGACTTAGACGAAAACGGTATAATTCGTATAGGTGCTGAAGTAAGACCAGGAGATATATTAGTTGGTAAGGTTACTCCAAAAAGGAGAAACAGAACTAACAGCAGAAGAAAGATTACTTCGTGCAATATTTGGAGAAAAAGCTAGAGAAGTTAGAGATAACTCACTTCGTGTTCCACATGGAGAAGCAGGAACAATTGTAGATGTTAAAATATTTACAAGGGAAAATTCAGATGAATTAGCTCCTGGAGTAAATCAAGTAATTCGTTGCTATATTGCAACAAAGAGAAAAATATCTGTTGGTGATAAGATGGCTGGACGTCATGGTAACAAGGGTGTTATTTCACGTATATTACCAGAAGAAGATATGCCATTTTTACCAGATGGTACACCAGTAGACATAGTATTAAACCCACTAGGTGTTCCTTCTCGTATGAACTTAGGCCAAGTTTTAGAGGTTCACTTAGGTATGGCTGCAAGAGCACTTGGATACAAGGTTGCAACACCAGTATTTGATGGTGCTAAAGACGAAGAAATAAAAGAGCTATTTAGAAAAAGCAGGACTTAGTGAAGATGGAAAGACAGTTGTATATGATGGTAGAACTGGAGAGCCATTTGATCATCCAATTACAGTTGGTGTTATGTATATGTTAAAACTACATCACTTAGTAGATGACAAAATACATGCTCGTTCAACTGGACCTTACTCATTAGTAACACAACAACCTCTTGGTGGTAAAGCACAATTTGGTGGACAAAGATTTGGAGAAATGGAGGTTTGGGCATTAGAAGCTTATGGTGCTGCATATACACTTCAAGAAATGTTAACAGTTAAATCTGATGATATTGTAGGAAGAGTAAAAACATATGAAGCAATTGTAAAAGGTGAAAATGTTCCAGAACCAGGAGTTCAGAAGGATTTAAAGTGTTAGTAAAAAGAACTTCAATCATTAGGACTAGATATAAAACTTCTTTCAGAAGACAATAAAGAATTAGAACTAAAGGAAAATATTGATGAAGGAATTGATTTTTAACAGTATTAAAGATGATCCAAAACTAGAAGAAGAACTTGCAGTAGTTGATGAAGAAGAACTTGCTGATGGATATTCAGAAGAAGGAGATCTTCTTGATGACGAAGAAGGTTTAGATGATGAAGACTTATTACTTGATGATGAAGAGTTATTAGATATGGATAACTTTGATGATAATGAAAAATAAAATTTAATAGCCATTCAAAAGTTTAAACAAGTTAACAATAAGAATTGCACAGCAGTGTACAACTTGTTTAAACGAGTATGAAGAAAAGAAAAAAATATTTAGGGGGCTAAATAAAGTGGATGAATTAGAAATTTTTAACAAACTTAAAATTGGGATAGCATCAGATGAAAAAATCAGAGAATGGTCAAAAGGTGAAGTTAAAAAGCCAGAAACCATTAACTACAGAACTTTAAAGCCAGAAAAAAGATGGTCTATTTTGTGAAAAAATATTTGGACCAACAAAAGACTGGGAATGTCACTGTGGAAAATATAAAAGAGTAAGATACAAAGGCATTGTATGTGATAGATGTGGTGTTGAGGTAACAAAATCAAAAGTAAGACGTGAAAGAATGGGACATATTGAACTTGCTGCACCAGTTGCACATATTTGGTATTTTAAAGGAATACCAAGTAGAATTGGACTAATGCTTGATGTATCACCAAGAAGCTTGGAAAAAAGTAATATATTTTGCATCATATATTGTAATAGATAAAGGAACTACTGATTTAACAGTATGTCAAGTATTATCTGAAAAAGAATATCGTGAAGCAGAAGAAAAAATATGGTAGAGGTTCTTTTGTAGCTAAAATGGGAGCTGAGGCAATTGAAGAATTACTACAAAAAAAGTTGACGTAGAAAAATTGTCTGAAAAATTGAAAAAGAACTTGAAAAAGCAAGTGAACAAAAAAGAGCAAAAACTAGTAAAAAGATTAGATACAGTTGAAGCTTTTAGATTATCAGAAAATAAACCTGAATGGATGATAATGAATGTAGTACCAGTAATTCCACCAGATTTAAGACCAATGGTACAATTAGATGGTGGTAGATTTGCTTACATCAGATTTAAACGACTTATATCGTAGAGTAATCAACAGAAATAACCGCTTAAAAAGACTATTAGAATTAGGTGCACCAGAAATTATTGTACGTAATGAAAAAAAAGAATGTTACAAGAATCAGTTGATGCCTTAATTGATAATGGTAGACGTGGAAGACCAGTAACAGGCGCTGGTGGTAGAGCATTAAAATCTTTATCAGATTTATTAAAAAGGAAAACAAGGTAGATTCCGTCAAAATTTATTAGGTAAACGTGTTGACTATTCTGGACGTTCAGTTATCGTAGTAGGACCAGAACTTAAACTATATCAATGCGGTGTGCCAAAAAGAAATGGCAGTTGAATTATTCAAACCATTTGTTATGAAAGAATTAGTTGGACGTGGAATTGCACATAATATTAAAAATGCTAAGAGAATGGTAGAAAGATTAAGACCTGAAATATGGGATATTCTAGAGGATGTTATTAAAGACCATCCAGTATTATTAAACCGTGCTCCTACATTACATAGACTGGGTATTCAAGCATTTGAGCCAGTTTTAGTAGAAGGTAGAGCTATAAAATTACACCCATTAGTATGTACAGCTTTCAACGCTGACTTCGACGGTGACCAAATGGCTATTCACTTACCATTATCACCAGAAGCACAAGCAGAAGCTAGATACTTAATGCTTTCAGTAAATAACCTTTTAAAACCACAAGATGGTAAACCAGTAACAGTACCTACACAAGATATGATTTTAGGTGCATATTACTTAACAATGGAAGTGCCAGGAGAACCAGGAGAAGGAAATTACTACTCTTCACCAGAAGAAGCGGTAATGGCGTACTACAACCATGATTTAGGTTTACATGCAAAAGTATTTGTAAGAATTCAAAAAAGAAATAGCTGGTAAATTAGAAACAAGAAAAGTTCAAACAACAGTTGGTAGATTAATTTACAATGAAGGAATTCCACAAAACTTAGGATTTGTAGATAGAACAAAACCAGAAAACTTATTTGAACCAGAACTTAACTTTGCAGTATCTAAGAAAAACTTAGGAAAAATTAATTGCAAAATCAATAAATGCAAATGGTTTAAGTGCAACAGCAGAATTACTAGACTATATTAAAGCAACTGGTTTCAAACATTCTACAACAGCTGGTATTACAGTATCTGTAGATGATGTAAAAGTGCCAGAGGCTAAAAAGCAAATTCTTGCTGAAGCAAATGAACAAGTAGAATAATGTATTAAAACAATATAAACGTGGTTTAATAACAGAGGATGAAAGATATAACTCAGTTATCAAAATTTGGGAAAAAGCAACAGATGATGTTACAGAAGCAATGAAAAACAATTTTGAAGACTTAAACCCAGTATATATGATGAGCCAATCTGGAGCCAGAGGTAACTTAAACCAATTAAGACAAATTGCAGGTATGCGTGGTCTTATGGCTAGTACAACTGGTAAGACAGTAGAAATTCCTATTACATCTTCATTCCCGTGAGGGACTAGATGCACTAGAATACTTTATTTCTGCACACGGTGCCAGAAAAGGTTTAGCAGATACAGCTTTAAGAACAGCCGACTCAGGTTACTTAACAAGAAGATTAGTTGATGTATCTCAAGACATTATAGTTCGTGAAGAAGACTGTGGAACACATGAAGGACTTATTGTAGAAGCAATTAAAGATGGAAACCAAGTAATCGAAAAAACTAGAAGAAAGATTAGTTGGAAGATATGCATTAAATGATATAGTTAACCCTGAAACAAAAGAGTTAATTGTTGATACTAATACAATGATTACAGACAAAATTGCTGAACAAATAGTAGCAGCAGGAATTGAAAGAGTAGAAGTACGTTCAGTATTAGGATGCCGTACAAAACATGGTGTATGCCGTAAATGTTATGGTATGGGATTAGCTACTCGTGAAAAAGTAAATATCGGTGAATCTGTTGGTATTATAGCTGCACAATCAATTGGTGAGCCTGGTACACAGCTTACAATGAGAACTATCCACTCTGGTGGTGTTGCAGGTGTAGCAGATATCACACAAGGTCTTCCTAGAGTTGAGGAGCTATTTGAGGCTCGTAAACCAAAGGGTCTAGCAGTAATTACAGAAATTGATGGTAAAGTAAAAATAGTTGAAGACAAGAAAAGGAAAGAAATTGTTGTTACTTCTAAGGATGATTCAAAAACATATGCAATACCATTTAGATTCTAAATTACGTGTAAGAGAGAGGAGACGAAGTAAAAGCCGGAGATGCTTTAATTGAAGGTGCTATAAATCCAAACGAAATATTAGCAATTAAAGGACCAGAAGGAGTATATGAATACTTAATTCAAGAGGTTCAAAAAGTTTATCGTAACCAAGGTGTTGATATCAATGACAAACACATTGAGGTAATTGGTAGACAAATGCTTAAGAAAGTAAGAGTAGAAGATAATGGAGATACAGATATGTTTGCTGGTTCGCTAGTAGATATTCATGAATTTGAAGACAAAAATGAACAAGTAATAGCAGAAGGAAAACGTCCAGCAACAGGAAAACGTATGCTATTAGGTATTACAAAAGCTTCATTAGCTACAGAAAGCTTCTTGTCAGCAGCATCATTCCAAGAAACAACAAGAGTATTAACAGAAGCAGCCGTTAAAGGTAAAGTTGATGACTTAATTGGATTAAAAGAGAATGTTATTATAGGTAAATTGATACCTGCAGGAACAGGACTTCCAATTTATAAAAAATACACATATCAATACAGAACAAAATGAAGAACAGGATGATGAATTAGCTGAATAAAAATAAAACAAACCGTTGATTTCAACGGTTTGTTTTTTTTGTGGTTTATGCTGCGGGGGATAATCTAAAGATGTGAGAATAGGCAATAGAATTATTGACCTTATATCCAACAACTTCAGCTTCCTCAACAATGGTGAATCCGGATTCAATCCATGAGCATCTGAGAGACTTCAAGAAGTTTCCAGAGACAAATTTGAGACTGTCCGCAGGGACAGAGAACAGAATGTCCGAGGATTCTTTGTCGATTCCGACACTCCAAGGACCAAGCGAAACATGATACTTGCTCATAGAGCTTAAGAAAGCTTGTGTAGCTCGTGTCATTTCCGGAGTTTGGACTGTCAAGAGCCGCTGCTTGACGAGGTTAATACAGTTCAATGTTTAAACCACCTTTTTTAATTTACTCATAAGAGCATACTATTATTATACCACAATTTACATAATATGTAAAGCGATGTGCTGACAAAAGGCTAGAAATTCATAAAATCAATAAATATACTGGTACAATCATAGATAATGTGATATAATATAGGAACTAAAATTTTAAGGAGGAATCGTATATGGCAAATGCCAAAAACGGCCGGAAAAGAAGACTAAACATTACATTATTAGTCTTTATTATTCTCATAATAGCCGTAATAGTTGAACAACAGCACCAAAAAGAACTGGAAAACCCAAAAATACCAAATGATTATACAGAAGTCAATCTTAGTGGAGAATTAAAGCTTCACATGATAGATGTAGGGCAGGCAGACTGCTTTTTATTTATCCAAGGAGATAAAGCGGCTCTGGTTGATTGTGGGACAAGAACTACAGGAAAAGAAGCAGTTAAATACATAAAAGGTTTAGGTATAACTAAACTTGACTATGTATTTGGAACTCATCCTCATGACGACCACATGGGTGGTATGTATGATATCATAACAAATTTTGAAATTGGCAATAATATTATCTTGCCAAAGGTAGAAGCTGGGCAAGTAACTACCAACTGGTATATAAAATTAATGAAAGAAATAGCGGATGGTAATTACACAGTAGAGTATTCCAAAACAGGCAATGAATACCAATTGGGCGATGCTACTATGGAAATACTTTGGCAAAGCGAAGGAACACAGAATAATGTCAACAATTATTCAAACATCATAAAAATCTCTTTTGGAGATATGGATGTTTTGATGACTGGAGATGCAGAAACCGAAATTGAGGAAGAAGTTCTACGGTCTGAAGCAGAAATTGATGCAGAAATTCTTAAAGTTGGTCATCATGGAAGTGATACTTCAACCAGTGAGGAATTTTTGAATCAAGTTGATCCAGATTATGGACTCATATCTTGTAAAGTTGGAAACAAATATGAACATCAACCAAAAGCACAATGGAAAAATTACAACAACGGGAGGTAGAAGTTTATCGGACAGATGAATGTGGAACCGTTATAGCAACTATAACGGGCAAAGAATGTGACTTTTTAATTCTAAAATTGGTGACTACTTAAGTGGGCCTGAGCTTGAGGAGGTAAAAAAAAGCATCATGAAAAGCTATATGACAATTGACCGGATAGAGGGAAAAATTCGCAATTTGCGAATTAGAATTTATCTCGACTGAACAGAGCGCAGAAGTAGACTACTGGGAAAGAGACACAGAAATGATAGATGTGCCTACAGCTATGTTGAAAGACCCTGAACAAGGAGACGTATTCATGGTAGAACATGAAAAGGAAACCCTGTATAGGATTTATGGCAAAGACAATGAGGAAAAGCGAAGAAGAATTGAAGCGTTAAAGGCAATTATGGGATAATATAAATAGGAGGGCTTAATAAGCTCTCCTATTTTATGTTATAGGAAATTTCTCAAACATGCTTTTGATAATAAAAAAGTAACATATTCACCATCATAATTTAAATATGAGATTGAGACATAGCAGGTTTCTCAGTATATCTAATGACATAGTTAACTGCAATTGAACTGTTTTGAAAAAAATAGAAAGTGAAACACCATATATTTATTGTACTTATCCTGAGATAAAAATTGTCAATAAAAAATTGAAAAATTAAACAAATTATAATAAAATTTGTAACGAAATGGATTTTAAATCGTCATTTAAGTAAAGGGGGTAAAAATACGCAGAATATGGAAGAAATATATAAAGAATATTTTGAAACAGTAAAAAAATATTTATTCTGTTTAACCCATAATAATGATATTGCTGAAGAATTAACTCAAGAAACTTTTTACAAAGCAGTAAAAAATATACATACTTTTAAAGATGACTGTAAAATTTCTGTATGGTTATGTAAGATAGCAAAAAAATACTTGGCTAGATAGCATAAAGAAAAACAAGAATATTAAAGATATGGCGGATAATGAATTATTTGAAATAGAATCTCTGGAAACAACAGATGAAACGGTAATTTCTAATCAAGGCAAACTAGAATTGTATAAAAAAAAATTCAAAAGCTAGATGAAAAAAAAACGAGAGATGTAATATACCTAAGAATAACAGGGGATTTAAATTTTAAAGAAAATAGGAGACATATTTAATAAAACAGAAAACTGGGCAAGAATAACCTTTTTACAGAGGAAAACAAAAATTAAAGGAGGTAAAGTTGCATGAAAGAAAAAAAAAGAATGTAAATTAGTTCAAGACTTATTACCAAATTATATAGAAAAATTGACTAGTAAAGAAAGCAATAAGATTATAGAAACACACTTAAAGGAATGTCCAGAATGCAAAAAGAATATTAGAAGATATGCAATATGATATAGGATTAAAATCAAAGGAACAATGCCAAAAAGAAACTAAATATATGAAAAAATATAGAAATAAATTAAAGATATTAAAATTTTTAGGCCTAATATTGTTAATTATTGTATTGGCATTTGTAGTAAATACAATTAGAAAATATATTATACTAAATGATTTATACAATAAATCTCAAACAATAAATATTGAAACAAAAAGATAACTATCATGCAATATTAACTGCAAGCAGACAAAACAGTGTATATTATATAGAGCAATATAGAAAAGGAAATAAAGCTATACAATATGAAAACTCATATATTAAAGATGGAAACAAAATAAAGATATCAAATAAAACACATTATAATTCAAATACGGAGAACTTTTCACTAATAAGTGATGGAATAAATAAAGAAAAAGTGAAAGGATCTGAAGATATTCAGAATTTAGAATGGCAAGACCTATCAGAATTAAAAAATAAATTCATTATATAGTGCTATTTATTCAAAAAGTGAAAAAAATCAATTATGAAAAAAAAGGGACTGTTATTTAATACAAGACTTTGGACAAGAAATCGTTGTTGAAGCTAACACAGGTAATATAATTAGAATGGTGAGTAGCTTACCAGAAGAACAAACAACAACATTTGAATACTTTAGAGAGTTTGATACTGTACAGGATAGTGACATTATTAGGCCAGAAACTACAGATTATATGGAAAAATAATACATTTTTTCAAAAAAAAAATGTAAAAAAATATTGACGAAGCTTAAACAATGTGATATAAAGTAAATATTAATTTTGTGGTTAATACTGTGCATGCTTGAGCAGTGTTAATAGTAGGTAGAAATGTCAACGACTATTAAGGAGGAAAAACTAATGAAGAAAATTACATCTTTGATTCTCGCAATTGTCATGATGTTATCCATGACAGTAGTATCTGTCTATGCCGCCGAAAACACCATGCCCCTGGAGAGTGTGACTGACGTTGCCAGTACCTACAGTACCGATGACCGGAATCTGGCAATGTTTGAAAACGAAAGAATTTATATTCAAAAAACCGTTACGGTTACTCCCAATAAGGGATGGGGACTTTAACTGATTCTTGCTCCTACACAGGGATCTGGATGCACTATTACTGTGTATGAAAAAACTTTACTTGGGTTTACAAACCAAGTAAAGAAACAAGTTACCTTGGGTGTGGGAGAAAAAATTAGAGAAAAGGTTGTTACTTCTTTGTAATGGAAGATCCTATGTGATAACAATTGTTCCTACAGGTGATGTTACTTATATTGCTGGTGGCATTACTCAAACAGAAAAAGATTTGAGACACTGATTTCCAAAGCACTATAAAATATTAGTTTAACATTATGACATTTCTATCTACTGGGGATGCTCGAATTTCGAGCATCCTTTTTTATTTGCTTTTTGGCTAATAAAATTGACAAAAGTGGAGAAAAATAGTACAATAGTATACGTAAAAAAGGAGCTTGTTTTATGAAAAATAATAATAGCAAAAAAATATTTGAAGGGTTGATATCAAGAACTAAAATATATTTAGTTCTAATTGCAATACTTTTTAGCTGTAATTTGTATTCTGGATTTACGCTATTTTACCCCTTCAGTTGTTTTATATATACTAATTTTAGCATATACGTATTGGAGTAACCAAAAAAAGAAGGATAGAACTTTCAAGACCATTTGCAAGATTTAACATTTAATATGAGACAAACTTGCTAAAAAAATACAATGGTAAATTCACCATTTCCATTGGTTATAGCAGAAACAAATGGCAATATGATTTGGAAAAAGCAATAAATTTACACAAGAATTTGCAAATATTGATATAAATAATATTTTAGGAGACTTGCTAAAACAAATAAAATTAGAAATTGAGAATAATGAAGAAAGTACAGAGCAAAGCATTCATAAAGAACTAGAAATAGGAAACAAAATATATGAAATACTTGGAAGATATACAAAGTCTAAAAGAAGAATATATTTGTACTATTTACTTTATAGACGAAACAAAATGTGTTGAACTAGAAAAAAGAATATCATAATTCTCAAATTTGTGTTGGTCTTATTATGATAGACAACTTTGAAGAAGTAAATCAAAAGAATTAGTGATGAAGACAAGCCATTATTAACAGCACAAATAGAAAAAAACAATATATGATTGGGCATCAGAGTTTTCAAGGTTTAGTAGTTAAAGCAGAAAGAGATACTTTTGTATGTATATTTGAACAAAGATATTTAGCAGAACTAGAAGAAAAGAAATTTAATATTCTCGATACAATTAAAGAATTGGAATTATCAGACAAAATACAAATAACTTTGAGTATATCAGTATCAACAGAAGGACAATCAAATTATGAAAAATATAAATCAGCACAAGCTGGTTTAGACATTGCTCTGGGTAGAGGTGGAGACCAAACTGTAGTAAGAGAAAATGGAAAATATCAATTTTTTTGGTGGTAGAACTCAAGAACTTGAAAAAAAACAAAAGTAAAAAGCAAGAATTGTATCACATGCTTTACAAGAACTAATGCAAGAAGCTAAAAATGTTATGATTATGGGACATACTAATGGAGACATAGACTCTATGGGCGCAAGTATGGGACTATATCGTTTAGCAAAAAGCCTAAATGTTGAAGCATATATAGTAAATAATTCTACAGGAATTAGCTTAGAAAATTTTATGGAAGCAGCTAAAGAAGAAAAGGAATACCAAGAAGTAATTATAAATAAAGCAGAAGCTTTATCAAAAATATCTGCAGAAACATTACTAATAATAGTTGATACACATAAAAAAGAAGCTATGTTGAAGTTCCAGAATTGTTAGAGGAAACAGGTAAAATAGCTATAATAGACCATCATAGAAAAAGTCCAGACTTTATTGAAGAAGCAATTCTTTCATTCCATGAAGTATATGCTTCATCAACCTGTGAACTTGTTACAGAAATATTAGAATATGCAACTAAAGAACCAGATTTAACAACAATTGAAGCAGAAGCTTTATATGCAGGAATTATGATGGATACAAAGAACTTTACTTTTAAAACAGGTGTTAGAACCTTTGAAGCAGCTGCATATTTAAGAAAATGTGGTATAGACATTATAAGAGTTAAAAAATGGTTCCAAAGTGATTTGAAAACGTATACTAAAATTTCTAAAATAATTGATAATGCAGAAATAATAAATGATACAATAGGAATTTCAATTTATGATGAGAATGATAAGGATGCAAATGTAATTTGTGCAAAAAAAGCAGCAGACGAATTATTAACAATTAGTGATATAACTGCATCATTTGTTATAGGAAAATTGGGAGATAAAGTTTGTATTAGTGGACGTTCAATTGGAGACATAAATGTGCAGATTATTCTAGAAAAACTTGGTGGTGGAGGACATATAACTTTGGCTGGCGCACAAGTTGAGGGACTAAGTATAGGAGAGGTTAAAAATCTTCTTATTGAAAAAATCAATGAGTATTTTGAAGAACAACAAAACTGAAAGGAGAGAGCTAAATGAAGATAATTTTATTACAAGATATAAAAGGTGTAGGTAAAAAAGATGAAGTAATAAATGCAAGTGATGGATATGCAAGAAATTTCTTATTACCTAAAAAATGGGTGTCGAAGCAAATGCAGAAAATATGAGTAAATTAAAAAAGCAAAACAAGATTCAAACCAATATAAAAAGTCAGTAGAAAAGGAAAAAGCAGAAAAAATTGCTGAAAAGTTGAAAAACATCACTTTAAAAATATCTGTAAAATCAGGAGAAAATCAAAAAATATTTGGTTCAATTACTGCAAAAAGAAATTGCAGAAAACTTAAAAAAGAACAATATAAAATAGAAATTGACAAAAAAGAAAATAGACTTAAAAGAACCTATTAAAGTATTGGGAGTAACTACAGTGAGTATTAAACTTTTTGAAGGCGTGGTAGGCTCTTTGAAAGTCCAAGTATTATAAATTTTGAAGATAATCAGCATCTTGCTTTGTCAGAATTCATTTGAAACGCGGTTACATACAAACGTATGCGCCCTTGCCTTTCAAATAAATTCTTTCGCGCAATATACTAATTCTCTTCAAAATTGAGATGAATTAAAAGGAAAGAAGGAAGGAAGCAGAAAATGGAGCTAGGAAAAAATTCCACCACACGATATAGAAGCAGAACAAGCCGTTATAGGAAGTATGCTAACAGACAAAGACGCAATTATGTCTGCAGTAGAAACCTTAAAACCAGAAGACTTTTATCGTGAAGATAATAAAATAATTTACGAAGCAATTTTAAATTTATATAATCGTGCAGACCCTGTGGATATTATAACTTTAAAAACAGAACTTCAGTCTATGAAACAATTAGAAGCAGTTGGTGGATTAGAGTATATTGCACAACTTCCAGATAAAGTTCCAACAACAGCTAATGTAGAACAATACATAAAAATTGTTGAAGAAAAGTCAGCCTTAAGAGCACTTATAAAAAACAGCAAATGAGTTAATTAGTTTAGGATATGACCAAACGCAAGATGTAGAAGATATATTAGACTCAGCTGAAAGAAAAAATATTTGATGTTATACAAAATAGAAATCAAAAAAGGATATTCTGCAATTAAAGACATTCTAGTAGACTCATTTACTCAGTTAGAACAATTATATAACCAAAAACAACACATAACTGGAGTACCACCTACAGGATTTGCAGATTTAGATTATATAACTGCAGGACTTCATAAATCAGATTCTAGTTATTGTAGCTGCTAGACCTGCTATGGGTAAATCAGCATTTGCATTAAACTTAGCATCAAATGCAGCAGTTAGATATAATACACCTGTTGCTATATTTAGCTTGGAAATGTCAAAAGAGCAAATGACAAATCGTATTCTATGCAGTGAAGCAATGGTAGATAGTAATAAAGTAAGAACTGGTAAAGTAGAAGATGACGACTGGCAAAATTAGCCGAAGCTTCAGGAAATCTATCACAAGCACAAATATTTATAGATGATACACCAGGTATTTCTGTAATGGAAATACGTGCAAAATGTAGAAAATTGAAGTTAGAAAAAAAATATAGGAATGGTTGTAATTGACTATATTCAATTAGTTCAAGGAAGCAATAAAAGAAACGGAAGCCGTGAACAAGAAATTTCTGAAATAAGCCGTTCTTTAAAAATATTAGCAAAAGAAATAAATGTGCCAGTTATAGCACTATCACAACTTTCAAAGATCTGTAGAACAAAGACCAGATCATAGACCAATGCTTTCAGACTTACGTGAATCTGGAGCTATTGAGCAAGATGCCGACATAGTTATGTTTTTATATCGTGATGATTATTATAATCCAGATACAGATAAGAAAAATATAGCAGAAGTTATATTGGCAAAAACACAGAGGAGGCTCTACAGGAACAGTTGAACTTTTATGGTTAGGAAATTACACAAAATTTGCTAATCTTGATAAGTATAGGGAATAAGTATGTTAAATAAAATATTAAATACAATTAACAAATATAATTTAATACAAAAAGGCGATAAAATCGTTATAGGAGTATCTGGTGGACCTGATTCAATGTGTCTACTAGATTCTTTGTATTGCTTAAAAGAAAAAAATTAGGTATAGAAATATTTGTAGCACACATAAATCACATGATAAGAGAAGAAGCAGATGAAGAAACCGAATATGTAAAAAGAATATTGCAAAAATAAAAATATAAAATGCTATGTAAAAAAAAAGCAGATGTGGAAAAATTAGCAAAAAGAGCAAAAAAGCTAGGGACAGAAGAAATGGGAAGAAAAAATTCGTTATGAATTTTTTAATGAAGTAGCTCAAAAAGAAAATGCAAATAAAATTGCAACAGCACATAATTTAAATGATAATGTTGAAACGGTTTTAATGAATATACTAAGAGGAAGCGGAATATCAGGCTTAAAGGGAATTGAAATTAGTAGAAAAGAAACACAATATAGAATATATAAGACCAATAAGAGAATGTGAAAGACAAGAAATTGAAAAATATTGTGAAGAACAAAACTTGGACCCAAGAATTGATAAAAACAAATTTTGAAAGTATATATAATAGAAATAAAATAAGAAATGAAATAATTCCATACTTAAAAAAGGAATTTAACCCTAATGTATTAGAAGGAATAAATAGGTTATCAAATATAGCAAGAGAAGAAGAAGAATATTTTGATAAAGTTATTGCTAAAGAGTATGAAGAATTAAAAATTGAGAAAAAATGAAAAAAAGAGGTTATATTAGACTTAAAAAAGAATTCAATAAGCTAGAAAAGGTTATAAAATCAAGGATTATTTTATATACTATTAATAAAACAAATGGCAATGTTCAAGGCATTGGAAAAATACATATAGAAGATATTATTAAACTTTGTGAGAATAATATTGGTAATAAATATTTAACACCTAACAAAAATATAAAAATTTTTGTAAAAAAAAGGAAAAATTTTTTTTATGGGAAAAATGAACCTTCCGTAGATAAACCGTTGAGGTAGGCTAATTTGCTAAATGAAAGTTTTGTGAAAACACTTGAATTTAAAATCTTAGTATGGTATAGTCTAAATTGTTAAAAAACGTAAAGAGGAGGAACAATTTTGAAGAACAGTATAAAAACATTAGCAATGTGGCTAATTATAGGAATAATATTAGTAGTACTTATTAGTTCTATTTGTAGAAAATAGAGATAATAAATTAGCTTATTCTGAACTTATTTCTAAAATCGAAGCAGGAGAAGTAAAAGAAATTACATTATCATCTGATGGTGTAAAAGCAGAAGTTAAGCTAAAAATGAAAACTTTACAAAAAAGAAGTAAATATCCCAAGTGTGGAAAATTTAATGAATAGCTTGAATGATAGTATGAAAGCAGGAACTGTAAAAAGTAACTGAAAAATCAGAATCTATCTGGATGGTAATATTCAGTTTATTAACTCCATTTGGAATACTTATTATATTCTTTATATTCTGGTTCTTACTTATGGGAGGAGCACAAAGTGGAAATGGCGGAGCTGGTGGCAAAACAATGTCATTTGGCAAAAAGCCGTGCTAGAATGATTAATCCATCAGACAAAAACAGAGTAACATTTGACGATGTTGCAGGTGTTGACGAAGAAAAAAGAAGAATTAGAAGAAATAGTAGAATTTTTAAAAAAATCCTAGAAAATTTACAGAGATGGGAGCTAGAATACCAAAAGGTGTTTTATTAGTAGGTCATCCAGGAACAGGTAAAACTCTATTAGCAAAAGCAGTAGCAGGAGAAGCAGGAGTACCATTCTTCTTTATAAGTGGTTCTGAATTCGTAGAAATGTTCGTTGGTGTTGGTGCATCAAGAGTTAGAGACTTGTTTGAAGAAGCAAAGAAAAAAGCCCCATGTATCATATTTATAGACGAAATTGATGCAGTTGGTCGTCAAAGAGGTACTGGTATGGGTGGAGGACACGATGAACGAGAGCAAACATTAAACCAATTATTAGTTGAAATGGATGGTTTCTCAGCAAATGAAGGTGTTATAGTATTAGCAGCAACAAACAGACCTGACATATTGGATAAAGCTTTACTAAGACCAGGTAGATTTGATAGACAAATAGTAGTATCAAATCCAGATGTAAAAAGCAAGAGAGCAAATATTAGAAGTACACAGCAGAAAGAAAAAAATTAGCTGATGATGATGTAGATTTAAAAACAATAGCTAAAAATACTTCTGGATTCTCAGGAGCAGACCTAGAGAATGTATTAAATGAAGCAGCACTATTAGCAGCTAGAAGAAACTTAAATGAAATAGGAATGCAAGAAGTTGAAGATGCTATGGTAAAAGTTACTATGGGACCTGAAAAACGTACAAGAGTTAGAAGTGAAAAAGAACAAAAAAGCTAGTTGCTTTCCATGAAGCAGGTCATGCAGTAGTAAGCAGATTTTTACCAACACAAGATCCAGTACATCAAATTTCTATTGTACCAAGAGGAATGGCTGGTGGATATACAATGTATCGTCCAACAGAAGATAAATCATTTATGTCAAGAACAGAAATGGTTGAAAATATAGTATCATTACTAGGTGGTAGAGTTGCAGAACAATTAGTACTAAATGATATTTCAACAGGCGCAAGTAATGACATCGAAAGAAAGAGCAACACAAATTGCTAGAAGCATGGTCACTAAATATGGTATGAGTGAAAAAGAATAGGAACTATAACATTAGGTTCAAGCCAAGAAGAAGTATTCTTAGGAAGAGATTTTGCTCAAGCTAAAGAATATTCAGAAGAAACAGCAAATTTAATTGACGAAGAAGTAAAAAGCATAATAGACTTCGCATACAAAAAAAGCAGAAGAAATATTAAAAAGCTAATATGGAAAAATTAACAAAAGTTGCTAATGTACTTCTTGAAAAAAAAAAAATTGATGGTGACGAATTTGACGAAATATTTAGCGAATAAAAATAAAAAAAAAAATTGAGGTAACCACCTCAATTTTTTTTATTGTTTTTATTTTCCTAAAGTTATTTTAACAACTGTGCCTTCTTCTACTTGTGTATTTGCAATAGGGTCTTGACTTACTACTGTTCCTGAACCTGTAACACTATAATTTAAATTCAAATTCTTAAGAACTGACTTTACTTGAGAAAGTGATTTGTTAGTTAAATCTGGTACTTGCTTAGAAACACGAGTATTTTCAGTTTCCAGTGTATAGCTTTATAATAGAACCTTTTAATAATTCTGAACCTTTTGTTGGAAATTGCTCTGTAACAATTTCTTTTTAGAACCAGCAGAAGTACTAACTGTAAAACCAGCATTTTCTAAAGTTTTCTTAGCTTCTGCAACAGTTTTGTTTGTGACATTAGGAAGGCTAATAGTTTTACTAGAAGAACTATCACTAGAATTATCGCTTGATACTTGCATATATGGTAGAATTTCTTTTTAACATTTGTGCAGCAACAGGAGCAGCAACTAGGTTTCCACTGTGACCCTTAGAACCAGTTGGATCATATAATGTAACCAATAGGACTATTTCTGGATTTTCAGTTGGACTAATAGCAACAAAAGAAGCTGTATATCCTTCTTCTTTACTGTAATCTGATTCTGAAGTACCTGTTTTACCTGCAATAGAATATCCTTTAATTTTAGCATATTTTCCAGAACCTTCAGATACTACTGTTTCTGCCAAATCCATCATTATATCTGCAGTTTCTTTAGAAATAACTTGTCTTACAGCAGTAGTATCAATTGTAGTAATAGCACCATTATCTGTATTTGTGATTTGTTTTACAAGACGAGGTTTCATTAAAAACACCATCATTTGCTATAGTACAAACAGCAGTAATCATTTGAATAGGAGTTATTTTAAATCTTTGACCAAAAGCCATAGTAGCCAATTCAACAGGACCAACATTTTCTAAGTCCCAAAAAAAATCGAACTAGATTCACCTATCGTATTTATTCCAGTTTTATCAAAAAAACCAAAAGCTTTATAATATTTATAACTTGTAGTAGCGCCTATTTTTTTTCGCTGATTTGTATAAATGCTGGGTTACATGAAACAGAAAAAGCTTGACGTAAACTTTCATAACCATGTTTGATTCCATATGCACATCTTATTCTTGTTCCATATACTACTTGAGAGCCTTTACAGTAATAGACATTAGCCTTATCTGGTTCAGCTAAATTTTCCTCTAAGGCAATTGAAGCAGTGATAATTTTAAAAACTGAACCAGGCTCATAAGGGTCTGCAATCGCTCTATTACGATATAAACTATTTAAAGTGTTACTTTTTTCCTCAGAAGTAAGCTTGTCCCAATTCTTTTTTAGTAATGTGTGATGGCATTTCAAAAGGTGTATTTAAGTTGTAATCTGGATATGTTGCCATTGCCAAAATATCTCCTGTTTTTGGGTCCATTGCTATTACATTACCACCACGAGTACACTTATTATCAATACAAGCTTGTTTTAAATATTTTTCTACAATACTCTGAATATTTGCATCAATTGTTAATGTTAAATCACTACCATTTTCAGCAGGTATATAAGTTTGATTACTATCAGGAATAAATTTTTGAATAGCATCCTGAGCAGTTATTACTCTACCTGCTGTACCAGTTAGTACATCATTCCAAGCAGCTTTAATCCTTCTATACCCTGATTATCAATATTACAGAATCCCATTAGTGAAGAAGCTAAATTATTATATATGGATAATATCTTTTTTTGGCATCTTCATCAATATTTATACCAGAATATACTTTTTCTTTTTCCATCCAAGCTTTAAGTTTATCAACTTTATCTTTTTCTACTTTTCTTACAATAGTAATATAACTTGAATCACTAGAAACTTTTGATAGAGTTTCTTCATAATCTAATTTAAATATATCAGAAAAAGCTTTTTGCAACTTTTTCTTTTAAAGTTTGAGTTTTATCTTTGTCGATTACTCCATTTTCTTTTTACCACTATAGAAGTTGGAATTATACTTATAGTATCAACTTTGGCACTTATGGCTAAGGCTTTACCAGTTGAATCATAAATAGTGCCTCTACTAGGACTAATTGTACGACTTGTTATAAGTTGGTTATACATTTGCTCTTTTAAGCTAGATCCTTTTATAAATTGGAGATAAGCTAGACGAATAAGAAGTAATCCCATAAAAATGAACATAACAAACATAGCAATTAGTATTTTTTTTGGCATAGT
>VOFJ01000700.1_pt1 | contig 77800 bp, 58 predicted proteins | sample 5384081 | NCBI WGS metagenome assembly VOFJ01 (sample SAMN12384729, study PRJNA508395) | human gut metagenome | isolation source: healthy gut I | host: Homo sapiens | reverse complement strand
ATTTTTTTTGCATCAATTGGAAAATAATGATCTTAAATGCCGAAGTTTTATGACAAGGTAGATGTACTGAAAAAACCCGGATGGCTGAAAATCCGACTCCACCGCACTCCCGAATGGGGCGAAGTGCGGCAGATCGTCGAAAAGCACAATCTGCACACGATTTGCAGCAGCGGCAGGTGTCCCAACCAGGCCGAATGCTGGAGCCGGAGAACAGCGACATTCATGATTCTGGGAGACATCTGCACCCGAGGCTGCCGCTTCTGCGCAACCAAAACGGGACATCCTCTTGCCCCCGACGCCGAGGAACCCCGGCAGGTGGCCGAAAGCGTCGCACTGATGAAACTGCGGTATGTCGTCGTAACTTCCGTGACGCGCGACGACCTCCCCGACGGCGGAGCCGCCCATTGGGCGGCAACCGTGGAGGCCATCCGCACACAGAATCCCGACGCCGTAATTGAGCTCCTTATTCCCGATTTGGACGCACGGCCCGACCTGTTGGAGGTGATCGTTGCGTCGAAGCCCGACATCGTCGGGCACAACATCGAAACCGTCGAGCGACTGACTCCCGTGGTGCGCTCCAGGGCAAAGTACCGTACGAGCCTGGAGACTCTGCGCTGCCTGAACGGGCAGGGCGTCGTGACGAAAAGCGGACTGATGGTCGGACTTGGCGAGAGCGATGATGAAGTTTTGCAGACCTTGCACGACCTGCGCGACGCAGGCGTGCGGATTGTGACACTCGGTCAGTACCTTCGGCCCACTCTGGAGCACTACCCCGTTGCGGCGTACATCACTCCCGAAAAATTCGAATGGTACAGACTCCGGGCGCTGGAAATGGGTTTCAGCTACTGTGCGAGCGCACCGCTGGTCCGGTCGTCGTACATGGCTGAAGAAGCCCTGCGAAGCGTAAAAAGTTTGTAGCGATGAAAGCCTCCTGCCAGGACCTCGGACGCATGGACTACAAAGCCTGCTGGGACTTGCAGCAGGAGTTGTTCGACGCCAGGGTAGCCCGAAAGCGCGCCGGTTCGATTCCTGTCCCGGGCACCGACGGCGATCCGGACGATGCGGGCACGGTCCTGCTGGTGGAACATCCGCCGGTCTACACGCTGGGCAAGAGCGGGCATGCTGAAAACCTGCTCGTAGGAAGCGCTCGAAGCGATGGGAGCGCAGTTCTTTCACATAGACCGCGGCGGCGACATCACCTTCCACGGCCCCGGGCAGCTGGTATGCTATCCGATCCTCGACCTCGAACGGCTTGGCATCGGCTTGCGGGAGTACATCGAAGCGCTGGAGGAAGCCGTGATCCGCACGGTCGCGGAATACGGCATCGCGGCGGGACGCATCGCCGGGGCTTCGGGAGTCTGGATCGACCCCGGAAAAGCACGTCCGCGCAAGATCTGCGCAATAGGCGTCCGTTCGTCGCGTTATATTACCATGCATGGGTTCGCGCTGAACGTAACGACCGATCTGGAGTGGTTTTCGCGCATTAACCCCTGCGGATTCACCGACCGGGGCGTCACGTCGATCGCCGCCGAAACGGGATTGCAGCCGCCGATGCAGGAGGTGAAGCAGACGGTTATCAAGATATTGGGCACGGTGCTGCAATGCGAAATCGCGGAGGCTCCTTGAATTGCGCAGCCGGGAAAGACCATGCGAAGCGCAGGCCATCTCCCTCCCCGAGGGAGGGTAGGAGAGGGATCGGCACCTGCAAACACGGCCACAGGCCGCGGAAACGGCGATAAAAAGCGCCGGAACAGAGGCACCTTAAAAAGGATTTTAAATGTTAAAATATATAAATAACAATTCGTATGCCTATAGAAAAACGCTGGGTAGTGAAGCCACAGGGCGACCCCGCGACGGCAGCTATGCTGGCTGCCGCTCTGCGGATTTCGCCCGTGCTGGCCAATCTGCTCGTACAGAGAGGCATAGACACTGTAGAAAAGGCGGACAAGTTCTTTAAACCGAGCCTCGCCGACCTCCACGACCCGTTCCTGATGAAGGATATGGACAAGGCGGTCGAGCGGGTCGAACAGGCCGTTCGTAACAATGAGAAGATCATGGTTTACGGCGACTACGACGTGGACGGCTGCACGGCCGTTGCGCTGGTGTACAAGTTCCTGCGCCAGATCGGGCATAAAAACCTGATGTTCTACATTCCCGACCGCTATACCGAAGGTTACGGCATTTCGGTCAAAGGTATCGACCTCGCGGCCCGCAAGGGCGTGGGGCTTATCATTGCTCTGGACTGCGGTATCAAAGCCACGGAAAAGATTGTCTATGCAAAGAGCAAGGGCGTGGATTTCATCATCTGCGACCATCACCTCCCGGCCGAGGAAATTCCCCGCGCCGTAGCCGTTCTGGACCCCAAGCGGGTCGATTGTTCCTACCCGTTCGACGAACTGTCGGGCTGCGGCGTGGGATTCAAGCTCGTGCAAGCCTATGCACAGAAAAACGGCATTCCCTTCGAGCAGATCGTGCCGCTGCTGGACCTGCTGGTGGTGAGCATCGCCTCGGACATCGTGCCGCTGGTGGACGAAAACCGCATTCTGGCGCATTTCGGCCTGAAGGACCTCAACCGCGAGCCATCGAAGGGCCTGCTGTCGATCATCAAGATCTGCGGTCTGGACAAACACAACATCACCATCGACGATATCGTCTTCAAGATCGGTCCGCGCATCAACGCCGCCGGGCGCATGCGCATGGACGAGAACGACGAGAATGCGTCGCCGTCGGGCGGCCACGCCGCCGTCGAGCTGCTGATCGAGGGTAACGAAAGCATCGCCGCGGAGTTCGGCAACGTCATCGACGCCTACAATCAGGACCGCAAGTCGATCGACCGCTCCGTCACGCAGGAAGCGCACGACTTCATCGAGCGCAACCCCGAAATGAAGGCGCTGAAGAGCACGGTGATCTACAACCCCCGCTGGATGAAAGGCATCGTGGGCATCGTCGCTTCGCGTCTCATAGAGACCTACTACCGCCCGACGGTGGTGCTGACGATGAGCAACGGCTTCGTGACCGGATCGGCGCGCTCGGTTCCGGGATTCGACCTTTACCAGGCCGTCGAGTCGTGCTCGGACCTGTTGGAAAACTTCGGCGGACACATGTACGCCGCGGGGCTGACGATGCGCCCGGAGAACGTCGACGAATTCACGCGGCGGTTCAACGCCTACGTAGAGGAGAACATCGACCCGCAGATGCTCGTCCCGCAGGTGGACATCGACAGCGAACTGCTCTTCTCGGACATCACGCCGGCCTTCCGCAAGGACCTCAACCGCTTCCAGCCCTTCGGGCCGGGCAACACGGCACCGGTCTTCGCAACCTGCGGCGTGAGCAACCACGGCGACGCCAAACTCGTGGGCGTGGAGTGCGAGCACCTGCGCATGGACCTGATGCAGCGGCAGAAACCCAACACCAAGATCCAGGCAATCGCCTTCCAGCAGCCCACGCATTACGAATGGGTGCGCTCGGGACGCCCGATCGACGTCTGCTACCAGATCGTCGAGAACCACTACCGAGGAACTGTGACCACCCAGCTCCGGATCAAGGACATCAAACCTGTTCTGAACAGGTAGTTTCATACTTCCGAAGAGAGGCTCGGAGCACAACTCCGGGCCTCTCTTTTCAATTTACAAGCGTCACTGTATTTTAGCGTCACAGCCGGTCCGGCTCCTCCATTCCAAGCAAATGAATTTTTTGAAGAAACCGTTCAGCATTTCCCTCCAGGCCCTGGCGGGAGTCCTGGTTTTCAGCTGCCTGCTGGCACACCCCTTCTCCGAAGCCACGAGCAGCCCCCCCGGGCGACAAGCGCGACTACATGCTGGTCCTGAACACCTACACCGAATCGGCACCCTGGAGCCGCAACATCATCAACAACATCGTCACGCACATCGACCAGGTGGACAATTTCGAGGTCTACATCGAGAACATGAACTCGCTGCTGATGACGATCAAAAACCATAAAATCGGCGAGATCGAGTCCTTCAAAAATAACCTGCTGCGGGAATACGGCAAGAATCCGCCCCGGATGCTGGTGCTGCTGGGCGCCCCGATCGCCGTGCTGCGCGACTTCGTGAAACAGACCTGGCCCGGCGTGCCGCTGATCCTCTGTTCGGAAACAGACTATATAGGACCCGAAAAAGCCTTCCTCAAACGCCGTGCGCTGCGCCCCGAAGAGCAGCAGCCGCTGTGCGACAAAGCCGTGTCCGACAACATCACCCTCATCCGCACGCCGCTCTACCTGCGCGAGAACGTCGAACTGATGCGCCGGATGATTCCGGGCATGGATTCGCTGGTCTTCGTCGGCGACGGCCGCTATATCAACCAGCAGGCCGACAGCGACCTGCGCGAACTGCTGGACCGCGAATTCCCGCAGATCAACTACCGGTTCTATTCGGCGGACAAAATGTCGACCGAAACGCTGCTGGATTCGCTCAACCGCATCGACATCCGCCGCACGGGCATACTCTTCTCGTCGTGGCATTACACCAAAAAAATCGGCAACAACACCGTTACCGTCACCGATTCCTACCGCGTCATCGCCAGCGTGCAGGCCCCGATGTTCGCGCTGATGCCCGCAGACATCCGCGACGGCGGATTGATCGGAGGCTATGTGTACGACGACACCGAGGTGAACGCGCACATCATTTCGACCATCGACGCCGTCCTGGCCGGCCACCAACCGCGCGACATTCCGTTCTACGTCCCGCAGGACGCCCGCCCGGTCTTCAACTACGCGGCTCTCGAACGCAAGGACCTCTCGCCGCACACCTGCCCGGCCAATACACTGTTCTACAACAAACCGGCATCGGCGCTCGAACAATACAAATGGGCGATCGGCGGCATCGTGCTGCTGCTGCTGGCCTTCATCGTCATCCAGCAGTGGCGCATCCGCATGATGCACAACGTGGAGGCGGCCCGCCGGCGCGAATCGGAGAGCCTGGCCCGCTATTCGAACCTGTTCAACGCCATGCCGATCATCTATATACAGATGAAAGTCGTTTACGACGAAACCCATACGCCCGCGGATACGGTTTACTGCGACGTGAACTCCCGCTACGAACGCACGTTCCTTCCCCGCGAGCGGGTGATCGGACGGCTCGGCAGCGAACTGTTTCCCCATTCGATGTCCGATTTCATGGAACTGATAAACATTGCCCTGACCGAAAACCGGACCATCACCTATCCGTTTTACTACGAGGCCCGCGACGTCTTCTACGAAGTGATCATCAGCCGTTCGCACTTCGAAGGGCATATCGACATCTTCTGCCTCGACGGCACGGCACTCTACAAAACGCAGCAGAAACTCGATTCGATCAACCACAAACTCTCGATGGCGCTCGACGTGGCGAACATCGTGCCGTGGAAATGGGACCTGCAGGAGGGTACGATCCTGTGCGACATCAACAAGTCGGTGCGCAGCCAGCAGGCCCTCGCCAACGCCGAGGCCGATGCACAGCTGTCCGTTCCCGAAGCGTGCTATTTCGCGAAAATCCACAAGGAGGACCGCGAGCGGGTGCGCCGCGCCTACGACGACCTGATCGCCGGACGGAAGGACAAGGTGCGCGAGGAATACCGCGTAGCCTCCGACGCCGGGGGACACTGGCATCTGGACTGGGTGGAGGCACAGGCCACCGTGGACCAGCGCGACGACGAGGGGCGCCCGCTGAACCTCGTCGGGTCGTTGCTCATCATCACCCCGCGCAAGCAGTTGGAGCAGGACCTCCGCTCGGCACGCGACCGCGCCGAGGAGTCGAACCGCCTCAAATCGGCCTTCCTGGCCAACATGAGCCACGAGATCCGCACGCCGCTCAACGCCATCGTCGGGTTCTCGGGAATCCTCGCCGAGACCGACGAGGAGCAGGAGAAGCGGGAATACATTTCGATCATCGAGAACAACAACACCCTGCTCCTGCAGCTGATCGGCGACATCCTCGACCTTTCGAAGATCGAGGCCGGAACCCTGGAATTCAACTTCTCGGACTTCGAGCTGAACGAACTGATGCGCGAAAAGGAGAACATCATCCGCATGAAAACCGCCGAAAGCGTCGAACTGATCTTCGAACCGGGGCTTGGCGAATGCCTGTTCCACTCCGACCGGAACCGCCTTTCGCAGCTGATGATCAACCTGCTGACCAACGCTGCGAAATTCACCAGCGAAGGGTCGATCCGCTTCGGCTACCGGGCGGAGGGCAGCCGGCTCTATTTCTACGTCACCGACACGGGCTGCGGCATCCCGCCCGAAGGGCAGCGGCAGGTTTTCGAACGGTTCGTCAAACTCAACTCCTTCAAGCAGGGCACGGGACTCGGGCTTCCGATCTGCAAAAGCATCGTCGAACATCTCGGCGGAGAGATCGGCGTGGAGTCGGAAGAGGGGCGCGGCACGACCTTCTGGTTCACGCTTCCCTACATCGCGGGCAAACCCTGCGAAACCCCGCGCGGGGAGGTTCCGACGGTCTCGGTCGAAAAGGACAAACTGACGATCCTCATTGCCGAGGACAACGACAGCAACTACCGTCTTTTCGAAACGATCCTGCGCCGGGACTACCGCCTGCTGCACGCCTGGAACGGAGAGCAGGCCGTCGAACTGTGCCGCAAGGAGCATCCTCACGTAATCCTCATGGACATCAACATGCCCGTGATGAACGGTTACGAAGCGGCGGCGGAAATCCGAAAATTCGCGGCGGATATTCCGATTGTCGCAGTCACGGCCTACGCTTACGCCTCCGACGAGCAGAAGATCATGCAGAACGGATTCACGGGCTACATGCCCAAGCCGATCAACGCCCCGCAGCTCAAAAAACAGATTCTCGACATCCTGCGGAAACGCATCACGCTGATATAAAACGAAAAGGACACCCTGTCGGGTGTCCTTTTCCGTTATTCGAGCCGGAAAATCCGCGCCTCGTCGTCGGCCGGCGGCAGCGGGGCGGGGGAGAAGTCGGAATAGCCCAAGGCAATGGCGCAGAGGGGTTCGCAGCCGGCAGGGACGGGCAGGAAAGACCGGAGGTACTCGGCCGCCGTCTCACCGTCGGGAACGTCCTTGCGGCGGGGCCGCCCGTGGACGTGCACCCAGCACGAAGCCAGCCCTTCGTCGACGCAGGCCAGCTGGAGCACCGTGGCCGAAATTGCGGCGTTCTCACGCCACAGGTCGCTCGCCGAGGTGTCGCCCAGCACCAGGACCGCCAGCGGCGCGCCCTTCAGAAACGCCGACCCGTAATCTCGCATTTCGGCCATGCGGGCCACCAGCGCGGGATCGTCGACCACCAGAAAACGCGTCGTGCGCGTATTGCGTGCCGAAGGGGCCGAAAGGGCCTCGTGAAGGATGCGGTCCACCGTCGAGCGGGAACTTCGCGGTCGGTGAATTTACGGACCGAACGGCGTTTTGCAATCAATTCCTTGAACTCCATAATCAGTTGTTTTTACGTACGTTATTGCCGGAAACAAGCCTCCGGGACAGACAGACTGCACCCCGGACCGGCACGAAAGCGACCGGCATCGGGGCCGGTTTGCGCTGTTTTTGCAAAAATACGAAAAAAAAGCTATCTTTGGTGTCGGGGTCGCAACGACCCTGTTACCTGTCGGAAGGTTTTACTGAACCGTGCATCATCCGGTTTTGCAGCCGTCTGATTTTTAGCAGCTTTAGAACCAAAACATTGAAAACGATGGAATTCAGATTCACCATAGCCCTGATCTACGACTTCGACGGAACGCTGGCTCCGGGCAACATGCAGGAGTACGACTTCATTCCGGCCGTCGGCAAGAGCAACAAGGAGTTCTGGACCGAGGCCAACACGCTGGCCGAGGAGCAGGACGCCGACATGGTCCTGACCTACATGGCGCGCATGATCCAGGAGGCCAAGTCGAAGGGCCTGTCGCTGCGCCGCGAGGCGTTTCAGGATTCGGGCCGCCGCGTGACGCTCTTCGCGGGGGTCAAAGAGTGGTTTTCGCGCATCAACGCCTACGGGGCCGGGCGGGGCATCCGCATTCTGCACTACATCAACTCGTCGGGGCTGAAGGAGATCATCGAAGGCACGGAGATCGCCCACGAATTCCGGAAGATCTACGCCTGCTCGTTTCTCTACGACGTGGACGGCATCGCCTACTGGCCCGCCGTGGCGGTCAACTACACCAACAAGACGCAGTTCATCTTCAAGATCAACAAAGGCGTCGAGTCGGTTTTCGACAGCAAGCTGGTGAACCGCTACATCCCCGAGAACGAGCGCCCCGTACCGTTCAAACACATGATCTACGTGGGCGACGGAACCACCGACATCCCCTGCATGCGGCTGGTGAAGAACTCCGGCGGCCACTCGATCGCCGTCTACAACCCCGACCAGAAGGGCGCACGCAAGGAAATGGCCTCGCTGATCCACGACAACCGCGTGAGCCACGTCTGCCCGGCCGACTACTCCGAAGGGGTCGGACATGGACGTGCTCGTGAAAACCATCATCGACAAGATCGACCTCGACGACAGGCTCGAAAAACTGGAGGTCGTCCGATAACCATGTCAACCGAAAAACAGAGCCGCATTTACGCCGGACGGCTGTTGAGCGTCGGTCTGCTCGGCGGATCGCCCGAGTGGACCGCCGCTCTGCGGCGACGTCCCACCGCAGCCGTAGCGGTTGCCGCCGCGCTCACGGCCTGCGCCTGCGTGCCCTACGCGGGTTTCCCGGCTCTCTGCCTCGCGGCCCTGCTGTGCGGCGGGTTTTATGCGGACTGCGAACCGCTGGAACTCCTGCTGCTGCCCGAGACAGGGGCCGCGCGGCTGCTCGCACGGAAGACCTTCACAGCCTGGCGCAACTATTTCCTGCTGGCGGCGCCGTTCGCCTTGCTGACGGTTTCAGCGCACCCCCGTTCGGCCTGGATGGCCGCGGCATGGGTCCCGTTCGCAGCGCTGGCGCTGTTCTACTTCGTTGCGGCGAAATACGCCCGCTACGAACCCGACCGGACGCCCCGCCTGCCGCTGGCCGCGAAACTGGGCACGGCGGGATTCCTCGTTCCGCCGCTGCTGCCGCTGACCCTCTGCCTGACGGTAAGCTACGCCTTCAGGGCCGAACGCAACCTCAACCGCTACCTCCATGATTACGATTGACGCACTCCGGGTCCGCGACGGAGAGCAGACGCCGCTCGACGGCGTGACGATGCTCCTCACGGCCAATGCCGTCCACGGCATCGCAGGCGAGGGTCGAAGCGTCCTGCTCCGGGCCGTATACGGTCTCCTGACGCCCGAATCGGGCCGCATCTCGGCAGGCGGACGTCCCTTGCGGCGGCGCGAAATGGCCTATCTGGAGGCGGAGCCGCACTTCTGGCCGGGGCTGACCGCCCGGGACTGCATCGACCTCGTACGCCGCTGCAACCCCGCATCGGACCCCGCACCTCTGCTCCGGCGCCTGCCCGTGCCGCCCGACGCCGAGGCGGCGGGGATGTCTCCGGCCGAGCGGAAACGCCTGGCGCTGGTCCTGCTGCTGATGCGGCACAAACAGGTCCTGCTGCTCGACGAACCGTTCCGGGGACTCGACGTCGAAAGCCTCTTCGCCGTACAGCGGCTGATCCTGCAACTCGGCACGGAGGGCCGGACGCTGCTCGTCGCAGCGGATTCGCTCACGCCGCTCGACGGAATCTGCGACGACCTCTACGTGCTCGGCGGCGGATGCGTCCGGGGGCGTTACGAACATTATGAATTCCAACGCGCGGCCCGGGAGACGGGTTTCGCGGGAAAATAGTACCTTTGCACAAAACAGCAACCGATGAAAATTCTTTTCGCCACCAACAACGCCCACAAGCTCACGGAAGTGCAGGCCGTGCTGGGCGACGCCTATACGCTCGTGACGCCCCGCGACTGCGGCGTCACGGAGGAGATTCCCGAAGAGCAGGAGACGCTCGAAGGAAACGCCTCGCAGAAGGCACACTACCTGCACGACCGCACGGGGCTGGACTGCTTCGCCGACGACACGGGACTCGAAGTCGAAGCGCTCGGCGGCGCCCCGGGCGTGCATTCGGCCCGTTACGCCACCGACGGCCACGACTTCGCGGCCAACAACCGTCTGCTGCTCCGGAACCTCGAAGGAGCCGAAAACCGCCGCGCACGGTTCCGGACGGTCATTTCGCTGATTCTCGGCGGCGAGGAGCACCTTTTCGAAGGCGTCGTCGAGGGGCGGATCATCGACCGCGAGACCGGGCACGAGGGGTTCGGCTACGACCCGCTGTTCATCCCCGACGGCTACGCGAAGACCTTCGCCGAGATGACCACCGAAGAGAAAAACGCCGTTTCGCACCGCGCCCGCGCCGTGCGCAAGCTGGCCGAATTCCTCCGTTCGATCGAAAAATAGCCGTATGAAAAACGTCAACTGGGGAATCCTGGGCTGCGGCGACGTCTGCGAACGCAAGAGCGGCCCGCCGATGTACAAGACCGCACACTCGGCACTCGTGGCCGTCATGCGCCGCGACGCGGAGAAGGCGGCCGACTTCGCGCGGCGCCACAACGTCGCGAAAAGCTACACCGACGCCGCGGCGCTGATCGCCGATCCGGAGGTGGACATCGTCTACATAGCGACGCCTCCCGGCACGCACCGCGAGCTGACGATCCAGGCCCTCGAAGCCGGAAAACCCGTCTATGTGGAGAAGCCGATGGCAATGACCGGAGCCGAGTGCCGGGCGATGAACGACGCGGCCGCGAAAGCCGGACAGAAACTCTTCGTGGCCTACTACCGCCGGGCGCTGCCCTATTTTCTCAAAGTGAAGGAACTGCTCGACAGAGGGTCCGTCGGGAAGCCGTTGACGGCGGAAGTCCGCCTGTTCCGTCCGGAAAGTCCCGGAGACCGCGATGCGGCGAACCTCCCGTGGCGGCTGCGCCGGGAGGTCGGAGGCGAGGGCTATTTCTGCGACCTCGCGCCGCACACGCTCGACATCCTCGATTTCCTGCTCGGGGAGATCGCCGACGCCCGGGGCTGCAAGACCAACCTCGGCGGGTTCTACGATGTGGCCGATACGGTCACGGCGGCGTTCCGTTTCCGCTCGGGCGTCGCGGGGACCGGAACGTGGTGCTTCGTCGCCCCGCCCCAGGCCGCCGAGGATTCGGTCACCATCACGGGCCGCAAGGGCATCGTCCGGTTCAGCACCTTCGCATTCAGCCCCATCGAACTGACGACAGCCGGCGGCACGGAGCGTTTCCGGATCGACCCGCCGGAGCACATCCAGGGTCCGCTGATCGAAACGATCGTCGCCGAACTGCGCGGCGAGGGGCGTTGTCCCTCGACGGGAGCTTCGGCCGCGAGAACATCCCGGGTCATGGACCGGATCATATCCGAATAAAATCGTTATCTTTGCACCCTATGGAGCTGAAAAATTACGACAAGGAGGAACGGTTCGACCCGGCGACCGTCGAGGCGCTGAAGGGCCATTACATCGAGATTCTGCGCCTGCTGGGCGAAGACCCCGCACGCGAAGGACTTCTGAAAACCCCCGAACGCGTCGCCAAGGCGATGTCGTTCCTGACGAAGGGATACGACGAAAATCCGCTCGAAATCATCCGCTCGGCGACGTTCCGCGAAGAATACAAACAGATGGTGCTGGTGAAGGACATCGAACTTTACTCGCTCTGCGAACACCATATGCTGCCGTTTTACGGCAAGGCGCACGTCGCCTACATTCCCAACGGACACATCACGGGACTTTCCAAAATCGCCCGCGTGGTGGAGTGCTTCGCCCGCCGCCTGCAGGTGCAGGAGCGGCTGACGGTGCAGATCCGCGACTGCATACAGGAGGCGCTCAACCCGATGGGCGTGGCCGTGGTGATCGAAGCCAGCCACATGTGCATGCAGATGCGCGGCATCGAAAAACAGCAGTCGGCGACCACCACGTCGGCGTTCACGGGCATCTTCCTCTCGGACCACCGCACCCGCGAGGAGTTCATGACCCTGATTTCGCACCGCTACCGGTAAACCGGAAGCCGCACGAAAAGTCCGCACCCCTTTCGGGCGTGCGGACTTTTTCGTTTCCCGGCGGCCGTCACCTCCTCTTGAGGTCCACCAGCACGCTGTTCAGCGCCTTGTTGAGCGAATACTGCGACAGGGGTTTGATCAGAAATTCGTTACATCCGGCCTCCTTCGCCAGCCCCACGTCGTTGACATAGGAATAAGCCGACATGGCGACGATGGGAACGCCGGGCGACAAGGCGCGGATACGGCGCGTCGCTTCGAGACCGTCCATCACCGGCAGGCGCAGGTCCATCAGTACGGCATCGGGCCGCACGCGGCCGAACAGTTCCACCACCTCGGTTCCCGTAACGGCGCGCACCAGCTTGAAACTCCGGTTCAGCACCGCTTCGATCAACCGGAAACTCCGGTCGGAATCCTCGCCGACGAGCAGCGTCCAGCGGGTCGCGGCGCCGGATTCGCCCGAAGACGCACCGGCGGCGCCCTCCGACGGAAGGTCACGGTGCTCCACCGGAATCGAAAAGCGGAACCGCGTTCCCCGGCCCTCCTCCGAATCGACACTGATTTCGCCGTCCATCCGTTCGACGATCATCTTCGAAATGGCCAGTCCGAGACCCGTTCCCGACGCGAAGTCGTTGAGCTTGACGAAGCGGTCGAAAATCGCACGGGCCTTCTCGGACGGAATGCCCATGCCCGTATCCTGCACGTAGAATTCCACCCGGTCGCCGCAAACGTCGAACCCGAAGCGGATCGACCCCTTCTCGGTGAACTTCGCCGCATTGTTCAGCAGATTGGTGATGACCTGCGCCAGACGGTTCTGGTCGCAGACAATCCGCACATCGTCGTATTTCTCCTCGAAAACCAGCTCCACGCCCGGCTTCACGCGCGTCTTGTGGACCTCGTACTCCGAACGGCACAGTTCGTTGAGGTTCATCGGCCGGAAGCGGAATTCGAGTGTCCCGGCCTCGATCTTCGAAAGGTCGAGGATGTCGTTGATCAGTTGCAGCAGCAACTCGGAATTGGTGTCGATAATCTCGGCGAACTGCTCCTTCTCCTCCTCGGTTTCGGCCGATCCGATCAGTTTGGCAAAACCCACGATGGCGTTGAGCGGCGTACGGATTTCGTGGCTCATGTTGGCCAGGAACGCCGACTTGAGCTTGTCGGACTCCTCGGCCCGGATGCGCGCCTCGACGATCTCCAGTTCGGCGTTTTTCAGGTCCGTGATGTCCCACGACACGCCGATGATCAGCGGCAGGCGGTTTTCGACCGGAACCAGCGACTTGGAAGTGTTGACGATGCGCGTCTCGCCCGACGTGTTGACATACTCCTCGATGAAGGTCACGTGCTCGCCCGTGCGCAGCAGCTCCAGGTCATCGCGGCGGAAATGTTCGGCATCCTTCGGGCTGGGGAAAATCTCCGCGTCGGTGTGCCCGATCGCCTTCTCGACCGGAATGCCCGAATACTCGGCGAACGCCCGGTTCCAGTAGAGGTAGCGGAAGTCGTTGCCGGGATCCTTGACGAAAAGGTAGACCGGAATGTTGTTGAGGATGCTGTCGAGGATCGAATTCATCTCCTTGACCTTGTTTTCGTGCTCGATGCGCAGCGTGGCGTCGCGCCCGAAGAACCAGACGATCTCGCGCTCCTTGAAATGGTCGTAGATGATGTAGGCCACGACGTCCCACGCCGCGATGCGGCCCCCTTCGTCCTTGAAACGGATCGTGTACTTGTGCGAACCCCCGTCGCGGCGGATCTTCCGCAGGCGGTCTTCCCACTGCCGCTTCGTGCCCTTGAACGACCAGAATTCATAGACCTTGTGGGAGGACAGTTCGCCGGTGATGTTGTGGCGCAGGCGGTACTGTTCGTTGGCGTACTCCATCGTGCCGTCGAGGTCGCAGGCGTAAATCTCCTCGTCGACGTTGTTCAGCGCGTATTTGACCATCTCCAGCTCGTGCTTGGCCGCCTCGGCATCGGTGATGTCGCGGCAGATGCAGAGGGCGTGCTCGCCGTCGAGCGGAAAAAAAATACGGTTCTCGTAGTTGCGCGTCCGGCCGTCGAGCGTGATGTCGTGGTGCGAAGAGGAACCGCACCCCGTGGCGAAGACGTTTTCGAGGTTGTTGCGCACGTTGCGGTAGGCCTCGGAGGAGAGCATCTCCCGGATATTCTGCCCGGCGATCTCGCCGCTCGGAACGCCGACATGGTTGGTCTCCTCGGCGGAAACAAGCTCCACGAGCTGCCCCTGCCGGTCGAGGACGGTCAGCATGTCGGGTATGGAATCGAGTATTTTGCAGGCATAGCGTTCCCGGAAGCGCCCGGCACTCCCGTCCGCCGGTCCGAGCTGCCGCTCAAGTTCCTCGATCCGGCGGATCAGCTCCTCGCGGGAACAGTCGTCATATCGGCTCATATTCATTCAATTATTGCAGTAGGTTCTTAACAAAGGTAGCACAATTTGCAAAAAAAGCGATCCCGGAACGTAAAATCATTCGCGGCCGGTCCGGAATCCGCCGGAAAAACCGAAAAGACAGTATTTTTATGCCGCAAACAAACTGAATCCTATGAAAAATCCCGACGTGGCCCGCTGCAAGATCGCCAAGGACAAAGACGAAATCACCGAAGCATTCCGCGCCGGACGCGGACCGATCTGCACCAGCGACGGCCAGTCGTTCTTCTGACCGACAAAAAACCCCTGTTCAACCGGGACTCCCTGCGGGGAGTTCCGGTTTTTTTGCGCCCCGAAAACGGTTCATTTATACACGTTTCGGGCAACGAGCCGGGAAACGCCCGCGCGGGGAACGAAATTTGGAACGACACACAGGACAGCAAACCAAAAAAATTTCAAACATCATGAACGTCAAAAAAATCCGTTACATTGCACTCGCACTCGTCGTAGCTGCGTTCTGCTCGTGCCAGAAAGAACCCTCGACGTCGGATCTCCACAGGGATTATCTGGTCTACACCGCCCACGACACCGACACCGACTTCGCCGCCATCGACACTTACTACGTTCCCGACAGCATCCTGGTCATCGGGAACAGCGACAAAACCGAATACTGGAAAGACGCCGACGCCTTGGCGATCATCGGCACGGTGGTCGGCAAACTGGACGATGCGGGATACACGCGCACCGAAGACAAGGATGCCGCCAATGTGGGCATCCAGCTCAGCTACGTCCGGAAAGTGACCTACTTCGTAGGCTACGACTATCCCTACTGGTGGTGGTACTACCCCTACTACTGGGCTCCCGGATACTGGGGCGACTGGGTAGGCTGGCACTATCCTTACAGCGTTTACTACGGGTACACGGCCGGTTCGCTGCTGATGGAAATGCTCGACCTCCAGGCCGACCAGGAGAGCGGCAAGAAACTGCCTATCGTATGGGACAGCTTCATCGGCGGCCTGCTGACCTCCGATGCAGAACTCAACCAGCAGCGCACGATCGCCGCCGTCGAGCAGGCTTTCGAGCAGTCGCCTTATCTGGCAAAATAGTTTAACAGCAAAAAAATCGTCCGATTATGAAAACATCGAAATACCTCAAAACCATCGCTTTCTGCGCCTTCATGCTCGCCGCGGCCTTGCCGGGCAAAGCGCAGGTATTCCCCAACACCTACATCAACATCGACTGGCAGGTGGGCGTGCCCCTGGGCGCCGATTTCGCCGACAAGGCCTCGGGCTGGGGCATGAACTTCGAAGGCGGATACTTCGTCACGCCGGCCATCACCGTCGGTCCGTTCATCTCCTACCAGACCAACCTCCAGAGCATTTCGCGCCAGACGCTCGACCTGGGCAACGGATCGGCGCTGACGACCAACCAGAAACACGCGCTGTTCCAGCTGCCGTTCGGCGTCACGGGACGCTACAACTGGCTTACCGACAGTGTATTCCAACCCTATGCAGGCTTGAAGCTGGGTGCCAGCTACGCCGAAATGTCGTCTTACTACTACGTCATCAAGCAGTACACCGACACCTGGGGATTCTACCTCTCGCCCGAAATCGGCGTATCTATCTTCCCGAGGCCCGACTACCGGCTGGGCTTCCACGTGGCGCTCTATTACAGCTACTCGACCAACAGCGGCGACGTGCTGACTTATTCGATGGACAACATCAACAATTTCGGTATCCGCGTCGGTATTTCCTTCTGACGCCCATTGGGTGACGCCTCACCGGAACGCCGGACCCGTTGCAGGGTTCGGCGTTTTCATGCACCCGGATTTGGCGGTTCCGGTTTAAAAAACTATCTTGCGGGACCAAAACCAGTGGATGTTTAAAAAGGATACGGCATCGTAGGAATCCATGCCTTGAAATGGATTCCGTTTTCTCCGCACACCCGGGCAAGTCTGTCCGGCAGATTTTTCGTATATCCTATTCCGGCCATCCGACAGAATGGCCAAAACATCCAAAACCATGAACAAAGAAAACAAAGAACCGATTTTCGAATTCGATTTATCCTTCATAGCCAGCTTTTTCCGAGGCATCGACCGACAAGGCCCCGGTGGCGACGAACAAACCCTCCGGGCACTGGAATTCCTCCCCGAAACCGGTCCGGACCTGCGCATCGCCGACATCGGCTGCGGCACGGGCCATCAGACCGAAGTGCTGGCCCGCCACCTCGGCGGCACGATCACGGCCGTGGACCTGCTGCCCGAGATGATCGAAGGCCTGGAAGCCCGCATGCGGCGCGCCGGGCTGAACGACCGGGTCACAGGCCTCGTAGGGTCGATGGACGACCTTCCCTTCCGGGACGGGGAGTTCGACCTCATCTGGGCCGAAGGGTCGATCTACAACATCGGTTTCGGACGGGGCCTCGCCGAATGGAGGCGGTTCCTCAAACCCGGCGGCGTAATCGCCGTCACGGAATGCTCGTGGCTCTCGGGCGCACGGCTCCCGGAATCGAAATTCATCCGGGAGAATTTCCCCGACATCGACACCCCTTCGGCCAAGGTACGCATCCTGGAAGAGGCCGGGTACGCTCCGCTGGCGCATTTCGCACTCCCGCCGCATTGCTGGACGGAGAACTATTTCGCACTGACGGCCGCCCGCCTCCCTGCCTTCCTCGAAGAGCAGGGACACAGCCCGGTCGCCGTACGGTTCGCGGAACTGATGCACGAGGAAGCAGCGCATTACCGGCAATACGGATCGTATTACGGATACGTCTTCTACATCGGCCGGAAACGGTAGCGCCTCCCCATTACACGAGAGGCCCGATTTCGCAGGAAATCGGGCCTCTTTTTTCGGTTCCGGAAGAAGGTCACTCCCGCGAAAGGGCGTCGATGCGCGCCAGCTCGTCGTCGGAAAAAGCAGCGTTTTCCAACGCCCGCAGGTTATCTTCAATCTGGGCCGCGGAGCTGGCCCCGACGATCACCGACGTGACGCGCTTATCGCGCAGGAGCCATGCCAGCGCCATTTCAGCCAGCGTCTGGCCGCGCTGCCGGGCGATGTCGTTCAAGGTGCGGAGCCGTTCCAGCATCGCGTCGGTCAGCACGTCGCTCCGCAGCGAACGGCCCGCGGCCATGCGCGAATCCTGCGGAACGCCGTCGAGATAACGACCCGTCAGCAGGCCCTGCGCCAGCGGCGAAAAGGCTACGAAGCCCGAACCCGACGCGGCGGAAAGCGACAGCACGCCCGATGTTTCGGGCTGGCGGCTGAAGATATTGTACCGGTCCTGGAAAAGCAGGCACGGAACGTCGCGTTCGGCGAGGTAGCGGAAGGCGAAACGCGCCGCTTCGAGCGGGTAGCGCGACAACCCGACGTAGAGCGCCTTGCCCCGGCGGACGATGTCGACCAACGCCTGAAGGGTCTCCTCAAGGGGCGTCTCGGGGTCGTGACGGTGGGAATAGAAGACATCGACGTAGTCGAGTTTCATGCGGCGCAGGCTCTGGTCGAGGCTAGCCGTGAGGTATTTGCGCGATCCCCAGTTGCCGTAGGGCCCCGGCCACATGTCGTAACCCGCCTTGGTCGCGATGAACATTTCGTCGCGGTAGGGGCGGAACGACCGTTCCATCAGGCGGCCGAAATTCTCCTCGGCGGTTCCGTACTCCGGACCGTAGTTGTTCGCAAGATCGAAATGGGTGATTCCGCGGTCGAAGGCGTAATGGGCCATCCGCTGCACATTGGAAAAGGTCTGCGCGCTGCCGAAATTATGCCACAGGCCCAGCGAAAAGGCCGGCAGCAGCACGCCGCTGCGCCCGGCGCGCCGGAAAGTCATGCCGTCGTCGTAGCGATCGGGCGAAGGTCGATAGGGTGATTCGATCATGGCTGTAAAATTGAACGTTCAAAAGTCTCCCTTCTCGAAGGGAGATTCAAAGGTCTCGTCGAAATAGATGCGTAAAGCGCATTGATTGCGGCTTTTCCACAATCAATGCGCTTCCAGCCAGTTACCGCCGACACCGGCGTCGGCGATCAGCCGGACCTTTAGCTGCGCCGCGGACTCCATGCACTCGGTGACGATCTTCGTGACGCGCTCCTGCTCCGAACGGAGCATATCGACGACCAATTCGTCATGTACTTGCAGAATCACCCGCGAGCGGATGCCTTCGGCGGCAAAACGCCGGTGGACATTGATCATGGCGATCTTCATGATGTCGGCCGCGGAACCCTGGATCGGGGCGTTCACGGCATTGCGCTCGGCAAGGCCGCGGGCGATGGCGTTGTGCGACGAAATGTCGTTGAGGTAGCGGCGGCGGCCGAAAATCGTAGACACGAAACCCTCCTCCTTGGCCTTCTCGACCACGTTGTCCATATACTTCTTGACCCCGGGATAGGAGGCGAAATAGCCGTCGATGATCTCCTTGGCCTCCTTGCGCGGGATTTCGAGCCGCTGGCTCAGCCCGAAAGCCGAAATGCCGTAGATGATGCCGAAATTCGCCGTCTTGGCCCGGCGGCGCTCCTCGGAGGTGACCTCTGCGAGCGATTTGTTGAACAGTTTGGCGGCCGTGGCCGAGTGGATGTCCTCGCCGTGCTCGAAGGCTGCGATCAGCGATTCGTCGCCCGAGAGGTGGGCCATCAGCCGCAATTCGACCTGGCTGTAATCGGCCGAGAGCAGCAGGTGGTCGTCGTCCGAGGGGATGAACGCCTTGCGGATGCGGCGGCCCATGTCGTCGCGGACGGGGATGTTCTGCAAGTTGGGATTCGTCGACGAAAGGCGCCCCGTGGCCGTCACGGCCTGGTTGAACGAGGTGTGGATACGCCCCGTGGTGCGGTTGACCAGCTGGGGCAGCGCCTCGACATAGGTCGAAAGCAGCTTCTTGACGCCCCGGTATTCGAGGATCAGATCCACGATGCGGTGTTTGCGGGCGAACGACTGAAGGTAGTCTTCGTCGGTGCAGAACTGCTTGGTCTTGGTCATCTTGGGCTTCTCGGCAATGCGCATTTTCCCGAAAAGCACCTCGCCCAGCTGGCGCGCGGAGTTGATGTTCAGATTCGGTTCGCCCGCCTCGGTGCGGATCGCCGCCTCCAGTTCCGCGAGTTTGCGGTTCAGCTCGACGGCATAGACGGCCAGCGCTTCGGAGTCGATCCTCACGCCTGCCATCTCGATGTCGGCCAGCACGGCGATCATCGGCTCCTCGATCTCGAAATAGAGATGCTGGAGGCCGATCTGCTCGACCATGGGGTAGAGCACCTGCTTGAGTTGCAGCGTGACGTCGGCATCCTCGGCTGCGTACTCCTTGACGCGCTCGACGTTCACGAGGTCCATCGTCAGCTGCTTGGCGCCTTTGCCGATGAGCGATTCGATCTCGATAGGCTTGTAATTGAGGTATTTCTCCGCAAGGGCGTTCATGTTATGGCGCGACTCGGGATCGAGCAGGTAGTGGAGGATCATCGTGTCGTACTTGCGGCCCCGGATCGTGATGCCCAGCCGTCGCAGCACCATCAGGTCGAACTTGATGTTCTGGCCGATCTTGGCGATCTTTTCATCCCCGAACAGCGGCCGCACGATGTCGGCGTATTCGGGCGTGTTCTCCTCTTTGAAGGGAACGTACCACGCCTTGAACGGCTCCACGGCGAGCGACAGGCCGACGATGCGGTCGTTGAAGATGTCGAAACCCGTGGTCTCGGTGTCGAAGCAGAATTCGGGGTATTTCCCGACCGCGGCGACCACCTCGCGCAACTGCGCGGCATTCTCCACGAGGATGTATTCGTGGGGCGTCGTCTGGGCCGTGCGGAACTGCATCGCCTCGGCTTCGGCCTGCAGTTCGGCCACGGGAACCTCCTGCGCCGCAGGCAGCGGCACGACAGGGTCTCCGAACAGGTTGCCCTGACCCATCAGCGCAGCCTTTTTCGCCGCGGCCGACTTGGCGCGGGCCATCTCCGCCAGCTGGGTCTGCGCCTCCTGCCGGGGGCCTTCGGGAAGCGCCTCGGGCGGCGCGAGGTTGGCCAGATCGTTCATGAAAGCCTTGAAATCCAATTCGGCGAAGATCCCGCGCAGGGCGTCGATATGCGGATCGCAAACCGTGAGGTCCTCCTCGCGGAAGGGGATCGGCACGTCGAGGCAGATGGTCGTCAGGCGCTTGGCCAGCCGCAGGTTGTCGGCCCATCCGGCGATCTTCTCGCCCTGCTTCCCGGGAATTTTGGCGACGTTTTCCAGGATGTTTTCCACCGTTCCCCACTCCCGGACCAGTTTGCAGGCGCTCTTCTCGCCGATACCCGGGACGCCGGGAATGTTGTCCGAGGCATCGCCCCACAGCGCGAGGATGTCGCGCACCAGCTGCGGGTCGTCGATGCCGTACTTCTCGCGGATGGCCTCGCGGTCGACGATCTCGATGCTCCCCTCCGCGCCCCGCTGCTTGTAGATGCGGCAGTTGTCGCGCACGAGCTGTCCGTAATCCTTGTCGGGGGTCACCATATAGACATCGTAACCCGCCTCGACGCCCTTCTGCGAAAGGGTTCCGATCACGTCGTCGGCCTCGTAACCCGCGACTTCGAGGATCGGGATGCACATCGCTTCGAGCACCCGTTTCACGTAGGGTACCGAGAGCAGGATGTCCTCGGGGGTTTCGGAACGGTTGGCCTTGTATTCCGGAAAGATGTCGCGGCGGAAACTGCCGCCCTTGGGGTCGAAGGCCACGCCCAACAGGTCGGGCCTTTCACGTTTCTGGATGTCGCGCAGGAACTTCACGAACCCGAACACCACGGAGGTGTTCATCCCCGCGCGGTTGCGCATCGGACGGCCCAAAAAGGCATAGTAATACTTGAAAATCAACGCGTAGGCGTCGACCAGAAAGAGTTTTTTCATATTAGATAAGTTGCGTCAATTAGAGTCACCTTTTCCCCGCTGCGCCCATTTTCACAAACCTGCCGCATCCGGAATCCCCTCCTGTTTCTTACATATTGTCCTCGGCGAACCACTCGGCGAACGAAGTCGCGGTCTCGTGCAGACGCAGCGAGTGGAGCGCGACGCCTTCGGGAAGGCGCGCGGCGATGCGGGCGGCGAAATCGCCGAGCATGTTCTCGCACGTCGGCTGGTAACTGACCGTAACCACGTTGCCGAAGCGTTCGGTGAGCACGCGGAAGAGTTCCGCCCCGGATTCCGAGGCGCGCAGCACCAGCGCATGGTCGAAACGCGAGACGATCTCCTCGCCGACGATCCGTTTCAGCACGCCGAAATCCAGCACCATGCCGCATTTCGGATCGGCCGCATTTTCGGTCGGAGTGCCCTTAACCGTTACAAACAGACGGTAGGAGTGCCCGTGGATTTCGCGGCACGGACCGTCGTATCCGTCGAGCGCGTGGGCCGCCTCGAACGAAAATTCTTTAGTCAATCTGATAACTGCCATATTGCAAAGATAGTGCAAGCCGAGCGCAAAAGCAAGTTTACTTGCATTTTGCCGAGGCGCAGCCTATCTAAGGCAAAGCCAAAGATCGTGTAAAGCGCAAAATATTCACCCCTATCGGGCGATTCTCTTTAAAATTAGTTATATTTGCCCGACTATGAAGCAGATTCTCGCCGACATCGCTCCTGTGGGCAGCAACAATTTATTCGTAACCCACTACTGGCCCGACAAGCAGACCGATCCTCCGCTCCACTACCACGAAGATTACATGCTCTGCCTGACGCTCCACGTACGCGGCCAGCGCATCCTGGACGATGCGGTCGAAGATTTCACCGAAAAAGACCTCGTGCTCATCAATCCCGGGACCCCGCACCGTTTCAAACGCGACGCGGCGTATGCCGACGCCAGGTGCGAAACCTCCACGGTCATGTTCAGCCGCGAGATGCCCCGCTGGCAGCTCCTCTCGCTCGAACACATGCTTCCCATCCGCGAAATGCTGCTCCGCCCCGCGGCAGGGCTGCGATTCGCCCCGAAAACGATCGACACCGTACTCGACCGGATGATATCGCTGCCCAAACTCGACGGCTTCGAGGCCGTCTCGCTCTTTTTCAGCATCCTCAACGACCTTGCCACGGCGCCGCCCGACGAGGTGCAGCAAATCGGTTCGCGCCACGACGGGTCCTACCAGGACGACCGGGTGCGCCGAATCGTCCGGTTCGTGGAGGAGGGCTATTCCCGCAAACTTTCGCTGGAGGAGGTCGGCCGTTCGGTGAACATGTCCCCGTCGTCGGTGTGCCGCTACTTCAAACGCCGCACGCACCAGAACCTGTGGGAGTACATCAACAGTTTCCGCATCAACCGGGCCGCGCAGCTTGTCGTCGAGACGCAGCTCCCCATTTCGGAAATAGGTCCCCGCTGCGGATTCACCAACGTCTCGAATTTCAACCATCTGTTCCGCGCCCATCTCGGGACCACGCCCAGCGACTACCGCCGCCGGTTCAAAACCTCGCCACTTACGCCGGAGACAACGAACTGAAAAGAGGCGCCTCCGGAGAAGGGGGCGCCTCTTTTTCACGATAGCATAGCCGCGGATCAGCGCACTTCGACCTTATAGGGCGAATACATCAGGACACCCTGCTGGTTCAGGGCCTCGCGCACGGCGTTGTACTCCTTCATCATCAGTCCCAGTTCCGAGCGGGCGAACGCCTCGCGGACACTCACGTTCAGCGACGCGATGATCGCAGCGAAGCCCGTCGGCTCCTCCTTCACTTCGACGACCCGGTAGCTGTCGCCCAGTTCGGCCTTGTCCACGGCCAGCGCAATGGCCGTTTTCAGACCTCCGTAGGTGTCGATCAGACCGATGCCCAGCGCATCCTTACCCAGCCAGACACGGCCGCCGGCAATGTCTAACACCTTCTCGAGGGGAAGATTACGCCCCTCGGCCACATGGCCGGTGAAAGTGGAGTAAACCCGGTCGACACCGCGCATGATCATCGCCCGCTGCAGGGGCGTCAGCGGCGATGTGGCCGCGAAATCGGCCGAAGCGTTGCTCTTCACGCCGTCGACGGTGATGCCCAGCTTGTTTTTCAGGGCGTCGCGCGTATCGAGGAACATGCCGAAGACGCCGATCGAACCCGTAAGGGTCAGTTTGTCGGCCACGATCACATCGGCGGGGCAGGAGATGTAATAACCGCCGCTGGCGGCATAGGAGCCCATCGACACGACGACGGGTTTCTCGGCGCGCAGCAGTTCCATTTCGCGCCAGATGACGTCCGAAGCCAGTGCACTGCCGCCGGGAGAGTTCACGCGCAGCACCACGGCCTTGACCTTCTCGTCGTCACGCACGCCGGCCAGCGTCGCAGCCAGCGTATTGCCGTAAATCTCCTTTCCGAAGCCTTCGCCGTCGACGATCGCGCCGTCGGCATAGACGACGGCCACCTGATCGGCCGAGATGTTTTTGAGGTCGGCGCCTACCTGCGAAGCGTAGTCGCCCAGCGTGACGAAGTCGTAATCGTCGGAGACGCCCAGTTCGGCGAATATGTCCTTCATCTGGTCCTCGTAGATCAGGCTGTCGACAAGTCCTTTTTCGACCGCCTCCTCGGGAAGCGCCACCTCCAGTTTGTCGGCCATTTCGTTCAGCGTCTTCAGCTCGATTCCGCGCGCCTCGGCAACGCTTTCGGCGATGATGCCCCACATCGAGCTGACGAGCTGCTGCATCTGTTCGCGGTTGGCGTCGGACATCCTGTCATAGATATAAGGTTCGACGGCACTTTTGTATTTGCAGGCCGTAGGGCGGAACACTTCGGCCTTGATATCGAGTTTGTCGAGCAGGCCCTTGTAGAACATCAGGTTCATGGCCAATCCCGACCACTCCATCATACCCTCGGGCTGCATGTAGATTTTGTCGGCCGCCGAAGCGAGGTAATATTTTTCCTGCGAATAGGTCTCGTCGTAAGCGACGACGAATTTGCCGCTCTGCTTGAACTCCACGAGCGCCTCGCGCAGCTCCTCCAGGATAGCCGAGCCGGTGACGCCCCCCGCACCGTTCATCCGCAGGTAGATACCCTTGATACGGTCGTCGTCCCGCGCGGCTTCGAGGGCGCGGAGCGCCTTCAGGAGCGGCAGCTGCCGCTGGGTCTGGAGCGTCATCAGATCGAGACCCGCCAGCGGATCGGACGACGGGGCGTCGGTCAGCACCTCCGAGAAGTCGATCTTCAGGATCGATTCGGGATGCACCACGACACTTTTCTCCATCGAGCCGGCGATGCCCAGCAGAATGAAAATCCAGAGGAAAAACACCAGGAACGTCCCCACGACGACCGCGAGAAGCCCTGCCAGAAAAGTCTTGATAAAATTCATAGTTCGCTCTATTTTGTTGTTGTCTTCTTTTGTGCGTTGCTGCAAATATAGCGATTTTATACGAAAAACAAATAAAATTTATCGTTTTTCGATAAAATATATTGCCACACTATATATATTCTCTAAAATATACGTTATCTTTGGTGTCGTAACGACACTTTTACCTGCCGGAGCGCTTTACCGGACCGCACGCGATTCGGTTTTGAACCCGTTCCGCTTTTTAATATCTTTGCCGAAAAGAAACTGAATACGACATGGAAGAAAAAATCAAACGCCTGCTCGCATCGGTCGTCCACCCGGAAACCGGACAGGACATCGTTTCGAGCGGATTCATCGAACATACGGCGTCCGCCGAAGGGAAAGTCACCGTCGTCCTGCGCTTCGCCAAAGCCCGCGACCCGTTCGCGGTGAAGATCAAGAACCAGGCCGAAACCCTTTTGCGCGAGGCGTTTCCGGGCGCGGAGGTGCTCGTCGTGATCAAGGAGGGCGGGGCGGCCCCGCGGCCCGAACCCAAATCACAAACCACTACGGGCGGCATCGCCAGGGTGATCGCCGTGGCTTCGGGCAAGGGCGGGTAGGCAAGTCCACCGTCACGGCCAACCTGGCCGTTGCGCTGCGGAACATGGGGTTCCGCGTGGGCATCCTCGACGCCGACATTTACGGACCTTCGCAGCCCAAGATGTTCGGCGTGGAAGGGTATGTTCCCGAAGCCGTCGCCGAGAACGGGGTGGACCACATCGTCCCGGCCGAGTCGATGGACGTGAAACTCATGTCGATCGGTTTCTTCATCAAACCCACCGACGCCCTGCTGTGGCGCGGAGCCATGGCCGTCAGCGCCCTGAAACAGATGATCCACCAGACCCGGTGGGGTACGCTCGACTTCCTGCTGGCGGACCTGCCTCCCGGAACGGGCGACGTACACCTCTCTATTATAGGCGAACTGAAAATCGACGCCGCGGTGATCGTCTCGACGCCCCAGCAGGTGGCGGTCGCCGACGTCGTGCGCGGCGTGGAGATGTTCCGCAACGAAAACGTCAACATCCCCGTAGCGGGCATCATCGAGAACATGGCGTGGTTCACCCCCGCCGAACTGCCCGAAAACCGCTATTACATCTTCGGTCGCGGCGGGGCACGCGCATACGCCGAAAAGAGCGGGGTGGAGTTCCTGGGAGAAATACCGATCATCCAGTCGATTATGGACGGAGGAGAGACGGGAACACCTGCAGCGGGGATCGATTCCCGCGTCGAGGAACGCTACCGCGATATCGCCGAAAAGATTGTCGGTAAAGTGATGAAAAACGGTTGACAACTTGTCGAAAACCGGGTTGATAACCGATGAAAAAGAATGAAAAGTAGGGGCGGAAAAATTTGCTTTTCGAAAAAGGAAACGGGTATAAAAATCTTTTCGCCGAAACCAAATTTTCTTTTCAGAAGTTGTGGCGTGGAGGAAAGCCCCGAAACCGGAATAGAATGTTTAAAACAAATAGCTGTCGATATGTCGACAACCTGTTTCAACAACTGTCAATTGTTTTTATATATTTTTGATTTTTAATCAATTATAATTTAAAATAAGAAACAACATAAAGAAAAAGTGTTGATTGGAAAATAACACTACCACTTGTCAACAGTATCAACAGCTATTCTATTTATTCTTCTTTTATTATTTTAATTAATTAAAGGAATAAAAATAAAAAATGAACGTGGAAAACTCCTCCGAGCTCAGCCGCCGCATCGGGGATCTCAAGCGTGAGAAAAACGCCGTGATCCTGGCGCACTACTACACGACGCCCGAAGTGCAGGCCGTCGCCGACTTCCTGGGCGACTCGCTCGCCCTGTCGGTCAAGGCGCAGTCGGTAGACGCCGACATCATCCTGTTCGCCGGCGTGCACTTCATGGCCGAGACCGCCAAGGTACTCTGCCCCGGAAAAAAGGTGCTGATTCCCTGCCCCGAGGCGGGATGCTCGCTGGCCGAATCGTGCGACGCGAAGGAGTTCGCTGCCTTCAAGGCCGCACATCCCGGCCATACGGTCGTCTCCTACGTCAATACCACGGTCGGCGTCAAGGCCCTGACCGACATCTGCTGCACCTCGTCCAACGCCCTGAAGGTCGTGGAGTCGATCCCCGCCGACCAGCCCGTGATCTTCGCTCCCGACCGCAACCTCGGCTCTTACATACAGAAGCTCACGGGGCGTAGGAATATGGTGCTGTGGAACGGAGCGTGCCACGTCCATGAGGAGTTTTCGCTCGAAAAGCTGCTGGCGCTCAAACGGGAACATCCGGCGGCGAAGATCGTCGTGCACCCCGAGTGCCGGGCTTATATCGTCGAAGTGGCCGACTACGTGGGGTCCACGGCGGCGATCCTCGACTACTGCGGCCGGAGCGGCGCGCAGGAGTTCATCGTGGTGACCGAGTCGGGCATCCTCGCCGAGATGAAGAAGCGTTATCCGGAAAAGAGGTTCATCCCGGCGCCCCCCGACGACGAGACCTGCGGATGCAACAACTGCAAGTACATGAAGATGGTGACGCTCGAAAACATCTGCGCGTGTCTCGAAAACGAATCGCCCGAAATCGTGCTCGACGAAGAGGTGCGCCGGGCGGCGGAACGGTCTATTCTCAATATGATCAATGTCAAATAATTTTTTAATACGTTTTATGAAGAAAATCTTTTTACTGCTCGCCGCGGCGTGCGTCACGCTCTCGGCGGCGGCGGACGAAGGCATGTGGATGCTGCCCTATCTCCGGGAAAATGAATATCAAGGAGATGAAGGCCCGCGGGTGCAAACTTTCGGCCGAGGAGATTTACAGCGTCAACAAATCCTCGCTCAAGGACGCCATCGTGATCTTCGGTCCCGGATGTACGGGCGAGATCGTTTCGGCCGACGGCCTGCTGTTTACCAACCACCACTGCGGCTACGGTTCGATTCAGGCGCTCTCGTCCGTCGAACACGACTACCTGAAAAACGGTTTCTGGGCCATGTCGCGCGAAGAGGAGCTCCCGGCTCCGGGGCTCAAGGTGCGCTTTATCCGCCGGATCGTCGACGTGACGCCGGACGTGCTGGGCGCCGTGCCCGACATCGCCGGGGGCGGGGAGCGGGAAAAGCTGGTCGCCGCACAGGTGAAGGCCGTTTCGGAGCGCCTTGCCGGGGAGAATCCCGGCATGGATGTCGAGGTCAAGTCCTTCTTCGGCGGCAACCAGTTTTTCGCCTTCGTGATCGAGGTCTTCACGGACGTCCGCCTGGTCGGTGCGCCCCCGACTTCGATCGGCAAGTTCGGCGGAGACACCGACAACTGGATGTGGCCGCGTCATACGGGCGATTTCTCGGTCTTTCGCGTCTATGCCGGACCCGACAACAAGCCGGCCGAGTACGCGCCCGAAAACCGCCCTTACAAGGCCGACAAGTTTCTGAAGGTTTCGCTCGGCGGATACGACGAGGGAGGACTTCGCGATGATCATGGGTTTCCCGGTTCGACGTCGCGTTACATGACTTCGTTCGAGATCGACCGCATGCTGAAGTCGAGAATCCGCAACGCATCTTCATCCGCGGCGAGCGTCAGGCCATCCTCAAGGAGGATATGGCCGCAAGCGACAAGGTCCGGATTCAGTACGCTTCGAAATACGCCCAGTCGTCGAATTACTGGAAGAATTCGATCGGCATGTCGCGCGGTATCCGCCGGCTCGACGTGAAGGGACGCAAGCAGGAGCAGGAGGCGGCCTTCACCGCCTGGGCGGCGAAGAACACGCTGCCTACGGAAGGCTATTCGAACGCCCTGAACCTGATCCGCGAATCGGTGGAGGAGACGGCTCCCTATTTCGCTTCGAGCCAGTATTTGAGCGAGGCGATCGGCCGCTCGGTGGAGATTCTCGCCCCGGCGCGCCTGGCCGTTTCGAAGACGGGCGGGGAACTGACCGAGGCGCTGAAAGCGTTCTACAAGGACTACAACATGCCGACCGACCGGCGTGTGGCGAAGCGGATGTTCCGGATCGTCGGGGAAAATTGCAAGGAGCTGCCTTCGGTGTTCGCCGAGGTGATTGACAAACAGTTCGGCGGTGATACGGATGCTTATGTGGATTATCTCTACGACAATTCGGTGTTCGCCGACGAGCGGAAGGCGTTGGCTGCGGCCGAAGCCGGAACGGACGTTTCGAACGATCCCGCCGTGCTGCTGAACAAATCCTATACGGCGAAAATGCGTGAACTGGCTGCGGCGCAGCTGGCCGGGAAGCGGAAGTTCGCCGACGGGCAGCGGCTCTACATTGCGGGCCTGATGCGTATGCAGCCGAACAAAGCCTGGGCGTCGGATGCCAATTTCACGCTCCGTCTGACCTATGGGCGCGTGCTGCCCTACAATCCGGCGGACGGCATTCATTATAACTATTATACGACGCTCAAGGGCGTGATGGAGAAGGAGAACCCGCAGAATCCCACGGAGTTCACCGTTCCCGCCAAGCTCAAGGAGTTGTATGCGGCGAAGGATTTCGGACGTTACGCCAACGAACGGGGAGAGCTTCCCGTGGCATTCCTCGCCGACTGCGACATCACGGGCGGCAACTCCGGTTCCCCGGTGCTGAATGCCAAGGGGGGCGCTGATCGGACTGGCGTTCGACGGCAACTGGGAAGCGATGTCGGGCGACGTGGCTTTCGAGCCCGAGTTGCAGCGCACGATCGCCGTGGATGTGCGTTACGTGCTCTTCGTCATCGACAAGTTCGCCGGTGCCGGATGGCTGCTCGACGAATTGCAGTTCGAATAAAGGCCGGATTTTCCGGTGGGATAAAGAAGGCGTGCCCGGCGGGTGCGCCTCTTTTCTTCGAACCTTTCACAAAATATGCGCTTTTCGTTCCCGATTCTCTTAAAAATTAGTAATTTTGACAGAAATTAGTAATACTGTATCTGTTTTTATGGCAAAAGAGTTCAAACGCTACCTCGTGACATCGGCGCTCCCTTATGCCAACGGTCCGGTGCATATCGGCCATCTGGCGGGAGTTTACATACCTTCGGACATTTATACCCGTTACCTGCGGCTCCGGGGCCGCGACGTGATTTCGGTCTGCGGAAGCGACGAACACGGCGTGCCCATCACCATCAAGGCCCGCAAGGAGGGGGTGACGCCGCAGCAGATCGTGGACCGTTACCACAATATGATCAAAAAGTCGTTCGAGGGGCTGGGAATGTCGTTCGACATCTATTCGCGGACTTCGTCGGCGACGCATGCCAAGACCGCTTCGGCCTTTTTCAGAAAACTCTACGACGAAGGCAAGTTCATCGAAAAGACCTCTTTGCAGTATTACGACGAGGAGGCGCAGACCTTTCTGGCCGACCGTTATATCGTGGGAACCTGCCCAAAATGCGGCAACGACCGCGCTTACGGCGACCAGTGCGAGAAGTGCGGCTCTACCCTCTCGCCCGACGAGTTGATCGATCCGCACAGCGCCGTGTCGGGTTCCGTGCCCGTGAAGCGGGAGACGAAACACTGGTATCTTCCGTTGGATAGGTACGAAGAATTTCTGCGCGAATGGATTCTGGAGGGGCACAAGGAGTGGAAAACGAACGTCTACGGGCAGTGCAAGAGCTGGCTCGACGGAGGGCTTCAGCCGCGTGCCGTGAGCCGCGACCTCGACTGGGGCATTCCGGTTCCCGTGGAGGGCGCCGAAGGCAAGGTGCTCTATGTGTGGTTCGATGCTCCTATCGGTTATATATCTGCTACAAAGGACCTTACGCCCGATTGGGAGCGGTATTGGAAGTCGGAGGACACCAAGATGGTTCATTTTATCGGCAAAGACAACATCGTGTTCCACTGCATCGTGTTTCCGTCGATGCTCAAGGCCCACGGCGACTATATCCTGCCCGAGAACGTGCCGGCCAACGAGTTCCTGAACCTCGAAGGCGACAAGATTTCTACTTCGCGCAACTGGGCCGTGTGGCTGCACGAGTACCTCGAAGAGTTTCCCGGCAAGGAGGATGTGCTGCGTTACGTTTTGTGCGCCAACGCTCCCGAAACCAAGGATAACGACTTCACGTGGAAGGATTTCCAGGCTCGTAACAACAACGAACTGGTGGCTGTGCTGGGTAATTTCGTCAACCGCGCGCTGGTGCTGACGCAAAAGTATTACGGTGGCAAGGTTCCGGCTTGCGGGGATTTGAACGAATATGACCGGGAGACTGTTGCCGAGGTGGCGGCCGTGAAGGCTTCGCTCGAAGGCCAATATCGAGAGCTACCGTTTCCGCGAGGCGCTGAAGACGCCATGAACATCGCGCGTATCGGCAACAAATACTTGGCCGACACCGAACCGTGGAAGGTGATCAAGAGCGATCCGGCGCGTGTGGAGACGATTCTCAACATTGCTTTGCAGATCACGGCCAACACGGCCGTTGCGATCGAGCCGTTCATGCCGTTCTCCGCGGAGAAGATTCTCCGGATGCTGGCTGTCGACAAATTCGGCTGGGAACGCCTCGGTGCAATGGATCTGATTCCGGCGGGGCACGCCATCGGGGAACCTGCCCTGCTGTTCGAAAAGATCGAGATGACGTGATTCAGCGTCAGCTGGATAAACTTGCGGCGACCAAGGCGGCCAATGAAGCGGCTGAAATATCTCAATCTATTGAACCTCAAAAAGATACGATTGAATTCGACGATTTTCAGAAGATGGATATTCGCGTTTCGACGATTCTGGCGGCGGAAAAAGTCGCTAAAACGAAGAAATTGCTGAAACTGACGGTCGACACGGGTATCGACAAACGTGAAATCGTTTCGGGAATTGCCGAGCATTTCACGCCCGAAGAGCTGGTGGGACAGCAGGTGCTTGTCCTGGTGAATCTCGCTCCGCGCGAACTGAAAGGTATTCTTTCGAACGGTATGATTTTGATGGCGGAAGACGCTTCCGGAAAGTTGCGCCTGTTGCAGCCCGGCGAGGCGACCGGCAACGGAGCCGTTGTAGGTTGATAGAGGAAATTTTCGATAAATTTTTTAAAAGCATAAGATATGGAAAATACAGATTGGAGCGCTTTGGGCTTCGACTATCGCAAAACCGATTACAATGTTCGCTACTCCTTTACCGACGGCAAATGGAGTGAGATGGAGGTCACGGGCGACGAGTATATCAAGATGCACATGTCGGCTTCGTGTCTGCATTACGGTATCGAACTCTTCGAGGGTCTCAAGGCTTTCCAGGGGATTGACGGAAAGGTTCGTCTTTTCCGCGTCGCCGACAATGCGCGGCGTCTCCAGTCCTCGGCAAAACGGTTGTGTTTGCCGGTTCCTTCGATTGAAATGATCGTCGATGCCTGTATCGAGGTCGTCAAGCGCAACGAACGTTTCGTTCCTCCCTACGGCACGGGTGCTTCGCTATACCTGCGTCCGGTGATGTTCGGAACAACGGTCGGATTGGGTGTGAAACCGGCTAAAGAAGCCTTGTTGATTGTCTACTGTTCGCCCGTCGGAGCTTATTTCAAGTCGGGCATCAAGCCGATCCGGGTTGCTATCGACCGGGAACAGGACCGCGCTGCTCCACGTGGAACAGGCGATGTGAAGGTCGGCGGCAACTATGCGGCCAGTCTGCTGTCGGGTGAAAAGGGTCATGAAATGGGATATTCGAATATCATGTACCTCGATGCTGCCGAACATAAATACATTGAGGAATGCGGTGCGGCTAATTTTTTCGGCATTAAGGATGGTAAATATATCACGCCTAAATCTCCTTCGGTCTTACCGTCGATTACCAATATGAGCCTTCGCCAGATTGCACGTGATATGGGTCTGACTGTCGAAGAACGTCATATTCCGGTCGAAGAACTGGCTACTTTCGAGGAGTGCGGTGCCTGCGGAACTGCGGCGGTTATCTCCCCTATCGGATATATTTACGATATGCAGACCGAAAAATCGTATAATTACGGCGAAGAGGTTGGAAAGAATTGTATGGAGCTTTATACGCGTTTGCAGGATATTCAGTACGGCCGTGCGGAAGATAAGTATAATTGGTGTACGATTGTTTTGTGATTCGTGATTTATTTTTAGAAAGGCCGCTCTATTAGAGCGGCCTTTCTAAATTCGTTCCACGTGGAACATTATACCCTATCGTCCGAATTTTACGAGCAGGACGTTGACGTCGGCGGGTGAAACTCCGGGAATTCGCGACGCCTGGCCGATGGTTTCGGGACGGATGCGAGAGAGTTTCTGACGGGCTTCGATCGTCAGCGCCTGCATCGAATGAAAATCGAAATTTTCCGGAATTCGAATATTTTCAAGACGCCGCAGTTTCTCTGCGATGAATTTTTCGCGTTCGATATATCCTTTATATTTGATTTGAATTTCCGCCTCTTCGATTACTTCCGGAGTTATTCCGTTTTCGCCGATGAATTTTCGCAGTTTGGGTAGCGTGTTTTGCAGCGAATCGAACGTGACATTGTTGCGCATCAGAATGTCGTAAAGCTTCCTTCCCTGCGTCAAAGGTTCCGAATTTACCGATTTTAAATAGTCGTTGATTTCGGCTGCTTTGATGCTCTGCCGGCGGGCGAAGGAAATAAGCGATTCTACGAGCGTATTTTTTTTGACGAAATGGTCGTACTGTTTCTGCGAAATCAGACCTATTTTGTATCCAAGCGGAGTCAAACGGATGTCGGCATTGTCCTGCCGGAGCAGAATACGGTATTCGGCACGCGAGGTAAACATCCGGTAGGGTTCGTCCACGCCTTTGGTCACCAGATCGTCGATCAGCACGCCGATATAGGCTTCGTCGCGTTTCAGTACAACCGGTTCCTCCCCTTTCATTGCCCGGTGGGCGTTGATTCCGGCTATCAGCCCCTGAGCTGCGGCCTCTTCGTAACCGGTCGTTCCGTTGACCTGACCTGCGAAATACAGGCCGGAAACGAGCTTGGTTTCGAGGGAATGGTGCAGCTGCGTAGGCGGAAAATAGTCGTATTCGATGGCGTAACCGGGGCGGAATATGTGCAAATCTTCGAATCCCCGGATTTTGTGCAGCGCTTCCCACTGCACTTCCCAGGGCAGGGATGACGAAAAACCGTTCAGGTAATATTCATTGGTCGAACTGCCTTCGGGTTCCAGGAAGAGCTGGTGCTGGTCTTTGTCGGCAAAGGTACGGAGTTTATCCTCGATCGACGGGCAGTAGCGCGGACCGATGCCGCAGATCGTGCCGTTGAACAACGGCGACCGGTCGAATCCTGTACGGAGGATGTCGTGGACCTCTTTCGAAGTGTAGACCAGAAAGCAGGAAAGCTGCTCTTTGACGGGTTGCGTTTCGGGAGAAAATGAAAATTTGGCGGGGGTTTCATCGCCGTATTGCGGTTCGAGGATTTCGAAATCGATGGTCCGGGCGTCGAGTCGTGCCGGGGTTCCGGTCTTCATGCGTCCGGTCTCGAAACCGATGGTCCGGAGGCTCTCCGTAATGCCGTGCGAAGCGGCGTCCCCCGCCCTGCCGCCTTCGGCGTGCGAGGAGCCGCAGTGCATCAGTCCCCCGAGGAATGTGCCGGAGGTGAGTATGACTTTCCGGCAGGAAAATTCGACGCCCATGCGCGTCCGCACCCCCGTAATACGGTGTGTGTGTGTGGTGGGCCGGGAGTTATTCTGCTTCGGGTCCGGCTCTGCGCCCGGGGTGTCCGGTTGTGCGGGGTCTGTGTTCAGGTCGAACAGCAATTCCGTCGCGGCATCCTGCCAGATGTAGAGGTTCCCGGTGTTTTCGAGCGTGCGGCGCCACTCCTCCGAAAAGCGGGTTTTGTCGCATTGCGCCCGGGGACTCCACATCGCGGCGCCCTTCGACCGGTTGAGCATCCGGAACTGGATGGTCGTGAGGTCCGTGATGCGGCCCATTTGTCCGCCTAAAGCATCTATCTCTCTGACAATCTGACCTTTTGCGACTCCGCCGACTGCCGGGTTGCACGACATGGAGGCCATTTTGGTCATATCCATCGTAAGCAGCAGCGTGCGCGAGCCGAGACGCGCGGCGGCCGAGGCCGCTTCGCATCCGGCGTGTCCGCCGCCGATGACGATAATGTCGTAATCGAGTGTCATTCGTTATTCGTTTTGTCTGTTTTCGGATCTGCTTCCCGGAGCGGAGCGGCTCCGGAAATCAGCGCTCCGAAGTCTATTTCGTCCCACTCCACTTCGTCGTCGGGCAGTTCCAGGGAATAGAAGTCGACCATATCCATTCCGATTCCCGTTTCGAAGGGAACATAGAGCGATTGGAACTGCTCTGTTTTCCGGTCATTGCTGAAGGCGAACACGGCCGTCCTTCGCACGGAATCCACGAAGTATATATCTATTTGCTCGATACCGTCATATCCGGCCGTTGTCCGGAGGCGGTAGTGCATCGGCGCGATGCGTTCCGCCGCGCTGATGCGCGAAGGCCACGGACCGTCCATCGTCTGGCGGACAAAAAGCGAATCCGAAATCCACACCGGATAGGGATTGAAACCGTTTACATAGTAGTTCCCCTGGAAAGAGCGGACCGGCGTCCAGCTGTGCGGCAGCCCTGCCAGCGCCGTGTGACGCAGGAGCGGCCCGGGATGGCGTTTTTTGAGCATGTGCAGCATGTCGGTGAAATCCTTCCATTGAGTCTCGTTCTGCGGCGAGAGGCTTGCGAAATTGGGAATATCGTTCGGCTGCGGACCTTTCCGGATAAAGACCTTATAGCGGTTCGTGTCGCTGCCGAGAGGGTACTCGTGGACGAAGAGGAACGTCGTGTCGTTTTCCACGAAGGGACCCCGCCGTTCGGTGCTCCCGTCGCGGCCGGTCCGGGTACGGGATGCGGCGTGCGGGGACTTCTCCCCTGCCGCCATCTCCTTCCCTGCCGGTTCCGGTGTGGAAACGGCGGCTTCGGGCGTGCCTTTGCCGGCAGTTTTGTCTGCGGCGTTTCCGGCCGTGCGGCGGCCCGTACAGCAGGTGGCCAGCAGAAGAGCCGCGAGAACGGCCGCAGCGGTAAATAGGGAGCGTTTCATGTCGCGGTCAGTGTTGGGGGTACTCCCAGAATTTCAGGTATTTGTCCTCCTTGCGGTGCATCTGCGCATTGGTGCGGGGGGTTTTGTCGCCCTGCCCGCAGAGGTGCAGCACCCCGTGGACCACTACCCTGCGCATCTCCTGCAAGGTTGTCGCGCCGTATCGGCGGCTGTTGTCGGCAACGGTCTCGACGTCGATGAAGATGTCGCCCGAAACGATGCGGGCGCCCTTGCGGTCGCTGTAATCGAACGTGATGACGTCGGTGAAGTAGTCGTGCCCGAGGTATTGGCGGTTCATCTCCAGCAGCCGCTGCGCCGAACAGAAGATGTAGGTGACGTCGCCCAGCGCGTAGCCCTCCCCTGCGGCCACTTCGTGCAGCCATTGTGCCGTGAGGCGCTTTTGCGGGAGGCGGTAGGTGCAGTCGTCGGTAAAGTATCTGACAGCCATTTTTTCGTTGTTGTTAGGTCGTGTCCGTACCGGGGCGGACGACGTGCCGGCCACCGCACGGAACCGCAGGAAACATCGGTTTTATTTTCGGAAACACTCCTCCGCCCGCATCTTCTGCCCGGGATTGGGCGGGTAGATGCCGAAGACGAGTTTGTATTCGGTTTCCATGGTCATGACGTTGACCGACGAGCCGATGGTTCCGAACTGTGCGTTTCTCGCCACTTTCTGGCCCTTTTCGACGCAGATCGTCCCCAGGTTGGCATAGGAGGTTATGTATTCGCCGTGGGCCACGTAAACGTCGTATTTGTTGGTGATGCGGTTGCGTTTGATGTCAACGACCTTGCCGTCGTAGATCGAGATGACGTGCGCCCCCTTCGGACCGGTGATTTCGGCCATGTTCTCCTTGTAGCGCTTCACGCGCCCGGCCGTCACCGGAAGGCGCAGTCCGGAGGTTTTCGCCGAGAACGAAGCGCCTTCGGTGTTGCCTTGGTCAGCTTGCGCAGTTCGCCGATGGCCACGTCCAGCTGCTGTTCCTGTGCGACTTTGCGCTGGAGGGCCGTCTTCTCCTTCTGCGACATCGACCGGATGCTGGCCTTGGCGTTGCGGGCGTCGCGCTGGAGTTTCTCGCGCTGCGCCGAGAGGCTGCGCGTCACCGAATCGAGCGACTGCTTGCGGCGGTCGAGCGCCTCCTTTTCGGTGCGGACCTCGGCGGTCAGCGCCTCGATGTCGCGCAGTTTGCGTTCGCGCAGCGAGGCGACTTCGCGCAGCGCGGTGATCTTGCGGGCTACGTCCGCGAAGTCGCGCGACGAGAAAAGGAAGGTCAGATAGTTGTTGTGCTTGTAGTTGCGGTAGGCTTCACGCACCATTTCGCCGTACTGCGCCCGGTCGCGTTCGAGCGTCGCCGAGAGGTTTCCGGCCACGCTGTCCGTGCGGGCGATCTCCTCACGCAGGAGGCGCGCCTGCTTCTCGGTCTCGTCGAGCAGCTGGTTGCGCGAGTCGATCTGGCGGGCCAGGCGGCGTACCCGTTCCTCGGTGGCCGTACGGCCCTTCTGGATCTTCGAAATCTCCTGCTCCTCGGTGGCGATCCGCTTTTCGAGGGCCGCGATGACCCGTTTCTGCTCCTCGATGCGGCGGTCGGTCTGTGCGGCGGCGGCGAGGGTGAAGAGCAGGAACGCGAGGGTCAGGATGCGGAGCGGTCTCATGGCGGGTTATTCTTTGGGTTCGGGCTTTTTGACGGCAGGCTGTTTCAGCCGCTGTTCGATCTGCCCGGCGTCGTAGCCCTTTTCGAGCGCCCTCCGCCAGTAGATTTCCGCCATGAACTGCTCGCCCAGGAGGTGCAGGATGTCACCGTAGTGGACCATCAGTTCAGGGCTCTTCTGTCCGTCGAGCGCCACGGCCTTCTGCAGGATCTTCTTGGCTTCGTCCGTGCGTCCCAATTTGAAAAGTACCCAGCCGTGGGTGTCGAGGTAGGTCGGGTTGTTGTCGGTGAGCGCCACGACGCGGCTCGACATGGTCAGCGCGCGTTCCAGGTCGCGTTCTTCGAGCGATAGGAAATAGGCGTAGTTGTTGAGCACCACGGGGTTGTCCTTCCAGTATCCCAGGCTGCGTTCGTAGGCTTTGTAGCACTCTTTCATCTCCTTGCGGTAAGAACCTCCGGCGGTCTGCGCCGCGCGGCCTTCGTCCCACTCGGGGGTCCCGGCGATGGCCTTCTGGTGCCAGGCGTCGCCGATCATGCCCCAGATGACACCTTTCAGCGAATCGGTGTCGGCGAAGCGCAGCGACTCACGGTAGGCTCTGACCGCCTTGTCGTACTGCTTGGCATAGCTCATCACGTGCCCTTTGGAGATGTGGAAGTCGATCTTCGCGGGAAAAAGCTCCAGGGCGCGCGTGACGTACTTGTCGACCGAGTCGGGGTGCTGGAGGTAACTCTCGATGTCGATCACCGCCCGGAAATAGTCCTCCACGGGAGGCTGGTCGGCGAGGTGGTTCTTGTAGAGTGCGAGGGCCTGCTCCAGTTCGCCCGAAGCGATCAGGTGGTTGGCGTAGAGCTCCACGACGCGCTTGTCGTCGGGATAGCGGATCGCCAGGATCGAGGCCAGGTCGTTCAGCTGGAAATAGTATTCGCGGTAGAAGCGCGTGTCGGAGGTGAACTGTTCGAAGCGCTTGATCTTCGTTTCGAGCGGCAGTTCGTCGGACTGGAACAACTGCCGCGTGACGGCCAGCAGCGCCCGGTAGTCCTGCCGTCCGGCGTGGAAATCGGCCAGCGCCATCAGCGTCTGCACGTTCGTGGAGTCGATCTGCAACGCACGGTCGTATTCGGCACGGGCCAGCGAATCCTTCTTGGCGATGGCGTAGAGGTCGCCGAGGACCACGTGGTGCTGTGCCCTCGTAGGGTGCGGCTTCGACCATTGCCCGGGCTTCGACCACGGCTTTGTCGATCTGGTTCGTCGCCACCAGCAGGCGCCGTTTCATGGCGCTCAGCAGGGGGATGCGTCCGAAGCGCAGTTCGGCCGAGTCGAGCGTCACGAGGGCCATGACGGGGCTTTGCTTCTGCTCGTAGAGGGCTGCCAGGATGCGGTAGTTGTCGGGGTCCTTCGGGTTCTCCGTCTGCAGGCGGCGGTAGACCTTCAGCGCCTCGTCGTAACGCCCGGCGTAAATGAGCGCCTGTCCGTAGAACTGGTGATACCACTTGTTCGTCGTGTCGAGACGGAAGGCCTTCCGGGCCAGTTCCACGGCCTCGTCGGGCGTGGCGTACATCCCGTTCGCCGCGAGTTCGTAGTAGGCCGGGGCATAGGTCGAGTCGCTGCGGATCGCTTCGAGGAACAGCTCCCTGGCGCGCACCGAGTCGCCGGCGATGGTGTTTTGTTTGATGCCCTCGGTGTAGAGCCATACGCTGCGCAGCGAATCGGGGTATTCGGGCACTGCCGAGGGTCCCTTTCCCGTGACGAATGCCGCGGAGAAGAGCAGGAGGCAGAGGACCGTTGTCGCTGTGAGGCGTTTCATGGGCATCGGGGGTTTAGAGCGCTTCGTCGAACTGGTGGAGGAACCGCACGTCGTTTTCGAAATAGAGACGCAGGTCCTTCACGCCGTATTTGAGCATAGCGATGCGCTCAATACCCATGCCGAAGGCGAATCCGGAATATTTGGGGTCTATGTCATTTGCTTTCAGAACGTTGGGATCGACCATGCCGCAGCCCATGATTTCGAGCCAGCCCGTGCCCTTGCAGACCGGACAGCCCTTGCCGCCGCAGAGGTTGCACGACACGTCGACCTCGGCCGAAGGCTCGGTGAAGGGGAAATACGACGGGCGCATGCGGATGACGGTCTGCTCGCCGAAGACCTCCTTGGCGAAGTAGAGCAGCGACTGCTTCATGTCGGCGAACGAGACTCCTTCGTCGATGTAGAGTCCTTCGATCTGGTGGAAGATGCAGTGCGCGCGGTACGAGATGGCTTCGTTGCGGAAGACGCGGCCGGGGCAGATGACGCGGATGGGCGGCTTCTGGTGCTCCATGGTGCGCACCTGAATCGACGAGGTGTGCGTGCGCAGCAGGATGTCGGGATTCTTCTCGATGAAGAAGGTGTCCTGCATGTCGCGCGCCGGGTGTTCGGGCGGGAAGTTGAGCGCCGAGAAGACGTGCCAGTCGTCCTCGATTTCGGGACCGTCGGCGACGGTGTAGCCCAGCCGCGAGAAGACCTCGACGATCTGGTTCTTGACCAGCGAAATCGGGTGGCGCGACCCGAGGTGTTCGGCCGAGCCGGGGCGCGTCAGGTCGCCCGACGACGAGGCTTCGTCGGCCGCGGCGTTCTGCAACTGCTCGCGCAGCGCGTTGATGCGCTCCGTGGCCTCGTTTTTGAGGCGGTTCAGCTGCTGGCCCAGCTCGCGTTTGAGTTCGGGAGGCCACCGTCTTGAACTCCTCCATCAGGGCGGTCAGCTCGCCTTTCTTGCCGAGGATTTTGATGCGGAAATCCTCGATTTCGGCGGCGGCTTTCGGCTTAAACTCCTCGACACGTCGCAGGAGTTCGTTGATTTTGTCAGTCATATTTTGATCGTGTTTCTTTTTTGTCTACTTTTGAACGACATCGTAGTAACGTGCAAAGTTATAAAAAAATTGAGATATGTTGCGTAAAATCGGCTCATTTGTCGGGATGCTGCTGTTGGCGGCGCTCCCTGCCGCGGCCCAGAAGGTAGGGGTCGTGATGAGCGGCGGCGGCGCGAAGGGGCTTTACCACATCGGCGTTTTGGAAGCGCTCGAAGAGAACGGCGTGCCGATCGACTACGTGGCCGGAACCTCGATGGGTTCGATCATCGCCGCGATGTATGCCGCGGGCTACTCGCCCGCCGAGATGCGCGAGATCGTCGCGTCGGGCGTGGTCAAGGAGTGGGTGTCGGGGCGCATCGACCCCAACAAATACATGGCCTATTACCGGCAGGTGGGGAGCAATCCCGCGTTTTTGAGCCTGCGCATCGATGTCGAGAGCCCCTCCGGGAAACGGTTGCGCGTGCCCCGGAACCTGATCTCCTCGACGCAGATCGACATGGCCCTCACGGAGCTGTTCGCCCCGGCGACGGCCGCCGCGGACGGCGATTTCGACCGCCTGATGGTTCCCTTCCTCTGCGTGGCCAGCGACCTGAACCACCGCGGACCGGTGGTGATGCGCGAGGGGGATTTGAGCGAGGCGGTCCGCTCGTCGATGTCCATTCCGCTGGTGTTCAAGCCGATGGTGAAGGACTCGATGCTGTTGTACGACGGCGGTATTTACGACAACTTTCCGTGGAAACCCCTCGACGCCGATTTCCGGCCCGATCTGATCGTCGGCTCGATCTGCACCGAAGGCAACACCCCGCCCAGCGAGGACAGCAACATCATGGACCAGGCCTTCATGCTGGCCATGCACGATACCGACTACACGCTGCCCGAGGAGCGCAGCGTCACGATCCGCCGCGCCGTGGGGGTCAACATGCTCGACTTCGACCAGGCCGGCGCCATCATGGATATGGGTTACGAGGATGCCATGGCGGCCATGCCGCAACTGTTGGAGAAGGTCGCCGAACGCCGCGACTCGGCCTACTACGCCGGACGCCGCGAGGCGTTCCGTGCCAAGTGTCCGCCGCTGGTCTTCGACGACTACAAACTCGAAGGGCTGAAGCGCGCCCAGCGGGAGTATATCCGCGATTTCGTGCAGGTCGACCGCCGTACGCCGGGCATCCAGCGGCCGATGGGCTTCACCGAACTGCGGGACAACATCTTCGAGGTGCTTGCCGGCGGCGATTTCACGATGGACTTTCCCTCCGTGCGTTACGATTCGGTCCGGGAACGTTATTCGTTCGAGGCCAAGTTCGGCACGCGCCCCAATTTCAAGATCACCTTCGGGGGAAACATCTCCTCGACGGCCTTCAACCAGGCCTATATCGGCATCAATTACAAGACCATCGGCCGCGTCGCGCAGCAGTTGGGCGCAGACCTCTACCTGGGACCCATCTACACGTGGGGAGCGATCGGAGGCCGGACGGATTTCTACGCGTGGAAGCCGATATTCCTCGATTACTCCTACAATTTCGCGGTCCGGAATTTCCGCCACGGCTATTTCGGCAACGTCACCCGGGTCCGCAACGCCCAGCAGGTCAAGAACAGCGAGAGTTTCTTCTCGGCGGGCGCCGGCGTGCCGCTGACCCACCGCAGCGTCTTCACTCTGCGTCTCAACGCCGGGCACGTCAACTACCGCTACGATTCGGACGTGTTGTTCGCCGACGACACCGACCACTCGCGCTTCTCATTTTTCGGCATCCGGGCCGGACTGGCGCGCAACACGCTCGACAAGTTCCTCTATCCCCGCCGCGGCTCCGAACTGCACCTTTCGGCCATCTATGTCGGAGGACGCGACAAATACCAGCCCTACGACGCGGACCGGTTCGTCGTGCGCAGGACCCGCCAGTGGGTCGGGGCGCGTTTCACGTGGGACAAGTTCTTCGACATGCCGGGTTGCAGATGGTTTTCGCTGGGACTCAACGTCGATGCCGTGTGGACCAACCACCCGCAGTTCCGGACCGAATCCGCGACGCTGATGTCGATGCCCGATTATGCGCCCGTGCCGCATGCCCGGATGGTCTACATGCCCGATTTCAGGGGCAAGCGCTTCGCGGCGTGGGGCCTGATGCCGACCTTCGACCTGCTGCCCAACTGCTTCTTCCGGACGGGATTCTACACCATGTTCCGCGAAAAACGGGACTTCAACCCCCCTGGGGAATGCAGACGAACGCTGGCACTATATCGCCGAGGCGTCGCTGGTCTATCATACCCCGATCGGTCCGGTGAGCCTCGCCCTGACGAAATACGACCTGCACAACTGGAAGAACATGTACCTGACCTTCAATTTCGGCTATGCGATTTTCGCCCCGAAAGGAACGTTCTACTGATCGCGGGGCCGATCCTGCCCTCTCCTGTAAAGATGACGCCCGGATGCAAGTGCCGCATCCGGGCGCCGTTTATTCGGCGGTCAAAGCCGGTGAGTATCCGGGGTCGGTCTCCATCCGGCAGCCGCGGCAAAATGGAAAAATATTTCCAGAATGTATAACTCTTTGATCAATTGCAGCCGGACGGGTGGCGGGCATGGCTGAAAATCGGATAAAACGAATAATTTTGTCGGGTGTGTGCCAAATGGCATTTTACGACGGATTCAAACTGTTCAAAATAACCCGTATGAAAAAACTGCTTATCTTCTTCCTGCCGGCGATCCTGCTCGGATGCGACTCGCCTGCCTATCGTAATCCGCTCGACGTAGCGTTCGGCGACCCGTTCGTCCTCCACGCCGCCGACGGAAAATTCTATATGTACGGAACGAGCGGCGACATAAAAGGTTTTCGTGTCTGCGTCTCGGATGACCTCGTTACCTGGCAAAAGGGCGATGTCGTTTACGACGGCAATGCCTCGGCCTGGGGAACGGACTGTTTCTGGGCCCCCGAAGTGTACGAACGCGACGGGCGGTATTACCTGTTTTTCAGCGCTAACTGGCGGCATAACCCGAACGGCGACCTCGAAACGTTCCGCATCGGGGTGGCGGTCGCCGATTCGCCGTCGGGACCCTTTTCCGACCTGTACGACCGTCCGGTGTTCGATCCCGGCTATCCGGTGATCGACGCCAACGTATTGTGGGACGATGATGGCCGGGTATATCTCTATTATTCGCGCTGCTGTTACAAGCATCCCGTCGAAAGCGAACTTTCGGCATGGGCGCGCGACAAGGGGCTTTTCGACGAGATCGAGGAGAGCTGGGTATACGGTGTGGAGATGAAGCCCGATTTCAGCGGTGTCATCGGCGAGCCGGTCGCGCTGCTGACGCCCCCGCAGTCTGCCTCCGATCCGCAAACCGAGTGGGAAAGCCGTTCGGTTACCGCCGGAGAGGTCAACCGGCGCTGGACCGAAGGGTCGTACGCCTTCAAGGAAAACGGGACATATTACATGATGTATTCCGCCAACTTCTACGGCGGGCAGTATTATGCGGTGGGCTATGCTACGGCCGACTCGCCGCTGGGTCCCTTCGTGAAATCGTCGGACAATCCGGTCCTCGAAAAGAATGCGGACAAGGGCGGCGAAGTCACGGGAACCGGGCATAATATGGTGCTGAAGCTTCCCGGCGGAGGGATGTACTGTGTCTACCACGGCCGGACGGCCCCGACGGGCGATGCGCGCATGGTCTTCATCGACCCGATGGAGGTAACCGGGGACGGTCGTCTGAAGGTTTTCGGCCCGACCACCTCGCCCCAGCCCGTGCCCGTGTGGACAAAGGGTCTGTGAGGGGAGGAAGGTCTTCCTGCGAATCGGCGGATAAGTCCCGTTTTCCGGGCGGCTGCGGCCTGATACGGACAGAGCTGTAACTTTTCGGGTTACAGCTCTGTTTTTTAATGGAAACGGAGGTCAGTCCGTCAGCGTCAGTTTCACCTTTTTGTCCTTTACGAGGATGAAGTAGTCGCCCGGTTCGAGGAACCGGTTGCCGTCGCCGTCCGTGAAGCTCAAATCCCTTTCGGGGTCTATCTCGAAGCGGAACGTGCGCGTTTCGCCGCGGCGGATCGGCTGTTTCTCGAAGTGTTTCAGCTCCCGCACCGGCCGCGAAATCCGGCATACGGGGTCCGAGACGAACCAGAGGACCGCCTCGGAGCCGTCCATGCCGCCGGTGTTGGTCACCGTTATCGTCACCGTCGCCTTTTCCCCGCGGCGGAGGGTCGTCGCGGAAGACTTCGGATCGCCGTATTCGAACGTCGTGTAGCTGAGCCCGTGACCGAATTCATAAAGCGGCGTGCTGGGAATGTCCTGGTATTTGCCCTGGTGCGTGCGGCCGCTCTGGCGGCGGTTGTAGTAGATCGGAATCTGCCCGGTGGAGTAGGGGAACGTCATGGCGAGTTTGCCCGAGGGATTGATCCTCCCCGACAGAATCCCCGCGAGGGGATTTCCGCCCCGGATGCCGGGCTGCCACATCTGCACCATGGCCCCGCACAGCGGTTCGAGGCGGCGCAGTTCCAGCGGGCGTCCGCTCGACAGGACCAGCACGACCGGTTTTCCGGTCTTTGCGAGTTCGGCGGCCAGCTGTTCCTGGATTTCGGGAAGCGCGATCGTGGACCGCGAGGCGTTCTCGCCGCTCCAGTTCTTCTTTTCCCCGAGGCAGAGGACCACGACGTCGGCTTCCGAGGCCGCGGCGACGGCCTCCCGGAATCCGGAGCGGTCCTCGCCGTCGAAGTCGCAGCCCCGGGCGTAGAGCAGTTCCGCACGGTTCCGGTATTCGTTTTCCAGCCCGGCGAAGACGCTCACCGCGTCCTCCTCCCGGCCGTGCGCCGACCAGGAACCGAGCAGGTGCAGCCGGTTCTGCGCCATCGGGCCGATGACCGCGATCCGGCGGACGGCTTTCAGCGGCAGCGTGTTGTTCTCGTTTTTCAGCAGCACCATCGACTCCTCGGCGAGCCGCTCTGCGACGGCGAGGCTTGCGGGAAGCAGGAACCGGTCCGTTTCCTCCGACTCCGGGGTGTAGGGTTTTTCGAACAGCCCCAGCCGGAATTTCAGCCGCAGGACACGCCGCACGGCGTCGTCGAGCCGCTCCTGCGAAACCTTGCCCTCGCGGACCAGGTCGGCCAGGTGGGCGTCGTAGCAGCGGTTCATCATGTCCATCTCGACACCCGCGTTGAAGGCCTTTTCGGCGGCCTCCTTCCGGTCGGCGGCCACGCCCTGCGAACGCAGCTGCTCGATGGCGGCCCAGTCCGAGACGACGAATCCGTCGTATTTCCAGCGCTCCTTGAGCACCTCGGTCAGGATGTAGGGGTTGGCCGTGCCGGGCGTTCCGCTGATGTCGTTGAAACAGCTCATCACGGTGGCGGCCCCGGCTTCGATGCCCGCCAGGTAAGGCGGCATATAGGTATCCCAGAGGGTCTGCCGCGAGATTTCGGTGTAGACGTAGTCGCGGCCTGCTTCCGAAGCGCCGTAGCCGACGAAATGCTTGAGGCAGGCGGCTACGCGGCGGCCGTCCGAGAGGTCGCCGCCCTGGTAGCCTTCGACCGCCGCCGCGCCGTAGACGGCATTGGCATGGGGGTCTTCGCCGTAGCCTTCCGAGACGCGGCCCCAGCGGCCGTCGCGCGCCACGTCGATCATCGGCGAAAAGGTCCATTCGACGCCCGACATCCGAGCTTCCTGCGCGGCGATCTCGGCAGCCCGCTTCACCAGTCCGGGATTCCATGAGCAGGCCTGGGCCAGCGAGATGGGATAGGTGGTGCGGAAGCCGTGGATGACGTCGTAGCCGAACAGTACGGGGATTCCGAGCCGCGACTGCTCCATGGCTTTTTTCTGGAGCCGGTTGCGCAGTCCGGGCGAGGTGTCGAAGTAGATGAGCGAGCCGATCTCCGCGGGGATTTCGTCCACCGGGTCGGCCACGTTGTTGACGTTGTTGTTGCGTCCCAGTGTGTACTGGTTGAGCTGCATGATCTTCTCTTCGAGGGTCATTCGCGACAGCAGGTCGCTGACGCGCTCTTCGACGGGGCGTCCGGCATCCTTGTAGGCGGGCTTTCCGCTCCCGTTCCGGGCCTGCGCCCCGAGGGCGGCGGCCAGCAGCAGGGCGATAACGGTTATTTTCTTCATCGGTTTTGCTTGTTATTTGAACACGGGTTTGTCCGAGAGGCGCATTGTCGAGGCGGGGTCGTCGTTCTTGATGTCGAAAACCACGATACGGTTTCCTTTCGGCGTGAGGACGCCCGCGGGAATCAGGATCGACTGCTGTTTCTCCTCGTCCCAGAACGAGCCGAGGTAGCGGCCGTTGATCCACACTTCGCCCATGCCCCATCCCGAGACGTCGAGGTAGACGTCGCCTTCGGCCGCGCAGTCGAAATGTCCGCGCCGGAAGCAGGGTTCGCCGCACGCGCCGAGCGGCTCGAACGCGAGGTCCTCGGGGTCGGCGTCGCGCACTTCGAGCGGCGTGATCTTCCAGCCCGAGATCTCCCCGCCGCCGAGGCGGGCGCTGCCGAACAGCCCCTTCGAATTGTCGAGGATCTCCGGACCGTAGGTGATGCGGCCGATGTTTTCCACGTAGAGGCACAGGGTCCGGAGACCCGGCTCCGCCGTCAGTTCCAGCGTCTTGCGGTTGTCTGTCACGGTCCCTTGGAACTTCCCGTCCACGTAGACCGCGGCGTAGTCGCGCACGTTTTCCAGTTCCAGCAGGGCCTCCCCTTCGGGAACGGTGACCGCTGCCTCGTAGAGGACGTATCCGAATTCCATTCCCACATCGTTCATCGGGAGCAGTTCGTCGGATTCGCTGATCTCGCCGTAAACCTGCGTCAGAGGGGCGGATTCGATCATTTTCAGCTCTTGCGCCCCTCCCCGGAGCATGCCGAGGGAGAGACCGCAGAGCAGAAGGACTGTCTTTTTCATGGTTTACGGTTTAGCGCATGAAGGAGGCGATGAACGACTCGTCGAGCGTGACCTCGGGAGCGAACCGGTCGCTGCGGACGTAGTTGTCGATGCTTTCGAGCAGCTGCCGCGTCGCTGGGCGTTCGTCCATCTTCTTTTTCGTGTCGACCGCCAGAACGAGCAGTTTGCCGCCGCCCACCCGGGCCTCGAAGCCGATGCCGAGTTTTTCGTTGTTGTCGAAACTGTCGATGACCTGGATGAAGGGCCGCAGCTGGCGCGGGGCCGCCTGCATCTCGATCACCTTGGCGTTCTCCAGGATGTCCCACCACTGCCAGTCGGTGTGGAAGGAGGTCGGGAAGTCGGCGAACACCGGTTCGTCGGCATGAATCAGGCAGCCGATGGTCATGGGCGCCCAGGCGAACATGATCGGGTTCCAGAAATGGTTGTGGAAGGTCGATTTACGCCCCTTGACCTTGTTCGGCGCAGGGGTCAGGACGACCTTCTTACCCGCGGCGAGGTACTGTCTGGCCTGCTCGCCGAACTCCGTCGTGTAGAGCACCTCGGCGTCCGACTGCATCAGCGACGGGTTTCGCGGGTAGACCCAGATGTTCCAGCTGTTGCCGATCGTCTCGCCGACGTTCAGATGCACGGTGAGCTTCTGCGGACCCCGCACCTTGCCGAGCGGAGCGGAGAACTCCCCGACGGGGAAGACGCCGTCGATGCCTACGGTCTGCGATTTCAGACTGCCCTTGGCGATGGTTTTCCCGTTGCCGTCGGTGACCGACCAACGGATTTTCGCATTTTTGAGCGCCGCCGCGCCGAAGTTGTAGACTTCGGCCTTCGCCGTGAACGTCTCGTCGTCGAACCAGGCGCTTTTCGGGTAGCGGAGCAGCGCCACGGTAGGGGCGCAGAAGGCCCGCCACTCTTCGGGCGTCACCAGCCCCTTGGAGTCCCAGAAGGGATCGAGGATGCCCACCGGGGCGTAGCCCTGTCCCGGGAAGTCGTTGAGCGAAAGCAGCTGGAACCCGGCCGACTTGGACGAGCGGAGCAGCGCCTCGATCACGGCCTTGTACTCCACGACGGTCAGCGCGCCCGAAGCACGGAAGAAGTCGTGCGCCTGGTCGAGCATGCCGTTGGCGTCGAGCATCTCGCGCCAGAGTTCGAAATTCCGCGCCCGGACGGGTCCCGTGAACTTTTCGATCTCGCGGAAGTCGGGGTAGACGCACCGCTGTCCCGATTCGTGGGAATGACCGGTACGTCGACGTCCGATTCGCTGCTGCGGTCCCAGTCCGTCGAGGGCCGTCCTTCGTAGACCTTCACGGGACCTTTGTTGGTCTGCTGCGAAACGTAGTACTGGTCGGAGGGAACCCGCGTACGGGCCGTCGAGCCGCTGTAAAGGTGGCGGGTGTCGAGTTTGCGGCCGTCGGCGGTCAGCTCCTCGATGAAGTCGAAGTTGCCCGTGATTTCGTTGCCGTTGCAGTAGAGGACGAACGAGGGGTGGTTGCCGTACTCCTTGAGGATGGCCCGCATTTCGCGGCGGAAGAAGTCGTAGCGCGCTTCGTCCGGCTCGGCGTCCTTGCCCCACATGGGCATCTCGACTTCGAGGTAGACGCCGTGGCGGTCGGCCATGCGGAAGGCCGCCGCGGGAGGGCACCACGAGTGGAAACGGATGTGATTCAGCCCGTAGTCCTTGACGATGCGCATGATACGCTCCCATTCGGCGTCGCAGACCGGGGCGTGGCCCGTTTTGGGGAACACGGCGTTCTCGACGGTTCCGCGCAGGTGGACCGGGCGGCCGTTCAGCAGGATGTGGTTGCGGCCCTGCGCCACTTCGCGCATGCCGAACGTCGCCGACTTCTTATGTTCGAAGGTCTCTTTTCCGGTGCCGGTCAGCAGCGTGCACTCCACGGTGTAGAGGTTCGGGTTGAATTCGTCCCAGAGTTTGGCCTCCCGGCCCAGCGTGACGGTTTCGGCCAGGCCGACCTCCTCCGCGTCGCCGCTGACGGGGATCTCCTTGGTCACGTGCAGGCCGTTGCCCGAAACGGTGATCAGGGCCTTGCCTTCGAAGGGCTTTTTCGTGCGGTTGTCGATTTTCAGGCGCACCTCGACGCTCTTTTTCGCCACATCGGGGTAGAGCTGCATGTCGTCGACGAAGACCGGGTCCACGGCCACCAGTTTCATTTCGCCGAGAATGCCGTTCCAGTTGATCTGCGTGAACTCCGTATGAGCGTGGTCCCACTTGTGGGTATTGTACTGGAAGCGGTTGTCGATGCACACCGTGATACGGTGCGTCTTTCCCGGGGTGACGAAATCCGTCAGGTCGTGGTTGTGCGGGACGCTGATGTAGTCCAGGCGGCTCACCTCCTTGGTGTCGACCCATACCGAACTGAGCCAGTGGGTGCGCTCGAAATAGAGGAAGATGCACTTGCCCTTCCACTCGGCCGGGAACTCGATGTCGCGCTGATACCACGCCGGACCCATGTATTCGTAAACGCGCGTCAGGCGGTCGACGTGGCGGTAGGGCGATTTGTAGCCGATCTGGTAGTCGTCGGTGATGCCCGGGAGGGTGATCGTCTCCTGGAGTTGGTGGTTGTAGCGCGGCGAAAGCGATCCCCTGCGGAAATCCATCACGTCCGTCTGGAACCTCCACTCTCCCGAGAGGTCCACTTCGCGGGTCTGGGCGGCCGCCGGGGAGAGAGAACCCAGGAACACGGCCGCGAGAAGCAGTTTTATAAACCGGTTTTTCATGTATGGTGTTGTTTTAGATTATCGTTTCAGGTGTTTGTCCGCGAATTTCACGAACTGCTGCCAGTCGTAGAACGTGATGTCGTGGCCGCCCGAACGGACGTGGTAGCCGATGTGTCCCGACAGCACGGGCGCGTCGGTTTCCGGCAGTTCCGTGCCGGAAAGCCCTTCCAGCCCGAACAGTTCGTAGACCGGCGTGGCGTGGACTGCTGCGAGGAACTCGCCTTTCGGGTCGGCCCAGCGGTCTTCGACGGCGCTGGCGATATACACCGGGCGCGGAGCCACGAGGGCGATCAGCTCGTGCTGGTCGACCGGCAGGGCCGCCTCGTCGCCCGAATAACGTTTGAAATTTTCGCAGAACCAGTGCGGAAAGAGGCTGTTGATCCGGGCCACGGTCTCGCCGTAACATCTCCGCGACAACGCCGCGCCGCCGCATCCCGAGTCGTTCGAAACTGCCAGGGCGAAGCGCGTGTCGGCCGCTGCCGCCCAAAGGGCCGTTTTGCCGTGACGCGAATGCCCGATGACCGCCACGCGGGAGGCGTCGACATCCTCGTCGGTTTCGAGGTAGTCCATCGCGCGGCTCAAGCCCCAGGCCCAGGCCGCGAGGGTTCCCCATTCGTCCGGGTCGGGGCGGGTCTGCCCTTGGCGGTAAAACAGCGGATGGACCCCGTTCCGGAAGCCGTCGTCGTAGTCGGGGTCGATGTCCCCGCGGTAAATCGTCGCGAGGCCGTAGCCGTTGGCGATCAGCATTTCGACCGGCCACCGCGACGCCGCAGCGGCGCGCGGGAACCCTTTTGCGCGGACCTCGCTCCCGCTCTTCCCGCGGCTTCATGCGCGAGACCGACTCCGTGACGAGCGGGTCGTCGCAGATCGTGTGGTTGCCCTTGAAGTTCAGCCCGAGGAACACCGGGACGGCATCCGTGCGCTTGTTGGGGATGTAGAGCAGGATGGTCATGAAATGCTCGTCGCTCTCCGTGAAATAGACGGCGATCTCCTTGCGCGTGGCCATGTTGCCCAGCGTGTAGCGGTCTTCGCTCAAGACCTGGAAATGCAGGCCTTCGGGGCGTCCGGGAGCTTTCCCGTAGACCTCGGTCTCGAACAGCGACAGCAACTCGGGGCGGCGTTCCGAGGTCCATGTCCCGGCGTCGGTCACCTTTTTGCCCGCGATGGTCGTCAGCGGGTCCGGGAGCACGTAGGCCGGGACCTGCGATTCGTCGTAGTTTATCGCAGGCTCCTGCGCCCGGGCGCAGAACAGGGCCAGACCGCAGAGCGGCAGCATCGCGTATTTTTTCACGGCGGTCATGATTGCAGTTTGCGTTTGATGCGCGTGAGCGCCTCCAGGTAATAGTAATCGGCGTAGGTGAGCGGAACGTCCACCTCCGAGGAGAAAGGATAGGCTCCCGTGCTGTGCATGAGGATGAAATCCCCGTTTCCGCCCTCCGGGGCGGTGTATTCGGGCGACGCCAGCGTGCGGACCTGCTTTTCGGCGAAGGCCATGTACTCCTCGCCCTCCCCTGCGGGAACGAAGCCGCTCAACTCGACCAGCGCCGAGGCCATGATCGCCGCGGCCGAGGCGTCGCGCGGCGTGGAGGCGAGGGGCCGGCGCATCGAAATCCCAGTAGGGAATGCCGTCGGCGGGCATGTTCCTGTGGTTGATAAGGAATCCGGCGATGCTGCGGGCATGCTGCAGGTAGCGGGCGTCGCCCGTGAGGCGGTACATGCAGGTATAGCCGTAAAGTCCCCACGCCTGCCCGCGGCTCCACGCCGAATCGTCGGAGAGGCCCTGGTGGGTCTGTTTCAGGTGGGGCCGGCCCGAAATCGTGTCGTAGGAGACTACGTGCCACGAACTGAAGTCGGGACGGAAGTGGTGTTCCATCGTCTTGTCGGCGTGCGAGACGGCCATGTCGCGCAGCGAACGGTCGCCCGAACGTTCGGCGGCCCACATCAGCAGTTCGAGGTTCATCATGTTGTCGATGATGACCGGATACTGCCATTTGTCCTGGTTGTGGTCCCACGAGCGGATCAGCCCCACTTCGGGCTTGAAGCGCGTCGCCAGCGAGCGCGCCCCGGTGAGCAGCACCTCCTCGTAGGACTCGTCTCCCGTGAGGCGCAGCCCGTTGCCGAAACTGCAATAGAGCATGAACCCCACGTCGTGGTTGTCGGTGGTGTATTTCTCCCGCTCGACGCGCGCGGTGTACATCCGAGCGTATTCCAGCACCCGGGGATTGCGGCCGTTCTCGTAGACGTACCACAGCACGCCCGGGAAAAAGCCGCTGCACCACCAGCGCGAATCCGACGAGACGTCCCCGCCGTTCTCCCACGTGCGCGGCAGGCGGCCTTCGCGCGCGCTGTATTTTTCGGCCATCAGCAGCGTCTGCCGCTCGGCGCCGGCCAGCGCCTCGTCCACGACGGTCGCCAGCGGTTTTTGCCCGCCGCCGGCGCAGCCTGCGAGCAGGAGGGCCAGGGCCATGTATGTCGGTAGTTTCTTCATGTCGGTTTTAGTGTTTGTCGTAGTAGGCTTTCATCAGATACCACGCTTTCTTGCGGTATCCCTGGTCCGAAACCAGCCCCTTGCGGTTCCAGCCCTCCTGGTTGGTGGGGTGGAAGCGGAACGGCGAGCGGAAATCGAACAGAATCCACGGTGACACGCCCCGCAGGTTGGGGATGTTCTCGAACATGCGGAGGTTATCCCGGTAGAGAGCCTCCTGGTACTCCTCGCTCCACGAACTGGCCACGTCGGCCGGGCCGTGCTGGCCGTAGAGCGCTTCGCCGCCGAATTCGGAGATGATCAGCGGCTTGCCGCGCGCCACGTCCCACACCGCCTTGTCGGGCGTGAGGGGCCACGGGTGATACCAGCCCATGTATTTGTTGACGGCCACGACGTCCAGCTCCTCGATGAACGGGTCGTTCATGACGAAGAGCTGCCGCTGGCGGTCGAAGCGCACCAGATCGAACGCCGCAACGATCAGGCGCGTGTCGTCGATCTCCCGGCAGCACCCGATCAGGTGGCGCAGGAAGGCGTTGCGCGCCTCGGAGGGCTGCGTCTCGTTGGCCACGCCCCAGAACGCCAGGGCGCAGCGGTTCTTGTCGCGCGTGACCATTTCGCGGATCATGCGCCCGGCCTTCTCCCGGGTTTGGCCGTTGGCGAAGTCGATGCCCTGCCAGATGGGAATCTCCTCCCAGAGCAGGAAGCCCATCTGCTCGGCCAGCCGCACGATGTATTCGTTCTGGGGGTAGTGGGCCAGGCGGATCATGTTGCAGCCGAGGGCACGGGCTTCCGAAAGCAGCATCACGGCGTCCGACTCGGAGAAGGCCCGGCCCATGCGCTGCGGGATCTCCTCGTGGAAACTGACGGACTTGAGGAACAGCGGCGTGCCGTTGAGGCAGATGTCCTCGCCCTCGACCCGGATGTTGCGGAAGCCGATCCGCTCCTCCACCCGGTCGCGGTCCGAGGAGACGATCACCCGGTAGCGTTTCGGATTTGCAGGGGACCAGCGTTCGAGTTTCTTCACCCGGAACGACACCGAGGCCGTGCCCTTGTCGTCCGTGACGGCGGTTTCGCGGACGTTCAGTTCCGGGATTTCGATCCCGACGGAAGTGCCCGCTGCCGCGCCGGACAGCTTCACGTCGGCCGTGATCCGGTCGGCGGAATCCTTGTCGAGACGGATGAAATAGTCCTCGATGAAGGTGTCCGGGACGCTGATCAGCATGACGTCGCGCGTGATGCCCCCGTAGTTCCACCAGTCGAAGGCCATCGCCGGAATGGCGTCGGGCGTGCGGGTGTTGTTGGCCTCCACGGCCAGGAAATTGCCCTCCGGTTTCAGCCGGCCGGTCACCTCGATCTGGAAGGGGGTGAAACCGCCTTCATGGGCGCCGATCTCCTCGCCGTTGAGGTACACCCGGCAGCGGTAGCTGACGGCCCCGAAATGGAGGAACTGCCGCTGTCCGGCCTGCTGAGGAGCGTCGAAACGCCGGGCATACCAGACCGTGCCTTCGTAGTATTTCAGCTCGGGTGTCTGGCAGTTCCAGTCCGAGGGAACGTCGAGCCGCAAGCCGTTGTCGAACGAATATTCGTAGAAGTCGGTTTTCCCCTCCGGCTTGCGGTCGAGGTAGATCTTATTTTTGCGCCCCTGGTCGTAGAGGTCGACGATGGCGTCCCACTTTCCGTTGAGCGACTGTGTTTGGCGCCCGTAAACGTTGGCGATCAGCTCCTGCGCCCCGGCGTCGGCGGCCGCGAGGAGCGACAGCACGAGCGGCATGATGAATTTTGTCAGCGTTTTCATTGTCATTGAGTTTCGTAGTTCGGTATTCCGTATGTGCACCGGGTCAGTTTCCCGGTTTGCGGATCAGTTCATAGCGGTACATCGCGAAGTCGTCGGGCGAGGGAAGTTCCACCTCCAGCGTCCCGCGGCGTCCGGTCGTCGTTACGGAGGCCTTCCCGCTGCCCAGCACCGGGGTCAGCCGCACTTTCGTGTTGTCGGGCAGCCACGTTTCGACCCGGGCCTTCCGGTCGGGGTTCTGCTCGCGGAAGAAGATCAGGTAGCCCTGCTCGCCGCCGACCGACTGGAAACCCGTCCACGAACGGCCCGACGGCTCGTCGCCCACGGGGAGGATCACCCCGCGGTGGAAATCGTGCTGCACCTCTTTGTAGCGTTCGATCAGCGCGCCGATGCCCAGTGCCTCTTCGGGCAGTCCGCTCGCCTCCATCCACGCCAGCGGCTGTCCGGCCATGGTCGTCGCGAAGAGGTATTCGAAACTGTAATTGGCCGGGGCGAACGGGTCGCCGGCGTATTTTCCGTGTTGCGCCACTTGTTGAGAAACTCGATCTGGAGTTTCTCCGCGGGGACGTATTTGGAGAGCATCCACAGGTTGCGCAGCGTCCAGTAGGGGTAGTAGTTCTGCCAGTCGGTGTAACGGTTTTCGAGGAAAATGTTGCCGTACTCGTTGAACATGTGGTAGCCCCCGCGGCGGCCGGCCGTGGCGTCGAGGTTGAAGACCACTCGACCGCCCGTCCGCTCCAGCACGCGGTCGAACAGTTTCCGCAGGTTGCTTTCGGAGCGTTTGTCGGGGATGGCCAGTCCGTCGATCTTGAACGTGCGGATGCCGTACTCGTCGTAGAGGTCGACGAGGGCCTGCGCATCCTTCTCCCAGTCGGCGTAGCCGTCCTGCACGCTCGGGTTGAACCAGAGGCAGATCTCCACGCCCAGTTCCCGGCCCAGTTCCACGACGGGGTGCAGCCCCCGGGGGTATTTTTCCGGATCGGGTTTCCAATAGTCGGGATTGTCCCAGATGTTTTTGAACGATCCCTTCGCCACCGCCGAATTGGGGCTTTTGCCGACCTGCCAGCCGTCGTCGATCTGAAAATGCGTGATGCCCAGGTGCGCGGCCTTCCGGACTTCGGCCAGGCAGAACCGTTCGTTCACCTTCGTGTCCTGGCTGCGGTCGCCCCACGTGTTCATCATCACCATCTCGTCGCGTCCGGGAAGCAGTTTCCGGATGTTTTTCTGGTAGCTTCGCAGGGCCGTCAACTGTTCGAGTTCCCCGCCCGACCAGACTCCGAGGACGCAGCCGTAGGCCTTCACCCATTCCTCTTCGCGGAGGTCCTTCTCCGTCACGCCCAGGCCCGTCACCGTGAAATCGCCGAACTCCGCCGTGAAGTCCCCGCCGCCGTAGGCCGGCTGCACGCCCGAAGCGGGGGCCTCCTTCAGGAAGAAGAACCCGCGGTCGTTCTCGGCGTTGCGGGCGAAGAGCAGGTTGCCCCGGTAACTGTTTTTCCGGTAGGGAATGACGTCGGTTTCGAAGACCAGGTTGTTGTTCCAGTCCGTGACGTCCTGGAACTCCACGATCCGCGTGTGCCAGTGGAACCCGCCGGGGTTGAACCGGTCGAGGGTCGCGGCGACCGGCTGCGACTGCATGTCGGCGGTCGATTCGATGTTCTTCCGGTCGGCTGCGTTGACCGCCCGGCCGCCGGGAAGCTGTGCGACGCTGCCTTTGAGGTAGGTGTCGCAGGCGATCGCCGGGGTGTCGGCGCAGATGCGGTAGACCCGCCGCACGTCGAGCGTTCCCAGTGAAAATTCCACGGTGATTTCCAGCCGTGCCGGATGGATGTCGGTTTCGGCGATCCGCTTCGTCGAGCAGCGTCCGCCGGTGCTTCGGGCGTCGCCCGTGACCTTGAAGTCGGGCGCCAGGGAGCGGGAGGTCCACACCTGTCCCGACGAAAAGTCGGTCAGGCTCTGCGTCATGAGGTTGCCGCCGTTCCAGACGAACCGGCGTTCGATCCGGGAGTTGCCGATCGTCAGGGTGTCGTTCCGGAGCCGGCTGTAACAGCCTTCCTGCGGGAAGGCGGACATGCCGCAGAGCAGCATCGTAAACAGGATCGGGAGTGTGTGTTTCATGGTCGGGATTCTATTTTGCCGGCAGGATTCTGCGCATCGTGTCGCTGAAGATCGCAGCCATCCGCTGCTGGATGTATTTGTCTTCGCCCCGCTGGGGATGCCATCCGTAGGTCACCCCTTCGATGGTCTGCGTGTCCTGGGCGTGGAGCAGGCTCTGCTGGGTTCCGGTGGCCGGGTTCGGGGCGTCTTTCGAGAAGCCGACGTTCGTGTCGAACTCCACGAGCGGAAGGCCCCACCGTGCGGCGAGGCGCCGTATGGCGGCGTTATAGGTCGTCCGCGCGTCGTGCCAGTCGGTGCAGAGGATGATGACGGCCGGCTTGCCCGATTTCGTGCCGTAGTACTTCGACTTCGGGTCGTCCTTCAGCGCGTAGCATTCGCTGAAATAGCGTTTGATGACGTAGTCGAACGCCGCGGCGTAGTTGCTCCGGTCGAACGGCGTCGTGTAATCGGTGTATTTCTCTTTCAGGCCGCCCGTGGCGGAGACGTCGCGGTTGTGGACCTGCATGATGACCAATGCGTCCAGCGCGTCCAGTTCCCCGGGACTCCAGAGCCGGCCTTCGGCCATCCGGTTGGCGGTGTCGGCGATCGACTCGCCGCCGACGGCCCGGTTGAGCGCCCGGGCCTCCAGCTGCCGGCAGCCGATTTCGAACCAGCCGTTCTGCGGCGAGGCGAAGGAGGCTCCGGTGAGGAGGATCGTATATTTCGCGTTCTCCTGCGCCGCGGCATGCCCCCACAGCAGGGGCAGCGCAAGCAGCAGTGTCAGTAGTTTTTTCATATTCGCGGTTTCAGTCGTTGCGCAGTGCGCGCGGGGCTTTCAGCGAAGCCCCCTGGTTGAATTTCTGGTTGTCGGGAAGCCCCTCTTTTCTGCCGATGCCTTCGCGCATCAGCCCGCGGAGTTCGCCGAGGTGCTTCTGGTAGATCAGGCGGGGCGTAGCGTCGTATTTGCGGCACAGCGAGGCCGCCATGCCGACCACCTCGCCCATCATGCCGGTGGTCCGCATCACGCGCACCGTGCCCAGCGCCACGTGCGTCACGCTGATGTTCCGTCCGGCCATGAACAGGTTGTCTACGTTGCGGGAGTAGAGACACCGGTAAGGCACGGCATAGGGATAGATGTGGATGTGCCTGGTCGCGGCCTTGAACTCCCGGCCCGGGAAGCGCACGGAGTTGAGCGAATCGGGGAAATGCAGGTCGATGTCCCACGTCGCGGTGAACGAGGCGTCTTCGTGGAAGACGTTCTTGTCGATGTCGTCCTGCTTGAGGACGTAGTCGCCCAGAAGCCGCCGCGATTCGCGTTTTCCCGCCACGTAGGCCACCCAGCCCAGCTCGCGGTTGCGGTACTTGGCATTGTCTTTCAGGCCGTTCTTGAGAAAGCTCCAGTTCGAATAGATCACCAGCAGGCCGTAGTCGCGGATGCGTTCGAAATCGCGGATCTGGTCGAGGTTCATGCCCGTCTCCCATTTCCATTCGCCCATCGTCACCCGCTCGCAGTTTTCGGCGTTGAACTCCACGCCGTAGCTGAACGTCGGGAATGCGGTTTTGCGGCCCGTGTCGACCGAGTACCATTGGACGGACGAACCCATCGTCATCCGGTCGGCAGTCTCGGGAGCCAGCGTTTCGCCGAATTCGTCGCGGCTCTCGCGGCCCATGCGGTAATCGGCCCCGGCCAGGAACCCGACGGTTCCGTCGCCCGTGCAGTCGGCGAAAAGCGGCGCTTCGAGCGGCGTCTCCTCCCCGGTTTCGATGTGGCGGACGATTACGGATTTGATCCGGCCGCCCTCCTTGTTTACGGCCACGGCGCGGCAGCTGGAGAACAGTTTCACGTTCTCCTCCCCGGCGATGAACGCGCTTTTCTTCGCGTCCTCGTAGTTTTCGGCCGGACGGGCGTTGCCTTCGCGCGAGTGGCCGAATTCGCGGATCATGCGGCCCAGTCCCTCGTTGGGACCGAGTTCGATCACGCCGCCCAGGTGCACGCGGATTTCGGAGCTGTTGTTGCCGCCCAGCACCGGGCGGTCGTTGACCAGCGCCACGCTGCATCCCAGCCGCGCTGCCGCTGCCGCGGCGCACATGCCTGCGATACCGCCGCCCACGACGACGAAATCGAACGATTCGGCGGCCTGCGGCGTTGCGGGGATGCCGAGCATCTGTTTGCGGAACGCGGCGAGTTCCGCGGCCCCGGACGGGGGAACGTCGCCCTCTTCGGTGGTGAAGTAAATGGCGTCGCAGCGGCCGTCGAATCCGGAAAGGTCGGTCAGCGAAACGCTGACCGGGCCTTTCCGGACGGAGACCTTTCCGGCACACTGCCACATCCACTCGCTGCCCGTGCAGCCGAGCGTCGCGGGCAGCTTCCGGCCGCCGACCCGGAGGGTGAACTTTCCGGGACCTTCCCCGTCGTACCAGGGTGCGACCCAGTTGAACGTCCGGACGTAGACCTGGTAGGTTCCCGTTTCCGGGAATTCGACCGTCGTCACGGCATCCGCCACGGGTTTGCCCATGCCGTGCGCGATGAGATAGGGCGAACCCATCTGGTCCATGAACTGCTGGTCCACGGCCCACCCGCCCTTGTCGCCGAAGCTCTCGGCCTCGACCAGGACGCCGCTCCCGAAGGAGGCGGTGACGGAGAGCAGCAGCGCTGCGGAAAGTAATGCGACCCTCTTCATGACTTTTCAGATGTTAGTTGATCTGCACTTCGTGCAGTTTCACCCAGCCTTCGGCCGTCTTTTCGTTGTTCACGGCGAGCTGGATGGCCGGCCGGTTCTCCTTCGTGGTGTCGACGATGGCGATGCCCCACGTATATTTCCCTGCGGGAAGATCGACGGCCGGCGTTTCGAAGGTGTAGGAGAAGGGCTTGCTCTCGACCCAGGTCGAAGGCTCGCAATCCTTGTCGACGAAGACCTTCTGCGCCTTGCCCGAGGCGTCGAGCAAAGCAAAGGCCACCTTGTATTTGTAGTTCCATTGCGGCAGGTTGTTCGGGAAATAGCCCCAGCCCATGTTGCGCCAGCGCGAAGCGACCTTGACCCGGCTGCCGGCGCTCACCTGGTCGGGAACGATCACCTGGTCGGGATAGAGGCGGTAGCCGCCTTCGGAGACGAAGCGCTGCACGAGACTGAAGGCGTCGTTGAACCACGATTCGGTCTCCTGGCCGACTCGGAAGTCCATCATGTTGACGCGGGCTTCGGCCGAGGCGTCGAATTCGCCCTGACGGACGTCTTCGGGGTGTCCCTGGCGGTAGCCGGCCGGGTCGTTCCAGTAGCTGTGGCTGCTGACGATATATCCGCCTTCCATGATGATGGGGACCTTGTAGCGCCATTGTGCGGCGATCGCCTTCTCCCAGGTAGTGTAACCCCAGCTGGAGTTGTTCATGCCGAAGGCGTCGGAGCGGATGCAGTAGCCGTTGCTGATGGCCAGGGCCACGAGGCTCTCGCTGTTCGGGTTCGCCGTGCCCTGGCTCGTGGGATGGCCCAGTACGCGGTGGTAGTTGATCACCAGAGGAACCTTCGTGAAGTGCTTGGCGTAGAGTTTGGTGATCCAGTCGAGGACTTCGCGCTTCACCGTTTCCGTGTTCCCATCGACGGCCGATACGTCATCCTTGTTGTAAGCCACACTGTGGCCCTCGCCCCACTTGCCGAGGCCGTAGCCGTCGATGAACGAGGTGTATTCCGGATCGTTGAACTCCTCGGCGAGGGCTGCGACGAACTTCTCGTAGTAGCGCTGGAAGATCGGGTCCTGCGGCATCGGGGTCTTGCGGTCGGGGTATTTCGGCTCCGACATCGCGTATTCGGCTCCGGCGTCGTAGACGAACTGGGGCGTATTGGCGCCCTGGTCACGTCCGTCCACCACGACGCGGAAAGCGATGGGAAGTTTCAGCTCCCGGGCTTTCTGGACCAGTTTGTATACCTTCGAATCGGGGTCTTTCCAGGCGTATTGTCCGTCGGCAGGGTTGAGCACCGACCACTTCGTACGGATGTAGCAGGCCGAGGCGTAGTCCGCCACCCTTACGTTCTTTCCGAGCAGGGGTACATAGATCTCCTTGTCGAAATAGGAGGGGTCGTAGTCCGCGCTGACGTACATCACCCAGCCGTTCAGGGGGTTGTGCAGCACCTGCGATTTGTTGTAGGCTGGCTTTACGGTGACGCCGCTGACCTTGCCGCCCTCGTCCCCTCCTCCTTCGTTGTCCTTCGAACAGCCGCAGGAACCGGCGCAAAGGAACGCTGCCAGAAGACAGCCGGTTATCAGATTTCTCATTTGTATCATGTTTTTACGATTGATGTTGCGAAATAGATGAAAAATATTGCCGTATCTTCCTGTCGGCCGGAATCCAGTCTTCATTCCGATACGGCAATATTTTCAGTGATGCGCTCCGGCGTTATTTGTTCCGGGCGAGGATCGTTCCGTGGCGCAGGTCGAAGATCAGCAGATCTGCGGCGGGAATCGTATAGTAGGAGTTGCGCGTCTCTCCGTCGGCGCCTCCGTGCAGTTCACCCTCTTTGCCGAGAGTCAGCGTGAGGTTCTGCCTCTTGCCTTCTGCCGTCAGCGGACAGGTGAAGCAATAGGCGTTGTTCTGGTTGTAATCTACGCCGCCGACCGAGAAATTCTGGGCTACGCAGAACTTCATGCCGCTGGAAAGTTTCGTACCGTTGTGTTCTTCGGCGTCATAGATCAGAACCTGCGGGTCGGCGGAACTCTGCTTCAGGTTGAGTTTGCGTACGCCCCAGCCCGTACCTGCTCCGTAGGCGTAGAGATCGAGTACTTCGATCGTCGTCTCGGGATTGGTATCCGCGCCGCTCGGATGGAATGTGACGGACAGCGGTTTCAGGTCGGTTGCCGAAGAGTAGATGCGGACCTGCTTGTTCTCCATGTCGATCAGCAGACGGTAGTTGCCGGCTGCCGGGATATTCCACGAAACAGGGGTCTCCGTCATCTTCACGTCGACCAGTTCGCCGTCCTTCAGCGTGCCGCTGCCGTCGCTCGGAACGATGTAGTAGGTCTGGCCCTCCAGCTCGACGGGAATCTGCAGCTCGCCGATGCTCAGCGCACCGTACCACGCATAGAGGTTCGCATTCTCGACCGTCTTTTCGATCTCCGTGACGCTGCTGAGAGCCGTACCGGAGAGCGACACCTTGTCGGCGTCGAAGACATCGACCTTGATCGGGGTTACGGTGACTTCCACGGTGCGCACCTCGGGCATTTCATAGGTGGAGCCGCCCGCATACTCCGCGATGACGCGGAACGCCAGCGTGAAGGTCTTGTTTACGGGCACTTTCCAGCGCTCGTTCGCCCAGTTGTTGAGCTGCTCGGAGGTGTAGCTGCGGCTGAATATTCCGTCGTCCTCGCTCGTCTCGATGGCGGTGGAGGAGCCGAAGTTGTTGTTCAGCAGGTCGAGTTTGGTCGTATAGGATACCAGGTACTCGTCGGGCATGGGACGCGCAGGCGTCCAGTCGAAGGTCAGTACCGTAGCCGAAAGGTTGTTTTCGTCCAAAGCGATCTGGGTGGCGGAGGCGGTCAGCTCCAGAGTCTCCCGGACCGGGTCGCTGTCGTGTTCGTACGGGTCCCATGCACAAGCCCACTGGCCGAGTGCGAAAAGGGTCAGCAGCGACAGGTTGCATGCAAATTTTATCTTTTTCATAACTGTTTTTTTCGTGGTTGCTGATACGGTCCGGAATCTATCGGACCATTTTTGTCTGATCCGCCCCGAGGCGGAAACGAAGCTATTTAGCCTTCGTAGCCTTCATATCCGGGATTCTGCGGGAAATTGCCGACATTCGCGTCGCGGATAGCCTGCGGGATGGGCCACAGCACGTGGAAATCCTGGATGAGGTCGCGCGCTTCGGGGTTGTACTTCCTCACGCGCTCGAGCAGTTTGCCCGTGCGTACCAGGGTGAAGCGGCGGCTCTCTTCGCCGTAGAGTTCGCGGATGCGCTCGTCGAGCAGGAAATCCATCGTCATCTCCTCGTCGGAGACGTCGGACACTTTGGCGCGGCGGCGCACCTCGTTCACAGCATCGGCGGCCTTATCGGGCATGTCCTGACGCAGGTAGGCTTCGGCCAGCAGCAGGTAGGTCTCGGCCAGGCGGAACTTCATGCGGTCCTTGTATGCGCCGGTGAGCTGGAGGTTTTCCTCCTTACCGAAGAAGAACTTTTTCAGCGCCGGGAAGAGCTGGGCCTGCGACCACGATTTGTCGTCGATGGGGCATTTCTGTCCCAGTTTGTTGGGCGTCAGCGGATTGTTGTAGTACCAGTTGCGCTTGATGTTGTACTCCGAGTTGCGGATGTCGCCGTCTTCGAAGATGCCTTTTTCCTGGATCCCGGGGAAACCCTCCTTTTCTCCGGCCGTCGTGGCGTTGGTTCCCTTGACGCCGATCCACCACTTCAGCGGATAGATCTGCGCCAGGCCGCGGCCGCCGAGCGAGTCGGCCAGCGCGAAGCCGTCGATGGCGTGGTACTGGGGGTTCCAGGCGCGGCGGGTCCAGTCGTCGGAGTTCGTGCCGCCGCCGACCGTGTTGTACTGGAACTGCATGACCCAGATGCTCTCGGTGTTGCCGGCCGAACGGTTCTGGTTGTTTTCGACGAACATGTCGCTGAAATAGTCGCCGGGATCGTTCTTGGCGTTGCCGTAGCGGCTCTTCACCAGACTGTAATACGGGCAGTCGATCACGTCCTGGGCATTCTCCTCGGCCAGCTTGTAGTCGCCTTCGGCGCCGCGCAGCAGGTACATTTCGCTCAGCAGGTGGCGTGCGGCCCACGTCGTGAGCTTACCCTCCTTCACATTGTCGGGATTGTCGGGAAGGTACGTCTTGGCAAATTCCAGGTCTTTGATGATGTTTCCCAGCACTTCGATCTTGGGATCGCGCGAGAACGAGAGCAGGAAGGGCTTCTGGATGGTCTCGACCCAGGGCACGTCGCCGTAGAGGTAGACCAGCGTACGGTAGGCGTAAGCCCGGAAGAAACGGGCTTCGGCCTGGTAAAGCTGTTTGTCGGTGGGATAGTCCCAGTTGTCGTTCTTCGGAATAGATCAGCAGTTCGTTGGCCGAGCCGATCAGGTTGAAGGCCCAGTTCCAGTACGAGCCGACGAAAAGCGTCGACGGGTTGAGCGTCATCTCGGCGAACGGAACCAGCGAACCGTCGCGGACGGTTCCCATGCGGCAGAGGTCGGTCGAAATCTGGAGCACTTCGTAGGCGCAGGCACCATTGTGCATGAAAGCGCCGTTTTCACCCCAGGTGTTGTATTCCGAGCGGGCGATGGCGTAGAGTCCTGTGGAACCCACCTCGAAGCCCAGCGAACTGGTGTAAGTGTTGTCGGGAGCCAGCGAACTTTTCAGCTCCTCTTCCAGAAAGGAGGTACAGCCCGCAGCTATCGAGAGGATCGAACTTGCAATGCCGATCTTGATATAATTCATCGTTTTCATGGTCAGGTCTTGATTAGAAGGTTAAGGTTAATCCCAGCACGTAGGAACGGGCGGTCGGGAACGATGCGAACCAGGTGTTGTCGTAGTTCAGCATCTGACGCATGTTGGAGAAGGCGCAGACGTTGTTCACGCTGACATTCACGTCGATGGCGCTCAAACCGATCCGGCGGACGAATTTCTGGTTGACGCGGTAGCCCAGCGTGATGTTGCGCAGCTGCACGTAGTTGAGCTTCTTGTAGTAGCCGTGGCTGAAGGAAGCCTGGTAACCCGGCGAAACGACCTCTGCGTCGGGGGTCTCCGGCGTCCAGTATTTCACGCCGTGGATGTAGTTGCCCGAACCGAACGTATACGAGGAGATATTGGCCACGTTGTCCGTCATCCATTTGCCGAAGACGCCGTTGAACAGGAACGAGAAATAGAAGTCCTTATAGGAGAAACGGTTGCCCATCGACATCGTGAATCTCGGCTGTTTGCTGCCGATCACCTTGCGGTCTTGGGAATCGATGACGCCGTTGCCGTCGACATCCTCCAGCTTGGCGGCTCCGGGCGTGGCTCCCGTCTGATGGGCCACCTCCTTGCCGTCCTTGTCGGTGAACGTGAACTCGTCGCCTTCCTGCCAGATACCGATCATGTTCCAGTCGTAGTAGACCGACAGCGGCTGGCCGATGAACCACTTGTTGTTGATGTCGTCATTGCCGTCGCCGCGCAGTTCGACGATCTCGTCGCGGTTGAGCGAGAAGGTGAAGTCGGTTTCCCACCTGAAATCCTTCTTGCGGATATTCTGCGAATGGAGCGTCAGTTCGATACCCTTGTTGCGGGTCTGGCCGACGTTGTAGAGAATCTTGCTGTAACCGTTCATGATGGGAACCGTACGCGACATCAGCAGATCGTGCGTGTTGGAGAGGTACATGTCGATCGTACCGCCCAGACGGCCGTTGAAGAACTGGAAGTCGATACCGACGTTGGCCGTATAGGTGGTCTCCCAACGCAGGTCGGGGTTACCGATACCGTCGCTCGGCAGGTAGGCCGAGTTGGCGGCGCTGCTGCCGTCGCCCCAGATATACTTCACGCCGTTGGTCGAGTAGAGACGGTCGAGCGATTGGTAACGCGAAATGGCGTTGTTTCCGTTGGCGCCGTACGAGAGACGGATCTTCAGCATGTCGATCCACGAGGCGTTGTCCTTGATGAAGCTCTCCTCGCCGAGGTGCCAGGCAAGGGCGGCCGAGGGGAAGAAGGCCCATTTGTGGTTTTCGGCGAATGCCGAGAACGAGTCGGCACGTCCGGTGACCGTCAGGAGGTATTTGCTGTTGAAGCCGTAATTCACGCGGAACATGCCCGAAACGAAGTTCTCTTTCCAGAAAGACGAACTGATGGCGATCTTGTTCTCGGCTCCGTCCATCCGGTAGAAGCTCGAATCGTCGTTCACGAAGCCTTCGCCGCTCTGCGAAGCGGCCGTATACTGGGTTTCCTGCATGGAGAACAACCCGTGAAGTCGATGTGGTGCTTTTTGAAATTGCGGTCGAATTTCAGCACGTTCTCCCACGTCCAGTCCGTCGTGTGGTTGTTGGCCAGCTCGGCGCGGCCGTCGACCTTCTTACCTGTCACGGTGTTGCGGCCGTAGTAGGTTCCGTTCATCTGGCTGCGGTAGTTGTAGCCGAACTGCGAGCGGAACGAGAGACCCTCGACCGGAAGTTTGAGATCGAGGAATCCGTTGGCCATGAAGTTGCGGCCCGTGCGTTTCTGGTCGGCGTTGACATCCTTCATCGGGTTGGGCAGGTTCGAGTAGTCCATCGGCTCCTCGTAGTAGGCGCCGGTTTCATCCTTGTAGATGCCGTAGGGGCTTTGCTTGATGGCATGTTCGAGGTTCGGCGTCGCACCGCCGCTCTCGCGGTTCACGAACTGCGTGGTGAGGCCTACGGACAGCCAGTCGTTCATTTTTTGGTTGATGCTGGCGTAGACGTTCGTGCGCTGGTAATTCGAGTTGTAAACCACGCCGGGGTTGTCCAGGTAGGAAACCGAGGCCATATAGGTCGTCTTTTCGCTGCCGCCCTGGAAGCTCAGTTGGTGGTCCATCGTGAAGACCGTGCGGAAAACGTAGTCTTGCCAGTCGTTGGTGATGCCCTTGGCGTAGTTTACCTTTTCGCTGGCGCTGATGATCGAACCTACCAGCGGGTCGAGCTGCTCGCCGCTGTAATTGTTTTTGAGCCGGCCCATGTCCTGCTTGAGGCGGATGAATTCGTTGGGGCCCATGGTCTCGATGCGCTGCATCGGCTCGGCGATGGCGAGTTTCGTTTTGTAGGTGACATGGAATTCGCCCTGCGAACCCCGCTTGGTCTGGATCAGGATGACGCCGTTCGAGCCGCGCGATCCGTAGATGGCCACTGCCGAAGCGTCTTTCAGCACCGACATGTTCTCGATGATGTTCGGGTCGAGGTCGGCCAGTCCGCCGGAATAGGGGATGCCGTCCAGGATGATCAGCGGGTCGTTATTGGCCGTCAGCGAGTTCTGGCCGCGGATCAGCAGGGTCTGGTTGCTGCCCGGCGCTTCGTTGCCGGTGGTGATGTTCAGACCGGCGACCTGGCCGACCAGACGGTCCATCAGGTTGTTGGTCGAGACCATCTCCAGCGTCTGTTTGCTGACGACGGCGAGACCTCCCGTGAGGTCCTTCTTCTTCTGCGTACCGTAACCCACGACGACCACCTCGTCGAGGGACTGTGCGTCCTCGGTCATCGTCACGTTTACGACGTTCGATGCGCCGAGTTTCACTTCCTGGTCGGCATAGCCCAGACAGGTGAATAGAAGCGTCGCGGATGCGGGAACTTTGATTTCATAGACGCCTTGCGTATTGGATACGGCTCCGTTGTTGCTTTTGCCGTCCTTTACCACGACAACGACTCCCGCCAGCGGGGCGCCGCTTCCGTCGGTAATTGTGCCGGTTACTTTGACGTCGTTCTGCTGGGCGAACGACGGTGTTGCAGACAGCAGGAATAAGAGGGAAATCGTCAGGCTGCCTATAAGCTTTTTGTACATGCTCATTATCATAAAAGGTTTCTTTTTGGTTAGTGCTTGTATCTCCGTTATAAAGGAATTGTCTGGACGGACGAGAGATACTTCGTCGCTTGATGTGGTTTTCCGGTCATCTTTTCATAGGTTTCAGGTTTTAATTTTTAAAATTTTTATGTATTTCAAAGGAAAAGCGGATGCCGGGGACTTTGAACCCCGTATCGCAAAGGTCAATAAAACGGGGCGACCGGATGGGCGTCGTTTATTCGGAAATGGTTCCATTTCGTACGGAGGGGTAAAAAAAAGGATCATATCCGGGCGCTGCGGGTGCTGCGCAAGCCTGCAAGGAGGCTCGTCCGGACAAAATGAAACCTCCCTGCCGGTCGCGCGGGGCGACGGCGGGAAGGTTCCTGCGGACAGGGGCGGACGCTGGTCCGGCGGATACGAAGGCACGATATATTCATGGTCGGTTCGGTCCGGCCGGTTCCGTTCGTGCGGTACGCGTCAGGATTTCTTCTTAAATTCGGATGGGGTCAGTTCGAAATGCCGTTTGAAGCAGATGCTGAAATATTTGGGATTGGCGAATCCCGTCAGGACCGAGATTTCGGAGATGGTCAGGTCGGACTCCCGGAGCAGCTGGGCGGCGCGTTTCAGCCGTATGTCCATGATGAACTCCTTGATCGACATGCCCGTGATGTCGTTGATCTTCTGGTAGAGGAGCGTGCGCCCGATCGACATGTCCGACACGAACGAATCCACGTTGTAGTCGCTGTTGTCCATGTTCCGTTCGATATAGTTCATTGCCTTTTTCAGCAGCTCCTCGTCCATCGACGAAATGGTGATCTTCGACGGTTCGGCGATGTATTTCTTGCTGTAACGCTCCTTGAGTTCCTGCTGGTTCCGGATGAGATTGGCAACCTGTTTGAGCAGGAAATCCATATCGAAGGGCTTGTCGATGAACACGTTGGCGCCGCATTCCAGTGCCTTGATCTTGTTTTCGGTGTTTTTGCCCAGGGCCGAAAGCATGATCACCGGGATATGGCTGGTCTTGATGTTCGAGCGCAGTGAGCGGCAGACATCGAAACCGTCGGCTTCCGGCATCATCAGGTCGGTGATGACGATCTGGGGGCAGATTCTCTCTGCCTTGGCGATGCCTTCGCTGCCGTTTGCCGCGGTGTATACGTTGTAGTGCTTCGACAGCCGCTGTTCGAGGTAGCTCCGCAGGTTGGGGTCGTCCTCGATGACCACGATGTTGCACGCCTTGCGGTCGTGCCGGTCGTTGGGGGCCATGACGTCGGATTCGGTCAGCAGGTTGTCGATCTCGGAGACCGTGTATTCGTACGATTCGGCGGCGCTGTCGGTCTTTTCGGCATTGAGGGTGAAGGGCAGGACCACCGTGAACGCGACTTTCGAGTTGCCCGAACGGAGGGTGATGCTTCCGTTGAGGTTGCCGACCAGTTCCTTGACGATGGCCAGCCCCAGCCCGCTGCTGCTTTCGAATTGGGGACGGCGGTCGGAGAGGTGGTTGAACGATTCGAAGATGGCCTCCTTCTTGTCGTCGGGGATTTCCGCCCCGGTGTTGGTGACCGTGAAGGCAATGTATTCGGTGCCGGCGGCCGGCCGAGCGGACTCCGGGCGCTGGTCCTGCCGCGCCGGGTAGATTCTTACGCCGACGTAGCCGTTTTCCGAGGTGTACTTGATCGCGTTGGAGAAGAGGTTCGTGAAGATTTTTTCGATCACGTCGTGGTCGAACTTGGTGTAGAAGCTTTCATACTGGGAGTTGAAGCCGGTCTCGATCCCCTTCTTGTTGGCGTAGAACTCGAACAGCGAGAAGATGCTGTCGATGAAGCGGATCAGGTCGCCCGGCTGGCGGTTCAGGGTGATCTTCTGGCTCTCGATCTCGCGGAATTGCAGCAACTGGCTGATCATGCGCTGGATGCGTCCCACGTTCTTCTCGATCAGGTGCACGTAGGCATTGCCCGGCGCATCGGCGGGCAGGTGTTCCTTGAGCTGTTTCAGCGGGTCGACGACCAGTGTGAGCGGCGTCTTGAGGTCGTGGGAGATATTCGTGAAGAAGTTGATCCGGGCCTGGGTCAGTTCCTTCATGTTCTGCTCCTTGATCCGCTCCAGTTCGAGCCGCTGTTCGAAAATCTTCTTGTTGGTGAAATACCGCCAGATGAAGTAGGCCACCGCCGAGAGCAGCGCCGCATAAACGAGGTAGGCCCAGCGGGAGAAAAAGGGCGAGGGATGCACCCTGAAGCCGAGCGCCGAAACTTCGTCGCCCCACAGGCCGTCGTTGTTGGCGGCCTTGACCTCGAAGACGTAGTTTCCGGCGGGCAGGTTGAAGAACTGCACCGCCTTCTGCCCCTGCGGCAGCAGGGACCATCTTTCGGAGTGCCCCAGCAGGCGGTAGGCATACTGGTTCTTCCCGGCGTTCAGGTAGCTGTTCGCCGAGAAGCGGATTTCGAAATTCGACTGCCGGTGCGACAGTTCGATCACGTCGCCCTCGCCCCCGCGGTAGGAGAGCGTGGAAATGGCTTTCTCCAGAGGCGAGTTTTTGGCGCCGGGCACGGCCGGCCGGCTGTTGATCAGCAGGTCCGTAAAATAGACTTTCGGCTTCTGGCCGTTGTATTTGATCTTTCCCGGGGCGAAGAGGATGAAGCCGTCCGTCCCTCCGAACAGCATTTCGCCTTTCGAGGTCTTGTAGCACGCCCGCACATAGTAGGCCCCGCAGCGGTTCGGGATGTCGATCTGCGATTTGCGGATCGTCCCGTCGGCGTGGTCGTAATAGTAAAGTCCGTCGTTGGTGCTGAACCAGACATCTTTCGAGGGGGTGTCTTCGAGGATGCCGAAGACCGTTTTGCCTGCCAGCCCTTCGCCGTTCCGGTCCCTGAAATTGACGTAGCTGCCGTTGCGGCGCAGCAGGTTGACTCCGCCGCCGCGGGTTCCGAACCAGATGTCGGAGTCGGAGGTGACGCAGTAGGAACAGAGGTTGTTGACCGAATAGGGGGCCTCCCCGATGTAATGGCGCTTCAGAATCCGCCGTGTGTCGGGATCGACGACGTATGCGCCGTCGTGCCCGACGAGCCACAGGTCGCCCCGCTCGTCGTGGAACAGCGTTTCGATATGGATGCGGACGGTATTTCCCTGTTCGTCTGTCAGCCGGACCGCCTCCACGCGCCCCGTCCTCGCGTCTTTGTACATCAGCTCGGCGTCCGGGTCGGTCAGCCAGACGCCCCGGTCGCCCTCCTTGGCGAAATCATAGACGCTCAATGGCTGTCCCGAGACGGGATGGTTCATGTGCAGGTCGGAAAAACGCCCCTGCCGCTCGTCGAAGACCCGCATTCCGCCGTTGAACGCCGAGACCAGCAGCCGGTTGTGCTCGTCGTGCCACAGCTTTTTGATCATGTTCGACGTCAGGCCGCAACGGCTCTCCTGCGTGTAATAGACGAACCGGCCGTTGCGGCGGTCCCAGCAGTTAATTCCCCCCCCCTCCGTTCCGATCCAGAGATTGCCCTCCGTGTCTTCTTCGAAGCAGCTGACTATCGGGTGGTTGAGACCTCCCGGAGTGGCTTTGAAATAGTTCACGCCGTTGTCCGCCAACGTCATGTAGGCCAGTTTGCCCCCGTAGGTGCCGACCCATACCCCGCCGTCGGGATCGGGGAAGATCGACCACACCGAATTGTTGGGCAGGGAGTAGGGATAGTGGAGGTCGAAACGCAGCAGCTGCGTGCTGGCGGTGAGCGGATCCAGCAACAGCAGCCCCGATTGTGTCGCTACCCAGATGATGCCCTGCGAATCGAGGTAAAGTTCCTTGGCGCCGGCTGATTTCTCGTATTCGAGCGGCAGCCGGAAATACCGCCCGATCCGGCCGTTGCCGTCGCATTCGTAGAGTCCGTCCATGAGCGTGAGGACGTATACCGACCCGTTGTACTCCACCACGTCGCGGATCACGCAGTTGTCGCCGCCGACGGACGTGAAGGGAGCGTACTGTCCGGTCTCCCGGTTCAGGCGGTAGAGATCGCCGCCCGACGCGGCGTAAACGTACTCCTTCGTGCACACCAGCGTCAGCGTCCGTCCGGGTGCGGACATCTCCGGAGGCATTGGATAGCGGGTCACGGCCGGCTGCCGGCCGGGGCTGAACGATTCGATGCCGTTGTTGCGGATCAGCCATACCGTCCCGTCGTCGTTCGCCGTGACCGAGCCGATATTGCCCTCCAGGACGAATTCGAAATCCAACTTCCGGTAGTCGAAGCGCAGCAGTCCGTGGTTGGTTCCTACGTACAGGCCCTTCCGTTTGTCCGTGATCACTTGTCCGTAGGACCAGTAGGAACTCGGCGAGAGGCTCGTGACCAGGTCGGTCATCCGCACGAACGACGTGCCGTTGTACATGAACAGGGCGTCGTAGCCGCTGAACCACATACGTCCGACGCTGTCCTTGGCGATGCTGTGGATACCTCCGTAATAAGAGGTCTCGGGCATGGCGTGGAAGCGGTAGTCCGGGATATTCAGGGCATGGAGCGCCGGGGAAATCAGCATCGCGGTGAAAAACAGCGCCGCAAACGGAAATTTCGTATGTGTCTTATGTCGGGTCATCGTTCCTTCTTTAGCACAAAGATAGCAGAAAATGCGAAAATAGATGCATCGGCGGGCGGTTTTTCGGCTCTCCTCCACCGGGCCGCGCTGAAAGGCGGTCTGTGCCGTAAGGGAATGAAAAAGACGGCCGGGAAAACTCCCAGCCGTCTTTTTTAATGAATGGAGCGCGCCGAACCGGAGCGTAATTCCGGGGGCCGTTTACCGTCCCTAACCCCGGTTGTTTAAGCCGGCGGGCGCAAAGTTGAGTCGGAAGCCCGATGACCCGGCATCGCCCACAGAACCCACCTTTTAGGTGGGCGGGCGCAGAGTTGAGTCGGAATTCCGATGACCCGGCATCGCTACCCTAAAGCCGGCGTCTTACGCCGGTTACCAGATGATTACGCGATCCTGTTCGGGCAGGAACATCGGCCCGTCGGTGATCGAGAAGGCGTCGTAGAAGTCCTGCAGGTTGCGCAGCGAGGCGTTCACGCGCCACTTGCCCAGCGAGTGTACGTCGAGCCTGTGAGACGGGCGATCTCCTCGTCGCGGATGTTCTGCGCCCACAGCGTGGCATAACCCAGGTAGAACCGCTGTTCGGGGGTGAATCCGTCGATCGGGGCCGGGGTCTCCTTGCCTGCGAGCGAATTGCGATAGGCCGTGTGCGCCACGCGCAGGCCGCCCTGATCGGCGATGTTCTCGCCCAGACTGCAGAGCGCGAACCGTTGGCCATGACGGCGGCTGGCCCTCCTTGGCGGGCAGCACCTCGATCGCGTCGAACTGTTTCACGAGAACGTCGGTCTTGGCCTTGAACGCCGCGGCATCCTCCTCGGTCCACCAGTTGTTCATGTTGCCGTCCTTGTCGAAGTTGCGGCCCTGATCGTCGAATCCGTGGGTCATCTCGTGGCCGATCACCACGCCGATGGCACCGTAATTCACCGCGTCGTCGGCGTCGGGGTTGTAGAACGGCGGCTGGAGAATGGCGGCGGGGAAGCAGATTTCGTTGGTCGTGGGGTTGTAGTAGGCGTTCACCGTCTGGGGCGACATGTGCCACTTCTCCTTATCCACGGGCTTGCCGAGTTCCGAGATATTGTCGGCCGTATACCAGCGGTTGGCATTGACGATATTGTCCCAGTAGCTCTTCGAGGGGTCGATCTCCAGCGTCGAATAGTCCTTCCACTTGTCGGGGTAGCCGATCTTCACCGTAAAGGCGGCCAGCTTCTCCTGCGCCTTGGCCTTGGTGGCGTCCGACATCCAGTCGAGCGCCGCGATGTGCTGGCCGAGCGCCGTCTGCAGGTTCTTCACCATGTCGAGCATCCGGGCCTTGTCCTTCTCGGGGAAGTATTTGGCCACGTACATCTCGCCGACGGCCTCCGACAGGGTGCCGTTGGGCACCGACATGCGCGCTTCCAGCGGGGTTTCTGCTCCTGCTGGCCCGACATCACCTTGCCGTAGAAGTCGAACGACGCCTGCTGGAAGTCGTCGCTCAGGTAGCGGGCCGCAGCGTCGATGTACTGGGCCGCGAGGTAGTAGCGGATGTCGTCCAGCGGGGCGTTTTTCAGCAGGTCGTTGGCGTTGGCGACGGCCGAGGGCGTCGTCACGATGATCGGCTCGAAGTCGCCGATGCCCATGGCCTTATAGTAGTCGGCCCAGTCTATGGCGTCGTAAGTCTTCTCGAAATCGGCCTTCGCCGTGGGGTTGTACATGGCGGGGATGTTGCGCAGTTCGACGCTCGACCAGTTTTTCTCGGCCAGCTTCGTTTCGATCGACATCACGCCCGCGACGGCCTTGTCGATGTCGGCCTCGGGAACGCCCGACAACCGGAAGATTTTGCCCAGATACTCCTTATAGGCGGTGCGGATCGACTCGTTTTCGGCGTCGAGGTAATAGTCGCGGTCGCCCATGATCAAGTCGGGCTGCGAGGCGTAGAGCGCGTTGATGTCGCTGTTCATCAGGTCGGACTGCACGCCCACGCCGAAGAACGGATTGGCGATCGAGGTGTGGAGCCTGGCCACCATGGCGGTCAGCTGCGAGCGGTCGCCGATGGCGAGAATTTCGTCGACGGCGGCCTTGATCGGAGCGGCGCCCTCGGCGTTCAGGCGCACCGAGTCCAGCCCCATCTTGTAGAGGTCTGAAATCTTCTGCTCGACGCTTCCCGGCTCGGCTTTCTGCTGCGTCATGCCGGAGAACAGCTCGTTGATGCGCTTCTCGTTGTTGTCGCGCAGGATGTCGAACGAACCGTAGCGCGAATATTCGGGTTTCAGGGGGTTGTTCTTCTGCCAGCCGCCCGTGGCGTACTCGTAGAAATCGGCGTTGGGGGCTACCGACAGGTCGAAGTTCGCCATGTCGAGGGCCGGGGTCTTGGGGGTATTCTGGCAGGCTGTCATACAAGCCATCGTTGTTGCGAAAAGAATGATTTTTTTCATGTCGTTCGGGTTTTGATAAAACGGGGACTTCCGTGAAAACCGGAAATCCCCGCCGTTGTAATTGCTTCGGTATGTCCGGTTAGTCGCGGATGGCCGCGACGCCCGGCAGGTCACCGAACTCGATGTATTCGAGCAGCGCGCCGCCGCCCGTCGAGATGTACGATACCTGGTCGGCCAGACCGAACTTGTTGATGCAGGCTACCGAGTCGCCGCCGCCGATGAGCGAGTAGGCGCCCTTCTTGGTGGCCTCGGCGATGGCCAGCGCCACCTCTTGGAGCCGGTTGCGAACTTGTCGATCTCGAACACGCCAACAGGGCCGTTCCAGAGGATGGTCTTGCACCCCAGGATGTGCTCGCGGAAGACCTTTTTGCCCTCCGTGCCGATGTCCAGACCCTCCCATCCGTCGGGGATGTCGTTGGCCGGCGCCTCCTTGGTGTTGGCGTCTGCCGAGAATGCGTCGGCGATCAGCGCGTCGGGCGACATCACCAGCTGTACGCCCTTCTTCTTGGCCAGCTCGAGGATCTCGAGCGCTACGGGGGAACATGTCGGGCTCGCAGATCGAGTCGCCGACCTTGCCGCCCTGTGCGGCCGCGAAGGTGTAGGTCATGCCGCCGCCGATGATGATCGAATCGACCTTCTCGATCAGGGCCTTGATGACGCCGATCTTCGACGACACCTTCGAACCGCCGATGATGGCGCAGAACGGATGCGCCGGGGCCTCCATCAGCGAGGAGATGGCCTTCACCTCCTTCTCCATCAGGTAGCCGAACATCTTGTCGTTGGGGAAGTTCTTGGCGATCAGGTAGGTCGAGGCGTGCTTGCGGTGGGCCGTGCCGAACGCGTCGTTGATGTAGCAGTCGGCGTACGAAGCGAGCTTCTGGACGAACTCCTTCTGCGGACCCTCTTTCAGCGCCTTCTTGGCGGCCTTCTTCTCCTCGTCGAGGCGTCTTCGGCCAGACCGCGGGGCTTGCCCTCCTCCTCGGCGTAGAAACGCAGGTTCTCCAGCAGCATCACCTCGCCGGGCTTGAGGTTCTTGGCCATCTCGGCGGCCTTCTCGCCCATGCAGTCGCCGGCGAACTCGACCTTCACGCCGAGGTTCTTCTCGATGGCGGGAACGATCTGCTCCAGCGAGAACTTGGGATCGGGATTCTTCTTGGGACGTCCCAGATGCGACATCAGGATCACCGAACCGCCCTTGGCGAGCACCTTCTTGATCGTGGGGATCGCCGCACGGATACGGGTGTCGTCTGTCACCTCGCCCTTTTCGTTGAGGGGCACATTGAAATCCACGCGGATGATTGCGCGCTTGCCTTTGAAATCGTAATTGTCGATTGCGAACATAGCTCTTTGATTTTGAATTATTTTGTTGAAATGATTTCCGGTAAGTCCTAATTCGGGACAAATTTATGAAAATATTTTAAGAAACTGTTATTCCGATAACAGAAAAAACGTTTTCTCGCAGCAAAAACCGGACCTGCCGTTGTCGGCGAGGTCCGGTCGGGATGATGCGGCGCGGCGCATCAGTATTTGTACCGTATCCACTTGAACAGCTCCTTGAGCGAGGGTTTCTTGCCGTACATGAAGATACCCACGCGGTAGATCTTCGACGCGAACCACACCATGCCCACGAACGAACCGTAGAGCAGCACGAGCGAGAGGACGATCTCCCACAGCGGGATGTCGTAGGGATGCGGGCCATCATGACGATCGGCGACGTGAAGGGGATGATCGAGAACCAGAAGGCCATCTGCGAATTGGGGTCGCGGATCACGACGAACATCATCAGCAGGGCCAGGATGATCGGCAGCGTGATGGGCATCTGCAACTGCGAGGCGTCCTGCACGTTGTCCACGGCCGAACCCACGGCGGCGAACATCGCCGAGTAGAGCAGGTAGCCGCCGAAGACGAACAGCAGCAGGCTGGCGAAGATTTTGAAGATGTAGCCCAGGTCGGTCATGGCGGCCACCGCCTGCAGCATCTCGGGATTCATGTCGGACATCGAAGCCGCGTCGGGCATGCCCTGCTGCATGGCCTGGGCGCTTGCCATCACGTCTTCGGGCATCAGATGAGGCATCACCAAAGCTCCGACGCCGGCGATCAGCGCGCCCCAGAGCAGCACCTGTACGATAGCCACCGAGGCCACGCCGAGGATTTTGCCCATCATCAGGTCGAAGGGCCGGACGGACGAAACCATCACCTCCAGCACGCGGTTGTTCTTCTCCTCGATCACCGACTGCATGACCATCGATCCGTAGATCAGCAGGAACATGTAGAGGATGAATCCCAGGACGTAGCCCACGCCCGTGGCCACGGCCGACGACTGCGCCTGCGTGTCCTCCTCCTGCGACTTGTCGTTGCGGAAGGTCTGCATGTTGACCGAGGTCTTCACCTCGTCGAGGATCTGCGAGAGGTTTTCGATGTTGTAGGCTTTGAGTTTCTCGGCTTCGAGGATGCGTTCGATCTGCCCCGTGATGTTGCTTTCGAGGGAGAGCGACGACGACGAGTTGGCGTAGAGCCGGACGTTGTTCGGGTTTTCCAGGATGTCGCCGCCGATGTAGAGCACGCCGAATTTGTCGGTCAGCTGCTTGCGGGCCTCCTCGGTCGGGAGTTCCGTGGTTTCGAAACGAATTTCCTCGTCGCTTTCGAGTTTCGGGGCCACCAGTCCGCTGTCGTCGATGACGGCGATGACCTTCTCGTCGCCCCGCGAGAACTGCATGATGAGCGCCGGGGCGGCCATCAGTCCGATCATCAGCAGAGGCATCAGCAGCGTGGTGATGATGAAGGATTTTTTACGTACGCGCTCGTTGAACTCGCGCTGGATGATGATGGATATGTTGGACATGACAGGATGTGATTAAGTCGTTTGTCGTTTGTTTTCGAAGTCCCCTTTCTCAAAGGGGGATTGTCTGTATGGTCGGAACGACATTCTTATAATGAGCCGTTCACGGCTCTTATGATGTCGTTCATCGAGGGGATGATCTCGCGGAACGAGCGCAGTTCGACGGCCTCGTTGACGGCGCTGATGACCCCGCGCACCTCGGCGTCGTTGGCGACGTGGAGTTTGAGCATCCGGTAGACCGACTCCTCCTGCGTGCCGTCGAGGATTTCGCAGCGGCCCGCGACGGCCTGCCGCAGGGAGGATTCATCGCCCCGGTAAGCTACCTCGAAAATATTGGAACCGTGGCGGCGGCGGATTTCGTCGACCTCGCCCGAGAGGATGTTGCGCGACTTGTTGATCAGCGTGATGTGGTCGCAGATCTCCTCCACGGACGACATGTTGTGCGTCGAGAAGATGATCGTCGCCCCCTTGTCGCGCAGCGCCAGTATCTCGTCCTTCAGCAGGTTGGCGTTGATCGGGTCGAAGCCCGAAAAAGGCTCGTCGAAGATCAGCAGTTCGGGTTCGTGCAGCACCGTGACGATGAACTGCACCTTCTGGGCCATGCCCTTCGAGAGCTCCTCGACCTTCTTGTCCCACCAGTCCTGAATGCCGAACTTCACGAACCACTGCTTGAGCCGTACGACGGCCTCGCGGCGCGAAAGGCCCTTCAGCCGGGCGAAAAAGACTGCCTGTTCGCCGACCTTCATCTTCTTGTAAAGTCCGCGCTCCTCGGCAGGTAGCCGATGCGGTAGATGTCATCGGGAGCGATCTCCCGGTCGCCGAACAGCACGCGGCCCGCGTCGGGCGCCGTAATGCGGTTGATGATGCGGATCAGGGTCGTCTTTCCGGCGCCGTTGGGACCGAGCAGGCCGTATACCGAACCCTGGGGGATGGCAAGCGATACGTCGTCGAGGGCCTTGTGCCCGGCGTACTGCTTGGTGACATGTTCTACTGTAAGTAAATCCATAGTCGCTGAGAGTTTGTTTTTCGGATTGTTACGGCGACAAATATAACAACAAATTTTGAATATCAAAAAATATTTATCGTTTTTCGATAAAATTTTCAGAAACCTCTTTGCTGGGCGTCCGTATGGCGGGCGGGACCCCATGCAGGGGTTATGGTCCGTAACCGGGCGGATGCAGAAAAGGGGCGGGATTCGGAGACGGCAAATTCCATCCCGGAAAACTTCCGGGAGGCGGAAATTTCCTGTGTCGAAGGGCGGGCGGTGTCGGTGGTCGGTTTCGGTTTAGGGCGGGGGATGTTCTTCGGGTTTCGCTTGTCTTGTCTTGTTTTGGCGGTTGGTTTTGTCCGTAAATCGGGACCTTGTCTGTATATAGTACGAAAAAAGGCCCCGGCATACGTAACGGGCCCTGCGATTTTTTGTCCGGGAGTGTTGCATTTGCACGAAAATTCGTTACATTTGTACGGGCCTTCGGACGATTTCGGTTTTCGTTCGCAGAAAATAGGGCCGGGTGGGTGTTCCGCATGGTTTTGCGGAGCGCTATTTTATGTACCTTATTTAACCTAATTTAAATTTCTAAACATGA
>VOFJ01000938.1_pt1 | contig 78470 bp, 126 predicted proteins | sample 5384081 | NCBI WGS metagenome assembly VOFJ01 (sample SAMN12384729, study PRJNA508395) | human gut metagenome | isolation source: healthy gut I | host: Homo sapiens | reverse complement strand
TTTTAAGTGATATAATTAAAAATACGTAGTCACGATTCTCTAAATCGCCCACAAAGGTAGTCGATTTATTTGTTTCTGCAAATCGCCTTTTATTACTTTTTTTGTGAAAAGAGACAAATCGGTTTTGCCTTTCTCCGTCGTTTGTAAAGTCGGGATTGCATTTGTGAAAGTTTGAAGGTTGTAGAACTATCTATTCATATCTTTGTTGTTATTGAAAAACAAAAAAGTATGGAACTGGACCAAATAGATATACATTATTTAATTGCGGCAATTTGTGTCATTTCCTCTGCACTCGTTTTTTATTCGATCGGTGTTTGGGGCGAGCGACTCCAAAAGAAGCTGAAGTTCTGGCATATAGCTTTTTTTTGATCGGATTGATAGCTGATACGGTTGGTACCAGTTTAATGGAACATATCGCCGAACTGACTCACCTGCATGATGAGATTCATACGGTGACGGGGACTATTGCCATTCTTTTAATGTTTGTGCATGCTTTGTGGGCGATATGGACTTATGTGAAAGGTTCGGCAAAAGCTAAAAAGCATTTTAACCGTTTCAGCATTGTCGTTTGGTGTATTTGGCTTATACCTTATTTAATAGGTGTGTATATGGGAATGCGCTTACATCCATAGAATTAGTCTCCGGACAAATAGAGAATAATAGTATATCCCATAGGGAAAGTACTCAAAAGTAGTAGCTAAAATAGGAAAAGGATGCCGGTATTGTTAGGTCACCACGGCCGTGGTAAGATCTTGTCATGGACGTGGAGATATCCTGCCACAGCTGTGGTAACTTCTCTTCACGGCCGTGGTGACCTAACAATATCAGCGCTAAATATGAACTATGAAAGGGGGGATAGAAGAAGTATACCTGCTTCTTTAGGGTATTAATCAAGGGGAAAAACGGTGATAGGTTGATAGGTTGGTGATAGGTTGCAATTAACCTGTCACCGTATGTGAAACCACGATGAATAACCACTTTGACGCTCTGCGGTGATAGGTGAAAGAGAAAATTGCATTTTTTCCTTGTGTAGAAGATAATGATTTGCATCCTTATTTGTAGTATGAGTTATTGAGATGTAGAATAAAATTCGTAGCTTTGCTGCATAATTTATTAAAGAAAGAATTATGATTGAAGTTATAGAATCTGCTTTACAAAAGGCTGCGGGTAGAAGGAATGGATGAATTTATCCAAGCGTTTACAGATAAATATAAAGGAAGTGATTGGTGGTGAATTGACTGCTGATACGATGCCATTACTGACAGGTGAGCAGCATTCTTTGCTGGCATATCAGATTTTTCGTGATGAGGTGATGGTAGGGGGATTCTGCCAATTGATTCAGAATGGCTATGGTGGCTATATCTTTGATAATCCGTTTGCGAAAGTGATGCGTTTGTGGGGATCGGAAGAATTCTCTAAATTGATCTATAAGGCTAAAAAATATTTTATTCCAACCGGAAAGATTTGGAAAAGGAACGGACGGATGATGAATTTATGGCTATGTACGAGCAATACGAGGCTTTTGATGAGCTGGAAGAGGTTTATTTGGAAATGGAAGAACAGGTTACTGCTTTGATTGCAAGCTATGTAGACGAACATTTGGAACTTTTTGCGAAAAATAATAAAGTAAGGGATGCAGTATTTTTTAAGTATCTGCATTTATTAATTATGAATTAGAATTTATATCTTTGCAAAATCTAAAAAATATGTTTATGAAACAAGTGAAATTTTTCTTGGTGGCTTTGATGGCTGTGGTTATGGGTATGTCAGTTACTTCTTGTATGAATGGGGATGATAATACACAGGTAAATGACCTTCCTGTTCTAGGTAAAAAGTAAAAGATAGCTTTTTGGGGTTAACTTTCACTTCATTGGATGGATTTACTTTTAAATCAAAGAATACGGTTGAAGGTACAACTAACTTTATGCCAGGTGATTTTATTGTTGCAACGTGTAGCTATGATACAGAGGTGGATATAGATTATACAACAAACACTATCAATGCAACAATCGGATCTACTGAAAAAATCTCGGGTAATGCTGTACATAGTACGACAAAAGCAGAAGATGAAGGAGAGCATCCTTCTTATGTTTCAGATAGAGGTGTCATAAGTATTACCGATTTGAAGCCGGCTATGATTGATAACTATAACTTGCTTGTTCCTATTCAATATTTTGCTTTTGAGAAAATAGCCAGTCATACTTTTTTATGGTATATTATAGTGATGAAAACGAGCTTAAAGGTAAAACAGATTTAAAACTGTTTTTACGTCATACTTCTACAGAAGAAAAGGCTAAAGAAACTTATAGAGCTTTTTTTCGTATAGAGTCTTTGATATAAGAAGTGCTATAGAGGCTTATAAGAATGCAAATGAAGGAAGATATCCAAGTAATATTACGATTGTATCAGAAGCGAATTCAAGCAATAATGATGTCCCCAAGACAACAACTACAACTCCTGTGACTTATACTTTTAGAGAATAACATTGAACTACAAGGAACTATTTAACATAGCAATGAAATTGATTTCCTCTCCGGCCAAGGCCTGGGAGGAAATTTCTATGGAAGAGGATAGGCGAAAAAGTTTTTATGGCTTTTGTCTATCCTATGATTGGTTTATGCGGTCTTGTCCGTCTTTATCGGGTCACTATTGACCAATGGTTGGGGCGGTCCGCAAAGTTTTCAGATAGCTATGACCAATTGTTGTGCCGTAGCTGTGGCCCTGTTCGGAGGATACTTTCTGGCAGCTTATGCCATAAATGAAATGGGAATCAAGATGTTTGGCATGCATGCTAATATGCCGTTAGTGCAACAATTTTGCAGGATATGCACTTGTTGTACCGTTTCTGCTTCAGATTGTCACCGGACTATTACCTGATTTTAGAATTATTGCTTGGCTGTTGCAGTTCTACATTGTCTATGTAGTATGGGAAGGTGCTCCTATAATGATGAAGGTAGAAGAAAAACAACGGTTGAAATACACCCTTTTATCGTCCGTTTTGTTAATACTATGTCCGACGGTGATTCAATTTGTGTTTAATAAGTTGACGGCCATACTTAATTAATAAGTGAAAATGAAACAACCTCCTGTAAATATTAAGAATAAACGTGCTACGTTCGACTATGAACTGATAGATACCTATACGGCAGGTATCGTATTGACCGGTACGGAAATCAAATCCATTCGTTTGGGAAAAGCGAGTCTGGTAGATACGTTTTGCTATTTTGTGAAAGGCGAATTATGGGTGAAGAATATGCACATCGCCGAATACTTTTTATGGATCGTACAATAATCATACGGCACGCAGGGACAGGAAGCTGTTGCTTAGTAGGAAAGAACTGGAGAAACTTCAACGGGAAATGAAGAATCCCGGCTTTACGATTGTGCCCGTACGTCTTGTTTATCAATGAAAAAGGTTTGGCGAAACTGGTAGTCGCTTTGGCGAAAGGTAAGAAGGAGTATGATAAACGGGAATCCATAAAAGAAAAAGACGACCGTAGAGATATGGCTCGTATGTTTAAAAGATGATGATAGGGTAATGAAAAAGACAATTTCTCAGATTGTATCCGACCGCATTCTTATTTTGGACGGGGCAATGGGTACAATGATCCAACAATATAATCTCACAGAAGAAGATTTCCGTGGCGAACGTTTTGCGCATATTCCCCGGACAGTTGAAAGGAAATAACGACTTGTTGTGCCTGACCCGTCCGGACGTGATTCAGGATATTCACCGTAAGTACCTGGAAGCAGGTGCCGATATCATCGAAACCAATACCTTTAGTTCGACTACGGTTTCTATGGCTGATTATCACGTAGAAGAATACGTGCGTGAAATGAACCTTGCCGCAGTAAAACTTGCCCGCGACCTAGCCGACGAGTATACAGCGAAGAATCCAGAAAAACCACGTTTTGTGGCCGGCTCCGTAGGACCTACCAATAAAACCTGCTCTATGAGCCCGGACGTGAACAACCCGGCTTATCGTGCTTTGAGTTACGACGAACTGGCGGCAGCTTACCAACAGCAAATGGAAGCTATGCTCGAAGGTGGGGTAGACGCCATTCTGATTGAGACAATATTTGATACGTTGAATGCCAAGACCGCTATTTTTGCTGCAGCCGAACAAGCAATGAAAGTAACAGGTGTTGAGGTGCCGGTCATGTTATCTGTTACCGTGTCTGATGTAGGCGGAAGAACATTGTCCGGTCAGACGCTGGATGCATTTCTTGCTTCTGTGCAACACGCCAATATCTTTTCTGTCGGTTTGAACTGCTCGTTCGGGGCCCGACAGTTAAAGCCTTTCCTTGAACAGTTGGCTTCCGCGCACCTTATTATATAAGTGCTTATCCGAATGCGGGTTTGCCGAACAGTCTCGGCAAGTATGATCAAACTCCTGCGGATATGGCCCATGAGGTGAAAGAATATATCCAGGAAGGATTAATCAATATTATCGGTGGTTGTTGTGGAACAACGGATGCGTATATTGCCGAATATCCGGCTCTGGTAGAAGGTGCCCGACCGCATATACCGGCTCCTAAACCTGATTGTATGTGGCTTTCCGGCCTTGAGCTGTTGGAAGTGAAACCGGAAATAAACTTTGTAAATGTCGGAGAACGCTTGCTGTAATGTGGCCGGTTCGCGTAAATTCCTTCGTCTGATAAATGAAAAGAAATATGATGAAGCGTTGTCTATTGCCCGTCAACAGGTAGAAGACGGAGCTTTGGTGATTGACGTCAATATGGATGATGGATTGCTGGACGCTAAGGCAGAGATGACAACGTTCCTCAATCTTATCATGTCCGAGCCGGAGATTGCACGTGTACCTGTGATGATCGATTCCTCTAAATGGGAAGTTATCGAAGCCGGATTAAAATGCCTTCAGGGGAAATCGATCGTTAACTCTATTTCTCTGAAAGAAGGCGAAGACAAATTCCTTGAACACGCCCGGATTATCAAGCAATACGGAGCTGCGGCCGTAGTAATGGCTTTTGATGAAAAAGGACAGGCTGACACTGCTGCGCGTAAAATAGAAGTTTGCGAGCGTGCTTATCGTCTTTTGGTTGATGAAATAGGTTTTAACCCTCACGATATTATTTTCGATCCGAATGTGCTTGCCGTAAAGCTACGGGTATCGAAGAGCATAACAACTATGCGGTGGACTTCATCGAAGCTACCGGTTGGATTAAGAAAACCTTCCCGGAGCGCATGTCAGCGGGGGAGTAAGTAACCTTTTCTTTCTTTTTCCGTGGTAACAATTATATCCGTGAAGCCATGCACGCTGTGTTCCTTTACCATGCCATACAGCAAGGAATGGATATGGGGATTGTGAATCCGGGAACTTCTGTACTTTATAGTGATATACCGGTAGATATTCTTGAAAAAGATAGAGGATGTTGTCTTGAATCGTCGCCCCGACGCTGCCGAACGCCTGATTGAACTGGCGGAAGCTTTAAAAGGCCAACTTCTGGCGAAGCTGCCGGACAACAGGCTGTGAAGCATGATGCATGGAGGGATGAAACTGTTCAGGAACGTTTGAAGTATGCCTTGATGAAAGGAATTGGAGATTTTCTGGAACAGGACTTGGCAGAAGCATTGCCACTCTATGATAAAAAGCAGTCAATGTGATTGAAGGTCCGTTGATGGCAGGCATGAATCATGTCGGCGAGTTGTTTGGGGCAGGCAAGATGTTCCTGCCGCAAGTAGTGAAGACTGCCCGTACAATGAAGAAGGCTGTTGCTATTCTGCAACCGATTATCGAGTCGGAAAAAGTAGAAGGAACGACTTCTGCCGGAAAGGTATTGCTTGCCACAGTGAAAGGTGATGTACACGATATCGGTAAGAATATTGTTGCCGTGGTAATGGCTTGTAATGGCTATGAGATTGTCGACTTGGGAGTAATGGTTCCCGCAGAGACTATCGTTCAGCGCGCTATTGAGGAAAAAAGTAGACATGATAGGTCTTAGTGGTCTGATTACTCCGTCTCTGGAGGAAATGGCCCATGTAGCTATCGAACTGGAGAAAGCCGGACTGGATATACCTCTTCTGATTGGTGGAGCCACCACGTCGAAGATGCATACGGCATTAAAAATAGCTCCTGTCTATCATGCTCCGGTAGTGCACCTGAAAGACGCTTCCCAGAATGCAAGTGTCGCTTCCCGTTTATTGAATCCGCAATTAAAGGCTGAATTGGTAAATGAACTGGAGGCGGAATATGAGGCACTTCGTGAAAAGAGCGGATTACTGCGCCGTGAAACTGTTTCGTTGGAAGAAGCACAGAAAAATAAGTTGAACCTGTTTTAAAACATTGTCACAATGAAAAAGATTTTCTCTTTCTTATGCCTCTTCATGGCAATAGTTGCAATGAGTTCATGTTCTTCTGCAAAAGAAGAAAAGGAACATCCGGAACCGGAAATGCTGTGTTGGATAATATTTTCGAGCGCAAAAGTGTGCGCGCTTATCTGAATAAAGGGAGTAGAGAAAGAGAAAATCGACTTGATGCTTCGTGCCGGAATGGCTGCTCCTACGGGTAGGGACGTCCGTCCATGGGAATTTGTGGTAGTATCTGATCGTGCCAAACTAGATTCAATGGCAGCAGCACTTCCGTATGCCAAGATGTTGACAACGCAGGCTCGTAATGTAATTATTGTTTGCGGTGATTCCGTGAAATCTTCCTATTGGTATCTGGACTGCTCTGCTGCTGCCCAAAACATCCTTTTTGGCTGCTGAAAGTCTGGGATTGGGTGCTGTGTGGACAGCGGCTTATCCTTATGAAGACCGTATGCAGGTGGTGCGTAAATATACTAACCTGCCCGATAATATTCTTCCGCTTTGTGTCATTCCTTTTGGCTATCCGGCTACAAAAGAGAACCCGAAACAGAAATTTGACGAGAAAAAGATACATTATAATCAGTATTAGTAAACAAAAGTTTTGTCTTTTCAATAATTTCCTTACATTTGCGTCTGAATTAATTAAAATCTGATACGCAAATGTTTGGAATAGACGACCCTTTTATATCATTTTGCCTTACCTACTTTCAGTGGTATGCGTGGTGTTTCGCGGTCTGGTTCGGGCTGGAATATTGGAATAAGGACGACGAAAAAGACGAAACACGATGAATACATTTACACTCAGTTTGATTGTGATAGGCTATCTGCTATCACTTGCTTATCTTGGTTTTTTTTTAGGGTATATAAAAAGACAACGAGTACCAGTGACTATCTGGTAGGCGGGCGTCAGATGAATCCTATCGTAATGGCACTTTCTTATGGTGCTACGTTTATTTCTGCATCTGCTATTGTAGGTTTCGGAGGAGTGGCGGCTGCTTTTGGAATGGGTATTCAGTGGCTCTGTTTCCTCAATATGTTTGTTGGGGTTGTTATTGCTTTTATCTTTTTTGGTTTGCGCACCCGGCGTATGGGGGCTAAACTGAATGTCAGTACTTTCCCGCAATTGTTAGGACGTCATTTTTCGCTCACGTAATATCCAAGTCTTTATTGCTGCTGTGATTTTTATAGGGATGCCGCTTTATGCCGCAGTTGTGATGAAGGGCGGAGCCGTATTTATCGAACAGATCTTTCAGATAGACTTCAATATCTCTTTATTGATCTTCACGCTGGTGATTGCCGCTTATGTGATTGCCGGAGGAATGAAGGGAGTGATGTATACGGACGCTTTGCAGGCAGTCATTATGTTTGCTTGTATGTTGTTCCTGCTTTTCTCTTTGTATCAGGTGCTTGGTATGAACTTTACGGAGGCTAATAAGGAACTGACTGCTATTGCTCCGCTAGTTCCGGAAAAGTTTAAAGCGCTGGGACATCAAGGATGGACTGCAATGCCCATCACAGGTTCTCCACAATGGTATTCGCTGGTAACTTCTCTTATTCTGGGTGTTGGAATCGGATGTCTGGCGCAACCGCAGCTAGTAGTCCGTTTCATGACCGTGGAGAGTAGCAAGCAGTTGAACCGCGGTGTATTTATCGGTTGTTTCTTTCTGATTATAACAGTAGGGGCTATCTATCATGCTGGAGCCTTGAGTAATCTTTTCTTCCTGAAAACAGAAGGAGCGGTTGCTACCGAAGTCGTACAGGATATTGATAAGATAATTCCATATTTTATTAATAAAGCGATGCCCGACTGGTTTGCCGCACTCTTTATGTTGTGCATCCTTTCAGCCAGTATGTCTACGTTAAGTTCGCAGTTCCATACGATGGGTGCTTCGGTAGGCTCGGATATTTATGGTACGTATAAGCCTCGCTCCCGTGGCAAACTCACGAATGTGATCCGTCTGGGCGTATTATTCTCTATCCTGGTCAGCTATATTATTTGCTATATGTTGCCCCATGATATTATTGCCCGTGGAACTTCTATTTTTATGGGAATCTGTGCGGCAGCTTTCCTCCCTGCCTATTTCTGTGCGCTTTATTGGAAGCGGGCGACGAAACAAGGGGGTAATAGCGAGTCTTTGGGTAGGAACTCTTGGAAGTCTTTTTTGCTCTGGTATTTCTACATCAGAAAGAATCGGCTGCATTGGGTATCTGCAAGGCGTTGTTCGGACGGGATGTACTGATAGAAACATATCCGTTCCCGGTGATTGACCCGATATTGTTTGCATTACCTTTATCAGTCCTGGCTATTGTCGGAATCAGTCTGTTGACTTACAAAAAGTATTAGGCTTTAATTTTCTTCTTATAAGATTCGTACCGTGACACAATGTCACGAACGAAGTTATAAGTTTCTATACCACGGAAATACCCGTTTTTACAGACAGGATCGTTGAAGTATTCTTGATTGCTTTTAAGCAAGATGAAGTTTTCTACATTATCTTTCCACACCAGTTTGTTCTTTCCGTATTTCTCTGCCAATGCCATGGCATCATAGATATGTCCTAAACCGGCATTGTAAGATGCGAGGATAAAATTGAGGCGTTCTTCTTTATCGGGAATCATACTGAAACTGCGGTCGGTAGCGGCAATATACTTGATAGCTGCCTTTACGCTTTCTTCCGGATTCTGTTCCTTTCCGGGCGGAACTCCCATAGCCCGTGCGGTAGCGGGCATTAATTGCATTAAGCCTTTGGCTCCTGCCCATGAAACAGCTGTTGTGTCAAAATTGATTCTGTATACAAGCTAATGATGCAAGCATACGCCAGTCCCAACCGATGTCTTTGGAATACTTTTTGAATAAATGGTCATAATGAGATATCTTTCCTTCTTTTAAGGAGAGGATAGGAGAGTGCGGCATCATTTTACTATTCTCAAAATAACGTTTCATACTGGCTGTGTAAGCAGGAGAAGTCATGTTTTCCTGATGCCATTTGGTAGCTGCGGCTGCGAGCTCGGGGCTGTCTTTTCGTACCGCCCACGAAGAACGTTGGTCGAAACTGACGGACAAATCGATATTCAGATTAGGATAGTAGGTCTTGTTCAGTTTCGCTAAGTCATTGTCGGCTACCGTATAGGGAATTTTTACCTTGTGCTACTTGCGTGATCAGGTCTTCCACAGTAATACTGTCACTGGTAACTTCGTGGATATGAATACCTCCTCCCAGTTCATTATTTCAGATTGACAAGCCGGTCGTAATATTTCCCCGGCTTAACATATATGTCTTTTTCCTACCAGCTCGGTTACATCTTTCAGAGACTTGCTTTTTTCCCTGTTGCACAATCACTTGATGAGTAATGATATCTTCCCCCCGCAATAGAGGATACTGTCTTTCCATTCTTTTGTGATAGGCAGGTTGTAGGCAATCATATCTCCTTCGCCAGCCAATAACTTGCGGATTAATTCATCCACACTGTTGGCAACTTCAATCCTGAGCTTCAATCCCATACTTTTGGCGAATTGCTCACTAAGTTCATATTGAAAACCCATTTCCTGTCCACGATAGTTGAAATATGAAGTTGAACTGTAAAGCGTCAATACAACCAATTCTCCGCTATCTTTTATCTGCGAAAGATCGCGTACATTTTCATTCACCTTGTTATGTTGTTTATTTCGGCAACCTAACATGCAGCAGAACAACACAAGGAGTAGAGGGATAATCAGGTTTTTGGCATTCATATTTGACGTTTTACTTTTCATTTTCAACTTACCATTCTCAACCCCTTAAGTGCTTCTTGATGTACATGGTCAATATATCAATGGCTACTTTATTGCTTCCGCCTTCGGGTACGATAAGATCGGCATAGCGCTTGCAAGGTTCGATAAATTGCAGGTGCATGGGCTTGAGAACGCGTGTAACGTTCCATTACAGCTTCTGCCGTACGTCCCCGTTCGATAACGTCTCTTTGAATAACACGTATCAGGCGTTCATCCGGATCGGCATCTACAAATATTTTGAGATCCATTATGTTGCGTAGTTTCTTATCGCATAAAGCAAGAATCCCTTCAATGATAACTACTTCGCGAGGTTCAATATGAATTGTTTCGGGCTGGCGGGTACAAGTCAGATAGGAATAGGTTGGTTGTTCGATGCTTTTTCCTTCTTTCAGCATCATGACATGTTTGGAGAGCAAACTCCACTCAAAGGCATCCGGATGATCGAAGTTAATGTTCTGGCGTTCTTCCACCGGGACGTGACTACTGTCTTTGTAGTATGAATCCTGGGGTAACAATACTACCTCCCCCTGCAGGAAGGCTTTCTACAATTTTTCGTACGACGGTGGTCTTTCCGGAGCCCGTTCCGCCTGCTATTCCTATAATTAACATCTCTTTAAGTGTATATTTAAACCAAATAGAGTAAATTTGCATTGTTTATGCAGTGCATTGACCAGGCAAATATAGAAACAATTCATTAAAATAACAACGTAATGGTAAAGCACATTGTATTATTTAAGTTAAAAGACGAAGTTTCAGCAGAGGAGAAACTTGTAGTCATGAATAAATTTAAGGAGGCAATAGAAGCGCTTCCGGCTAAAATTGCGGTGATCCGTAAGGTCGAAGTCGGATTGAATATGAATCCCGGAGAAACGTGGAACATAGCGCTGTATAGTGAATTTGATACGCTGGAAGATGTGAAATACTATGCGACGCATCCCGACCATGTGGCAGCCGGAAGGATTTTGGCTGAGACAAAGGAAAGCCGTGCGTGTGTAGATTATGAATTATAATCCCCTAATTATTGAAAATGAAAAAGTTAATTTCTTCACTGCTTTTAAGCTTTGTTGTATGTGTTTTGCAAGCGCAGATCAAAGATCCGGTAAAGTTCAAGACTGAGTTCAATACTCTTTCTGACACAGAAGCGGAGATTGTATTTACCGCTGCCATTGATAAAGGGTGGCATGTGTATTCTACCGAACTTGGAGACGGCGGACCTATTTCTGCAACGTTTAATGTTGATAAAACGTCTGGCATAGAGCTACTGGGAAAGCTGAAACCGGTTGGCAAAGAGGTCGCCACTTTCGACAAGTTGTTTGAAATGAAGGTGCGCTATTTTGAGAATACGGCTAAATTCATTCAGAAGGTGAAGCTCACAGGTGGAGCTTATGAAATAGAAGGTTATCTGGAGTATGGAGCTTGTGACGATGAAAGTTGTCTTCCTCCTACTGAAGTGCCGTTTAAGTTTTCCGGAGTAGCGAAGACAGCTAATGCTGCTGCAGCTAAAGCGGAACAACCGGAAAAAAAAAAAGGAAGTTGAGAAAAAAGAAGAGGCGGCTCCTGTTGTTTCTAAGGATACTGTAGCTATGATGGAACTGGTTCCTGCCACTACAACAGATGCATCTACGGGGATTCAACCTGCCGTTGCATCCGGTGAACTCTGGAAACCGGTCATTAGTGAACTGCAAGCGTTAGGTGAAGAACATACGCAGGGGAGATATGTCCTGGATTTATATTTTTTTGTGACAGGTTTCTTAGGCGGACTATTAGCTTTGTTTACTCCGTGTGTATGGCCCATCATCCCGATGACGGTCAGCTTCTTCCTGAAACGCAGCAAGGACAAGAAGAAGGGCATCCGTGATGCGTGGACGTATGGTGCGTCTATTGTTGTGATTTATGTGGCATTAGGCTTGGCTATAACATTGATCTTCGGTGCCAGTGCGTTGAATGCCTTATCTACTAATGCAATTTTCAATATTCTCTTCTTCCTGATGTTGGTAGTTTTTTTGCCGCTTCGTTCTTCCGGAGCATTTGAGATTACATTGCCTTCGAAGTGGAGTAATGCGGTAGATAGTAAAAAGCGGAATCGACTACGGGATTACTGAGTATTTTCCTAATGGCATTTACACTTTCGTTGGTGTCTTTCTCTTGTACAGGTCCGATTATCGGATTTTTGTTGGTGCAGGTTTCCACAACGGGAAGTATAGTAGCTCCGGCAATTGGAATGCTGGGATTCGCCATTGCTTTGGCGTTGCCGTTTACTCTTTTCGCTTTATTTCCATCGTGGCTGAAATCTATGCCGAAATCGGGAGGTTGGATGAATGTGATCAAGGTAACACTGGGTTTCCTTGAACTTGCATTTGCACTTAAATTCTTATCGGTTGCCGATTTGGCATACGGATGGAGACTGCTCGACCGTGAAACGTTCCTTGCTTTGTGGATCGTGATTTTTGCTTTGCTTGGATTCTATTTGTTGGGTAAGGTTAAATTCCCGCACGACGATGATGATAATAAGGTAGGTGTTACCCGTTTTTTTATGGCGCTTATTTCTTTTGGCGTTTGCGGTATATATGGTTCCCGGTTTGTGGGGAGCACCGTTGAAGGCGGTAAGTGCATTCGCTCCGCCTATGCATACGCAGGATTTTAACTTGTATGAGAATGAAGTACATGCCAAATTTGACGATTATGATTTAGGAATGGAGTATGCACGTTTGAATGGTAAGCCTGTAATGCTCGACTTTACCGGATACGGTTGTGTCAATTGTCGTAAAATGGAGGCTGCTGTTTGACTGACCCGAAGGTGAGCGACTTAATTAATAACGATTATGTATTGATAACTCTCTATGTAGATAATAAAACTCCGCTGACCGAACCTGTGAAGATTGTCGAGAACGGAACAGAACGTACCTTTGCGTACTGTCGGTGACAAATGGAGTTATCTGCAACGTGTGAAGTTCGGTGCCAATGCACAGCCTTTCTACGTATTGCTGGATAATCAGGGAAAACCGTTGAACAAGTCGTATGCTTATGATGAAGATATTCCCAAGTATATCGAGTTTCTGCAAACTGGATTGGAAAATTACAAGAAGGAGAGATAATCTCCTTCTTAAAGGTTCTTCTTCAAATTTGTTGGTAAGGTGAATTAGTAAAATAATGATTTGCTAGCTTATAGTCGATAGTATCCTCCATTCTCCTCCTTCGGGAAGGAGGAGTCCCCGTAGGGGGAGGTGGTAGGTGAATGTGTAAGTGAACTGCCCCCAATAGTTAGACACAAAAACTATTGGGGGGCAGTTCATTCTTTTGAGGTAGCCTCACTATTGTCAAGTATGTTTTCTACCAGTTTCTTTTCACTGTACGATAGCCGTAACCGATAATCACAAGGAAACAGATAAAAGGTAGAATGAATGAAACGTTGACTGCCGGCAACCAACCGATTTCTTTCATATCAATAATGCTTGCTTGCAATGGAGGAAGAATAGAACCTCCGAGAATAGCCATAATAAGTCCGGCTGCTCGAATTTTGCGTCATCTCCAAGACCTTTTAAGGCAATACCGTAAATAGTGGGGAACATTAGAGACATGCAGGCGGATACGGCTACCAGGCAATAGAGTCCATAAATATTTTGAAGGAAGATAGTACCTAAGGTGAAAATTCCTCCGAAAATAGCCAGAATCATTAATAATTTTCCTGCATTCAGATAACGCAGAATGAAAGTACAAATGAAACGGCTGATACAGAAAATAATCATTGCTATGATATTGTATTGCTGCGAAAGCACTTCCGCACTCTTTTCGTCCATGCAGAATTCCGGTGACATAAACAGGCGGGTACCATATTGGATTATAAAAAGTCCAGCACATAATTTGTGCACCTACATAAAAAATTGGGCAATCACACCTTCACGATAACGCGTTTGGATGAAAATACGTTTCAGTGTAGGGAAGAAGTCTATTCTATGATTCTGATCTCCATTCTTAGGCATCTTGACGAATCGTATCAGAAGCAACATGGCTACGATAATCAGTCCGATAATGAGATAAGGGGCGATTAGCACTGCAAGATCGCTCTCTTTGATTGCCTGAAATTCACTCTCATTGAGTAAAAAGCACGTTCTTCAGTACCCATTGGATGCAATTTCGCTTGAATGAACTGCATGGCTACATACATTCCGAGCAATGAACCCATTGGGTTGAAAGATTGGGCAAGATTCAAACGTCTTGTGGCAGTATCTTCTGTTCCCATAGAAAGAATGTATGGATTACAGCTTGTCTCCAGAAATGAGAGTCCGCAAGTCAAGATAAAGTAAGCTATCAGAAACGGGTAATATTCTCCTGTCATTTTAGCAGGGAAGAATAGGAATGCTCCAAAAGCATACAGACCAAGACCTAGCAGAACACCTGCTTTATAAGAATATTTGCGGATGAACATGGCAGCCGGAAAAGCCATGGCAAAGTAGCCTCCATAAAAGCGACTTGTACTAACGCTCCGTCGGTAGCACTCATCCTGAAGATTTTGGAGAATGCGCCTTTACCATTGGGTTGGTGATATCGTTTGCAAATCCCCATAACGCAAAACAAGAAGTGATGAGAATAAAAGGGATAAGATAATTGATGCCATCTTTTTTGACAGGATGGACTGTTTGATGTGTTTCATGGTTCTTTTGGGATATTTTTTTAGGTATTATATAAATGGAACATTCTCTCCATTGGTTTCCATTTTTCCGCGGAACTCATTCCGGGAGCGGCTTGTTGGAAGATAGCCATGTATTCCTCCCATTCCTGTTGGCGGGGAAGAGTATTCAGGCGTGCCATTGCTGTGTCCCAGTCGAAGTCAACGGGAGTTTCGACAATCATAAACAAGCGTGTGCCAAGAATATAGATTTCCATTTCGAGGATGCCTACTTCCCGGATACCTGCAAGGATTTCAGGCCATGCCTCCGCTTGACTATGTCTTTTACGATATTCGGCAATCAATTCCGGAGAATCGCGTAAGTCAAGAGTCTGACAATATCTTTTGACTGGGACGCTGTAAGATTGGACCTGATAACCGGTTTTAGGTGTTTCCATATACTTTTATTTTTAGGATAATATACTTGAGGTGTGACACTTCGGCTTACAATCTCTTTAATTCCCGGAGGTCGGAAATTTCTCCCTTTAGCCATTGCCTGTGTCAGAATATTACCTATGGCAGTAGCCTCGACAGGACCGGCGTAAACAGGGATATTGAGTGCATCGGCTGTAAGCTGGTTGAGTAATTTATTCTGCGAACCTCCTCCAATGATGTTTAATTGGCGGATCGGGGAGGGGAGACAATGGTTAAGCTTTTCTACTGCCTGTTGGTATTTGAATGCTAATGATTGGAGTACACATTTAACGGTTTCCGCTTTGCTTTGAGGTATGTGCAGAGATGATCCCGGCAATAATTCATAAGAGCAGTCTCCATATTTTCCGGATTCATGAATTCCGGAGCGTCAACAGGGATGATTGTATCAGTTTCCACTTCGGCAGCTTGTGGTATGATTGTATCATAATGTTGTTCTTCTCCACGTGCTTTCCATTCACTCATCAAGCGTTGTAGAATCCATAGTCCTGTGATATTTTGCAGGAAGCGGATGCGACCTCCAACACCTCCTTCATTGGTGAATTCGGCTTTCCGTGCTTCTTCTGTCAATATCGGTTCATTGACTTCAACGCCCAAAAGCGACCACGTACCGGAACTTAGAAAAGCGATAGGAGTTTTTGTCGCCGGAACGGCTGCAACGGCACTGGCTGTGTCATGAGAACCTACGGCTATTACATCTACTGCACCCAGTCCGGTTTCCCGTGCAATATCCTCTTTTAAAGTACCTCTGATAGTTCCCGGTTGGATAATTTCACCAAACAGATGCTCGGGAAGTTCTAATGCACGAATTGTTTCTTGTGACCAGTTTCGTCGTTTTGCGTCAAGTAATTCAGAGGTGGAGGCTATACAATATTCATTATTGGCTACCCCCGTCAGGTAATAGCTGAAGAGGTCGGGCATGAACAGAAGTTGGTGGGCAATCTCTAATTGGGGATCCCGGTTCTGTTTCATACTATAAAGTTGGAATAGCGTGTTGATAGCCATGACCTGTATTCCGGTAGTAGTATAGTGTTGCTGTTCATCCAGAACCTTGAATACCTCTGCCGGCATTCCCTCTGTTCTTGCATCCCGGTAACAGATAGGGTTACTTTAGCAAATTTCCATTTTTATCAATCAATCCGAAATCTACGCCCCACGTGTCGATACCAATTCCCTTGACGGTATATCCTTTTGGGCAGCCAGCTTCAGTCCGGTTTTCATGTCTTCGAATAGGGCAGGAAAATCCCAGTAAATATGATTGCCTAGTTTGACCTGCCGGTTGGAGAAGCGGTGAACTTCTTCCAGTTCCAGCTTTCCATGGAGAAGGGAGCCGGCGATGATTCGTCCGCTGCCTCCTCCAAAGTCTGCTGCTAAGTATGTGTTTTTAATGTTGTCTTTCATGGTATGGTATGTACGGATACTATTTGGTTTTCTTTCCTAATACGTAGATTTCCAGGTCTTCTATTTCTGCCGGTGTGAGCACTGAATAATCACCGCCGGATTGAACTATGATGCGACAAGCCATTTCGAAAAAAGTAGCCCGTTCATATACTTGGTCGAAGTCTTTTCCGCACACCACTTGTCCGTGATTGGTCAGTAAGACGGAGTTATGCTTTTGCATGGCTTCTACCACGGCTTTCGCCAGTTCCGGTGAGCCGGGACGATAATACGGAATCACAGGTATTTCTGAACCTACATGGCAAGGAATTTCTGCTGTTACGTTGAAATTTGCCGGCTTGTTCTTCATGCAGGAGACAGCGGTGGCATATTCCGATTGGAAATGGAGAACGACATTGACGTCCAGACGTTCACGGAGAATACCCAAATGGAATGTACTTTCCATAGAGGGTTTTACACCATTAGTCGGTGTTCCGCTTGCTATATTGCAGATAGAGACTTTTTCCTTGCCAAGGGTAGGAAACCCAAGAACCTGTACCGGAAATTAATGCTTCTTCACCAATCCGCCAGGGAAAGGTTTCCGCTACTGCAAAGCATTAACTTTGCATCACCGTAACGATGTGCTTGTGCAATGAACTGTTCAATATGTTCGTTAGTAATCATGATTGCAAAGATAAATTATTTATAATAATAGTAACTCAAAATAGGTTAGAAAAATGGGTATTTAGGGACATACTCCCCCGGTAAGGTTTCCTTGCAGGGATTGTCATTATGATACGGCACGGATTACACGGCTTTTTAGAAATATGAAAGCAACAGCGTAATCCGTGCCTGAAAATTATTTGTAGATAGGACCGTAGGTTGCACAAGCTCTATAGTCTGCTCCTTCTTTATCCATACCGAAGGCATTCCATGCAGCCGGGCGGAACATTTCGTCTTCTTCTACATTGTGCATGCATACCGGAATTCGAAGCATAGAGGCAAGCGTAATCAGGTCTTGTCCAATGTGACCGTAGCTGATGGCTCCATGGTTAGCTCCCCAGTTATTCATTACAGAATACACATCCTTGAAAGCCGGTTTGTCGCATAAACGGGGAACAAACCACGTAGTCGGCCATGTAGGATCGGTACGCATATTCAGTTTTTGGTGGATTTCCGGGTCGATCTCGACAGTCCAACCTTCTGCAATTTGAAGACGGGGCCCAAGCCTTTGATCAGGTTCAGACGCATCATAGTAACAGGCATTCCACCTTTTGACAGGAAGTTGGACGAGAAGCCACCCCCACGGAAGTAGTCACGGTCTGCCGGATACCAGGTCGTTGCTTTAAGACAGTTCTCTACATCAGTGTCCGTCAGATTCCAAGGTTCTTTCATAACAGGATTTCCTTCTGCGTCTAATGACTGGCCCGAACCGTCTAGTGTTGTTGCACCGGAGTTGATCAGGTGGATGATACCGTTGGCTGCCAAGCCGGTCAGTTCTTTACCGGTTACACGTTTCACGGCTTCAGGACTCCAGTAAGTACGTACATCAGAGAATATTTGTGCACGATTGGTCAACAAATGTCCGAACAGCATAGCTACACCGTTACAAGCATCATTTTCAGTAGCTACTACAAATGCTTCACGAATACCGTTCCAATCGAAGGAAGTATTGAGTAAAGCTTCCGGATAGTCACCGTTAGGATAGAAAGTCAGTCCATTGGCGTTGTCCCTGGAAGCCGGCAGCATAGCATTGTGTCCCAAAGCTTCTTCTTGAAGCCCATTTCTTTCAGTTTAGGATTACCGGTCATCAGGTCGCGCATGATGATCATCATCTTCACGACAAATTCCCAGTCAGCATCTTTTTGTTCGCGGTTTTTGCGTTTCTCCGGGCGATTTTTGAAGTCATCTCCTTCGTTTACTTTGCAGTGCTTTTCAGTCCATGCCATTGCTTTGGCATATTCTTCGTGGTCATAGATACCTTCTTCCATGCGGCGGATGATTTCCGTCAGGTCAATAGACTCATTGCGCATTCCCAGATATTCCTGGAAGAAGTCGGATTGACGATAGAGCCGGCGATACCCATTGATACACTACCCATTGACAGATAAGATTTGCCTCTCATCGTTGCTACTGCCTGTGCGGCACGTGCAAAACGAAGAATTTTTTCCGCTACGTCTTCGGAATTGTATTGTCGTCAAGGTCTTGTACGTCATGTCCGTAGATACCGAATGCGGGGAGTCCTTTTTGTGCATGACCTGCCAATACTGCTGCAAGGTATACAGCTCCCGGACGTTCGGTGCCGTTGAAGCCCCAGACAGCTTTCGGGTAATGAGGATTCATATCCATTGTTTCCGCACCATAGCACCAGCAGGAAGTAACAGTGATAGTGGACCCTACGCCTTCTCTTTCGAATTTCTCTGCACAGGCAGCACTTTCAGCAACGCGACCGATTGTACTGTCGGCAATAACACACTCTACAGGACTTCCGTCGCCGTTTTTCAGGTTGTTGCTAATTAATTCAGCTACTGCTTTGGCAAGATTCATTGTCTTTTCTTCAAGGCTTTCACGAACGCCGCCCTGGCGACCGTCGATAGTGGGACGAATCCCGATTTTCGGATACTTTTTCATGGTTTCTTAATTTTTTTGTTATTTAGTGGTTAATATCTGTGCTGAGCTGTGCTGTAAATACGGCAAAAAAAATCACAGTGACTTTCGGAGTCTTACTTCGGTAGGCAGGTACTTTTGTATCGGGACATTATTGAGGACGAAGTTTGCCGCTTCATTTCCCACCATCTCCCAGTCAATACTTAATGAAGTAATTCCTTCGTCGATGACTTCGTAGGAAGGAATATCATTGTACGCTAACAGACCGAAATCTCTTTCCGCATTTTAGCCCTTCCAATCTTCCTTGTTTCACCACTTTTACTACATCTTGCTGCTTGATAGCAATGTATACAGTCCCCCTTTGCGTACAGTCAGATTCTCGATATCTTCCTGAATTTCATGCATGAAGAATCCTTGTTCCTCACAAAAACGGGTAAAATACTCTTTACTACTCTGGGGTGTTTCAAACCTTTAGAAAAACAGGAAAACGATTTGAAGATATTTCTGCATTCTTTCCTTTTAGTGTAAATAATGCTAGATAGAATGAATCATCGAAATCCTGGCAGATATAAGAGTACTTTTCTTTCTCGAATTTGCCGAAGTCAAGGAGTAGTAATCTGGAAGGATTGAATTTTATTGAGAGCAGTGCTGAACTTTTTCGTTATCGAAGTTCATCACTATGTATTTATTATACTTTCCGACAGATTCGCGGATAATAGTATTGAAAAGCCGTTCATTATATTGGTGGAACAGCAAGTCTACTTTGTAATTAATAGGCAGATGTTTGACGAAACTATTGTAAAGGGCTCTTTAAAAGGAGTGTACTGGTCAAGTAGGAGCAGGATATTGGTTACCTGACTGGTTACATAATATCCTTTTCCCGGAGTTGAATCGATCAGTCCCCGTTCGCGCAAATCCAGAAAGGCCTTAAAAACAGTATCCCGTGATACTCCATATTCTGCACTTAACTGATTGATAGAAGGCAAGGAATCTCCCTCAAGAAATTTTTTCCTGGAGATTGCCTGGCTTAGCGTGTCTGCTAATTGTGTAACCTTGCTGGACTGTTGACCGAATGTTTTCTTTTTATCAGTTCGTCTCATACTGATTTATAATTGATAAATGTGCTGAGCTATGCTGTTGCAAAGAAAGGCAATTTATTCTGTTGTTTTAAAGAAAAAGGGATAATTTCACATTCATAGAATCTGCTAGTAGAACTATCAGGTTCTGTATAAAACCTGTTTTATAGCAGAAAACAATAAAAAAATCCCCTTCGGCGGACCGAAGAGGATTTATAGCTTTTTCCAGATTTCTTGTTAGGAACCTGCTGAAATTTATTCAGCAGCAGCTTCTGTTGCAGCAGCTTCTTCAGCCGGAGCTGCAGCTTCCTCTGCAGGTGCTTCAGCAGCAGCTTTTTCAGCAGCTTCAGCAGCTTTCTTTTCAGCGAGTGCTTTTGCTTTCACTTCGTTGATCTTCTTTTCTGCTTCCAGACGTGCTTTAGCTTCAGCTTTCTTTTCTTCGTCTTGTTTAGTTTTCAAAGCAGCCAGACCTGACTGTTTGTTGTTCTTCCAAGCTTCGAATTTAGCTTCTGCTTCTGCTTCTCCGAATGCGCCTTTTGCAACACCGCCAAGAAGATGTTTCTTCATGTAAACACCTTCACGAGAAAGGATATTACGTACAGTGTCACTTGGTTGTGCACCTTTCAGTACCCATGCCAATGCAGCGTCGAAATTCAAATCTACTGTAGCAGGATTGGTGTTCGGGTTGTAAGTACCAATCTTCTCAATAAATTTACCATCACGTGGTGCTCTGCTGTCTGCAATTACAATTGAATAAAACGCGTAACTTTTACGTCCGTGTCTCTGCAATCTGATTCTAGTTGCCATTTTAAATAATTGTTTTTAATGATTGATTTGAATTATGCTATTATCTCGTAATAGCGGGCGCAAAGATACAGCTTTTCTTTTGATTGACAAACATTTCGCATCTTTTTCTTTTTACGAATACCTTTTCGGATAGCGGAACAAAATTGCTAGCAGGGCGCATGCTCCCATTGTAAACGGATAGTAGAGATTTCCGATGATACTGATGGGGGAGATACTGGCAAGTCCCGCTGCAATCAGCATTTGTGCCCCGTATGGAATAATCCCTTGTATCAGGCAGGAGAAAGTATCGAGGATACTTGCAGTCTTTCGCCGGTCAAGGTGGAATTTCTGCGCAATGTCTTTGGCTATCGGTCCTGTTGTAATGATGGCTATTGTGTTGTTGGCGGTACATAAGTTGGCGATACTTACTAAAGCGGCAATACTTAGTTCCGCTCCTCTTTTACCATTGACGTGGCGGGTGAGTTTCCGGATAATAAAGTCAATACCACCATTGTAGCGGATTGTTTCAAGCATTCCTCCGGCCAGTAAAGTAATGATTATCAGTTCGCCCATGCCCGTAATGCCTGTTCCCATAGCTCCGAACCAGTCGAACACATCAATACTTCCGGTAGTAATACCGATAATACCACTTGTCAGGATACCTATTATTAATACCAGCATCACGTTCATTCCGGCAATGGCTGTTCCCAGTACTATTATATAAGGTATGACTTTTATCCATTCGATAGTCTGTACTTGCGCGGGTGCAGTGATGGATAGTCCTTGGAAAAATATAGATTCCCAGTACGATAATCGCTGCCGGAACTACAATCATGGAATTTACACGAAATTTATCGCGCATTACGCATTCCTGGGTTTTGGTCGAAGCAATGGTGGTATCGGATATAAAAGACAGGTTGTCTCCAAAGAAAGAACCTCCGACAACAACTGCCACCATGAATGGGAGAGCAATCTCTGTCTTTTCGGCTAGTCCTACGGCAACGGGGTGAGGGCAACGATTGTTCCTACACTGGTTCCGATGGATAGAGATGAAGCAGGCGGCTATAAATATTCCTGCTAACAGCAGATTGTCGGGAAGAATATGCAGAGTCAGGTTGACGGTGGCATCAATAGCTCCCATCTGTTTGGCGCTTTGTGCGAAAGCTCCGGCAAGGATGAATATCCATATCATCAGAAGAATATTCTTGTTGGCGGCTCCTACGGAGAACTGGTAGATTCGCTGGTCGAGTTTCAAGCCGCGCGTGATAGCAATGGCGTAGCAGGAAGACACGAGGAAAGCCACCGTGATGGGCACTTTATAAAAGTCATTAACAAGAATGGAAGTTACCAGGTAAAGGCATAAAAAGACGAGTAACGGACTCAGTGCCCACCAACTTCCGGTGCGGTTTTTATGTATTTTTTTCTTCAGTCATAAATGAGATTAGTAATATTTGTTTGAGCTGCAAAGATAGTAAGGAAACACATAAGTACGATAAAAGGCTCAAATTTTCATCTTTTCTTTTTCCGTTTGAGCCTTTCCTTTTTTCGGTTTCGGAAATTTAAAGTTGGGCGCTTTTCTTTGTTTCCTCTATTTTCGTACCGTTGATAATATAACTAATGTAGAATAGAATGACAACGACTAATTTTTCATTGTGTATGTTTTTATCTGCCTGTTTGCGTCGTGCGGAACAGGAGAAAAGAGAACTGATGAATCAATACGGATAAAAGTGGCAGAAGTAGAAATGTCGGTTCCTTCCTCGGAACGTGAGTTTTCGTTTATTTCGAAACCATTCAAGGAGACGGAACTATCTTTTCGGGTAGGCGGTCCTATTGACCGTTTTGAGGTATATGCCGGTAACTATTATCAGCGTGGGGATATCATTGCTGAAATAGACTCTCGTGATTTCCGTATCCGTAAAGAACGTGCAGAGGCTATCTATAATCAGGCAAAAGCTGAGTTTGAGCGAATCAAAGTGTTGTATGAGAAAAACAACCTGTCTGCCAGCGCTTATGAAAAAGCACGTGCGGATTATACTTCTGCTAAGACTGCTTTTGAGACAGCGACAAATGAGTTACATGATACGCAGTTGATTGCACCTTTTGACGGATATGTCGGGGAAGTCTACATTGAAAAATATCAGGATGTGAAAGCGACTCAACCTGTCATCTCCTTTTATTGATATTACTCAATTAAAGATAGAAGCTTATGTCACACAGGATATTGCACTTCAGGCCGGAGAAATCAAAGAAGTAAGTGTGCGCTTTGATATAGGTTCTGATGTTGTATATCCGGCGAAAGTGGTAGAAATTTCCAAAAGTACTACCCGGAATAACCTGTCTTTCCTGATGACGGCATTATTACCCAATAAACAGGGTGAATGGCCGGCGGGCGTTTCCGGAAAGGTTTTGCTTGATCTTCCTTCTCCTTCAACGACATCCATGATAACCATACCGCAAACAGCTCTCAATCATCGTCCCACTGAAGGAGACTATGTCTGGACGGTAGATAATGCTGCCGGAAAAGTCTCGAAAAGAAAAGATTGTTTTAGGCGAATTGCTTCCCAATGGAAAAGTAGAAGTGAAAGGCGGATTGCAGGCAGGAGATAAAGTAGCGGTGAGTAAATTACGTTTTCGTTCGGACGGAATGCCTGTAGATATCATTTCTCAGAAAGAAAAAAGGGCGGTTACCGCTCAAAAAGTAAAGAAACTATGAAGTTGGTAAAATATTTCTTGCAGAAGAAGTCGGTGACTATTCTGCTGTTGATATTAGTGCTGGGAGGAGGATTGTTTTCTTATATCAAGATGGGAAAGCTGGAAGATGCTCCGTTTACTATCAAGACAAGCATTGGTGCTGACGCCTTATCCGGGGGCTTCGCCCTTCCGAAGTTCAATCACAGGTGACGGATGTATTGGAGGAATCGATACAGTCATTAGGCGAATTATATTATCTGAAAACTGAAAATCGGGCAGGCTTATCCAAGATCACGGTGTATGTAAAGAAAGAAATCCGGGCGGATGAGATGCAGCAGTTGTGGGATAAACTTCGTCGGAAGGTCAATGATGTACAGTCGAAACTTCCTGCAGGAGCCGGTCCTTCAGTGGTGAATGATGATTTCGGTGATGTGCTGGGTGTTTTCTATGGTCTGACGGGTGAAGGATATTCATATCGGGAACTGGAAAATCAGGCGAAGCTTATCAAGAATGTACTGCTCAGGGTGAAGGATGTGGCAAAAGTGGAGATTTATGGTGTACAGTCTCCAACGATTGACGTCATTCTTAATCCTTCCGTTATGGCACGGAGTGGAATCACGACTACGGATATTTCACGTGCCTTCGATGCACAGAACAGGATAGTGGATGCCGGAGGAATTGATGCCGGCGTAAACAGAATACGGATTGAATCTACCGGTAATTTTTATTCTCTGGATGATATTCGGAATATGACTATCGTATCACGTACAGGAGAGCATTTCCGGCTGGCTGATATTGCAGAGATTGAAGAGAGTTATCAGACGCCTCCAAGTAACAAAATGCGGATTGACGGGAAACCTGCGGTAGGTATTGCTATTTCTACGATACTCACAGGAAATGTTGTCGATATGGCAGAGGCGGTAAAACAGGAGATTGACCATTTTGCAGAGACCATGCCCGAAGGTTTTGAGCTGCAGACGATTTATGATCAGGGTTATGAATCGGCAGTGGCCAATCAGGGATTTATTCTGAACCTGATTATATCTGTTGTAACGGTAGTAGCTATTCTGTTGTTTTTTATAGGATTCAAGAATGGTATTCTGATTGGCAGCGGATTGGTGTTTTCCATCTTTGCGACTTTGATTGTGATGCTTTCACAGGGAATTGCCTTGCAACGTATGTCACTTGCTGCCATTATCATAGCTATGGGAATGTTGGTAGATAATGCCATTGTGGTCTCCGATTCGGCATTGGTCAATATGCAGCGGGGGAATGCGGAAACGGGTAGCCATATTGCGGGCTTGTTCTTCAACTTCGTTGCCCTTATTGGCGGCGACAGTCATTGCGATTCTAACTTTTTTACCTATATATTATTCGCCGCATATTACCGGCGAGTTATTGTCATCCTTAGTTGTAGTTATCGGCGTTTCGCTGATGTTCAGTTGGGTCTTTGCGCTGACGCAGACTCCTTTCTTTATTCAGGAGTTTGTCCGTCGGCCAAGACCCAACGAACTTAAGGCGGCTCTTTTTGCAGGCAAGTATTATGATAAATTTCGTTCTGCATTGAGATGGGTGATTCGTCACCGGTATGCAACGATTGGGTGTATGGTCATTATGCTGGTATTGTCGGCATGGAGTTTCAAGTTCATTCCGAAGGTCTTTGTCCCCGCATTGGATAAGCAGTATTTTACATTGGATATGTGGCTGCCCGAAGGGACACGGATTGAAGAAACAGATAAGATGGTGATGGATATGGCAGAGTATATCCGCGGACAGGAAGAAACGGAAATGGTATCTACTTATGTAGGACGGACTCCGCCGCGTTATTACTTGTCAAACGTTTCCCTTTGGACCTCAATCCAACTATGCACAAATTTTGGTGAAATGCAAGACTTCGAAAACTTTCCCGTCAGCTGCATGCCCGTTTGCAGGACTCTGTTTCGTTGAAGTTTCCCGAACCGTTGATTAAAGTAAATAAATTCGAGCTAAGTCCGTTAACGGAAGCGGTGATCGAGGCTCGTTTCCTCGGACCGGACCCTGCTGTACTCGATTCGCTGGGTAGGGCAGGCGATAGAGGTGATGCGACGGAATCCTAAAGTAGCGGATGCCCGGAACGAGTGGGGAAATATGGCAATGGTTATCCGTCCGGTTTATGATCCGGTGAAGGCCGGAGCATTAGGGATTACAAAAAGCTTCGATGATGGAGTCAGTGAAATCTATTAATGACGGCTTGCCTGTAGGCATTTATCGGGATGATGAGAAAAAAGTTCCTGTTCTTTTGAAATCGGGTAATGTGGATATAACGGACGCCCATTCTTTGGGAGACTTTTCGATATGGAATGGAGAAAGGTCGGCTCCGCTTTCACAGGTAACGGAACGGATAGAGACAACCTGGGAGTTTCCCCAGGTGAGAACTTATAACCGTCAGCTGTCAATGGCTGCAATGTGTGGCGTGAAACCGGGGCATACGATGGCGGAAGTACATGGAGAAATCCGGAAAGAAATAGAGAACATCCAGCTTCCTGAAGGATATACTTTCTTCTGGGATGCGCAATATAAGGACCAGGGAGAAGCGATGCAGGCCATTGCTAAATATTTCCCGTTGGCATTCCTTGCACTAGTGGTTATCCTGGTAGGGCTGTTCGGTAATTTCCGTGAACCGATTATTATTCTTTGTGTCTTGCCTTTGTCTTTGATAGGTATTGCGGTGGGGATGCTCTTGACCGGCTTTGACTTCGGTTTCTTTCCGATAGCTGGTTGGCTTGGATTGCTTGGAATGATCATCAAGAATGTGATTGTACTGATTGACGAAATAAATGTGCAACATCGGAGTGGTATTGATCTATATACTTCTATTGTTGAGGCTACGGTTTCCCGAACCCGTCCGGTATTGATGGCGGCTACGACGACGATTTTTGGTATGGTACCGCTGTTGTTTGATGTCGCATTCGGCGGTATGGCTGCCACTATTATCTTCGGACTTACATTTGCTACGGGACTGACTTTGTTTGTCACGCCTGCATTATATTCAATGTTTTATAAAGTAAAAGGAAAATAAAGATGAAAATAAGGATATATAGCTTGTTGTTATGTGGTTTTGCTTTAGGGTCTTTGTCTGCTTTAGCCCAGCAAAGTCCTCTTCTTGAAAAAGTACCGGACTATGGCATTGGATTACAATCACGACTTGAAAGCGGCTGAGAAGAATATAGCTGCCAGTATGGAAGTGGAAAAATCGGCACGGGCAGATTTGAAACCGAAACTTTCCGGAGCGGCCAACTTTCAGTATACGGGGAATCCGTTGGAATTGACTCTGGATGTCCCTTCTTTAGGATTATCAAGAAGACAGTGGAAGGGAAACAACTGAACTATGGTGGTTCTCTTTCCATTCTGCAACCGGTCTATACAGGGGGACGCGTGCTGGAATCCATCCGTATGGCACAACATCAGCAATCATTTGCCGCCAATCAGGCAAAGGCATTGAATGATGCTGTTTGCTATCAGACGGATATTCAATACTGGAGTGCTGTAGCCCGGCAGGAGATTGTGACTGTTGCCGAAGATTTTCGTAACTCAATAGCCGCTTTGGTTAAAACAATTAAAGAAAGGGTAGAGGTGGGGCTGGTTGATCCGCAGGATTTACTGATGGCGGAAGTAAAACTGAACGAAGCGGAGTACCAGTTGCTCCAGGCACAAAGTAATTTTGAAACAGGACGGATGGCATTGAATTCTATGATTGGTGTCCGGCTGGAACATCATACGGAACTGGATTCGCAGATACCGGTGGTGGTTGTCGATGATTCTACATGGTTGTCTACCGGTATGGCACGTCCTGAAATTCAGATGGCTTATGACCGGATTCGTATGGCCGAGAATACGAAAAAGTTGAATGATTCGCAGTTCAAACCTCAGTTTTATGTGGGAATAGACGGGAGTTACTCTTCTCCCGGATATAATTTCAAGAAAGATCTGGATCCCAATTATGCTGTTTATGCAAAGGTCTCAGTTCCTATTTTTGAATGGGGAAAGCGTAAAAGTGAGAAGCGTGCTTCTTCCTTTCGGGTAGGTATGGCAGAAGATAATCTGAATAAAGTGATGGATCAGGTTGAACTGGAAATAGGAGTGGCACGTAAAGCCCTGTCACAAGCAATGGAACGGGTTCGTTTGAGCGAAAGTTCACTGGCGAAGGCAGAAGAGAATGAAGCGAAAGCAATAGAACGTTATAATGAAGGAAAAGTGTCAGTGGTGGAAGTGATTGATGCGCAAACCTATCGGCAGACATCGCAGGTGAATTATGTGCAAGCCAAAGCAGCGGCACAAGGACACTATTCGGAGTTAATAAAAGCGCTTCACGGATATGATTGTCGATAAAAAGCACTAACTTTGTATGAAAAGAGCCAACTGTATGAATGTAAAGTTGAACACCTTATTATATGTAGCGCTGTTTTCAGGATTGGGTATATTCTCTTTCCTGTTACTGATAAATTATGCAACCTTCTCTGATCGGGTTGCCGATATGCTACATTCAGTCAGTACACTGGGGTTCTTCATACTGGCTTTTAATGTGCTGGGATATGCTACCATCAGGTTGAGCTCATGGATCGATAATCAGTATGCGTTGAATCTGCATCGGCGTTGGAAGCTGGTTTCAGTCTATATTATCGTAATGGGGATGTTTCTTTTGCTGAACTACGGTTTAATGGTAACTGCTAAGTTGTTGGCAGGAGCTTCTTACCCGTTTACGTTTCCCAACGGAGGCTGGCGGATTCTTATTACCGTATGGCTGGTAGAGCTCGTCATCCTTGGATTGTTGCTGGCCAATCGCTCGATGCGGAATACCGTTAAGATTACAACAGAAAGCGGCTGCCTTACAAAAAGAAAATAATGCGGCACGTTACACAGCCTTACAGAATCAGTTGAATCCTCACTTCTTGTTTAACAGTCTAAATACCTTGATTTCTGAGATTCGCTACAATCCGGCTAATGCGGAATTGTTCACCCAGCATCTTTCGGATGTGTATCGTTATATTCTTCAGTGTCAGAATCAACGGCTGACAACACTGCGAGAGGAAATGGATTTTCTGAACTCTTATATTTTTCTGCATAGGGTTCGTTTGGGCGATTGCATTCATATTGACAACCGTATTCCGAAGACTTGTATGGAGGCTCAGTTGCCTCCGCTTACTATTCAATTGTTAGCGGAGAATGTAATCAAACATAATGTCATTCATACGGGAAAGCCGATGACTATCGAACTTCTTTATATGGAAAAGGAACGGGAACTGATCGTCAGAAACCGGATACAAACTAAAAAAACAGTGGTAACTTCCGGAATGGGACTTAAGAACCTTTCTGCCCGATATATGTTGTTGTGCAACCGTGACATTGTGGTAGAAAATGACCGGAAAGAGTTTACCGTAAAAATACCTTTGCTCTATGAATAAGATAAAAGCAGCCATCATAGAAGATGAAATTCCGGCAGCCCGTCTGCTGAGGGATACGTTATTGTCTCTTCGTCCCGATTGGGAGATACAGTTATTGCCCGGTAATATTGAAGAGGCAGTGGAATGGTTCGGGCAGCATCCTCATCCGGATATCCTGTTTCTGGATATTCAGTTGACGGATGGCAATTCTTTTCTTTTTATAGAACAGGCGCATCCGGAGAGTATGATTGTATTTACTACAGCTTATGATGAATACGCCGTGCGTGCTTTCTCAGTGAATAGCATTGACTATCTTTTGAAGCCGATTCATGAAGACCGCCTGATGCAGACCATTCATCGTTTTGAAGGATTGACAAAGAATTACATCCATGATTTCAATCAGGAAAGCCGGATGCTGGAAATATTGCAGCAACTTTCTGCTGCGCAGGAGACCTCCGTCTCTGCACAGAAAAAGTATCGTACCCGTTTCCTTATTTCCGGCGGCGAGAAACTTTTCACCTTACAGTGAGTGATATCGCCTACTTTTATTCGGAAAATAAGCTCACCTTTGCCGTGACTCATAAGAATCGTGAGTATCTCATTGATCTGGCACTAGACCGATTGAGTGAACAACTCGATCCGGATCACTTTTTCCGGACGAATCGTCAGACATTAGTCTGTATTGATGCCATTCAGCGTATTGAATCCTATTTCTTAGGAAAGGCAATCGTTCATGTACAACCACCTTTCAAAGATAAGATAGTGATAAGTAAAGACAAGATGGCTTCATTCAGAATGTGGCTGAATTATTAGCTGTTTTGTTATCTTCCAAAAGGGAATTGATCCCCCTTTTTTATAGCAATACAATACGTTTTTGCATGATATCTGTCAGTTGCGCTTTCAACTGACCGGGCATTGATAGGTTTCGGCATATACCCGTCAAAACCACTTTCCATCACCCGTTGTTCGTCTGAAGCATATGCAAAAGCCGTAATGGCGATAATCGGTACTTTGGCAGAGTACTTGCGGATTTCTTTGGTTGCTTCATATCCATCCAGGACAGGCATATTGATATCCATTAATATAATTTGTGGATTATGCTCCTTGAACATGTTTACAGCTTCCTGACCATCCCAGGCATGAATCAGATGATAATCATACTTTAGTATTGATTCGAACAACTTATAATTGCTTTCATTATCTTCAGCAATCAAAATTACCAGCTTATCTTTTTCTATGGTAATGGTTTGTACGTCTTTGGGGGAGAGGCTTTTCTACAGTTTCCGCTTGTTTGTAAGGCAACGTGAACCAAAATGTAGAGCCGTTTCCTTCTTCTGATTCTACTCCGATTTTGGCTCCCATATGGTCAACGAGTGTCTGACAGATTGAGAGTCCCAATCCCGTACCATTGCGCAAAGGAATTTAATTTGATAAAACGTCCGAACACACTTTCTTGCTTATCTTGGGGAATACCGCAACCTGTATCAGTTACATAGAAGTACAATTCATCATTTTGACGTTCATATCCAAATCGGATACTACCTTGAATGGTGAATTTTATGGCATTCGTCACCAGGTTAATAATTAACTGGGATAGTCTGTTCTTTTCTATATGCGCAAAAAAGGTTCTGCGGGAGCTACGAATTCCAGTTTGACAGCATCCGACTTAAGTTTCAGTTGACACATGTTTTCCAGGTCTTTCATTAAATCATTGATTTCAACATTGGAATAGTGCAGGTCCAATGTTCCTGCTTCTATTTTTGATAAATCGAGGATGTCGCTGATGAGCTGCAATATTAACGTTTTATTGTTTTCAATGATACTGACATATTCTTGTTTTTCCTCTTCTTCCTCGGTGGATGCCAGTATACCGGAGAAACCGACGATGGCATTTAAAGGAGTACGGATTTCATGACTCATATTGGCAAGGAAGGCAGACTTCAGCCGATTGGATTCTTCGGCACGGTCTTTGGCATTAATCAGTTCCATCTCCATCTTTTTCCGTTCGGTGATAACGAGCGAAGAACCGACCAAAGTCAGTGGTTTGCCATTCTCATCCCGCGTTTCAACGGCGGCCTGGGCTTCCACCCATTCTATCCTATGAAATCCTTTTTGTGTGCTGACTACGCGATATTCTTCTTTTACTTTTTCCGAATGACCGTCTATTAAGTTCTGATAAGCTTGTTCTACCCGTTTCCGGTCTTCCTTAAATATCTTGGAAAAATAGTGATAGTCGGGTACTGCCAATTGCGCTTCAGTTATTTCTTTTTTCCTTGCGTACTAAGCTCTATCGGTTTGTTGATGTCGCATAAAATCGTTTTACTCCGCAAGTCCCATTTCCACGGCACGATATTGGCCACGTCAAGTGACATGGCGAGTTTGTTGTTGATGGTACTTAGCTTTTGTTGAGCCTTGTGCAGCTCTGTACTGTCCAGACAGAATACATCAATCATATTATTTTGCCGGTTTGCTTTAAGTACTATATCATAGAAGGTATCTATTTTTTGAAATAGTAGGGGAATGTTATTACTTTATTTTCTGATAAGGCTATTTGGGTGAAGTGCAGGAAGTCCGGCATTGATTCCGGGAATATTTCACTCGCCTTTTTTCCGACAACTTCCTCTTTGCGGAAAAAGTTCTTCTCGAAATGCGCATTCACATTGCGGTAAATCAGTTCTACGGGAATACCATTTTTGTCAGCAACCACTTCCTCCTGCATATAGAGAATAGGCATGTTATTGACCAGATTCTTATAATTGGCCATTGCGTCAATTTCCTTTTGCTGTGCTTTTTTGATGCAATTCAGACTATGGATACGATAAAAGAATACGATTGCCAGTAATATCATAAAGGATAAGGTACCCATAATGAAATATTTGTTCTGTTTCCAGAATCCAGGCGGTTTTATTCAGAAAATGTGTGTTTGGCGGACACATGGAAGGAGAGAAACCCTTTGCGGAGTAATATCGTATAGTTGATAATAGGCGCGCCATCCGATGGCATATAAAAAGGGAATTTCTCTAGCCTGCTTTCCTGCAAGTATTTCTGAAATAGTATGAATTAATTGCTGGCTGTAGTGCTTTTGGTTATAGGTATAGCCACCTATCATACCACCGTTTTCTTCTGTTATATCAGTCATATTAAGGGTGAAAATAGGAGCTGTAGTTGTTACGATAAGTTTGTGAGCATTGGTAATCAATGAAGTATTGCCTGCAAACGTAGTTTTATAGAACCAGGAAGCGAATAAAATTCCGGTTGTATTCGGATCAATACGATATAATGAATCCAATAATTGGTTTGTTGTCATTTTTTGTGGGGTGATGTACTGATATTCAATGTCCGGATTTATGGCTTTTTTTTATTTTGCCTGTATATCCAAATTATTGGTTTGGTTGATTTCTCGCTCGTCACCGATAAACATGAATTTCTTCATATCGGGGATTATGTGAGAGATCAGTTGGATATTTTCCCGCAAATAAAGGTTTGAGTATAAAAGCACCAGATTGTAAGGATCGGCAAGTTGGGAGACCGGAATACGCTCCGCCCTGTGTAATTGGCTGTTTGTAGATGTAGGTGTCTTTAGGACCTATGAACTTTTCTTCCGAACAGAGTACAATAGGGATGTCTCCCCAAAGTTCTCTATATTTGTCACGTAGTAATAGAGAAGGGTTTCCTAATAATATTGACAGACGGGGACGGTGATGTTCGTATTTTTGAGAGATCATATTTTTAAATTCTCCCAGAATTGTATCGTTATCGATCATTAAAGTAGTCATATGTTCCGCATATAATGCCAGTTTGGGGTTCTTCTGAACGTATTCCGATACGGTTGAAATCATCCTGTTGCTCCAAGGAGACGATTCTGCATAGGAATTGATGCATAAAATATAGTTTGAAATATCTATATGTGGTCTCTTTGTGCTAAAATAGGAGTAATAGATATGAAGCATAGAAAAAACAATAGCAGATGTTTTCTTATATTCATGGAGGAATGATGTTTGTGTTCGATATATTATTTATTGATTTGATACGGACAAAAGTAGTAAAAACAATCTGAAAAACGATAATATCCAATTAAAAAATAATACGGAAAGAATGGGAGACAATAGACTTTTCTAAATGAGGAGGAGTGATAGGTAGATGCATGAAAAGGGGTATGCTTGTTTTTTATCAACAATGGGCTTGTTATTTGTTTGTTTTTATTAATAAATGAGGCTGTACTATTTGCTTGTTAAAAGCGGAATTCGTAAATCGCTGATTATTAATATTGTATGGATGTCTATTTTTTCCTTTTAAACCAACGAGCCGTTGGTTTAAAACCAAGGACCCGTCGCACACCGAGGAACGGGCCGTTGGTTTTAAAGGAATGGATGATTTCACCATTCAATTGTATGAATAATACCTTTTTATGTGTAGATTTATTCCTTGATATACTATCGGGACTATTTCAATGCTTCTATGACTTTCGGTAGCATTGTCCAGATCGTATTCTCATCTTGTGCAGTAAAGAAGTTACCATCTATCTCAGATTTTTCATCCGTGGCAATTCCGTTTTGAATGGCAGGTTTGGCCAGCGGGTGGACAGCGACTTTTATACCTTTTGTTATACCTGTAAAGTCAAACATCATTGCACCGGCACAGTGTCCGATCATCATCTTTTCTTTTTCTCCGAAAGTCTTGATGACTTCCATCAAGTCCACATTGTATGGCTGGTTTGCATACTGCTGGAATACAGGTACTGCATCTCCACAGGAGAATACAAGTGCATCAAATTCGTCTTCATGCCCTTTTTAGATTAGCAATCACATCATCTACTATCAGGCCCATTCCTGAATTGGTTTTGATCTCTTTCGTATCTGATACGGCAAATACTTTATAGGAAATGCCATTTTCGAAAAAGGCTTCCAAGTATTGGAATAAACCACAACCATTTACCGGATTCACTGCTAAAACTGCTACTTTCTTTGCCATAATCATAATTATTTAAATGAAACAATAGTTATTTTTAGTAAGTTTATTACTTTTGTGATGCAAATGTATCTACCTTAATTGAGAAATACAAGAACGAACCTCAGAATAAGGTAGTTACATGGAAGTAACTATTGTTGAAACTCAGTATAATACAAAACGTTAAAAAGATGAAAAACTTTCACCCGACAGGGAATTGCCCCGTAAGAGATATCATAAGCCGCTTGGGAGACAAATGGTCGATGCTGGTACTGATAACTTTGAATGCGAACGGTACGATGCGTTTTAGCGATATTCATAAAACGATAGAGGATATTTCACAGCGGATGCTGACTGTTACTCTTCGTACGCTCGAATCTGACGGTTTGATTGAACGGAAAATATATGCGGAAGTACCTCCCCGTGTAGAGTATTATCTGACAGATACAGGAGGAACTTTGATTCCGCATATTGAAGGATTAGTGGGCTGGGCTTTGGAAAATATGGATACGATTCTGGAGCATAGAAAAAGTAACTGACCTGATTATGAATAAAGTAGTGGATACTGTTCTATAAAGTATTCACTATTTTATTTCATTCCATTTCGGCGGAGTTGTATTTAATAGATTGCGCACGAAGAAGTCATAGCGTTTATGTTCACCGAAACTTTCTCCCATAGTGTGGTGAGCACCGGGAATAACCACTAACTCAAAATCTTTATTGGCTTTGATCAGCGCATTTGCTACTTGCATGGTAGAAGCCGGATCTACGTTATCATCCATTTCACCTACTACCAGCATTAACGGGCGACTGAGCAAGTGAGCATTCTCAACATTCGATCCTTCTTTATATTGTTCACCAACCGGATAACCCAGCCATTGTTCATTCCACCATATCTTATCCATACGATTGTCATGGCAGCCACAGGCAGAATATGCTGCTTTATAAAATTCGGGATGAAACAGTACTGCTGTCATTGATTCCTGTCCACCTGCGGAACAACCATAAATTCCGACACGATCTATGTCCATATAAAGGGTACTTTCTGGGCAGCGGATTTTATCCAGGCAATATGATCGGGCAATCCGGCATCTTTCAGATTCTTGTAACATACGTTTTCGAAAGTGCGTGAACGGAAAGAAGTTCCCATACCATCTACCATGACAACAATAAAACCGAGTTCGGCAATACCACTCATAAAGTAGTTATAAGGAATAAAGGTTTTGGGTACGTATTGATTACCCGGTCCTTGATAGATATACTCCAAAACGGGGTATTTTTTGTCAGGATCAAAATTGCTGGGACGAATGATGATTCCCCACATATCCGTTTTTCCGTCACGACCTTTGGCGGTGAATACTTCGGGAGCTTTCCAGCCTTCAGCTTCCAGACGACTGATATCAGCCGTTTCAAGTGGCATGATGACTTTTCCGTTTTTGGCATCCCGGAGTACGGCTACAGGAGCTTTGTCTACCATAGAATATACATCAACTAAATATTGCATATCTTTTGAGAACCATGCATTATGCATTCCTTCTGCCGGAGTGAGACAAGTGAGATTCTTACCGTCGAAGCCGATACGATAATAACGGATCAGGTAGGGATCTTCTTTAGCTTGTACGCCATTTGCCGAGAAATAAATAAGTTGGTTGGTTTCATCTACCCGGAGGATATCACGTACGTACCATTCGCCTTTGGTTATCTGACGAATAGGCTGGGCTGTAGTACGGTCATACATATACAGGTGATTCCAATTGTCGCGTTCACTCATCCATATCATTCGTTTTCCATCTTGTAAATCATGTCGGAAACGACGGGAATAATTAACGTATTTGTCGCTTGTCTCTTCTATTAACGGGCGTACCTTTCCTGTTGCGGCAGAAAATTCCAATACCCGGTAGACCTGATGTCCGCGCTGATTGTATTCGAAAGTGATGGCTTGACTGTCGCTGTTCCATTCGGGGGCCGTAATGTAATATTGTTGAGAGAATAAATCTGTCGATGGAATCACACTGTGTCCTGTTTCCACATCGTATATGCAGGGTATCTTAAACGGAAGTTCATCGCCCGGTTTGGCATACTCTTGTTTATGGAGTTTGGGTTGAAGTTGATCGCTTGGGGAGGATTCCACATAATATACATAGCGTTTTTCTACGGGACGAATTTTGCAGGAAGCGACTTTTTTGCTGTCGGGAGACCAGCGGATATAGGCTGAGTAATAATTTCCCAAGGTACCGTCCAGACTTAGCTGTTTTTCTTTTCCGGTAGCTGTTTTTTTTTTACATATATATTATGATTCTTAATGAATGCTGTATATTTCTTGTCAGGAGAGGAGACGGGAGCAGCCGTCTTTTCATCATCTGTTTCCATCCAGTGGCGTTGTTTGCGTGGAGTGGGCAGAGCACCTTCATCTGTCAGTTGGTTTTTGTCGATAACATACACCCAGCGATGATTGTTGAAAACGAAACGTAGCGTATCCAGTCCGTTGTTGACAGACAGACGATCTAGGTAAAGAGAAGTGGCTTCTATTTTGCGTCCCGATGCCTCACTCAAAGCTGCTGCCACGAGTTTGTGGTCAAACAAGTCTTTTCTGTTTTGAGTGTCGGCATCCACTAATACATAGATACGTCCTTCGGGAGTATTTCGTACATACCAGAAATAATGCGTTTCACCAATCCACTTCGGATTGACATTGGAATAGAATACTTTGTTTGCACTGAATTTTTCTCCTGCTGAGTAAGCACGACGGTAATCTTCTATAGTACCTTGTGCGATGGCTATGTTTGTGCAGAAAAGCATGGCTGCTAATAGTAGGTTTTTCATGGCTCGTTAATTAATTTTTGCCAACAAAGTAAACGATAATAATAAGAGAAAACAAGTGCATTGTATTATTTTTCTATTGATTTGGATGATTGTTTGATTCTTTAGTACACCTTTAAATTGGAGAATGACTACTTCCTTGAAATGGAAGTCAGTGGTGTGGTGCGTGAATAGTACTCGGAAATATTTTGTTGTATTATACGGAAGAAGCTGCTCAGGAGTTTTCGGGAACAGTATATGTTCCCGAAGACGTGGAGAAAATACTTCTCTGATATATGTGATGCAGCAAGCTGCTATCAATTTATCCCTTTACGCCCATAAATTTGAAAGGCAGCGCTGTTTGAAAATTCTTGGCTGTATTTCCATGATACATCTCTCCATTGGCAATAGACAGTTTGAACACCGGAGCCCCTTCCGATAAATCGAAATCTTTCAGATTTACCCAAAAAGGTATTCGGAGTCAGACTTGATTCGAAAAAGTATCTCAGGTTCTTGCTCTCCGAAACGGTTCTCCATTGCGTAGTGGAAATCTCGGGACTTTCGGGAGTGGATATCCCGTAAGGAACAGAAGCATTGCGTACAACACTAAATACACTGGCAACAGCTATCCTTTCATCATCAGTTTTCGGTAATGCATTAATATAGAAACTAGCTCTGGCAAAACGGTCGGCTGCGCGATTCGTTCCGGGTAAAAAGCTCAGTCCTCCTATCGATTTCCAGTATTCGCTCAGTGCCAGTTGCTTGTTGTAAGTAGGAGAGTTGGTCATAACCTTGTATTCCTTACTGTGATATACCGTGAGTTTCCCACCGATATATTCAAAAATGGCACAGTCACCTGTAGCATCCGAAATCGATAAATGTAAAGTAGCCAACCGGGAACCGTCTGGCATCATATCCGAAACGACCTGAAAGGTATCTTCGTCAATGTATGCTACGGCTTCTTCTACGGTGGCGAAGTTATCCAGCATATATTGCACCCATGCAGTAATGGCAAGTCCCGGTTTATTCTTATCTCTTACGGGTATTCGGTTTCGGGCAACCAAAGCAGATTGGCGACTAATCCTTTCTCATTCATACCGTCCGTACTGGCGATCTCGAAAGCGGAAGTCACTACGCTACCGTATCTGGAAGTCCATTCCAGCGAGTTCTCTCCGGTTTCTCCGTTCCGTTTCATCCCTCTGGGAAACACCCAAAGGTTGCTGTGCATATCTGTTTTCCAGTCCATAGAACGACCGGTTGCTACCATACCATTGCTTCCTGAATAAACGACTCTCGTACACATAATTTCGATTTTTAGTTATAGGTTTATTATTGGTTATTCATCTGTGAGATGCAACCTGTTCGGAATTCTGTCACAGAACTATCAGTCACGATAGTGACAAGTTAACAAGAATATGCCCTTAAAGTTCAGCGTTTGTATTGATAGTGCGAGATTGCTGAGCCGGTTTTTCAAGATATACTTTCGGGAAATTGTTTATCAGGTGAATTTTTATACCTTTGCAAGATACTGATGAAAGGTTCAAAGTTTTAAAATATGGAGATAAAAAAAGTAATTTCGGATAAAAAAGAGTTCTTGGAACTGTTGCTTTTGGCTGATGAACAGGAGAGTATGATCGACCGCTATCTGGAACGTGGCGATATGTTTGTCTTGTATGATAACGGATTGAAAGCGTGCTGTGTCGTAACCCGTGAAGGGGAAGGAATTTATGAAATCAAGAACATAGCTACGATCTCTTTTTCCAGCGGCAGGGATATGGAAAACGCTTGATTCAATTTTTATTTGATCATTATCGGGGAAATGTTCTGAATTGCTGGTCGGTACAGGCGATGTACCTTCTACGCTTTCTTTCTACGAACATTGTGGCTTCACCATTTCCCATCGGCTAAAGAATTTCTTTACCGACAATTACGACCATCCTATGTACGAAGACGGCAAGCAACTGGTGGATATGGTATATCTGAAAAAGACATTTTAGTATTTGCTTTGTGATGGAGATGGATATAAATCGGTTGGTGAAAGAGTATGGAAGCTATTAAAAGAGATTTAGGTTATCCGATTGTGTGGATGGAATAATAGAACTGTATGTTTATATTATCAATAGAAGAGCCCGTAATATTGATAGTTTCTTCATCTGAAAAGAAAGGTCTATTATTCTTACATTTATTATTCCGTTATTAATAAACGCAGTTTCAGTTTCTAATAAACTTTTTGCACGTTTATTAGAAACGGTATCCGAGTTTATTAAAAACTATTTTTGAGTTTTGGAAGAAAATATAAAATGAATTAAGCGGAAATATAAACAAAATGGGGCAATAATCATCCGACTATTGCCCCATATCATGGTTGCTCTGATATAAAGATATATCAGTTTATGTGTGTGCTATGTATCTATTTTTTTAATAAAACTCATTCTTTTTTAGTTTTCTTTCCTCAAAGATACAACATTAAAAGCCGTTTGTCAAGTGTTTCATAAGAAAAGCGGATTATTCACCAAATAGCTCTGATTTTATTTATAAATCATATACGGTTACAGCTATTTCTTTGGTGATAAGCTCTTCTTTTATGATTTGCTCCATAAGTTCCCACTTGCCACCTGCCAGTCCACAGCCAATACGGGGCATATGTACACTTGCCTTGTGGTCAATTGCAAACAGGGCTACCTCCTTCAAACATTGCCGAACAGCGTCATAACGGATGGGAGGGAGTCCTTTACTGTCTTTATAAATGCCATGTTGTCCTATCATATTGGCGACATATAACTCATTTTCAACATTTACAAACTGTACAGCTCCCAAAGTAAATTCTTCCTGTGATTTGTACCACTGGCGATAGGCTTCTTCCGGCATTTTCCATTTTTTAGAAAGTGCCAGTACAAACCCTTTTCCCCCATCCTCCGATATCGTTGCAAATATGAGTAATCACTTTGACACCTAAACCAATCGGTGCTGTGGCATCTCCTTTTATATATAGTATTTCCATCGTTTTATCTTTTTAATCAAAGCAAAGATAGAAAAAAACAGAGATATGGTGAATAATAATGGAAAGTTCTTCTTTGAATGAATATAAAAATGATTATAATTAAATCAATAATGAATAAAATTAAATTCTATATTAATATTATTGATGCGATCGTTTGTTTTATTCGAATTTATCTCTACTTTTGCATCATAAATGAAGATGATATGAATGAAGTAAAGAAACGAGTTACCATTGCAATGTCCATCCTGTGATGCTCCATTGAAAGTAGGACGGTTGTTTTGTGAAGAATGCAATACGGAAGTTTGTGGCAATTTTGAATTGCCTTTACTGGCGCGCCTGTCGGAGAAAGAGCAGCAATTTGTTCTTGATTTTGTAAAGTCAAGCGGCAGTTTGAAAGATATGGCAAAGAACATAGGAGTCAGCTACCCTACAGTTCGGAATATGTTGGACGATATAATAGATAAACTAACTAAAATGGATATGTGATGAAAAACAAAGTAAAATTAATAGTGAATCCGTTTATTCGGATTGCAGGTGGTCAAGCGTTGATATGGGGCTTTCTGGGCTTAATAGTATCTACCTTATTGTGTTGGATATCGGGTTATCATTATCATGGTTTGCTTCATTTTGGACCGGCCCCCAATCCGGCTTGGTGGTGTTATCTGGCGGAACATCTGATTGTGTGGCTGATTCCTGCACTGCTCTTTTATCTAGGAGGTCTTTTTCTGTCTCATTCCCGCATTCGTGTGATAGATGTACTGGGTACTGTTTTGTTTGCTCAGCTGCCGTTGTTTGGAATGAATCTGATCAGCCTGTTGCCGGCCATGCGGATGATGTCACAAATGAACATGAATATGTCTCCCGAAGAAATGCTGGCACAGCCTTATTTTATCCTGGCAATGATTCTTACACTGTTGGGATTGCCGTTTCTGATACTTACTTTGATTTGGATGTTTAATGCCTTGAAAGTGTCTTGTAACTTGAAACAATGGAAGTTATGGACAGTCGCACTTATAGGAATTATTGGTGGTGACGTCTTGTGCCGGTTCCTGATAGGATGGTTGTATTAACGGCTTAAATATAGTGACACTATCCCGTCACGATAGTGTCACTATGTCTCTGTGATAGTGTCACTATAACGAGCGGATAGTGACACTATTTTCAATCATGGTAATTATTACACCATAATTAATTTTACTCATTGAACCAGTCTATCTTCTTGGAGAAATACATTACCATTGCCAAAATGATAAATAGTCCCAAACTGCCTGCTAATAATGCAAAGGTTTCCAGTTGAATCAAAACGAAGATATAAAGGTAGAGTACACTTAATAGTCCGGACATGATCAATGACGGTTTCTTCTTTTTGGTGATTCCCAACATATATCCGCCAACTAATATAATAGTCAGTGCCGCAGATAACAAATAAGCAGGATTAAAGCCGATATGTTCGGAGAAGGAGAGCAGCAGACTATAGAACAGGCAGAGTGCTAAACCTACCAGCAAATACTGCAAAGCATGAATACGGGTCTTGTTCATAATTTCAGTGAAGAAGATAACTCCGAAAGTCAATAGGATAATCAGGATAGCATACTTTGCGGAACGCATAGACTGTTGGTACTGTTCCACCGGAATTTTGAAGTTCACACCGAAACTGGAGTTCTCAATATCCTTGATATTGGTATTGTTGTAATTCACCAGAACCTGCGAATAGTTGCGGTTCAGATTCAGTACCTGCCATTGTGCCGAGAATTCTTTTTCTGTAATCTCGCGGTTGTTGGGCAAGTAGTTTCCTGTAAAGCTCGGTGTATTCCAGTTGGCTTTCAAATCTACACGGGTCGTTTTACCCAGTGGGATAAAGTTGATGGACTGCGAACCTTTCAGCTTGATTTTAATCTCATAAGGCAGTTTCTTGTTCTTCTTCAGATCGGATAAGTCGGTAATGGCGTGTACTCCCGTAGCGCCTATCCCTCTGTTATCCATTCCCGGTTCAAAGACGTAAACTGAATCTCCCAGCGTGATACTGATCTGCTCACTGATGCCCCGCATATCCGTCAGGTTCAGGCAGATGGCAGCTCTGTCAAATTGTAGTTGTTCCATATCCACCCTGCTTTTTTATCAGTTCTTCGGGACTGAATGAACCTTTCAAAGTCAGTTCCGACTGATACACGTTCACTTCATAAATACTTCTTTTTGAGTATTTCGGTTTTCAATTGTCCATTGACCAGAAGTTCGTCCGGAAACAAGAAAAGGTCCTTGATTGATACCTTCTTTTTCCCCGTTGTTCTCTGTCGTTACCGGATACTGGATATTCAGATAGGGGCCGGTAATGGTTTGGGCAAGACTCCATTTCTCGCTTACCTCATTAATAGCTTCTTCCTGCGTACGTCCCCGCTCGGAAATAAGATCTTCGATCATGAACATCGGTATCATCAGAAGAATGATTAATCCTCCGATAATGATGACCTTGATTGTTTTAGAGAAGCGGCGGAGGCATCCCAGCGGTTGTTGTTCCTGCACTTGCTCAGTTGATTTTTCATTGAAACCGTCCATAAGATAATAGTGTTTAGTGAATTATTATGTTGACTTTAGAAAATTCTCCAGGGCTTCAATATGAGATTTGAAAGCTTCTCTGCCTTGCTTTGTGGCCCGGAAAACAGTTCGCGGTTTTCGTCCTACAAAGCCTTTGCTGCATTCGATGTAGCCGAGTTCTTCCAGGGCACGGGTGTGACTGGCAAGGTTACCGTCGGTCAATGCGAGCTGTTCTTTCAGAAAATTGAAATCAGCTTCCTCATTCACCATCAGAATAGCCATGATGCCTAGCCGGACCTTGCTTTCGAATGCCTTATTAATATATTGGAATGATTCTATCATTTATGATTGCTTTCTTTCGTAATGTAAATAGAACAATATGCCATAGAGGATATGGAAACCACCGAAACCTATCGTCCAGAACAGTAAGGCGTGGCCTTCCCAAAAAACTATCTATGACTCCCAGACAGATAAAAAGCGTATCCCAACCAAGCTATATTGGCATAGGTAAACTTAGATACATTGACCAACGCCAGTCCGTAGAATAGAAGCATGACCGAGGATAAAATGTCATAATATCCATGCAGCAGCATGAGAAATACATAAAATGCACCTCCGGTCAGCATCGGAAGTGAAAAATTCCATAATGCCCGATAGGTCAGCTTGCTGAAAAATTTTTGTCGCAGCTTTTTGGACTTGTTGTAAGACAGTATGCCGGCAGTGACGGCGGCAGCTGCCAATACAAGGATGGCTACCATAATCATCAGCTTCAAGGCTACGATTAATGTTGTGTCCGGGGTAACAAGGCAAGTGGCGATGTATGTACCCGCTAGTGCGTAAACTCCGGCCATAATAGCCGCTAATCCACTGATCGAGATAAACTTTGAGGACTTTTCCATCAACTCTTTTATCTCATTTACCGATTCTAATGCTTTATCTTTATTCATATAAAAAGTACTTTGTAATGCAAAGTAAAATAAAAGATTTCAGATGAACAAAGATTCTGCTCATTTATTTTGAAAATTAGAGATTAGTGTGGGTGAATGGAACAATTTATAGAGTTGTTTTTATATGAAATTAGTCAAACATTTGACTAATTCGGTAGAAATACATACCTTTGCGCCCGAAAAAGGTAAAAAGTACTTTTATGATAAGAGAAGGAGCAGAGTTTAGAGAACTCATGCTACAGGTTTTCCGTACCCGCATGGCTTTTCGTAGGTCGATGCAGCGGACACTGAGAAAGAACAACGCAGGTATCACATTCGAAATGCTTCAGGTACTGAGCTGTTTATGGCATGAACAAGGCATTAGCCAGCAAATATTGGCTGAACGTATCGCAAAAAAGACAAAGCATGTCTGACCAATCTGATGAACAATCTGGAGAAGAAAGGGTATGTCCACCGGAAGGAAGATCCGGCAGACCGCCGCAACAAACTGGTTTATCTGACTCCCGAAGGGGAGGAGTTTAAAGACCAGATTCGTCCGATTCTCGATCAGGTTTATGTATACGCAGAAAAGATTATTGGTATAGAAAGCATTGAACTCATGTTATCGGAATTAAAGAGAGTATACGATGTTCTTGAAAACGTATAGGGTATATCTGATGGGGCTGCTCTGCCTGATGTTCGCCGGTCAGCCGGCAAAGGCGCAGACGGATTCTTTATTTCTTTCCGTAGACCAGCTTTTCGAACGGGGGGTGCAGCATAGTTTGCAGCTTCAGGCGGATGCGCTCAAAGAAGCCATGGCGCAAGAACGGACACGGACGGCACGCACATCATCACTGCCCGATCTGCAAGTGGGATTGAAAGGAGGTTTTGTGGGACAGCCGGTCGTTTGGGAACGGGGATTGTCCGGCCCGACATATCCGGATATTCCGGACTGGTCGCAGAATTACGCCATCGACTTTTCCCAACCACTGTATCAAGGTGGTAAGATTCGGAGGACTATCCGTAAGGCAGAGATGGAAAAACAAGTTGCCGAGTTGCAGACATTAACAGACCAGGCGGAAATCAAACTTGGTTTGCTGAACCAATACATGAATCTGTTCAGCCTTTTCAAGCAGCATGAGATATTGATGCGAGAACATTGAGGAATCCGAATTACGCCTGCGGGATATTCGCCGGATGAAAAAGGAGGGGGTGATAACGAATAATGATGTATTGCGCAGCGAGATGCAGTTGACGAACGACCGTTTGTCTTTGCAGGAAACGGAAAATAGCATCGTACTCGTGTCGCAGCAGCTGGATATTTTATTGGGACAGGATGAGAACCTGTTACTGAAACCGGATACGACCCTACTGCATCAGGCGGTTGCTTTGGAAGCGTATGATGACTATATCACCCTTTGCTTACACAAATGATCCGGCAATGAAATTGCTCAGAAAACAAACGGAACTTGCCCGGAACGAGATCCGGTTGGCTCACTCGTTGTCTCTTCCCAGCATATCGCTGTATGCCTCAAATACATTGGCACGCCCTGTCTCGCGTACATTGGCGGATATGTACAACAATAACTGGAATGTAGGACTGTCGGTTTCTTATCCTTTATCCTCAATCTACAAAAACAGTCATAAAATAAAGGAAAGCAAACTGATGGTGTCTTTGCGTAAGAATGATGAAGAGCAGAAGATGCAGAGAATCCGTATGGATGTGCGCACTGCTTTTCTGCGGCATCAGGAAGCTTTGCAACGGGTAGAAGCCTTACAGTTGTCTGTCCGGCAGGCGCAGGAGAACTATCGTATTATGCAGAACCGTTATCTGAATCAACTGGCTATCCTGACTGATTTGCTCGACGCAAATTCCGTCCGCCTGAATGTCGAGTTGCAGTTGGTTACTGCACGCACCCGTGTGATTTATACTTATTATCAACTTCAGAAGGCTTGTGGTCGTCTATAATATATTAGGGTTATGGCAACATTAAAGTTGAAAAAAAACGGAAACTTAAAAAAATGAGAGCTCGCAACATCATATTAAATATGGTGTGTGTATGTTTGGCTGTCTCCGGGCTCTGGTGGACTATTACTTATTTTTGGCGTTACATTAACTACGAAGTGACCAATGATGCTTTTGTAGACCAATACGTTGCTCCGTTAAATATACGTGCTTCGGGATATATCAAGGATATCCGTTTCAAGGAACATCAATATGTGCGTCAGGGAGATACCTTGTTAGTGCTCGATAACCGTGAATATCAAATAAAAGTGAAGGAAGCCGAAGCAGCTCTGCTGGATGCGCACGGTTTGCAGGATGTTCTTCACTCAGGTATCGAAACTTCCCATACTAATATAGCCGTACAGGATGCCAATATAGCCGAAGCGAAGGCGAAGCTCTGGCAACTGGAACAGGACTATCACCGCTTTGAACGTTTGCTGAAAGAAGAATCGGTGCCGGAACAACAGTACGAGCAGACCAAAGCCGCGTATGAAGCAGCTGAGGCACGCTATCAGGCATTAGTCGCGCAAAAACAGGCTGCTTTGTCGCAATATGCGGAAACGAGTAAAAAGACAACCGGAGTTCAAGCCGGTATCTTGCGTAAAGAAGCGGATTTGGATTTGGCTAAATTGAACTTGTCTTTATACGGTAGTCACTGCTCCATACGATGGATATATGGGCAGGCGCACCTTAGAACCCGGACAGTATGTCCAGACGGGGCAAACCATCTCTTATCTGGTACGCAACAAGGATAAATGGATTACTGCTAATTATAAGGAAACGCAGATTGCCAATATCTATATTGGTCAGCAGGTACGTGTTAAAGTAGATGCGTTACCCGGGAAGATTTTTAACGGGGAAGTCACTGCTATCTCGGAGGCAACCGGGTCGAAATATTCTCTGGTTCCCACAGACAATTCCGCGGGAAACTTTGTAAAAGTACAACAGCGTATCCCGGTACGGATAGAACTGGAGAATATCTCTTCGGAAGAAATGGCACAATTAAGAGCGGGTATGATGGTTGAAACAGAAGCTTTGCGCAAATGATAACAATGAAAGAGTTGGGAGTACCCGTTCGTTCCTGGGTGCCCGATTGGTTGGGGTTCTGTTGCATTTTCATTGTTATTCTTCCGGTTACCATGCTGAATGGTTCTTATACGGGTAGTATGCTGGAAGTTTCGAACACACTGGGCACTAATTCGGAAGATATAACGATGGGATATTATGCCGCTTCGGCAGGCATGGCCATTGCTTATCCTATTATTCCTAAAGTGCTGGCAGCCGTTTCGGTCAAGTTTCTCTTGCTGATAGACTTGCTCCTGCAGTTCTTTTTGAGTTGGGTTTGCGCCCGTACGCAGAATGCCGATATTCTGATTGTTTGCAGTTTTGCTATCGGCTTTCTGAAAGGTTTTCTGATGTTATGGTTTATTCGTTATGCACAGAAGATTTTCAGTGCGAAGAATATCCGCAGCGAGTTCTATTCTTATTTTTATCCATTAGTGTACGGGGGCGGACAGGCTTCCATGTTGGTCACTGCGCAATTGGCATATCACTATAACTGGAAGTATATGTATTACTTCATGATGCTTTTGATTCTGGTTTCTGTTCTGTTTGTTATCATCTGTTTCCGGCATAACCGCCCGATTAAATCGGTGCCGTTATCCGATTTGCATATTCGGGAGATGTTTATCATTTCGGTAGGGTTGCTGATGCTGATTTACGTCATCAATTATGGGAAAGTTCTGGATTGGATGGCTTCTGCCAAACTTTGTGCTTATATTGTAATTTCCCCTATACTGATCGCATTATTTATCTGGATTCAGCACCATTCGAAGAATCCCTATGTAAGTCTTGCCCCTCTGTTTCAGCCTAAAGCAATCATCGGATATTTCTATATGATGCTTGTTATGTTTTTCAGTACATCCACCACATTATTGACCAATTACCTGAGCATCATCCTGAAAGTGGACAGCACGCATACCTATTCTCTTTATATCTTTTTGCTTCCGGGTATATAGTCGGTGCGTTTATCTGCTTCTGGTGGTTTCGCTGGCAACGTTGGCGTTTCCGCTTTCTGATAGCGGGGGGAATGAGTTGCTTTGTGATTTTCTTTGGTGTTCTTTATTTTGGCATTGCGCTCCGAACAGTACGTATGAAATGTTCTACCTGCCTATATTCTTTCGTGGGTTGGGTATGTTGACTTTGATTATAGCTTTCGCCCTGTTTGCCGTGGAAGACTTGAATCCGAAATACTTGTTGTCGAACGCTTTCTTTCTGATTATTTTCCGTTCCGTACTGGCGCCTATCATGGCTACTTCTTTTTACAGCAATATGCTGTATCGTCTGCAACAGAAATATATATATTCTTTGTCGGAGACTATCACGACTGCCGACCCGCTGGCTGCGTCCCGTTATACTCAATCTCTGAATAATGCGCTTGCACAAGGACATAGATATGATGAAGCGGTACAGATAGCTACCCATTCTCTTTATGGAACTTTGCAGGAGCAGAGTCTGTTGCTTGCACTGAAAGAAATATTAGGTTATCTGTTGGTGATATCGGTCATAATAGCTGTTATCTCGCGTTTCATTCCGTTTCATAAGACGATTCGTGTTACATTTGCCAAGACGGGAGATGATATGGTATAGCATATAAAAATGAGTAAATCATCCCAATTTTTCAATTCTTTTTCCTATATTTGGCTGGTAATCACTGGAGAACAGATTCTCTCCGGAGTAGGACAGATCTAATCTTAAACACGAATTTGAAATAGATGAATTATGATGAACAGGGCTATCCTCGTCTTACTATTCCTCTTGTCGGCACTGCCATTTTCTTTGCAAGCCCAGATGCCGGACAGTATCGTTCGTAAATTATCGGGCTATATTGAAGCAGTGCAGAATTTCGGAGAAATGCTGCCACAGGAAAAAAGTCTATTTACATTTCGACAATACCAGTTATTATCAGGGAGATCCTATTTGGTTTCAGTGTTATGTCGTGACATCTGAACTGAACCGCCCGTCGGATTTGAGTAAAACCCTTTATGTCGAATTGTTGAATCCGGGTGGGGAAGTCATAGCGAAACGTGTATTGCCTGTTAGGAACGGCCGTTGCCACGGTAGTTTCGAATTAACACAATTACCTTTCTATTCCGGTTTTTATGAGGTACGTGCTTATACCAAATATATGTTGAACTTTGGAGAGGAGGTTATTTTCTCCCGGGTTCTTCCGGTATTTGATAAGCCACGGGCAGCTGGTGATTTTAAAGAAAAAGAACATACAGAGATATGCTGTTTATAAATATCCGCAGGTACGGAAAAAAACGGCTAAGGAGAAAAAAGTCAATCTGAAGTTTTTTCCTGAAGGAGGAAATTCGGTTGAAGGCATTCCTTCCCGCATTGCTTTTGAGGCAACGGATGCCTATGGAAATCCGATCGCACTGTCCGGAACGGTTATCAACCGGGAAAAGAAAAAGAAATCGCCTCCTTTGCCACTGTACACGAAGGACGTGGCACCTTTGTGTATACTCCTACGAACGGAGAGAATCATAAGGCTGAGGTGGAGTTGAATGGCAAAAAGTACCGTTTTGATTTGCCGGAAGCCCGGTTGCAGGGATATGTCTTGCAAGTTGATAAATCTTTCTTCGGAAGACAGTATAGCAGTCAGTGTACAAAAGAATCCGCATACACCGGAGTCTGTCTTAGGCTTAGCTGTGCTTGGTCATGGGAAACTGCTTAATTATTGTCTGTTGAACATCCGGAAAAATACACCTGTCTCTTTCAAACTTGACAAGACGGAATGGAAGGCAGGGGTGGCACAGATCGTATTGTTTGATACAGCAGGACAGATTATTGCCGACCGCCTTATCTTTATGAGAAAACCGGAGCCATTGACAATCAGTGTCCGGAAAAACAAAGAGGATTATCAGCCGTTTGATCGTGTCTTATTGGACTTTTCAGTACGTGACACGGCGGGTAAGCCTCGTGTCCGCTCCGATATCAGTATCTGTGCGTGACGGATGGGAAGAAGTGGAAAGCCGGCATTCTATGTTAGCGGACTTATTGTTAATGTCTGAGATTAAAGGCTACGTTCATCGTCCGCTCTATTATTTCGAAGCGGATGATAAAGAGCACAAGAACAGCTTTGGATCACTTGTTGTTGGTGCAGGGATGGCGGCGTTATGCATGGAAATACGAGTCGGGGGTGGAACCGTTTGAATTGAAGTACATGCCCGAACAAGGGATTGAAGTGCATGGACAAGTTGTTTCATTTGTTAAAGGTAAGCCTAAACCAAATATACAAGTCTCTTCTTTTTCTGGCGAAGCGGGGAGATGAGGAAACTTCGCCGGGAGCGCTTTCTCTTAACCTGTTTGAAACAGACAGTGTGGGACGTTTTGCTTTTATTACCGATATTATTGGCAAGTGGAATCTGATTCTTTCTGTGATGGAGAAAGGTAAGCGGAAAGACCACCGGATTGTATTAGACAGAGTCTTCAGCCCTCAACCTACACAATATCCGCTGGGAGAAATGCAGATAAGCCTGTCCGGCAGAGATAAACCGGGAGCAGAACAGGAACTGCAGACAGATACTGTGATTGGTGATGATAGCGATTATAATCGTTTTATGGATGCTTATGAAGCGTCTCTGTCAAAACGGGGAATGATAGAGAAAAAAATCACCGTTTTGGTGAAGTGGTGGTGAAGGCTAAGAAATGGAGTCGTGAGAAGGATATTTATGAAAATCGTTCGAAGTCGGTTGCTTACTACGATGTACCTTCGGAGATGGATGATATTTTGGATAAGGGAGGTTATATCGGTGAAGATATCCACGAGTTACTTGTCCGTATGAATCCCAATTTCATACGCAGGTATAGTGGTGGTGAGGAATGGTTGCAGTATAAAGGTCGCTCTCCCTTGTATGTGATAAATTATAAACGAACGGAGGCTACTGAAATAGATCAGACCCGATACCGGACACTTCGCCTGGTGGCTATCAAGTCTATTTATATCAACGAGGAATTATCGGCAAGATGTCGTTATGCTGACATCCGTATGTCTCCGATGGATGTAGATGAAATATATGGTTGTGCTGTTTTTATTGAAACCTATCCGGAAGGAGAGATTCCCGTAAAAGGAGGCAAGGGAGTCAGAAAAACTTGGTTGGATGGCTATAGCGAACCTGTAGAGTTTTTATCATCCCGATTATTCTGTTCTTCCCAAAGAAGAGGACTATCGCCGCACATTATACTGGAACCCGGAAGTGATGCCGGATGAAGCAGGGAATGCTCAGGTGAGGTTCTATAACAACAGTCGTTGCCGCAGGTTAAAAAATAACGGCTGAAATGATTTCTGCGGATGGGGCTATTGGCATGTTTAACGAGTGATATAAAAAAGAGGGTGTTTTGATACACCCTCCCCCATAACTGTAATATTTCCTTTGATGGTGAAACGCTTATAATGTAACTCCTGTTTTAAAGATGGCAATTTCACGATAACCTTTCTTTTCGTTGTTTACGAATTCACCGCTTGCTACTTTAATCACATACTCAATGAAGCGTTCGCAAGTCTTTTCCATCGGTTCGTTCTCAACGATTACTCCTGCATTGAAGTCAATCCAACCCGGTTTGTTCTTCGCTAGATTTGAATTGGTGGAAATCTTCATTGTCGGAACAAAAGTGCCGAAAGGCGTGCCGCGTCCGGTGGTGAAGAGTACCATGTGACATCCGCAAGCGGCAAGGGTAGTAGCGGCAACCAGGTCATTGCCCGGAGCAGAAAGCAGGTTGAGTCCTTTCTTCTGTAAGCGTTCGCCGTAAGGCATTACACCGGACACATAACTCTTTCCACATTTCTGGGTACATCCTAAGGCTTTTTCTTCCAATGTAGAGATACCGCCGGCTTTGTTTCCCGGAGACGGATTTTCACCAACAGGCTCTCCGTGTGACAGGAAGTATTCTTTGAAGTCATTAATCAAGTGTACGGTCTGTTCGAACAGATAGTCTTTGTTCTCGCAACGGTTCATCAGAATTGTTTCGGCACCAAACATTTCCGGAACTTCAGTCAGTACGCTTGTACCGCCTTGTGCAATCAGGAAGTCTGAGAACATGCCCAGCAACGGATTGGCAGTGATACCGGAGAGAACCGTCGGAACCACCACATTTCAGACCCACACGGAGTTCAGACAAAGGAACATCGGTCCGTTCATCTTTGGATACTTTGGCATACAATTCACGCAGAATTTCCATTCCTTCTTCGTATTCGTCACCAACTTTCTGGGTTACCATGAATTTCACACGGTCCTGGTCATAGTCTCCTAAGAATTCACGGAATACGTCCGGCTGGTTGTTTTCGCAGCCCAAGCCTACTATCAGTACTGCGCCTGCATTCGGGTGAAGTACCATATCGCGAAGAATCTTTTTCGTGTTTTCGTGATCGTCACCAAGCTGTGAGCAACCGTAGTTGTGCGGGAAAGCCACGATGGCATCTACCCCTTTTCCTTCCGTTTCACGGCGCAGTCCTTCTGCTAATTGTCCGATAATACCATTTACGCAACCGACAGTCGGAATGATCCATATTTCATTTCTTACGCCGACATCACCATTTTTGTACGGCGGTAACCTTTAAAAGTGAGGTTTTTATGAGGGATATCCAGAGTAACCTGAGTCGGATGGTAGGTATACTCCAACAGTCCGGCAAGATTAGTCTTGATATTCGTTTCATTCATCCAGTCTCCCTGTTTTTTTGCCATACGGGCATGACCGATAGGGTAGCCGTACTTGATTACGTTCTCGCCTTCTGCAAAATCTTTTAATGCAAACTTATGTCCGGCAGGAATGTCTTCATTTAATGTAATCTCTATTCCATCTACGGAGAGATATTCTCCTGCCGGGAGGTTAACAATGGCAACGGCAACGTTGTCGGCAGGATTAATTCTTAAATACTTTGTTTCCATGTACTTGTTTAGTTGGATTTTGTTGTTATTTGCTATGGTAATAGTCTATTGTTTCTCTACTGTCAACAAGTCAATTGGCATATAGTTGATGCAGGTCACTTCTTTCTTGAAAATAAGGTGGTCGCAAAGAGCTTTAATACCATTGAAACCTTGCAATTCCGGTTGCTGGGCGATGAGGAAGGAAACGCTTCCTTCTTTCAGGCAGGTGACATTCCGTTCCAGAAGGTCATAACCTATCAGGTTGAAATCTTTCTTTCCGCGACTTTGCAGGTATTCGCCGACAATGTAGACTTTTGAATTGAAAGTGATTCCGTTCTTAACAGTCGGGTGGGAACGGAAGAATTCATCCAGCATCTCATTGTCTTCGTCGTTGCGTTCGGCATGCAAGTCGAGCTCCAGTATAGTACAAGACGGATGATGTTCCCCCATGTACTGCCTGAATCCGATTTCTCTGTTCTCTTGCTGGTTAGAACCGACAATTCCTTCATGTATTTTACGGAAAATGACGATTTCCTTTTCATCTCTGGCGAGCAGCATCAACATCCGTGCAGCAAAGTATCCGCTCTGACGTGAGTTCTGGCCGAAGAAGGCGAGGGGAGGAACATCCTTGATATTCGAGTCTATATATATATAAGGTATGTCTAGTGTGTGCAGCTGGTCGGTGAATCCTTTCGTATATTGCGGAGCGGTGGGGGCCACCATAACTCCGTCCGGTTGAAGAGTGATAATCGTTTCGCTGGCATTAACAAAGGAATGATAGTCGTATGGGTCGTAATAGTTGATTTTCACCGAGGTATTAAAATCTGAGTAGGTAGCAATAGCCTCGTGGATACCCAGTTCTACGGCAGTCCAGTATTCACCTTCCAGGTGTTCCGGCAGAAAGGCAGATGAACGTGTACTTATTGGAAGCCAGGGCACTGGCATACATGTTAGGTGGTAGTCAAGCTGTTTTAGAATTTCTTCCACTCGTTTCTTACTTGCTTCCGATACTCCGCTACGTCCGTGAATGACGCGGTCTACTGTTCCCACTGATACATCTGCTAGACGGGCGATATCTTTGATTCTGATCCTTTCGGGCAATTTATTCATACGATAACCTTTATTTATATAGGTTTATGTGCTCGCACACAATAATAATCTTAATATTTTCGATACAAATATATAACAATTTTTTGTAATTACGAAAATTGTTGTATCTTTGTGCCCGCACACGAAAGGTATGTAGTATTAGTCTTGTTATATGTGTTAATAGTCGTATTATCAGTAGTGTTAACCCCTAAAATAGGGTGAAATGATAAATTGAAACTTCATAATATTAATAACTTAGAATTTAAAACATAAGATTATGGGAAAGAAAGTCGTTACATTAGGCGAAATCATGCTTAGATTATCAACTCCGGGTAATACTCGCTTTGTTCAATCTGATTCTTTTGATGTAGTATATGGTGGTGGAGAAGCTAACGTTGCAGTAAGCTGTGCCAACTACGGACATGACGCCTATTTCGTAACTAAATTGCCGAAACACGAAATCGGACAGTCTGCTGTTAACGCATTGCGTAAGTATGGTGTAAAGACAGACTTTATTGCTCGTGGTGGCGATCGCGTAGGTATCTACTATCTTGAAACAGGCGCTTCTATGCGTCCTAGCAAGGTTATCTATGACCGTGCTCATTCTGCTATCGCTGAAGCTGATGCTGCCGACTTTGATTTTGATGCTATTATGGAAGGTGCTGACTGGTTCCATTGGTCCGGTATCACTCCGGCTATCTCTGACAAGCTGCCGAACTGACTCGTTTGGCTTGTGAAGCTGCTAAACGTCATGGTGTAACTGTATCTGTTGACTTGAATTTCCGTAAGAAACTGTGGACTAAAGAAAAAGCACAGTCTATCATGAAACCGTTGATGCAGTATGTCGACGTATGTATCGGTAATGAAGAAGATGCGGAACTGTGCCTGGGCTTCAAACCGGATGCTGACGTTGAAGCTGGTCACACAGATGCTGAAGGTTACAAAGGTATCTTCCAGCAGATGATGAAAGAATTCGGATTCAAATATGTAGTTTCTACATTGCGCGAATCTTTCTCCGCAACTCACAATGGTTGGAAAGCTATGATTTACAATGGCGAAGAATTCTATACTTCCAAACGTTATGATATCGATCCGATTATCGACCGTGTAGGTGGTGGTGACTCTTTCTCCGGTGGTATTATCCATGGTTTGATGACTAAACCTAACCAGGGTGCTGCTCTTGAATTCGCTGTTGCTGCATCTGCATTGAAACATACTATCAATGGTGACTTCAACCTTGTTTCCGTAGAGGAAGTGGAAGCATTGGCTGGTGGTGACGCAAGCGGCCGTGTACAGAGATAAAGAGATAAGTTGAAAGTTTAAAAACAATTCATTTAAAATAGGAGATTAAAATGGCAAAATTCGATAAAATAGCCGTATTGAATAAAATCGGCTCTACAGGTATGGTTCCTGTATTCTATCACAAAGATGCAGAAATTGCAAAAAAAGTGGTAAAGGCTTGTTATGACGGTGGTGTTCGTGCTTTTGAGTTTACAAATCGTGGTGACTTTGCACAGGAAGTATTTGCTGAAATCGTTAAGTTCGCAGCAAAAAGAATGTCCTGAAATGGCAATCGGTATCGGTTCTATCGTTGATCCGGCTACTGCCGCTATGTATTTGCAACTGGGTGCTAATTTTGTGGTAGGTCCATTGTTCAATCCGGAAATCGCTAAGATATGTAACCGTCGTCTAGTAGCTTATACTCCGGGTTGTGGTTCTGTATCAGAAGTTGGTTTTGCTCAGGAAGTAGGTTGCGACCTTTGCAAAGTATTCCCGGGTGATGTATACGGAACAAACTTCGTGAAAGGTTTAATGGCTCCGATGCCATGGTCTAAGCTGATGGTGACAGGTGGGGTAGAGCCTTCCAAGGAAAACCTGACTGCATGGATCAAAGCAGGCGTGTTCTGCGTAGGTATGGGGTCAAAACTGTTCCCGAAAGACAAGGTAGCAGCAGAAGACTGGGCTTATGTGACTGCAAAATGCGAAGAAGCTCTTGGCTATATTGCTGAGGCCCGCAAGAAATAAGATTAGAGAGCGAAAGCTATCTATAAATAAAAAAGAGGCTGATGCGTCAGCCTCTTCAAAATATGCCTCAAAGGGGTTAGTTAGTTTAGTTAGTAATGAGGCATATTTTCCATTTTGTTTAAAGGTGTTTAAAGGGGATAAGTCATCGGAATGAGTGATCATTTCGGTGACTTGTTTTTTTGGTTGTTGTAAACGTTTCTTTTAAGAATGATGTGGCATTCGCATTTTGATAATCCGTCCGATAACGAGTGCTGCAATGTACGCCACGGCAAAGCCTACGATTGAAAAAACAAACGGTTTCTGTTCATTGAAAGTACGGCGTGGAGGTACAGCGGTATAAGCCTCGTTGGCTGTAGTCTGATTGTCAGACTTGGTGGCTGCTGTTACTTGCAGTGTTGTTTCTGTTGCTACCATCTGGCAGCTATCTGTGGTTGTGGTTACAGTATCCACTAATATTTCTGTAGACATCTTTCTTACCCTTTTTAAGTTATACGTAAATTCCTGTTATGGTTTCAACACAGTACTTAGGGTTTAGTTCAAAGGGATTCTTAAAATCGGCGCAAAGGTAACTAAAAAGTGAACGATGGAGCATGAGGAGCATATTCTTTTCAAATGATTTTTTGGGGGCTTTCTTTGTTGTGTGAACTAATTTCTTAGATAACTGTTTCCTAAATATATGATATAAACCTATTTAGAATATGGAACCTCATCATCACGAACATAATCATCGGATAACATCTCTTAATAAAGCCTTTATAATAGGTATCGTTCTGAATATCTCTTTCGTTATAGTCGAGTTCGGAGTTGGTTTTTATTACGATTCTCTGGGATTGCTCTCTGATGCCGGACATAATTTGGGAGATGTGGCAAGCCTGATTCTTGCTATGTTGGCTTTCCGGTTGGAGAAAGTACACCCGAATAGTCGTTATACCTACGGATATAAGAAAAGTACCATCCTCGTTTCTTTACTAAATGCAGTCATATTATTGGTTGCTGTCGGGATAATTATCGCTGAAAGCATAGACAAGCTGTTTCATCCGGTCTCAGTTGACGGTTCCGCCATTGCCTGGACTGCCGGGAGTAGGGAGTGGTGATCAACGCACTTACTGCCTGGCTTTTTATGAAGGATAAGGATAAAAGACCTGAATGTAAAAGGAGCCTACCTGCATATGGCAGCTGACGCACTGGTCTCTGTCGGAGTAGTTGCTTCCGGTATTATTATCATGTATACGGGATGGAGCATTATCGATCCGATTATCGGATTGGGTATCGCTGTGATTATTATTGTTTCTACTTGGGGATTACTTCATGACAGTCTTCGATTATCGCTGGATGGTGTTCCGGTGGGAATCGATACTCAGCAGATTCAGCAACTGATAGTGGAACAGCCGGGGGTAGAAAGCTGTCATCATCTGCATATTTGGGCCATTAGTACTACGGAAACGGCTTTGACTGCACACGTTGTAGTGGATGATATAGCAAAAATGGAGGAAATAAAACATCGTATAAAGGAGGCGCTTGAAGCAGCAGGTATCCATCATGCTACATTAGAGATAGAGGGCGAGGAAGTGACTTGTAGCACAGAATGTTGTGAGGATTGAAATAAATCCGTACCTTTGCGCCCTTAAACTAACTAACCTTTAAAAAACATGTTTACTGACTTATTGCATTCCTCTTATTTCTCGCTCTTTCTGATAGTAGCGTTGGGATTTATGTTAGGAAGAATTAAGATTAAGGGGCTATCGCTTGATGTGTCAGCGGTGATCTTTATTGCTCTTCTTTTTGGACACTTTGGTGTTATTATTCCTAAAGAATTAGGAAACTTCGGTTTGGTACTTTTTATTTTTTTACCATCGGTATTCAGGCTGGTCCCGGATTCTTCGACTCTTTCCGTAGTAAAGGAAAGACGCTGATTCTCATTACTATGCTTATTATCTGTTCTGCCTGCCTCACGGCAGTAGGTTTGAAAGTATGCGTTCGATATTGATACGCCGAGTGTAGTCGGATTGATTGCAGGAGCTTTGACCAGTACTCCGGGATTGGCGGTAGCAATTGATAGTACACACTCTCCGTTGGCATCCATTGCTTACGGTATCGCTTATCCGTTTGGTGTAATCGGAGTGATTTTGTTTGTGAAGCTGCTTCCCAAAATCATGCGTGTAAATCTGGATCAGGAAGCCCGTCGCCTTGAAATAGAGCGTCGTGGACAATTTCCGGAGCTGGGCACTTGTATCTACCGTGTCACTAATGCAAGCGTATTCAACCGTAGCTTGATGCAGATCAATGCACGAGCAATGACAGGTGCTGTTATTTCCCGTCTGAAACATAAAGATGAAATATCCATCCCTACCGCGCATACAGTATTGCACGAAGGAGACTATATTCAAGCAGTAGGCAGTGAGGAATCACTGAATCAGCTGTCTGTATTAATTGGCGAACGTGAAGAAGGCGAACTTCCTTTGGATAAAACACAGGAAATCGAGTCCTTACTATTGACCAAGAAAGATATGATCAATAAGCAACTGGGTGATCTTAATTTACAGAAAAAACTTCGGTTGTACGGTGACCCGTGTTCGTCGAAGCGGTATTGACTTATCTCCGTCACCGGATTTGGCTTTGAAGTTTGGTGATAAACTGATGGTGGTAGGAGAGAAGGAAGGCATCAAAGGAGTAGCCCGCCTACTGGGAAACAATGCGAAGAAACTTTCCGATACTGATTTCTTCCCCCATCGCGATGGGTATTGTGCTGGGGGTATTATTTGGTAAGTTGAATATTTCTTTCTCCGATACACTATCGTTTTCACCTGGATTGACCGGAGGAGTATTGATGGTGGCGTTGGTTTTGAGTGCCGTTGGTAAGACAGGGCCTATCATTTGGTCTATGTCCGGTCCCGCCAATCAACTGTTGCGACAGTTAGGTCTGTTGCTTTTCCTTGCCGAAGTCGGAACCTCTGCCGGAAAGAACCTTGTGGCTACTTTTCAGGAAAGCGGATTACTGATGTTCGGAGTGGGTGCAGCTATCACAGTAGTACCGATGCTGGTTGCGGTAATTGTAGGACGCTTGGTATTCAAGATCAACATACTTGATCTACTGGGAACCATTACGGGAGGTATGACCAGTACTCGGGACTGGCTGCTGCCGATTCGATGGTGGACAGTAATATTCCAAGTGTAGCATACGCGACCGTTTATCCGATTGCTATGGTATTCCTTATTTTATTTATACAGGTGATATCCTCAGCTGTGTATTAATGAAAATCAATATATATAGGTATTGATTGTTAAAATAATAGTTTGTATCTTTACCGCCTCAAAATTTAAGATGAGGTGAAACGATTGTCATTGAATATCATGCGCTGCTTCTTGCCGGTACTGTTTGTATCGTATCTGGTAAGTATCACATTCTTTGCTCACATACATGTGGTCAATGGCGTGACAATCGTCCATTCGCACCCTTTCAAAAGAAAGGGGCGGCACATAAGCACTCAACAGTCGAACTGTTATTAGTTCATTTTCTGTCACACCTGACAACGGACGGTGCGGCTGTTGTGTTTGCTCTTTCTCTTTTTATTCCATTTTCTCTTGTGGCGGTTGCATGGTATTACACAGCATACGCACTACCATTCTCCCTATCATGGGGTGGTGGCACTCAGGGCCCCTCCTGCTATTCGTTTTTCCGTCATTTGAACAGATGGTATCCTGCTTTATAGTAAAGCGGGAAGTCCTCATCTGTTTGTTCACATCATCATTAACGAAAACGAATAACAAACGAAAAATGAAGAAATACATCTTTTCGCTTGTCTGCTTGTGCTGTGCATTGTTGCCTGCCCTCGAAGGACAAGCTGCTCTCCATGAGCATCCCGAATATCCGGATTTACGTAAATCGGATGCAAACATCGTAGGTCATATCCTTGATAAAAACACCAAAGAACATCTGCCTTATATTACTGTGGCATTGAAAGGTACAACGATCGGTACTGTGACCGATGCTACCGGACATTACTTTTTGAAGAACCTCCCCGAAGGTAACTTCGTGCTTGAAGTCAGCTCAGTAGGTTATAAAACCGTGAGACGCGCAATGTAACACTGAAGAAAGGCCGTACGCTGGAAGAAGATTTTGAAATAGAAGAAGATGCGGTTGCCTTGGACGGCGTAGTCGTTTCCGCCAATCGTAACGAGACTACCCGTCGTTTAGCGCCTACTTTGGTGAATGTAGTCGATATGAAAATGTTTGAAACGACCAACTCCACTACTCTGGCACAGGGATTGAGCTTTCAGCCTGGAGTACGCGTAGAATCCAACTGCCAGAATTGTGGTTTCCAGCAAGTACGTATTAACGGTCTGGATGGTCCTTATACACAAATCTTGCTTGATTCCCGTCCGATTTTCAGTGCACTTTCGGGTGTATATGGCATTGAGCAGATTCCCTGCCAGCATGATAGAGCGTGTGGAAGTAATGCGTGGAGGCGGTTCAGCTTTGTTCGGGTCGTCTGCCATTGCCGGTACAATCAATATTATTACTAAAGAGCCGATTCGCAATTCAGGAATGTTGTCTCATACCATCACCGGTATTGGAGATGGAGACGCTTTCGATAATAATACTGCTTTGAATGCCTCTCTTGTAACGGACGATCAGCGTGCCGGTTTATATATCTTTGGTCAGAACCGCCACCGTTCGGCATACGACCATGATGGAGACGGATACTCTGAAATACCGAAAATTCATGGCCAGACAATCGGTTTCCGTTCCTTCCTGAAAACGACTACTTATTCAAAACTGACTTTCGAATATCACCATATGGAAGAATTCCGCAGGGGAGGAGACTTACTGAACCGTCCGCCTCATGAAGCGAATGTGGCCGAACAGACAGAACATTCCATCAATGGCGGTGGATTGAAATATGACTATTTCTCACCAAACGAGAAGCACCGTTTTAACGTGTTTGCATCCGCACAGCACATCAATCGTGACAGCTATTATGGTGGCGGGCAAGACCTGAATGCTTATGGAAACACTACCGACCTGAACTGGATGGCAGGATCACAATATGTCTACAGCTTCGGAAAATGTATTTTTATGCCTTCGGACCTGACTGCCGGAATCGAATTCAACCAGGATAAACTGGAAGACAATATGTGGGGATATCACCGCACGGTAGATCAAAAAGTAAATATCGGTAGCGCTTTCCTGCAAAATGAATGGAAGAACGATCATTGGGGATTCTTGCTTGGCGGTCGTCTGGATAAGCATAACCTGATTGATCATATTATATTCAGCCCGCGTGCTAACCTGCGTTTCAACCCTACCCAAAATATAAACCTGCGTTTGAGCTATTCTTCCGGTTTCCGTGCACCGCAGGCTTTTGATGAAGATTTACATGTGGAGAACGTAGGTGGAAATGTGGCAATGGTTGAGCTTGCAAAGGACCTGAAAGAGGAAAGATCACAGAGCTTAAGTGCTTCGGCAGATATTTACCACCGTTTTGGTGCATTCCAGATTAACTTTTGGTGGAAGGATTCTATACTAAATTGTCGGATGTCTTTGCATTGACTGATGGCGAAGTAAAAGACGGAATTCTGACACGTACACGCTATAATGCTCCCGGAGCTCGTGTGATGGGACTGACACTGGAAGGAAAGATGGCTTATCTGAATAAATTCCAGATCCAGGCAGGGGTTACTTTGCAGCAGAGCCATTACAGTGAACCGCACGAATGGAATCCGGATGCTCCGGCAGTAAAGAAGATGATGCGTACCCCGAATACTTACGGCTATTTTACAGCTACTTATACTCCGGTCAAACCGTTGTCTATCGCCCTTTCCGGTACCTATACGGGTTCGATGCTGATACCTCACGAACCTGTTCCCGGATTCCTCGACAAACCGATTACGGTCAATACGGAAGACTTCTTCGATATCGCTCTGAAGGCGGCATACGACTTCAAACTCTATAAGACGATGAACTTGCAGGTGAATGCCGGAATACAGAATATCTTCAATGCTTATCAGAATGACTTTGACAAAGGGAGCCGACCGTGATTCGGGCTATATTTATGGTCCTTCACTGCCGAGAAGTTTCTTTGCGGGAGTGAAAATTAGCTATTAATAATGGTTTAATAATCTTTTTAGCTTATAAATCCTTATAAATGGGGATTGTTTCGCTTTGAGACAATCCCTATCTTTGCCGCAGAAGATAAACCTTATCTTCGCTGCACAAAAACTGACGAATGAAACAAATATACCTGAATATAATGAAGTGGTTTTTGCCTGTACTGTTTATTTCGTACATGGCAGGGATTACTTTGTTTACTCACTCCCATGTGGTAAACGGGGTTACGATTGTTCATTCACATCCCTTTAAGAAAGGTGGCGAACATAGCCATACGACAGTAGAGTTTCAGCTGATTCACATATTGGACCATACATTGGTGACAGATAATGGTTTGACACCTTTGTTTGTGACTTCTGTCCTGTCTCTTTTATGTATTTTTTTCTCGCCTCTCCGCAGCGTATGCGGTATTGTCGTCCCTGTCCGGGCGTCATTTCTCTCAGAGCGCCTCCTGTCGTTTAGTTCTGCATCACGTAGAAGCAGGCAGGTCTTCTTTGGAAACTGCTATTGCTTCCCATCCTTATTATTTTTGATTTAAAACATTAAAAGACTAACGACAATGAAAAAATATCTTTTAGTCCTGGTCAGTCTATGTTGTGCCTTGTTGCCTGCATTGGCTGAACATCCGGAGTATCCGGAATTGAGAAAAATCCGATGCGAATATAATTGGTCATGTATTGGATAAAAAAAGACAAGTGAGCATTTGCCTTATATTACCATAGCATTAAAGGGAACCACGATAGGAACCGTCACCGACGCTACCGGACACTACTTTCTGAAGAATCTGCCGGAAGGAAACTTTGTGATGGAAGTCAGCTCGGTAGGGTATAAGACGGTTACCCGTAATGTGACCTTGAAAAAAAGGTAGAACGCTGGAAGAGAACTTTGAACTGGAAGAAGATGCGATTGCTCTGGACGGAGTAGTCGTCTCTGCCAACCGTAGTGAAACGACACGACGTCTGGCACCGACTCTGGTCAATGTAGTAGATTTGAAACTGTTTGAAACTACTAATTCTTCTACATTATCACAGGGGGTTGAATTTTCAGCCCGGTGTCCGTGTGGAGACTAACTGTCAGAATTGTGGTTTCCAGCAAGTCCGGATCAATGGGCTGGACGGCCCCTATACACAGATACTCATCGACTCCCGTCCCGTGTTCAGTGCCCTTTCCGGGGTATACGGGCTGGAGCAGATTCCTGCCAGCATGATTGAACGTGTAGAAGTCATGCGCGGGGGTGGATCGGCATTGTTCGGCTCTTCGGCCATTGCGGGAACGATCAATATCATCACGAAGGAGCCTCTGCGAAATTCCGGTCAGTTATCGCATACGATCACTTCCATTGGTGGCAGTTCCGCATTCGATAACAACACCTCGCTGAATGCTTCCCTTGTAACGGACGATCATCGTGCCGGATTGTATATCTTCGGGCAGAACCGTCATCGGTCGGGATATGATTATGACGGAGACGGATTTACGGAACTTCCGAAACTGAAGAATCAGACGGTCGGTTTCCGTTCTTATCTGAAAACGAGTACTTACTCCAAACTGACGTTTGAATACCATCATATGCAGGAATTCCGTCGTGGTGGAGATATGCTGGATCGTCCTCCTCACGAAGCCCATATTGCCGAACAATTACAACACTCTATAGATGGCGGAAGTCTGAAATACGATTATTTCTCACCGAATGAAAAGAATCGTTTAAGTGTTTTTGCCTCGGCAGCCAATACGGATCGTGACAGTTATTATGGTCCCGGCAACGATCCTCTGAAAGCATACGGAAAGACGACCGACCTCACCGCTATGGGCGGTGTGCAATATGTGCACACATTCGACAAATGTCTTTTCATGCCTTCCGACCTGACAGCGGGACTCGAATATAACCATGACCGGCTGAAAGATAATATGTGGGGGATACGACCGCCATACGGACCAGACGGTCAAGGTTTACAGTGCTTTTCTACAGAACGAATGGAAAAACAAACACTGGGGAATTTTGATTGGCGGGCGTCTGGATAAGCACAATATGGTGGATGATGTTATTTTCAGCCCGCGTGCCAACCTGCGTTTCAATCCTACGGATAATATCAATCTGCGTTTGAGCTATTCTTCCGGCTTCCGCGCCCCACAGGCATTTGACGAAGATATGCATATCGAAAATGTAGGTGGAACAGTGGCGATGATCGAGCGTGCAAAGGACTTGAAAGAGGAAAAATCGCAGAGCTTCAGTGCATCCGCAGATATGTATCATCGCTTTGGTGCTTTTCAGACTAATCTGTTAGTAGAAGGATTTTATACGAGGCTGACTGATGTGTTCGTGTTAGAGAGCCCCTTTGACCGTGGTGACGGTGTATTGGTGAAAATACGCAGCAACGGTCCGGGAGCCAAAGTAATGGGATTGACTCTAGAAGGAAAGATTGCTTATCTTTCTTTGCTTCAAATACAGGCAGGACTGACATTTGCAGCGCAGCCGATACGATGAACCGCATAAATGGCACGATGATGCGCCGGCAGAAAGAAAAATCTTCCGTACTCCCGATACCTACGGTTATTTTACGGCTACTTATACTCCCGTCAAACCGTTGTCCATTGCTCTCTCGGGTACATATACCGGCAGTATGCTTGTGCAGCGTATGGACATCAGCGCAGAAAACGCAGCAATGGGCGATATGCCCGAACGAAAGGCGGAAGCCATCCGTACGCCCCGGTTTTTTGATATGGGAGTGAAGATAGCGTATGACTTCAAACTCTATAAAACCGTTGACTTACAACTTAGCGGAGGTGTTCAGAATATCTTTGAAGCATATCAGAAAGACTTCGACAGAGGAGCTAACCGGGATTCCAACTATATCTACGGTCCTTCGCTTCCGAGAAGTTTCTTTGCCGGAGTGAAGATTAGTTATTGATACGATACCGGTCTGTTATTTTCAGAACATTTTATGCATCCGGGAATGTGATAAAACGATTGCTTCCCGGATGTTTTATAAATAAGCGACAGATTTGGCATTGATGATTTCAACGATAATCATGTCTGCCTGACCGATTTTTAGTATTTTTGGCGATTGTAAGTAAGCGATTCAAAGTCTTATCAGATTGTATTACGGATTATGATAAAAAGAAGATGGACGAAATGCTTCATTATTACGAATGTAAAGGCAGTAAAATAATTAGTTTGAATGACCTATTATGGCAACAGAAAATAAAATAAAGTATTTTTTGAAAATCGGGAAGACTGGAGAAAGTGGCTGATGGACAACTTTGAAACCGAAGACGAAATTTGGTTTGTATTTCCTCTTAAATCGTCAGGTGAAAAAAGTATTGCATACAACGATGCGGTTGAAGAAGCCCTTTGTTTCGATTGGATCGACAGCACGATAAGACCGCTTGATAAAGAACATAGAATTCAGCGTTTCACGCCTAGAAAACCTAAAAGTACATACTCGCAAGCCAACAAAGAAAGACTTAAATGGTTATTGGAAAATAAAATGATACACCCTGAATTTGAAGATAAAATACGCACTGTTTTATCTGATCCTTTTATTTTTCCCAATGATATAATGGACAGATTGAAAGAAGATGAAATAGCATGGAGAAACTACCGGCATTTTTCCGACCCATATAAACGTATCCGAATTGCATACATTGAAGCAGCAAGGAAACGGCCTGAAGAATTTGAAAAGCGATTAAACAACTTTATCTGTAAAGTGAAAGAGAATAAGATGATAACCGGATTTGGCGGAATAGAAAAATATTATTGAGATTGTCCGAATCTTTATGGAAGAATATCCTTATAGTCTGATGGAAGCGATGGAGCATCATTAGTAGTAAATTACTAAAAACTTTTCTTTCCCTTTTTAGTAGTTTGCCTGTTTGAGTTGTATTATATATAGATAGTCAATAAAAGTCAAAGTAATCAACTTATTAAACAGTTAACCTTATGTTCAAACAACTAAGTACTTCTCTACTGATTGCATCAGCATGTATTTTGTCCTCTTGCACGCCTACGGTGAAGCAGGAGATCGCAATTTTACCTACCCCCGTTAGTTTGACGGAACAGTCGGGTGCCTTCGTCTTAAAGGATGGAATGAAAATCGGCGTTTCCGATCAGTCCTTATTTCCGGCTGCCGGATATTTGCAGGATATTCTTCGGAATGTGGTGTCTACTTCTGTAGAGGTGACCGAAGCCGATAAGGCGGATATCTATCTCCAGCTAGGGCAGGATAATGGAAAGCCCGGCTCTTACAAACTTCAGGCTACCCCCAAGTCTGTTCAGGTTGAAGCCGGAGATTACTCGGGCATCGTTTCCGCCATTGCCAGCCTCCACCAACTGCTGCCTGCCGGAATAGAAGTGCAAGGAACGAAACAGACTTTCTCTATTCCTGCCGTGCAAATAGAGGACTCGCCGCGTTTTGAATGGCGTGGATTTATGCTGGATGCTTCCCGTCACTTCTGGAATAAAGATGAAGTGAAACATATACTGGACCTGATGTCCTTGTATAAACTGAATAAGTTCCACTGGCATCTGACAGATGATCAGGGGATGGCGGATTGAAATTGAGAAATATCCGTTGCTGACGGAAAAAGGAGCGTGGCGGAAATTTAACAAGCACGACCGTGGTTGTATGGAGCGTGCGGTAGAAGAGGACAATACCGACTTCCTGATTCCGGAAAACAAAATACGGATTGTAGAAGGAGATACTCTGTATGGTGGTTACTATACGCACGAAGATATAAAAAGAAATTGTAGATTATGCTGCACAGAGAGGAATCGATGTGATTCCGGAGATCGATATGCCGGGGCATTTCCTGGCAGCTATTACCCAATACCCTGATCTCGCTTGTGACGGATTGATCGGCTGGGGAGAAACATTCTCTTCTCCTATTTGTCCGGGAAAGGATACGACGCTGGAATTCTGCCAGGATGTCTTTAAAGAGATTTTCGATCTCTTTCCTTATGAATATGTACACATGGGGGGTGACGAAGTCGAGAAAAATAACTGGAAAAAGTGCCCCCCGTTGCCAGAAGCGAATCCGCACGGAAGGACTGAAATCGGTAGAAGATTTGCAGGCATGGTTTGTACGTGACATGGAGAAATTCTTCCTTGCCAATGGAAAGAAGTTGATAGGCTGGGATGAAGTTGTTGCCGACGGACTGACTTCGGATGCTGCCATTACCTGGTGGAGAAGTTGGTCGAAAGAGGCAGTGCCTATGGCCACTTCGCAAGGACAAAGAGTGATTGCCTGCCCGAATGAATATTTCTATTTTGATTATGCGCAGGATAAAAACTCCGTGAAGAAGATATTGGCATACGATCCGTATGCAGACGATCGCTTGTCACCCGAACAGAAAGAATGTTTCTGGGGCGTGCAGGCTAATCTTTGGGCAGAATGGATTCCGTCCATGAAACGTATCGAATATCTGATACTTCCCCGTATGGTGGCGTTGAGCGAAATAGCTTGGGTGCAGCCGGAGGCGAAACCGGATCTGAAAGAGTTCTATCGTCAGCTTGTTCCGCATTTCAAGCGGATGGATATCCTTGGATTGAACTACCGGGTACCCGATCTGGAAGGATTCTACAAAGTGAATGCTTTCCTTGATGAGGCTTCGGTTGATCTGACTTGTCCGTTGCCGGGCATTGAAGTCCGTTATACTACTGACGGAAGTATGCCGACTAAGCAATCCACTCTTTATGAAGGAAATCTGAAAGTGACGGAAACGACAGATTTCACTTTCCGCACCTTCCGTCCCGACGGTACTCCATCGGACGTAGCACGTACCCGATACGTCAAAGCTCCTTATGCGGAGGCAACTGCTGCTCCGGCTTCTTTGAATTCTGGACTAAAAGCCGTATGGCATAAATTCCGTGGTAATCTTTGTGCGGATATCGATGCGGCTCCCGTGAATGGTGAGTATGTCGTAGAATCCGTTTCTATCCCCGAAGAGGTGAAAGGAGATATCGGTCTGATACTCACGGGCTACCTGGAAGTACCTGCTGATGGCATCTATACATTTGCCCTTCTTTCGGACGACGGCAGTACGCTGAAACTGGACGGTGAATTACTGGGAGATAATGACGGAGCACACTCGCCGGTAGAGATTATAGTACAGAAGGCCTTGAAGGCCGGACTGCACCCGATAGAAGTACGCTACTTCGATTGCAATGGCGGAGTTTTGCAGATGGAATTAGTCAATGAAAAAGGTGAAAAGAAGTATTGCCAAGTGCATGGCTGAAACATGAATAGCAAATTTCATTATTTTTAGGTATTGTCCGTCTTGCCGGCGAGCCTGTACCTTTGCAGAAAATATTTGAAAACTTATGCGAATCAGTGAGAGACGAGTCGAGATTAATCATATATCAAAGGTGCACATGCACCGGATTGAATGGGATGAAGAGAGCTTATAGAAATATAAATATGCTCTCTTTTTTGAACGATTTCGAATATTGTTCTTTTTTTGAAAACAAGCGATAAGTTAAATGATTGTCGAACTTAATATAGATTGAACGTACGTTATGAGTACATTGAAAAAACTTCAGAACTACATGGGTAAACGGAAAGTGCTTTTTGCCTGCGGCAATGCTGCTGTCTGCCCTAAGTGCCCTGGCGGGCATGTTGCCTTATATCCTTATTTGGCTGATTGTGAGAGAACTGCTTGAACACGGAGAGATAACCTCTTCCGGTAATGTGGTGACGTATGCCTGGTGGGCGGCAGGCATGGCCGTGGCGAGCATCGTCCTTTATTTTGCCGCATTGATGTCTTCGCATCTTGCAGCCTTTTTCGGGTTGAATCGAATTTGCGTAAAGAAGCCATGCGCCAGATAGTGCGTATGCCTCTCGGCTTCTTTGACATTAATACGAGCGGACGTATTCGCAAGATTATAGATGACAATGCAGGGGTTACCCATAGTTTTCTGGCACATCAGTTGCCCGACCTTGCGGCTACTTTTCTAGTGCGCCGTTGGTAGCTGCCATACTGATTTTTGTGTTCGATTGGATACTCGGTCTGGCATGTATCGTCCCTGTAATTATTGCCATGCTGGTTATGGGTTTTATGATGAATGCGGAGGGACGGCAGTTTATGAAAAAGCTACATGACCTCTCTGGAGGAAATGAATACCGGTGCCTGTAGAGTATGTGAGAGGAATTCCCGTAGTGAAGGTTTTCCAGCAGACTATTTACTCTTTCAAAAAACTTTCACCGCTGTATCATGAATTATAATAAAATGGTATTCGGCTATACACGAATGTGGGAGAAGCCGATGTCGCTCTATACCGTAATAATCAATGGTTTTGTGTTTTTCCTTGCTCCGTTGGCTATTTTGCTGATTGGTTATTCAGGTAATTATGCATCGGTATTACTTAATTTCTTCCTGTTTGTTCTCATTACTCCTGTATTCTCCCAAAGTATCATGAAGAGTATGTATCTCAATCAGGCTTTGGGGCAGGCGAGTGAAGCTATCGGACGTCTTGAGAATCTGGTTGCTTATGAGGCACCTGACTGTTGTAGAGCATCCACAACCGGTAAAGGAATTCAGTATTCAGTTCGAAAAAAGTTTCCTTCAGCTATCCGGGAGCTAATCAAAAAGGCGGTGGATGATGTTAGTTTCACTATTCCGCAAAGGAAACACAGTAGCTCTTGTCGGAGCTTTCGGGCGGAGGGAAAACAACGATTGCCGTCTAGTTCCCCCGTTTCTGGGAGGCAACGGAAGGGAAAGTTTTAATAGGTGGCATCAATGTAAGAGAAATCGCTCCCGAAGAACTGATGAAATATATTTCTTTCGTGTTCCAGAATACAAAAAGCTGTTCAAGACTTCTCTGCTCGAAAATATCAAATATGGTAATCCCGACGCGACAATGGAGGAAGTGGAACGGGCAGTAGATATGGCACAATGCCGGGAAATTATCAATAAACTTCCGCTCGGACTGAATACGAAGATTGGTACGGAGGGAACATAATCTCTCCGGCGGGGAACAGCAACGGATCGTACTGGCACGTGCAATCCTGAAAAATGCTCCCATCATTGTACTGGATGAGGCGACTGCTTTTGCCGACCCCGAAAAATGAGCATCTCATCCAGCAAGCCTTGAAAGAACTGACAAAAGGAAAAACCGTATTGATGATTGCTCATCGTCTTTCAAGCATCACTGATGCCGACAATATCCTCGTCATTGACAAGGGGAAGATTGCGGAACAAGGTACACATGCCAACCTGCTTGGAAAACAAGGCATCTATTATCATATGTGGAATGAATACCAGCAATCTGTTCGCTGGACAATAGGAAAGGAGGTTTCTAATGATTGAAGTAATAAAAAGACGTTTTGCCCTTTCAACTAAAGGAGCGAAAGATTTCTGTAAAGGTGTGTTTTTCACTACACTGCTCGATATTGTATTGATGTTGCCGGCGGTATTTGTTTTTCTTTTTTTTGAGGAATATCTTCGTCCTGTGTTTCAGCCTTCTTCGGCTTCGGTGACGCATGGTATTCTCTATTATAGCATACTCGGTATTGTCTTTATGATAGTCATGTATATATTTGCGGTATTGCAATATCGTAGTACCTATACCACCGTTTATGATGAGTGCAAACCGGCGTATCTCATTGGCGGAAAAAAACTTCGCAAGTTGCCTCTGGCTTTCTTTGGCGAAAAGAATCTTTCCGACCTCACCGCCACGATTATGGATGACTGCACTGATCTCGAGCATACTTTCTCGCATGCGGTTCCCCAGTTGTTTGCTTCCATTATCAGTATTCTGCTTATTACCGTCGGCATGGCATTTTATAACTGGCAGTTGACGATTGCTTTGTTCTGGGTAGTGCCGCTTGCTGCCGCAATCCTTCTTTTTTTCTCGAAGAAGGAAATACAGAAAAAGCAATGAAAGTAATTATCTGAACAAGCGGATGGTGACCGAGCATATCCAGGAAGGACTCGATACCATTCAGGAGATAAAATCCTACAATCAGGAGAGAGACTATCTGGAAAAAACTGGATGCGAGCATTGATACCTATGAAAAGGTATTGACTCGTAATGAACTGGTGCTCGGCATGTTGGTAAACGGTTCCCAGAGTGTATTGAAACTCGGACTGGCAAGCGTTATTATCGTTGGTGCCAATCTCTTGGCTTCGGGTACGGTTGATTTGTTTACCTATCTTATATTTATGGTTATCGGGTCGCGTGTGTATGCTCCGGTCAGTGAGGTGATGAATAATATTGCCGCTTTGTTCTATTTGGATGTGCGTATCAATAGAATGAATGAGATGGAAGCATTGCCGGTACAAAAACGGGACTACTGAATTCACTCCTCAAGGTTATGATATCGAATTCAGACAGGTAGACTTTGCTTATGAGCAGGGAAAACAAATTCTGAATAACTTGTCTTTTATTGCCCGGCAAGGTGAAAAAACGGCTTTGGTTGGTCCTTCAGGTAGTGGCAAGAGTACGGCAAGGCAGGTTGGCGGCACGTTTCTGGGATATCCGGTCGGGAAAAGATTACCCTCGGCGGGCAGGATATCAGTCGGATTGATCCTGAAACTTTGTTGAAAAACTATTCCGTTGTCTTTCAGGATGTAGTTCTTTTCAATGCTTCCATTATGGATAATATCCGTATTGGCAAAACGGGATGCTACGGATGAGGAAGTCCGGAGAGTTGCCCGCTTGGCACAATGTGATGAGTTTGTCACTAAAAATGCCGCAGGGATACCAGACGATTATCGGTGAGAATGGAGAAACATTATCCGGCGGTGAGCGTCAGCGTATTTCCATTGCCCGCGCTTTGTTGAAGGATGCTCCGATTGTTCTGTTGGATGAGGCTACGGCTTCGCTTGATGTTGAGAATGAAACCAAGATACAGGCAGGTATATCTGAATTGGTACGTAACAAAAACGGTGCTGATTATTGCGCACCGTATGCGCACCGTTGCCAATGCCGACAAAATTGTAGTATTGGAGAATGGAAGTGTTGCTGAAATGGGAACACCGGAGGAATTGAAAAAGAAAAATGGTATATTTGCCCGGATGGTGAACAGACAGGTTACAAATATGAATTGATAAATAGCAACGATACTATGCAATTTTTGAAAGGAGATATACAAGAGGGAATCTTTGAAGGCAGCCGAAGAAGTGTTTCTGGAAAAGGGATACAAGGATGCCTCTATGCGTGAAATAGCTTCGAGGGCAGGGGTGACGGTGAGTAATATCTATCATTATTTCACCAATAAGGATGAGATATTCCGTACGATTCTGAAACCGGTATTGAATGATCTGTATGCTATGATTTATAATCACGATGCAGATCAGATGACGATAGACGTCTTTATGGATTCGGATTATCAGAAAATGTCTGTACGGGAATATATCAGATTGGTCTCTGAACATCGTGACCGTTTGCGGTTGCTGCTTTTTTCAGGCACAAGGTTCTGTTTTTTGGAGAACTTCCGTTCTGAATATACAGATTTGATGACGCGTACGATTTCTGTTTTTTTTCAAGGAATGAAGCAGAAATATCCGCATATCAATATAGCAATAACTAACTTCTTTATTCACCTGAATACGGTATGGTTGTTTGCCCTACTCGAAGAGCATGGTGTTGCATCCTGTGAAGAAAGAAGAGATGGAGAAGTTTATAGCGGAGTATATCGCTTTTGAAACGGCTGGTTGGAAAGAGTTCTCATGAATGCATGAGCTCTCTCTCACTTTATTCTCTTACTGATATAAAAAAAACGTCCGGCTTTCACAAGCCGAACGTCCTTGCCTCTTTTAGAATATGTCATCTATTCATATTCCAAAATGAATACATTATATGGTTTTTCAACTTAACAACCAAATAAAAAGAAATGCGGGTGAATCACTTCGGCCGATTTCTATGTATTTTTTAATGTGGCTACGTAATATAATTATGACTAATTAATTTAATTCTGATACTGCAAAGATAGGGGCTTTCCGCTTTTTTCCGCAATCCCCTAAAATGGGTATTCTTCTATCAATTACTAGCTATATATAGTGGTTCAGGCGTTTGCATAACTATGCATCCCTCCAAGAACATAATTTACCCCGAAATAGGTCATTAAGACGGTCAGGAAAGCAAGAATCATATAGATATGGAAGAATAGAGGCTTGCGGAAAATGCGCAGACTTTGTGAATGGAAGGCTACTCCATATACAAGGAAAGTAATCAATGCCCATACTTCTTTCGGGTCCCATGCCCAATAGCGTCCCCATGAAACATTTGCCCAAACTGCTCCCAGAAAGATGCCTGCTCCTAAAAAAGAAGGTGGCAGGGTAGAGCAGCAAGCGGCTGACTAGCGTCAACTGTTCTATCCGGTTGTCTTGTATAGCGTCGTTTCCGGAGACATTGTTTTCCGATTCTTTTTTCCGGAGGCATAATGCCAGTATTCCGTTTAGCATGATGAATGCCAATAGGGCATAAGACATCATAATCAATGAAACATGAATACTATAGCCATGGAGAAACGAGCACCGGCATTAATGGGGTTATCTGTGGATTCATTTGTCCCAAATAAGAAACTAACAAAGCAAAGCCGGAGAGGAGGAATCCGAATGGAAGTATAAATGAAAATCTTCGATAGAGCAGACAGGCTATCAAAAGAATACAAAGAGCCATAAACTGCATGGTTTCGTAACCGTTGCTAAGTGGAATACGACCGCCGATGTACCAGCGCAGGCAATATCCTGCTAAATGGAATATGAAAGCAAGATAGAGTGCAACAGAAAAGAAAGTTCCTGCTGTGCGGGAAATCGTTTTGGCTTTGAGCGAGAGGATATTTCTTTGCAGGCTGTTATGAAGCAGAAGCAGGAAAGACAACAGTCCAAAAGCCAGATTTATCATAAAAAGAATCTTGCTGAACGGAATCCGGTTGTAGAGTAATTCTGCTTTCACTTCCAGTTCGGAGAGAGGTTGCACGCTGCCATCAGTGGGTAATGGATGGATGAATGTTTCCTTTTTCCAACATCAGGATCAGGCCTACTTTTTCATCTGTTTCCTGGATTGCTTTGGCGAGTTTGTTTTGTTGTCCTTGTTCACGTTGCCAATGTTCACGAAGACGGTAAACAGAACCGTCAAATAAATCAGTTAATCGAGCATAAGGTGTTTGTAAAGTTTAATAAATGCTGTAATTCTGTATTTTTGATGTATATCAATGGCTCATTTCTCCACACTTCCGGATAAAAGTAACCAGCCACCTATCACTTGTTCAGGTGTCAATCCTTTATATGAAGCTTCTCCTGTCAGTTTCTGAATGAAATCACGGGCTAATGTGTTGAAAGGTACTACCCGGTCGTGATAAATAACCTGTTCCTGTGCTAAACTGTCCGCTTGTGTTCGTTTCAATGCAGGAAGGAGTTTTTTTGTGCTTGCATGTTACCTGCAAGGCAGAAAATAAACAGTATAAATACACCTCCTTTTTTTCAGTAGCGGGTGGTTTAGCAGGCGTCGGAAATCACTACTGCGGGAAAATATAGTAGCCAAATCATGGAGAGACCGAGCAGGATATATCCTGCATAAGTCACTCCTGTTCCCCATGGATCATAATTGACAGTCAGCCAGCTCCCTTTTCCGTCATCATCGAAAGATGACTGATAGAAACGGAAACCTTGTGATGTAAATATACGATTCATTGAAATCTGTTCGTGTAATAGAACATTTTTCTGTCCGGGAAGAGAGTAGGTGATATAGCTGATGTAGTCTGCCGGTGCTTCTGTTCCGGGATAGTATGCTATACGGAAACTATCTAGTTGTATTGTGAATGGCAGATCGCTTTTCTGCCGCTTTCCGATTCCAGGAAACTGTCTATCGTTGCCCCCGGAAGCAAGTGTACGTATCCTTTTTGCTTCCGATAAACGTAATCATGCCATTCCACCAAGATAACGAGGAGAGAGCCATGAAACAACAATATGGGGAACCGTCGCCATAAAGCGCGTCGGATGAGAGCAACAAGTGCAATGGTGGCAATTGTTCCCCACAAACAACAAAACCAACATGTATGATATATATTTCTTTTTCTACAAAATCTGTCCCATACGCTTGTTCTACGAAAGTAGTCACAGCGAGTAGTCCCACCAGACAGATATATAAGATAATAAGTAACCTTTTCAACTGTATAATCTTTTTATGATATTAAAATGGAGCGTATTCCTTGTTCTTACATTCTTTCACACTCCCATACATTCCATCTCAATCAACCATCCCGGACGGCATACCGGGGCATGAACAAATACTTTTTAGGCGTGTGTGGGAAGCGTTTGTCGTACATTCCTTTAACGACTGTATAGTCTGCGATGTCACGCAGATATACAATCATTTGTCCCAAATCTTCAAACGTGCAGTCCGCTTCTTTCAACAGGGTTTCCACATTCTCCCACATTCGTTCTGTCTGTTTGCGGATGTTGCCGGGATATACCACATCGCCTTTGTTGTTGATGCTTGCCGTGCCGGAAATGAAATACTTGGCGGCGATCTCCATAGTCTACATACGTGCCACGTTCAAAGCTCACTCCGTATTCGTAAGTCGGGTTCAGATGGGTAGGAGCATAGAGGAAATGAATCTGTTCCGGTTGCATTCCTGCTACAGCGTAAGTATCCATTTGTACCAGTACTTTCGGGTCGGCATGGCGTTACCGCCGATTCCTGTGCTGGAGATGTAATGTGTCTTTTCTGTCAGGTTTTGTGTCACAAAGACCTCGTTGCGTGCTTTCACTACTCCGGCATAATTCACATCTACATTTTGCACGAAAACCATGTACGGATACAATTGTCTGCCAGTTTACAACCTTGTTCCATGAGTTGCATCACATAGTCGTTCAATAATAGACGGGTCTGGTATTCCGAATTGGCGGCACGATTGAATGCACTACCGCCCCAGAAGTGGCGATAGGCACTGTGTTTCACCTCAAAAGCCCGTTATGTAAGACTTGTGTCTGTACATCTGTCAACAGGTAAAACCCATAAGGCTATTTTTGTTCCGTCCAGCGGGGGCTGTTCCACAATGGAAAGTGCGCAGTCGGAACCTTCGGTTGTCAATGCCAGTAGTGTATCTGCCTGATTGGCAGCGTCACTAAGGAAATAACGTTTGAGGATGGCAACTGCTCCTTTCAATTCTTGGGTAAGTAAATAATCGTAGGTGTTTAATACTGCATTCAGCATGTTCTTCGTATGTATCTTCCGGTTTAGTGGAATGTATCATTACGTGATACTCCGAAGCTCCTGTCCCTCCTGCATTATATTTAAAAATCTCAGTTAGCGTCTTTTCAGACTGAATGTTCTGTTGTTCTTTGTTGTTCATATCAGTTGGGTAAATAACTATTTATTCTTGCGCACCGTTATTGATCCAGTCGTCAATAAGGGTCAAAATCGGAGATGATACTATTTCTTTTGAGTGATCGTATCCCCAGGTTGAACTAATAGTGGTATTCAATAATGTGTGCAATACGCTTTCTTGCGCACTGCCCGGCTTGACGAGTAACATGCCATCTACTTTCTTCGACGGGCGGTTGACCAGTGCCTCGTAACTTTTGCCTTCTGTCAGATACAGGTTGGCTGCTGCCGAACTACTTCCGCCATGACAGTGTGCGCATGTCGTATTAAATACTTTTTCTTGAATGCCATGGTACATACCTACATTTACAGTTCCCACATCCATAAGGGATGGTGTCGTCAACTGCTGTAAGGTCGTCCATTGACTGAAAACTGATAACTCGTTTTCTCAATTTATTAATAACGCACAATTCAATAGTGGTTACTTTATCACTGACTCCTGTCATCGTAACCTGGATCTCATCATCTTCGACCGCCGGAATTGTTTTTGGTGACAACGGCATACTCGCTCTCATCATCGAAGCCTGCCACTACAACACTATAACCATCGGGACCATTTACTGATACCATTGATCTTACCGCTCATCTTCAGCGTGCGTCCTTCTTCTGATAGGGTCTCTGTCTTTTCGTAAATACGTCCGTCATCGCATGATGTGATATATGCCAATAACAGTAGATAACCTCCGAAAAGAATGTATTTTTCATAAACAAATCCTTTCTTTGTGCTATTTAGAATGTATACTGAAGTAGAATACTGGCCGAATGTACTGCCAAACCTAAATCGTCGTTATCCCGATCAAGTTGGGTATCATGACCTTTACGGGCAATATACTGGTACATCGCTTGTAACTTCAGATTACAGTTCTTGAAAAAAATAGTTCATACCCACGGCTGGCATATTTAGAAAACCATTGGTGTCCATTCCGTTACGGTTGAAGAAATCATAGCGTGCAGCTAAGCTTGCAGACGGGGGCAACGAAGTAACCACCTTGTACATAGCCGCCCAGGTAATTATATGACTCGAAATCTTTTTGTCTTTTGTGAAGCCAACATTCATATAATAGACTTCAGCACCCAGGTAAAGTTTGTTCTTTAGCATTGCAAACTCAATCCGGCACGATAATCATTTGGTACTTTCATTTTCACTTTCTACATTGATAGAGGTAGAAATACCAAACATGATTTTGTCTTCATTCAGCCGGTTCGGATTTCCCTGAGTGGCGGGCATCACTCCTTTGGGCATATAGGTGAAACGTCCGGCGTACAGTAAAGACGGAATGTGCCAGTCATCACTAAATGTTTTTGTTGCTGTATTTACCGCTGCACCCGTACCGTTGAACAAACCGATTTCATAGCCAAACTTGTCGGCAACCAAACCGTGAATCTCTACTCCCAGATCGAAGCCGGTACCGATATTGGGCGTCACCGCATTCAAAGAATAGGGGAGGATAACGGGAGCAGTCAGTGATACTGGCAAACTAGGTAACAATGTTTCTCCCAGTGTTGTCAGGTAGGCATGTGAAAACGGAGTTTTGAATTTACCGACCCGGATGGCAAACTGCTTTTTCAGTTGAACATCAAACCAGGCTTGTTGAAGTAATGCGCCTCCACTGGCTGCCGCATTTATGGAAAGGTTGAAAGATACTTTATCGAAAGCCTTTCCGGTGAATCCGAGTACGGCGTAAGGAACTGAAAATCCGGAGTTGGCTATGTTATCTTGATTGTATGCTTTATCCAGTCCTTCATCGTCGTACCAATTGAAGTTTGCACTGGTCTGTACGAGCAGATAGGGTTTGAATACAAAATCTCCTTTCTTGGTTTCGATAGTGAATCCTTCTCTTCCTGCCAATGAAACTACGCCGTTTTCCGTATCTTCTTCATGTTGTGCCATAGCGGTAAAAGGCATTATGGCAGTCAGCATGGCAATGATTATAAATCTCTTCATAATTACTTTATATATACTACTTTTAGTTTAAAGTGAATTTATAAATGCAATCAATGCGTCGCGGTCTTCTTTACTCATCTTTTTGAATAAGTTTTTTGATGCTTCGCCTTCGCCGCCATGCCACATGATGGCTTCAGTCAGGTTGCGGGCACGACCGTCGTGCAAGAAGTAAGTGTGTCCGTTCACCTTCTCTTGCAAACCAATTCCCCCAAAAGAGGGGTGGTACGCCATTCGTTTCCTCGTGCCAGACCGCTGACATAATTGTCGTTCAGTCCGACTCCCATAATTTCAGAACCCATATCATGTAATAGATAATCAGAATAAGGGTGAATCGTTTGACCGCCTAACCACGGGGAGTTGAGTATTATTTAATAAAAACACTACCACGTGTCTTAGTGTGTAAAAAGTGGTCACATGACAGAGATGACATTTGGCTTTATAGAAGTTCTGTTCCCCTTTGATTACTTGCGGATCGTTTACATTACGCCGGGCGGGAACACCAAGACTTTGCATATAGAGATCTACGTTTTCCATCTCTTCTGTGCTGACATCCAGTTGGTCGTAAGAAAGTCCCATCATGCTACCTTGGTTTATTTGTATTTGTCCTTCACAGATTTCTTCCGGATAGCGGCTGTTGGTAACGCCCATATCACTGGAGAATCCCAATTCTACAGTTAAATC
>VOFJ01002545.1_pt1 | contig 79021 bp, 78 predicted proteins | sample 5384081 | NCBI WGS metagenome assembly VOFJ01 (sample SAMN12384729, study PRJNA508395) | human gut metagenome | isolation source: healthy gut I | host: Homo sapiens | reverse complement strand
TCAAACATTGTACTTCGTTCAGTTACGTATTGCTCACGGCGAGGCTTCCGGCGCTCTTCATGAAGAACGAGACGGTCATCGGGACCATCGGGAAGACGCAGGGGGTCAAGAGGGCGGCGAAGCCCCACAGAATGGCTTCGATGATCAGCCCCCACAGCGAGCCGCCGCCTGCGGCGTCCTTCTGCGCGGGAGCGATTTCGGCTGCCGGGGTCGTCTTCTTGGCCGCGGCGCTCTCCTTGGACGGAGTCTCCGCGGGCTGCACGGCGGGTGTTGCGCCTGCGGGCAGGGTGATCGTCAGCTCCGTATCGTCGGGCGGCAGGCAGCTCGTGTCGTTGCAGATCATCCATGCGAGTTCGGCCGTGACGGTCGCCTGCGGGGCCGTGAGTTTCACGCTTTGGGCGAACTGCGCCTTTCGGGCGAAGGTTCCGATCTCCATTCCGAACGTTTTGTCGTAGTGGCGTTCGGGACGGGTCAGCTGCTCGACGCCTCCTTCGAGGAGGGCGCCTTCGCCCGGGGTGAACGTGATCGTAGTGGCGTTGGGTCCGCCTTCGTAGGGACCCATGTCGTACATGTGCCAGGGAGCCGGGATGGACGCCTCCAGCACGATCCGGTAGGTCTGGCCGTCGAGGTGCTGCACCGTGCTTTTCCAACTGACGCTCTGCGCCGAGACAGTCGTGGCGATCACCGCGGCAAGGACCGGCAGAAGGGTACGAATCAGTTTGTACATAGTCGTATCGCTTTTTATATTTCGGACAAATATACGGGTTTTTTACGGATAAATTGCTACATTCGCACGATGATTCGAATCTCGCTCGTCATTCCCACCCACAACCGTGCCGCACAACTCGTTGCGGCGCTCGAATCCGTCGTGCGGCAGGATCTGCCGCGTGCCGAGTGGGAGTGCGTGGTGGTGAGCAACAATTCCACGGACGACACCGAAGCGCGTTTCGCGGCCTTTGCCGCGGCCCATCCGGAGTGCGCACTGCGGCTCGTCGCGGAGGACGGACCGGGGGTGTCGTACGCCCGCAACCGCGGACTGCGGGAGGCGCAGGCGCCGCTGGTGGCCTTCATCGACGATGACGAGCGGGTCAACGGGTTCCTGCGCGCCTATCTCGAATTTTTCGATGCGCATCCCGACGCCGTCGTGGCCGGGGGGCGCATCATCGCCGAATACTCCGTGGGACGTCCGGCGTGGATGTCGAAATACGTCGAAATGCCGATCGCCAATCCGATGGATTTCGGAGAGGAGGTGCGTCCGTTCCCGGCGGGATGCGTCCCCGGGGGCGGGAACATGGCTTTCCGCCGTGCGGGGCTGGCCGGTTACGGCGGTTTCGACCCGGCGCTGGGACGCGTGAACGGCGAGTTGATCGGCGGTGAGGAGAACGACTTTTTCGAACGCCTCCTGCTCGGCGGCGAAACGATCTGGTATGTGCCGGGTGGCGGTGATGTGGCATATCATTCCGCCGGCGAAACTCACCGGGACTTATTTCCGGCGGTTGAGCTATAACGTCGGCGTGAGCCAGCGGCTGCGGGCCGAAATCCACCGCCGCCTGCCGAAGACCTTCGTGCTGGAGATCGCCAAATGGGCGGCGACGCTCGTGCTCTGCTGCACGATGCCGCCCCGCAAATCGCGGTGGCTGCTGCGCATGCGTCTGGGGATTAGCCGGGGGCTGTTCTCGAAGATAGAACGTTGAGAGTCGCGGGTTCCGGGCGCATGGCTCCTCGCTCGGGAGGGGCTTGTGCGGGACGGAATTTGCGGATACGGCGGGACGCCGTGGGAACACGAGCCGGCAGCGCATTTCCCGGAATCCGGATATGCGCCGATATGTTGAAAACAAGGGGTTGAACGATCGTTCAACCCCTTGTTTTTAAAACAGGTATTTTTCGTTTTTGACCTTGTTGACCAGCCGGTGGATGTCGGCCCAGGCCTCCTCGCCGAAGGTCGTGCCGACGACCTCGATTACCTTGCCGGCGGTGATGGCGCCGATCGTGCCGCACTGGCGCAGCGAGAGTCCGTCGCAAAGTCCCGCCAGGAATCCGGCGGCATAGAAGTCGCCCGCTCCCGTGGTGTCCACGCGCCTGGCCGCAGCCATGATGCCTACGTGCACGACTTCTCGCCCTGCTTGATCAGCACGCCTTTCGTGCCGATCTTCACGACGGCGAGTCGCACATCTGCGAAATTACCTGGAGGGCGTTCAGCGGCTCGGCTTCGCAGGTGAAGGTCTTGGCTTCGTCCTCGTTGGCGAAAACGATGTCGACGTGCTCACACACCAGATTGCGCAGGAATTCGAGATTCTCGGCCACGATGTTGAAGCTGGCCAGATCGACGGCGACCTTCAGCCCGCACTCCTTGGCCGTCTTGGCGGCTTTGAGAATCAGGTCGTGGTTCTGCACCAGATAGCCCTCGACGTAGAGACAGTCGTACCCCTCGAAAATCGACGCTTCGATCTCTTCGGCCGTCAGTTCGAGCGCGGCACCCAGATGGGTGACCATCGTGCGTTCGCCGTCGGGGGAGATCAGCGACACGCATTTGCCCGAACGCTCCCTGCCGCGGAAGATCACCGGCTCGATGCCGAGATTCTCCAGCGCCTGCACGAAGAAATCGCCCGTGGTGTCGGGACCCACCTTGCCGATGAAGCCGACGCTGCATCCCAGCTGCGCCATGGCGCGGATGGTGTTGCCGGCCGAGCCGCCGAGCGAGAGCGAGTAGGGCAGTCCTGCCACGGATTTCGAAATTTCGGTCTGCAGCTTGGTGTCCACGAGGCTCATCGAGCCTTTGGCGAGTTTGAAGCGACTCAGCACGGAGTCGGATTTCAGATTGACCAGCATGTCCGTCAGGGCATTGCCGATGCCTATAACACGTTTCATTCGCTTATGTTCGGGTTTTTGTTGAATTCGTTTGCATTGCGGCCGTTCGGCGGCGGGCAGGCTGAAGTGTCTAAATCGACAGGATTTTCACCAGTTCCAGCGCCCCGCGGTCGATGCCCTTGTCGTGCTTCACGGCCTTGGCGAAGGGTACGTAGACGATCTTGCCGTTCATCGTGCCGATCATCACGTTGCGCTGTCCGTCGAGAAGCGCTTCGATGGCGGCTTCGCCCATGCGCGAGGCGAGGATGCGGTCCACGGCCGTCGGCGATCCGCCGCGCTGGAATGGCCCAGAATCGTGACGCGCGCGTCGTACTGCGGGAACTCCTTCTTGACACGTTCGGCCAGCGCCGTGGCGCCGCCCGTCTTCGGGTTCTCGGCCACGATGACGATCGCCGAGTTCTTGCTCTTGCGGAAGCCGTGGTTGATGAGTTCGGCCAGCTGGTCCACTTCGGTTTCCATTTCGGGTATGATCGCCGCTTCGGAACCCGTGGCGATGGCGCTGTTCATCGCCAGATAACCTGCCGTGTGGCCCATCACCTCGACGAAGAAGAGGCGTTCGTGGCTCGACGCCGTGTCGCGCAGTTTGTCGACCGACTCCATGATCGTATTCAGTGCCGTGTCATAACCGATTGTCGAGTCCGTTCCCCCGAGGTCGTTGTCGATGGTGCCGGGAAGTCCCACGATCGGCACGTTGTATTCCTCGGCGAAGATGCCGGCGCCCGTGAGCGAACCGTCGCCGCCGATGACCACCAGCGCGTCGATGCCGGCCGCCACCATGTTGTCGTATGCCGCCTTGCGGCCTTCCACGGTCTTGAACTCTTCGCTGCGGGCGGTTTTCAGGATCGTGCCGCCCAGCTGGATGATGTTGCTTACGCTCTGCGATTTGAATTCGACGATCTCGTTGAATACGAGACCTTTGTATCCGCGCATGATTCCCTTTACGGTGAATCCGTTGAAGATCGCGCTGCGCGTCACCGCGCGGATTGCGGCGTTCATGCCCGGCGCGTCGCCGCCCGATGTCAGAATGCCTATGCTCTTGATTCCGGCCATACTCTCATTTGTTAAAAACAAAACCGTTCAAAGGTACGAAAATATTTCAAAAATTTCAAAAAATACGGGCGGCCCAAAAAGGATGCCGCCCGCACTTCCGGGAACTTTTTATTTTAATGCGAATGATTTCCGGCTTCGCTTACAGGGTCCGGGCGGCGCTGCCGCGGGTCGTTTTTGCGCTGTCGGCGGCGTCGGTCTCCCGGCGGATCGTTACCGAGGCTTCGTCGTCGTTCTCGGAGGCTTTGACCGAGACCTTCCGGCCGTCGGCGTTGACCCGCAGTTCGCCCTGCTTCTTGTCGACGGTGATGTCGATGGATTTCGAAGGCACGGCGATGTGCAGCGTCTTGCGGCCCTCCTCGATCACGCTCTCGTCGTCGTAATCTTCCAGCAGCCGTTCGAGGGTGGTGGTGTCGCCGTCGATGACGATTTCGCTCTGGAATATCTGTTCGAGAGCCCTGCGTTTCGTCCGGAACTTGTCGCCCACGTTCTCGCGGATGGCCACGCACGATACGGCGATGATCGAGGCCAGCCACAGCAGGAAGATCGCCAGCACGGTCTTGCCGCCGGGTTTGCGCGAGGCGATCAGGCACATCAGCACGTAGATCAGCAGGATGATGGGGATGAGTGCGGCCAGGATGCCCAGGCTCGCGATCCAGATCGACACCGTGTTGCCGAAGACGGCGGGCGTGAAGAACCCTTCGCCGCCGACGATCAGGGCGAATATGCCGATGATCAGGGCGCAGGCCGCCATGATGAGTCCGAAGACGATGAATCCGGCGATGATTTTCAGCAGGATCAGCACCACCTTGCCGAAGACCGATACGACTTCGGCGACGATCGGTTTGGCCTTGGCGTCGGGTTCGGCGCAGGCCGTGGCGGTGGCCGCGGTGACCTCGCCGATGGACTGCGCGGTGATCTTCTCGCCGTTCATTTCGAGTTTCTGGCGCGCCGTGCGGGCCGCCGGAACGGCGAACCACATGATGAAGTAGCAGATCAGGAAGATGCCGAACAGGTTGCCGAACATCGGGCTGAACCAGTGCAAGAAGGGAATCCATCCGAAGCAGGTGAACAGCAGGGGCAGGAACAGCCCCAGACGCACCCACACGGGGTCGATGTCGAAATACTTGCCGATGCCGGCGCAGACGCCGCCCAGCTTGGCGTTTTCCGTGTCGCGGTAGAGGCGGCGGGGGATGCGCGGGGTGTCGCAGTGCAGGTCGCGGTCGACGCTCTCCCGGGAGATGTCCTCGGCGGAGCCCATCTGCTGGATGATGTTCAGGATCAGGGGCTTTTCCACGACGCGGGTGTTGTCCTGCGCCGAGAGGATCAGCTCGGCGATGCGGGCTTCGATGTCGGCGACGATCTCCGCGCCGTCGGCCGTGTCCTTATAGGTTGTCTTGAGGCTTTCGAGGTAGGTTTCGAGGGCCTCGTAGGCGTCGGCGTCCATCGTGAACGCCACGCCCGATATGCTGCATTTTTTAACCTCTTTCATGGTTGTCGCGTCGTTTCGGAATTCAGAGTTTGCGTATGCTGCCGCCGCTCGACTTTTCCAGCGAAGTTTGGCAGTCGCCCGAGTAGCGGATCGACGAGCCGCTCGATGCGCTGGCGGTGAGTTTCCCGCTGCAGTCGATCGAAACGTTTGCGGCGCTCGACGTGTCGATCGTGGCGTTGACGGCCGAGAATTTTTCGGCGTCGAGTTTCGATGCCGAACTCATGTCGGCCTTGAACGTCCGGGCGGAACCTTCGAGGGTGATTTTCGAAGCGCTCGAAGCGTCCAGCGAACAGCTTCCGGCCTCGACCGAAGCCTCGACCTTCGAGGCGCTCGACGTTTCGATGGTGCACGAGGTGGCTTCTACCGCAGTTTCGATCCGGGCGGCGCTCGAAGCCTCGATGCTGAATTTGTCGGCTTTGAGCATCACTTCGCTGACGATCTTCGAGGCGCTCGAAGCGTCGAGGAAGCGGATTTTTCCGTTGGCCGGGACGGTGATCGTGACGTTGGCGTTCTGGATGCTGTTCACCTTTTGGTCGAGGGTGGCTTCGAGTTTGCCTTTGACGGCCCGGACCACCACCAGGTCGATCAGGTTGTCGTCGGCTTCGATGCGGATGTCCGACACCTTGTCCGAGATGACGACTTTCACGGCGCGCGACGCTTCGATACCGTCGAAATCGGGGGCCGGGACGGTTTTGGTGACGATATTGCCGCTGCCCTTGATGGTTTTGCCCAGCAGGGGCGTTGCGATGCAGGCGACATAAGCGGTTACGGAGAGCATGGCTGCAATCAGGACGGCTATCAACAGGAACTTTTTCATGGTATTGTTTTTTTAGGGTCAATCGTTTTTTCCGTGGCGGATGAGTTGGATCTGTCCGACGAGTTCATCCCAGGCTTCGTCGAGCGTTGCGAGGTATTCGCGGCCTTTGTCCGTGAGCGTGTAGTACTTGCGCGGCGGGCCCTGGCGGGGGACTCTTCCCAGCGGTAGGTCAGCAGTCCGGCGTTCTTCTGCCGCGTGAGGATCGGGTAGAGCGTACCCTCGACTACGATCATCTCGGCTTGCTTGAGTTCGGCGATGATCTTCGGAGCGTATGAATCTTCGCGGGAGAGAATGGCGAGGATGCAGTACTCCAGAATTCCTTTGCGCATCTGCGCTTTTACGTTGTCTTCGGCCATTGTGCTATTCGGTTAATCGCTTCGGAGCCTTCGGCACGATCAGCCAGAGGATGATGTAGACCCAGAGCGAGAGTCCTCCGAAGAGTATCAGGATCAGGGTCGCGATGCGTATGAGCGATACGTCGAGACCGAAGAATTCGGCCAGGCCGGCACAGACGCCTGCGATAATGCTGTCTTGGGAACGGAATAACCGTCTGTTTTCGTTCGTTGCCATAATTTTATCGGTTTTTGTTGTTGATATTGAATTTGCGGGCCGGTTGCTCGGGAATGACGATCCAGAGGATGATGTAGGCCCAGATCGAGAGTCCGCCGAAAAGGATCAGCAGGAGCATCAAGCCGGATCATCGTCGGGTCGGAGTCGAAATAGGCGGCCAGTCCGCCGCAGATGCCGGCGATCGAACGCTCGGTGCGCGAGCGGTAGAGTTTGCGCAGGGGCGGCTGCCCGGCGGATTCGGTTCCGGCCTGTCCCTCGGCGGCCTCGGGCCGCCCTGCGCCGCGGGGTTCGCCGAAGTCGGCCGGACTGCCCATCTGGGCCATCGTCGCACGGACGACGTCGAGCGTAATGACCCGCATGGGCGAAGCGACCCGCTCGCGGAAAATCTCCGCCACGCGGGCTTCGATGTCGCCCATCGTTTCGGCGTCACCCTCCGGCAGGCGCCGCCGGATGTCGTCGAAATAACTGCCCAGTACCCGGTAGGCGTCCTCGTCGAGGATGAATGCCACGGAGCCGATGTTTACGTTTACAGTCTCTTTCATGGTCGTAAAAGTATTGTCGCGGTTTAATGTTTTGCGGGTTTTACTATTATTACAATGCAAATATAATACGAATTTTAGTATTATGCAATACAAAGTACCTTATTTTTTGAAAATATTTTTATACTTATATTTATAATGGTGTAAATTTTAGCCTCTGCGGAGGCTTTGCGCCGGAAAAAATGCGATATTTGGCGTGGCAATGTTGCGTTTTGCACGCCAGCTTCGTCTTACAGATACCATGAAGGAAACAGAATTCACCTCGCTCGTCGTGCCGCTTCGCGACCGGATGTTCCGCTATGCGCAGAGCTTGCTGCTCTCTCCGGCGGAAGCGGAGGACGCGGTGCACGACCTGCTCGAGCGGTTGTGGGCCGAGCGGGCGCGGCTGGACGGATGCCGCAGCATCGACTCCTTCGTGATGCGGGCCGTGCGGAATCGCTGTTACGACTGTCTTCGCCGACGGCAGGCCTGCGGCCGGCGCGACGACACGCTGGCGGGGTGGACCGAACGCTCGGCGGCAGCCGAGGCCGAGGGGTGGGAGATGCGCGAACTGGTGCGGCGGGCGATGGGATGTCTTCCCGAACGGCAGCGCGAGGTGCTCCACTTGAAGGATATAGAGGGGTATCCGACCCGCGAGATCGCCGGAATGGTCGGCTGCGACGAAGCGCAGGTGCGCGTGATCCTCTCCCGCGCCCGCAACGGATTGAGAGAGGTACTGAAAAAAATGATGGACGATGAACGAACGACAAGAACGGATTGAACGGTTGGCCGAGCGCTGGTTTGCGGCCGGGACGACCGATGCCGAGGAGCGCGAACTGCGCGAATGGCTGCGGGAGGCGGAGGAAGTGCCGGCTGCACTGCGCGACGTGCAGGCGATGCTCGCGGGGCTGGATGCGCTGGCGGAGGAGCGTCTTCCCGCCGGGCGCAGGGTGCCGTTGCGCCGGCGCATGTCGCCGCTGTGGGGCTTTGCGGCTGCGGCTGTCGTGGCCCTCGGGCTTTTCTTCTGCGCGGAATTGCTGCGCAAGCCCTACTGCTACATCGACGGCCGGGCGGTCTACGACAAGGAGGCGGCCATGCAGGCGATGGTTTACCTCGAATCGTTTTCGGCGCTCGATGCGTCGGGCCGGATGGTCGACGAACTGATCAGAAACAATTAAAAAAACGACATTGCCATGAACAAACGATTGGTTTTTACGGGCCTTTTCATTTTGCTGTCGCTGTGCGCGCCGGCGCAGACTGCGGATTCGACGGCCGCGGATTCCCTCGGGCGGATCGGGGATGTCGGCACCGGCCCGGTGACCATGCGGCGCGCCGCCGACGGGGAGGGGATGATTCTCGAAGTGGCGGGCTTCGGCATCACGCTCGGGCAGGCCGCGGGGGGCGAAAAACAGCAAGTGAAGTCCTATCCGCGGGTGTGCGGCCTGTTTTTCGATGGTGTCGAACTGGGCTTCAATTTCCTGACCGGCGCGGATTATGCGGGCTATCCGGCCGAAGCGGGGGATTTCCTCGACGTCAAGGGCGGCAATTCGTTCCACTTCGGCATTACGCCCGTCGGTTTGAGCGTGGCGCTCGACAGGAAGCGGCGGTTCGAGTTTTCGACCGGGCTGCGCTACACGGTGGACAACTACCGCTTGTCCGACAATTCGATTACGCTGGGCCGCGAAGGGGGAATGATCGTTCCCCTGCCGCTGGACGAGAAGGCCGACAAGTCGAAACTCCGCATCACGTCGCTGGGCATTCCGTTGCAGTTCTCGTTCGACCCGGTCCGGCATTTGCGCGTTGCCGTCGTGGGGTACTGCGACTTCACGCTCGGGTCCAACGCGATCTATAAGAAGCCGAAGGAGAAGAGTTCCCTTTCCGGCGTCAATCCCTTCCGGTTCGGATTCGGAGGCTCGGTTTCCTACCGCGGATTCGGTTTGTATGTCCGCTACGGCGTGACGCCGCTCTTCAAGAGCGGGGCGGGACCGGCCTGCCATCCGGTATCGTTCGGTGTTTGTGTCTTCATGTAAAAAACTGCTGCCATGAAACGAGTTATTTTAGGAATCGCCGTCGCCGTGTGCTTTCATGCACATGCGGGCAACGGTCTGCCGGAAAATGAGGGAAGGGTCGGTTCGTGCGATACCGTTCGACGGTTCGGGAACGTGGGCGGCGACTTGATCGCCATGCGTAAGGGAGTCGATGAAAACAGCATTGTTCTCGAAGTGGCCGGTTTCGGCATCACGCTCGGGCAGATGGATGAAGGACCCGGGCAACTGGGCAAATCCCGGCGGGTGAGATACTATATTCTGGATAATTTCGAGTTCGGCTTCAACCGGCTGTCCGGTGTCGATTACTGCGGTTATCCGTCCGAATCGGGCGATTTTCTCGATTTGCAGACCTCCAAGTCGTTCCATGCCGCCGAAGACCTTGCCGGAATCCATGTCCGGCTCGACCGTCGCCGGAGGATTCTTTTCTCGGCCGGATTTTCCATGACGGTCGACAACTATCGGTTGTCCGACCGTTCGATCACCCTGCGCAATCGGGACGGGCGCGTTGTTCCCGAAGCGTTGGGCGAAACGGCGAAAAAGTCAGGCCTGACAACCTTGTCGCTGGGAGTTCCCCTGCGGGTTACACTCCGGCCTGCGCAGCATCTCCGCATATCGGCTGCGGCCTATTGCGATTTTGCCGTTTGGACCGATGCGGTCTATGCGATGCCCGAGCCGCGTGTGATGCAGAGGCTTTCCGGGGTGAATACGTTCCAATTCGGGGTCGGCGCTTCGGTCGCGTATTGCGGTATCGGGGTTTATGCCCGTTACGGTGTCACCTCCTATTTTAAGAAGAGTGCCGGACCGGTCTCTCATCCGCTGAGTCTCGGAATTTGTATTTTTTTGTAAAACGAACCTGCCATGAAACGATTGATATTGATCCTGCTGGTCACGCTGCCGCTGCTGGCGCGTGCGCAGAACGCCTCCTGGAAGTTCTTCGACTGCTATGCCGAAGCCGAGGGATTCACCAGCGTGCGGCTCGAACGGAAAATGATGCGGATGATGAGCCGCGAAGCCGCGGAGAAGGGGGATGAAGGACTGGCTAAACTGCTTGCCGGCATCGAATATATCCGCATCGTGGCCCTCGGCACGGGCGACGGTGAGCGGTTCGTCGCCGATGCGGAGGAGCTGGCCGCCAAGCCGGAGTATAAATTCCAGCTGGTGATGTCCGGGACCGAGGAGGGGCAAACCACGAAATTCTATATCCGCGAAGCGGAATTCTACAATAATTCGGAACTGCTGATGCTGACTTACGGCGCGAAAGAGACCGTCGCGGTGAATATCTACGGGCGGTTCGACCTCAAGCAGGTGGCGCGGCTTTCGACGATAAGGCCGAAGAAATAGTTTAGTACCTTTTGTCACTGAAAGGCACCCAACATCACCGGCGTAATACGCCGGATTTGGGGGTTGCGATGACACTTTGCAACCTTTGCATCAAAAGGTCGCGGATCTATCGTAAAATGCGGTAATGATGCCAAAAGTGGTTGGTGGTATAAAATGTAACCGACATAATATTTGGTAGTTATAAGGATAAAATAGAGATTAGTAGAAACGGGTTTCTACTAATCTCTATTTTTATGTCAAAAAAACGAAAAATACGCTGTCCTCATTGTGGCTTTTTAGAGACAATAAAATGGGGGACTCGTAGCGGTTGCAGCCGCTATTATTGTAAGAATTGTGGCAGCTATTTTACGGATCGTCGAGACTGGATTTCCGATAAAAACAAGTTTATATGGTTCGCGCGTTGGGTTCGCGGTAAACAGCGTATTTGTGACCTTGCGAGTGAGAGCGGATACAGCGAACGCACCCTAAAAAGATACTTCTATCGGCTCTTGCCCCAGTGCCCTTTATGGCAGATACAGCGACGCGAGAAGGTAAATCTTCTGATCGACGGCACCTACTTCTCAAATAAGATTTGTCTGGTTGTATATCGGGATCACAACATCAAGATGACCCTCCTCTATCGCATAACCAGGAGTGAAACGCTGCGGGATTTGAAAGCAGACCTAACGGCTATACGCGATGTCGGCATTCAAATTGAGAGTGTCACCTGTGATGGATCTCCCAATATCATAAAAGCGGTGCGGGAAGTGTGTCCGGAGGCGATCTTGCAGCGTTGTACGGTACATGTAGCGCGAGAGATAGAGACGTGGATTACACGCAAACCACAGACCGTAGCGGCACAGGAACTCCTCGAACTGGTGCACTTGTTAAATGGAGTACAAACACATGATGAGGCACAGTTATGGATACGGGCTTTTATTGACTGGTATCGGCGACACGAACCATTTATCAATGAAAAAACCGTAGATGAGCTGTCGGGAAGATGGTGGTTTACGCATAAGATGCTGCATCGAAGTGTCTCGCATATCAAGCGTGCCATACCCGATCTGTTTTCATACACGCGATACCCTAATGTACCTAAATCTTCAAATTCTATTGAGTCGTTCTTCGGTCACTTGAAGGATAATTTAAGAATCCATCGCGGACTCTCGGAACAACATTTTAAGGACTTTGTAAAGTGGTATCTTTTCCTGAACAGCAATGATGGAATTATTAAGAAACGCAAATGACCAGAATCGTACAATTCTGGTCATTTGATCCAATACGACACCAACCACTTTTGGCATCATTACCTAAAATGCGAGGGCCGGAACATTCGTTCCGGCCCTCGTTGTTATCGCTTTCGGCGGCGGTTAGTCCTCGAACTTGGCCGAAAGGAACTCGCGGTTCAGGCGGGCGATATGCGCGATGGAAATCTGCTTGGGGCATTCGGCCTGGCAGGCACCCGTGTTGGTGCAGTTGCCGAAGCCCAGCTCGTCCATCTTGGCGACCATCGCCTTGGCGCGGCGTGCACCCTCCACACGGCCCTGCGGCAGCTTGGCGAGCGACGATACGCGGGCGGCGACGAAGAGCATCGCCGAACCGTTCTTGCAGGTTGCCGCGCAGGCGCCGCAGCCGATGCAGGCAGCAGCGTCCATCGACTCTTCGGCATCGGTCTGCGCGATCGGAATCGCATTGGCGTCGGGCACCGAGTTGGTGCGTACCGAGATGAAGCCGCCGGCCTGAAGAATCTGGTCGTAAGCCGAGCGGTTCACGACGAGGTCCTTGATGACGGGGAACGCCGCCGAGCGCCACGGCTCGATGGTGATCGTTGCGCCGTCCTTGAACTTGCGCATGTAAATCTGGCAGGTGGTAGCCGCCTGACCGGGACCGTGGGCGTGACCGTCGATGTGCAGTGAGCACATGCCGCAGATACCCTCGCGGCAGTCGTGGTCGAACGCCACGGGCTCCTTGCCCTCGTGGATGAGGTTGTTGTTCAGGATGTCGAGCATTTCGAGGAACGAGGTGTCGGCCGAGATGTTCTCCACCTTGTAGCTCTCGAACGCGCCCTTGGATTTAGCGTCCTTTTGACGCCATATCTTTAATGTAAAATTCATAATTTCAAATTGTTATTAAAGTTCAACGTCAAAAGCTTAGTCTTTGTAGTTGCGCTGTGCGGGGTGCACGAACTCGAAGTTCAGGGGCTCTTTCGTGAGCTCCGGAGCCTCGTCCATGCCTTTGTACTCCCATACGGCGGCGTATACGAAGTTCTCGTCGTCACGCTTGGCTTCGCCCTCTTCGGTCTGGTGCTCTACGCGGAAGTGACCGCCGCACGACTCCTCGCGGTTGAGTGCGTCGCGCGCCATCAGCTCGCCCAGTTCGAGGAAGTCGGCCAGACGCAGCGCCTTTTCGAGCTCCACGTTGAAATCCTTCTCCTGACCGACGACTTTCACGTCTTTCCAGAACTCCTTGCGGAGCGCCTGAATCTCGCTAATCGCCTTTTCGAGAGACTCCTTCGTGCGGGCCATGCCGACGTTCTCACATGATGTGGCCCAGCTTCTTGTGGATGTCGTCCACCGACTGCTTGCCGTTGATGGCGAGCAGTTTGGCGATCTTCTCCCGGACGCCCTTCTCGGCTTCGTCGAAAGCCTTGGTGTCGGTCTTCACCTTCGGAGCCTGAATCTTGTGCGAGAGGTAGTCGCCGATGGTGTAGGGCAGTACGAAGTAGCCGTCGGCCAGACCCTGCATCAGGGCCGAAGCGCCGAGACGGTTCGCACCGTGGTCCGAGAAGTTGGCCTCGCCGATGGCGTACAGGCCGGGGATGGTGGTCATCAGGTTGTAATCGACCCAGATGCCGCCCATGGTGTAGTGCACGGCGGGGAAGATCTGCATCGGCTGCTCGTAGGGGCTTACGTCGGTGATCTCCTCGTACATGTCGAACAGGTTGCCGTAACGTTTCTTGATGATCTCCTTGCCCAGACGCTCGATGGCGGTCTTGAAGTCGAGGAATACGGCCAGTCCGGTCTCGTTTACGCCGAAGCCTGCGTCGCAGCGCTCCTTGGCGGCACGCGAAGCCACGTCGCGCGGCACGAGGTTGCCGAAGGCCGGGTAGCGGCGCTCCAGATAGTAGTCGCGGTCCTCTTCGGCGATGTCCGACGGCTTCTTGGCGCCCGAACGCAGCGCCTTCACGTCTTCGAGTTTCTTGGGAACCCAGATGCGGCCGTCGTTGCGCAGCGACTCCGACATCAGCGTCAGTTTCGACTGCTGGTCGCCGTGAACGGGGATGCAGGTGGGGTGGATCTGCGTGAAGCAGGGGTTGGCGAAGCCTGCGCCCTTGCGGTAGCACTGGAATGCGGCCGAGCCGTTCGACGCCATGGCGTTGGTCGAGAGGAAGAATACGTTGCCGTATCCGCCCGTTGCGATCACGACGGCGTGTGCGCCGTGGCGCTCGATCTCACCGGTGACGAGGTTGCGGGCGATGATGCCCTTCGCTTCGCCGTCCTCCACGACGATGTCGAGCATCTCGTGACGGGGATAGCTCTTCACCGTGCCGGCGGCGATCTCCTTGTTGAGTACCGAGTAGGCGCCCAGCAGGAGCTGCTGACCCGTCTGGCCGCGGGCGTAGAACGTACGCGACACCTGCGCGCCGCCGAACGAACGGTTGGCCAGCAGGCCGCCGTATTCGCGGGCGAAAGGAACGCCCTGTCCGACGCACTGGTCGATGATGAGGTTGGCGACCTCGGCCATGCGGTAGACGTTGGCTTCGCGGGCGCGGTAGTCGCCGCCCTTGATCGTATCGTAGAAGAGACGGTATACCGAGTCGTTGTCGTTCTGGTAGTTCTTGGCGGCGTTGATACCGCCCTGCGCGGCGATCGAGTGCGCGCGGCGGGGCGAGTCCTGAATGCAGAATACCTTTACGTTATATCCCAGTTCGCCGAGCGAAGCGGCTGCGGATGCACCGCCCAGACCCGTTCCGACGATGATGATGTCGAGCTTGCGCTTGTTTGCGGGGCTTACGACCTTGATAGCTGCCTTATGGTTGCTCCACTTTTCTGCGAGAGCGCCGGCAGGAATTTTAGCATCTAATTTGAAAGCCATATCTGTTGTGTGTTTATTGTTCTCCTGAATGGGATGATTAGCATACGCCTGCGATGCAGGGGCAGAAGAAATAGACGAGCACCACGGCGGCGAAGCCGAGGAATACGATCGTGGCCACGATGTTGGCGATGCACTTCAGGCGGGGATACCACGTGTCGTTGGCCCATCCCACGGTCTGGAACATCGACCATACGCCGTGCGTGAGGTGGAACCAGAGGGCGAAGAACCACACGAGGTAGATCACCACGTAATACCACTGCGAGAAGGTGTAGGCGATCAGCGAAGCGCCGTCGGCGGGGCCTGGAGGCCCAGCGAGTTCTCGTGGCCGCCCATGATCTCCACGAGCTGCATTTTAGCCCAGAAGTTGAAGAGGTGGATCAGCAGGCCGCCCAGGATGATGAAGCCCAGTGCGAGCATGTTTTTCGAAGCCCATGTCACGCCCGGCTCCTGCACCGTCACGGCGTAGCGCTGCGATCCGCGCGCCTTGTAGTTGTTCAGCGTGAGGATGACGGCGTAGATGAAGTGGACCAGTACGCCCAGCGCCAGCACGGCCGTACCGGCCAGCGCGTACCAGTTGGCGCCGAGCAGCGCGCAGATCATGTTGTACGCCTCGGGCGAGATGATCGCCGTGATGTTCATCGACATGTGGAAGAGGATGAAGAGCACGAGGAACGCCCCCGTAACGCTCATGACCAGCTTCTTGCCGAGCGAGGAATTAGATAAAAAACAGCTCATAATGATTTTAATTTGTTTATATTTGTTAAAGATTTGTGTTCCGGCGCTTTTTGATTTACGCACGCAAAGATAGCCATTGTTTGCGGAATAACAATAAAAAACGGACGGGAATTTTATGCCTGAAAGGAGGGTTTTATTTCAAAAAATTACGGTTCTCGGAGCAAAAAAGGTGAAATTCCGCGTTTTGAACTGAGTCATAACGCATTAAACAGAAAACCTCAGAAATAGTAACGATGGCAATTTAGCAAAGAAACGCAAGGTAATGAAATAGAACGGTTGCCAAGTCATTACCCGATAATGCAGTAAAGTTTTTCTTTGTGTCGTCACGTTTCATCGTTCTGCGTCAGTTTGCATATCAATGTATAACTCGCTGATAACTAATTTTGTAACCAAAAAAAAAGATTAGATTATGCGAAGTACATTTAAGGTGCTGTTCTACGTGAACGGGAGCAAAGAGAAAAACGGTATTGTCCCTATTATGGGACGAGTGACAATCAACGGTTCTGTGGCTCAATTCAGTTGCAAGCAGAGCATCCACAAAGACCTATGGGATGTGAAAGGAAACCGCGCAAAGGGCAAAAGCAAGGAATCGCGAGACATCAATTTGGCCTTGGATAATATCAAGGCTCAAATCATCAAACACTATCAACGCATTTCGGATAGAGAAGCGTTTGTAACAGCAGAAATGGTACGAAATGCCTATCAGGGTATCGGAACGGAATATGAGACCCTGCTCCGAGCATTCGACAAAGAGAACGAAGCCTTTGCCAAACGAGTTGGCAAGGATCGTTCTCTGAGTACATATCAAAAGTATCTCACCGTAAGAAAATATCTTGCGGAGTTTATCAAGGTAAACTATAAGCGTTCCGATATTGCGATGAATGAACTTACAGAGGATTTCATTCGTGATTATTGCCTGTATCTGAGAAATGAGGTCGGATTAGCTCAGTCATCGGTGTGGATATACTCTATACCTTTGAAGCACATTGTAACTACTGCTCACTATAATGGCAAGATAGCAAGAAACCCATTTGCCCAATATAAGGTTGACCCCGACCACAAGGAAAGAGGTTTTCTAACCGAAGATGAACTGCAAGCCCTTACAACGGTTGAATTAAACAATCCCGATTTGGAGTTGGCAAGAGATTTATTCGTGTTCGGTTGTTGGACGGGAATATCATTCATAGATATTAAGAATTTGACAACGGAGAATATTACAATGTTGGGTGGTTCTCCTTGGATAGTATCGAAGCGACAAAAGACGGGTGTACCGTTCCAAATCAAGTTGATGGATATTCCTATGCAGATTATCAAGCGATACGAACCATATAGAATAAGTAGCAATCTATTCAACATCGGCAGCCACGACACTATAAATAAACGCATAAAAGAGGTTGCTAAATTGTGCGGTATAGAGAAGCGAACTTCGTTCCACCTTAGCCGTCATACATTTGCAGTGTTAGCCTTGAACTATGGAATGCCGATAGAGAGTGTGAGCAAGATTCTCGGACATACGAATATTACCACAACGCAGATTTACGCAAAGGTAACAAACACCAAACTCGAACACGATATATCAATGTTTGAGAGTAGAGTTTGTGAAAGATTTGCAATATAGTAGGTATGAAACGAGCAATAATAACAATCAGCGAAAGCGGCAATGTAAATATTCCAAGCGGTAATGTTTGGATGTCGTTCTCGGAGCTTGTAGTGCTGTTCGATGTGGCAGCACCCACATTAAAGGCTGCAATCCGAGCCATACACAAAAGCGGAGTTATAGCGGAGCACACCCAACATTGCGAAGTGATGCCATATACCTATTGGGCTACCCTATATAATATGGATATGATTGTCGCCCTTGCTTTTCGTATCAACTCATACGGTGCAGAAAAGATACGGACAGAGGTATTAAAGAGGATATGCGGACGAGAAGAGAAAGTATGTTATCTCTTTTCGCTTGCCAATTGTTCAAAGGCTATCTCATAGATTGGATAAATAGCAGGTACGCAATGAATACCTGCTATTTATCATTTATCGCTTCTGCTCCTCTATAAATACATCTATCTCTCCTAAATAACCTATTTCTTTAGGAAGTACAAACATATTGTTTGGATTTACATATTTTCTAAAATGGTCTTCAATATCGGATATTTCCAAATCTTCAATGCTTGTATGGGTATTGAATCCCACAGGTTGGATATGACACAATTTCCAATCAGACAAAGCATAACTACCTAATGGCTTAGTATATTTAGCTTTTGCCTTAATATCCTTTGTTGCCATAAATACCACTGGTAACTCCTTCTGGCTCAAAAGTTCTTTAATTTGAGATAAGGTAAACACCGTTCCTTTTAATACATTACTATACGCCCAAATAGCTACGGTATTATCTGAAACGATAATCTCTCTTCCACAGGGATGCACAAATGATTGACCTCGTTTGTTTGTTTCTTTACGAATAATCAATGGCATATCTTTGTCTGCAATCCATTCCTCTATCAGATTACTCCAATTTTCAAGTACTTCAACATCTATCTGAGGGTTATTAGGAGAATTACGCCACAAAGTTCCTATCTCCTTAATTTTCATTCGGATTTTCTCTCCTACCAAATCTTTTGTGGGCATACATTTTTCGGACTTCTTATATGGCGTGGGTTGTCCCGATATTAGAAACTGCATAGCTCGTTTGGGAGGATATTTACAACTATACAATCTGCCCTCTTGATAGCTCTTGGTTTCAATGACATTTGAAAAGACACGATAGAAATCAGCTTTTGTAAACTTGAATGTTCCATCTGAAGTATGAACAATAAATGAATCATTATCATTCAAAGGCTCAATCAAATCAGCCTTGAAACATAATCTACTACTTGTATATTCTACCATATGCTAACTATTCAAACAAATTATACCACAAAGGTACTCGAAATAAACCAAATGAGAGAATTTCTGCCGTTTATAATTGCCTTGAGTTTATAGCACCCCTCAAATTCCAATCCCCATAGTACTTTATTCACTATTCTGCTATAATTTGCGTAGCAACTTATCCGTCAATCACTTATATTTTTGTAGCTGACATTTTTTGAACCTAAAAGCATTTGAAAATGGAAGCTAACAAAGTAACAACGAGCCATAAACCGCCATCAGATGGTGGTATGGCAAGAGAAGAATTTATCCGAGTGGGAACAACGCTCTACAAGATTGTGGAGCAACCGAGACTGAGCGGTGGATATGTGAAAAAGCGTATCCCTTGGAACAATGAAACGCTCCGCCAAGACTATGGCAAGGACTACATCGGCAGCGTTCCCAAGTATGACGGATTTTGTACCGTCCCCGAACACATCGGCTATCGCCCTGTAATCGGTAAGTTCCTAAATCTCTATGAGCCGATAGACCACCAACCGCATGAGGGAGATTTCCCCTCTGTCCGCTCATTGGTGGAGCATATCTTCGGTGAGCAATACGAGTTGGGTATGGACTATCTGCAACTGCTCTACCTGCAACCCGTTCAGAAGTTACCAATCCTGCTATTGGTATCGGAGGAACGCAATACAGGCAAGAGTACATTTCTGAATTTTCTGAAAGCTCTCTTTCAGAACAATGTAACATTCAACACCAATGAGGATTTCCGCAGTCAATTCAATTCCGATTGGGCAGGCAAACTCCTTATCGTGGTTGATGAGGTGTTACTCAACCGCAGGGAGGACAGCGAAAGGTTGAAGAATCTAAGCACCACACTATCCTACAAAGTGGAAGCCAAAGGCAAAGACCGTGATGAGATAGCGTTCTTCGCCAAATTCGTGCTATGCTCCAACAACGAGTATCTGCCCGTAATCATTGATGCAGGGGAAACACGCTATTGGGTACGCAAGATAAACCGCTTGCAGTCCGATGACACCAATTTCCTGCAACGCTTGAAAGCGGAGATACCCGCATTTCTCCATTTCCTCACTAATCGAGAGTTATCCACCGAGAGGGAGAGCCGAATGTGGTTCAATCCCTCATTGTTGCATACCGAAGCGTTACAGAGGATAATCCGCAGTAACCGCAATCGATTGGAGATAGAGATGTCGGAGCTGTTGCTCGATATTATGGCAACAATGAATATCGATAGCGTTTCATTCTGCCTTAACGACCTTATTGTGCTGTTGATGCACTCGCAGGTAAAGGTAGAGAAACATCAAGTGCGTAAGGTGGTACAGGAGTGTTGGAAACTGACACCTGCTCCCAATGGGCTTACCTATACCACCTATCAAGGCAACTACAACCAGAGTTGCCACTATGAGCCTATAAGGAGAGTGGGACGCTTCTACACCATCACAAGGGAGCAACTCGAATCCTTGTAACACTATCATTTTTCTGTTGAATTGTTGAATATGAGTATAAACACACTGATAATAAACAATATACGCTCTCAACAAAATCTCAACAAGCCAAAAGAGAAGTTGAGATACAGCGCACTCTCGTTTGTAGATTTCTCTTTTGGTGAGTGGTTTGTTGAGAATATGTTGAGCTGTTAAAAGTCTGTATATAAACATATTACATCAACAATTCATCAAATCAACAAATTTTCATCAACCTTAAAACCGTATGTAATATGACAATCCAAGACGCAAAACAAATTAAGTTGGCAGACTATCTGCAAAGTTTGGGTTATACACCCGTAAAGCAACAAGGCAGGAGCCTATGGTATAAATCACCGCTGAGGAACGAAACCGATGCTTCGTTCAAGGTAAACACCGAGTTAAATCAATGGTACGACTTCGGTATCGGCAAGGGTGGCAACATCATCGCATTGGCAGCGGAGCTCTACCATAGCGAGAATGTAGCCTATCTATTGGAACGCATAGCGGAGCGAACACCTTACATTCGCCCGGCATCCTTTTCTTTTGATGAGCAGAAAGCACATAACAGCAACTTTCAAGGCGTACAGGTTGGCGAGTTATCTTCTCCAGCCCTTATCGACTATCTGCGAGGACGAGGAATAAACATCGAACTCGCCAAAAGAGAATGTAAGGAGTTGCGATACGAGTATGAAGGAAAAACCTACTTCGTTGTCGGTTTTCCGAATATCTCTGGTGGCTATGAACTTCGCAACCGCTACTTCAAAGGTGGTCTTGCCCCCAAAGATATTACCCATATCCGACAGCAGGGCGAGCAGCGAGATGCGTGCTACCTCTTCGAGGGCTTTATGGATTACCTCTCGTTCCTTACAATCCGAGTGAACAATAATCCCGAAGAGCCACGCACAGGCGAACAAGATTATATGGTGCTGAACTCCGTTACAAACCTCTCAAAAGCCGAGCAACTTCTACGCCCATACACGCGAATAGGTAGTTTTCTCGACAACGACCAAGCAGGACAAAGAGCGTATGAGAATCTGAAAAAGATGTTCGGGAATAGACTTCAAAAAATATGTCGCATCACTACGCAGGACATAAGGATTTGAATGACTATTTATGCCACAAAAACCAAACAAAACAAGTAGAGAAAAAGTCGCAAGTCCAATCCGCAAGGCGGATGCCACAACCGCAGCCGAAGAAGAAACGAGGCTTCAGGTTATAGCCCACTATAACTACACGCTTCGCTTAAAGTAGTTGTGGGCTCTACCGAGGGTGCAGAGTGACCTCTCTGCACTCCGCTTATGGGCTTCGCCCCTAAGAACCCTCTTGCAAGCGAGAGCAGAGGCAAGCTCGCTTGAACTATGCCGAGCGCAGCGGAGGGTCGCAACGGCAACCCCGACAGCGGAAGCAAGCAAACAAACGACCTAATTGTAACCAATAAAGCAAATAACTATGGCAGTAAAAAGCAGCATACATATCAAGCCTTGCAACATATCATCGAGCGAGGCTCACAACCTAAGAACTCCCGAATATATGCGTAACATCGGAGAGTCGAAAATCTATCTAATACCCCAACTTGTTGCCGACAATGAGCATTGGATAAATCCATGCCTCGGAGACTATGATTTGCAGACGCATTACGAAAAAATCAAGCAGATGGTAAAGACTAAGACAGGGCGAGCGATGCAGGAAAAGGAACGAGAACGCAAAACCAAGAGTGGCAAGATTATCAAGGTGACAGGATGCTCACCCATTCGTGAGGGTGTACTACTCATCAAGCCAGAAACCACATTAGAGGATGTTCGCAGATTTGGCGAAGAGTGCCAACAGCGTTGGAGTATCACACCGCTACAAATATTCTTGCATAAAGACGAGGGGCATTGGCTCGGTGGAGAGCCAGCCCCTGACGATAAAGAGAGTTTTCAAATCGGTGGCAAATGGTTTAAGCCCAACTATCACGCACATATAGTATTCGATTGGATGGATCACGATACAGGCAAGAGCCGAAAACTTAACGATGACGATATGATGCAGATGCAGACATTGGCATCCGAGATCCTATCAATGGAGCGAGGACAGTCCAAAACAGAGACAGGCAAGGAGCATTTGGAACGAAACGACTTTATCATTGAGAAGCAGCGTGCCGAGCTTGAACGCATAGAGGCTGAACGACAACACAAGGAACACCAGATAGATCTTGCCGAGCAAGAACTCAAACAAGTGAAATCGGAGATACGCACCGACAAACTCAAAAGCGTTGCCACTGATGCAGCCACAGCCCTTGCAAGCGGGGTGAGTTCTCTTTTCGGCAGTGGTAAGATGAAATCGTTGGAACGCAAGAACGAGGATTTGAGGGACGAGATAGCAATCCGAGATGAGACCATCGAGCAACTGCAATCCAACATCAAGCAAATGGAGGTAGAACACCAAAAGCAGATACAGGAGGTCAAGCAATCATACGAAGCGGAGAATCGCAAGCTGTCGGAGTACATTGACAAGATTTTGCGTTACTTCCCGTATGTAGAGAAACTGATGCCGATGATTAAATATCTCAGCGAAAAGATGGGGTTCAATGACAACCTTATCAAAGCATTATGCACTTTCAAGGAAATCCCCGTAAAAGGTAAGCTCTATTCAACGATGTTTAACCAATCGTTTTCAGCCGATGGTGCGGTCTGCTCCCTCAAGGAAGATAAAGAGGGGCGATTTGACCTTAGAATCGATGGTGTTTCGCATCACTCTTGGTTCAGACGCAAGAAAGATGAGTTTATGGAAGCGTTAGGATTACCTACAAGCAGAAGACATAATCGAGGGGTTGAAACTCTAAAATGCATATCAAGTCGTAATAATTTGCCCGTACAAGGCTTATTATTACGACTTTTTTGTAAATTTGCAGTTGGTTGGGGGCAACTCTATCCAAGACATAAGAGAAAAAGAAGAAGCGTTATGCTTATCTTGTACTTGAAAACGTAGGAAATTTTCAATTAGATGCAAGGATAGCATAGTGGTTCTCACGCGTATAGCGTGGGCTACTATTGTTACATCTGCATCTATGGGTTTCCTACGACCTTCAAGTAAGAGTGTGGCTTTGTAGTTCACGCTTTTTCGTAGGTTGGACTAAAATGTTTATTAAATATAATACAACAAATTATGAAGAAGCTGATTGTATCATTCGCATTTGTTTTAATTGCTTTGACATCGTATGCTCAAAGGGGTTCCGAGCATCTTACCTTTAAGGGGATTCCCATCGAGGGAAGTATGACCGAATTTTGTCAAAAGTTAAAAGCTAAAGGATTCACATCTATTGGTAGTGAAAACAATCTTGCATTGTTTATGGGAGACTTTACAGGTCGTAATGCAACTATAGGGGTAACAGCTACAGATGATGGAAAAAGTGTATTTGCCGTAGCTGTGTTGTTTGACCCAAGTGGTGAATGGAATACGCTTGTTAATACTTATAACTATTATAAAGATTTATACACTCGAAAATATGGCAATCCGACTATTTCAAAAGAGAAGAACCCTGCCCATTCGGATTCCAATACAGCTTTAATGGCAGAAGTTCATCAAGGAACTGTTGTTTGGGGTAGTGCTTGGGAGGTAACAGGAGGAGACATTGAATTATCGATAGAAAAGACTTCTGGTATTTATGAGGGTATGGTAATGATTCGTTATCGTGATTCTCAAAATGTAGAAACCAAAATTCAAAAAGATTTAGAGGATATTTAGTATCCAATGTATGCGACTTATTTAAAATGTGTCTGGTACATGACTAAGAAATACAATCCGCTAATTGTCAAATAATAACATAACAGAATTATGAAAAAGCTTTTCTTATTATTCGCTTTAATGGTTATAGCTTCTACATCATATGCTCAAGTCTATAAAATGTATAAGACTCGGAACTATCATAATCAACTTCGCTTAAATACAATGACAGGCGAAGTACAACAAATTCAAGATGATGGTCAGTCTTGGGAGATTTGTAGTGCGAGAGAAATTTTAGGAGATAAAGAAGGACGATTTCGCCTTTATGAAACACAGAATATGTGGACATTCATAATGCTTGATACATATACAGGTAAGAATTGGCAAGTCCAGTTTAGTGTCAAGGGTGAGGATTACATGTTTGCAAATCCAATCAACATATTTTCTCTTGCATATCCTGAGAAGTCGTCAAATTGGACTAATAGATTTCAGATGTTTGCCACTGAAAACATGTGGACATTTATATTGTTGGACTCATATAATGGACGACTATGGCAAGTTCAATATAGTACACAAGATTTAGACAACCTATTTTGTATTCCTATAAATAAATACGAATTAGTAGAAAATAACGAAAGGTGTATATTCTCTATTCAGCCACTGACAAGTATGTATCAATACTATCTTATAAACGATAATACAGGTGATATGTGGAAATTTCAGTGGAGTACTAAGGGGGATGATTATAGATGGATTGAAAGATTCAGATAAATATTACTTCCAATATGCAGCCATTGTTTATTTTGGTAATTTGTATAATTGCTATTTCGGTTATTGTAATAGCAATGCTGAGGACACGCCTAAAAAACAAATCCAAAGAGCTTGCAAAAAAGCTAAACCATATATCTGCATATAGCGAGAAATCAAATTATGAGCAAGCAAGAGAGAGATTATCGGCTCTTAATGAGGGGGCGTTTATAGATATTCCCTCAGACTTGAATAATGGCTTTTATGGCAGGGTAATCTCCGCAACGCAAGAAAAAAAAAGATTTCATCAATCATTATAAGGCACATTTCCAAGAGGCATATTCACTTCTGAAGAAGCTTGAAGCCTTTAACATCACTCCATCAGAAACTATATCCAAATTCATTAACGACTTTGGAAGAATCAACAAACTTGTAAAACAACATAATGATGGTGTTATAACCTTTCTACTTGACACTCACAGGGACTTTTTCGACCATTGTCTAAAATACCCATTAGACAAGCAACAAAGACGCTCTATTGTTTCAGAAGAGGATAATTGTTTGGTAGTCAGTAGTGCAGGTAGCGGTAAAACCTCTTCTATTGTTGGCAAAGTAAAATACCTCACTGAAATCAAGGGAGTAGCACCCGAAAGGATTTTGCTTATCAGTTATACCAATAAGGCTGCTGCCGAACTTACCGAAAGAATGGCGACCAATGGATTGAGAGGTTACACATTTCATAAGTTAGCCATTGATATTATCGGCAAAACAACAGGTGCAAAACCATCTATTTGCGACAATACAGATTCATTGTTTGTAGATATATATCACAAATTGTTGGATAAATCGTCTTTCAAGAAAAGTATTGTGGAATACTTTGTTGATTACCAAACGAATGAAGCAGATTGGGAACAACGCAAGAATGAAAGACGAGAGCAATTATCAGAGCAAAAGAATGTGCAGCTAAAGGCGATGTTCCCCGATATGGACGGCAGAGCCATATATGTGAGAAGCGAGCAAGAACAAAAAATATGTTTTGCTTTGTCCTCGCTTGGAGTGAAATTCAGATATGAAGAACCATACGAGCATCAATTAGCAGATGAGATGCACTCACAATATCGTCCCGACTTCTCAATATATTTTGAGCAAGGAGGAGTAACCAAACGCATCTATCTTGAACATTTTGGAGTTGATGAACACGGGCTTGTTCCTGCTTGGTTCGCAAAAGAAAAGGGTATAACCTACGAAGAAGCCAATCAGAAATACAATGATGGTATAACTTGGAAGAAAGCGGCTCACGAGAAATTTGGCACACAACTTTTAGTAACATCAAGTGCAGATTTCCATTATTCTGATATTAGGGATAAACTCCGTAAACTATTAGCTGAAGCAGGTGTACCAATTCAAGAAAAGACCGATGAGGAGTTATACGATTTAGTACTACCCAAAGGTAGCAAGCAGGAAAAGGCATTTATACGACTTGTCGTCACTTTCGTTACATTGGTGAAGTCAAGTTGCAAATCAATCAAAGAGGTTCTGAAACAAGCCAAAAATGCAGATGATGAACGAAGTGTATTTATCATCAAGAACATATTTCAACCTGTATATGAACGCTACATAAATGCGTTAAGCGATAGTAACCAAATTGATTTTACCGATGCTATTCTTCAAGCCACTGAGATATGTCGTACTTCACACCCTGTTGAGTATGATTATATCATAGTGGATGAGTTTCAAGATATTTCAGTTGACCGTTACAACTTCTTGAAAGTATTGCGAGAGGGTAATCCTCCTGCAAAGTTGTATTGTGTGGGTGATGATTGGCAGTCTATCTATCGCTTTTCGGGAAGTGATATGGCTCTATTCAATCAATTTTCCGAATATTTTGGAGCTACAGAGATAAACAAGATTGAAACGACATACAGATTTGGAGAACCTTTGGTTTCTTTGTCCTCGAACTTTATACAACGCAATAAAGCCCAAATACAAAAGAATATCCATTCGTTCAGTTCTGAAATGAGAACAGAGTTGGAATTCTATGCTTATGATAGACGAGATTACTGCAATACGATAGGGCAAATTGTGGCTTCTATTCCATCGGATAAATCAATATTCCTATTGGGGCGTTACTCTTTTGATGATTATTACCTCTCCTTTATGTTCCAATCAATTAAAGAGGGTAATAGATTCTACTATGTGATAGGAGGACGAAAAATAGAGTTTTTAACCGTACATAAGTCAAAAGGTCTTGAAGCGGATTATGTAATACTCTTACAATGCAATAAAGATACATACGGTTTCCCATCACAGGTGAGTGACGACCCTGTGCTTAACTATGTACTCACTAAAAGCGACCAATTCCCATACGGAGAAGAGAAGATTATTCTATGTTGCAATAACAAGGGCTAAGATAAAAACGCTTGTATTATACGATAAGCGTTTCTCGTCTGTATTTGTGGATGAGTTCTTGCACCCCGAAAAGGTTTCCGAAGAAAGCTATGTAAAACACCCCAACGCTAATAAAAGATGGACGAGAGGTGCAGACCAATTCCTATTGAAGTTACACAGCGAGGGAAAGAGTGTGAAATACATTGCTGCTAAAATGGGCAGAAGCCAAACATCTATCGTTATGCGATTGAATAAGCTTAAACAATAACTGCCATTGTTTTTTATGGTATGACATTGCTTGTGTCGAATAAATCTATTACCTTTGTAGCATCAAGAGTTATCACATTGGAGCATAACAATGAAGAACTCAGAAATACGAACGGTTGCTATCTCGTTACCTAATTTTCAAGCAATCCGAATAACCGTTTAATTCTAAGATAATTGCAAATTCTGCGATTTTTATGACCAAAAAAGAACTGCGCGCCGCGATGCGCGGACGGAACCTCGGAATGGCCCCTGCGGAGCGTGCCGAAGCCTCGCGGCGGATATTCGGCCGGGTCGGGCGGCTGGAGGCTTTCGGCGCGGCCCGGACGGTGGGGTTTTTCTGCTCGCTCCGCGACGAGCCGGACACGGCGGAGGCGCTGGTGCGATGGAGCGCCGTGAAGCGCATCGTGGTCCCGCGTGTCGAGGGCGACGCGATGCGGTTTTACCGATACGACCCGCAGACGCTGCGCCCGGGGGCTTTCGGCATCGCCGAGCCGGGACCGGAGGCGCAGGCGTGCGACCCGTCGGAGATCGACCTCGTGATCGTTCCCGGCACGGCGTTCACCTCCGCGGGAGTCCGTTGCGGCCGCGGGCGGGGCTACTACGACAAATACCTCGCGCAGCCGGGCGTGCACGCCGTGAAAGTCGGCGTGTGTTTTGCCCACCAGCTGGTCGGGGAACTGCCTGCGGAGCCGCACGACGTGGCGATGGATTACCTGATAACGGATTGAATGATGGATGCGAAAGAGTTTGCCGCCGCCTATGGGGAGGCGTTCGGACCGGCCGCGGGACTGCCGCTGCTGTTCTGGTATTCGGAGGAGCCGGTGCGTGCCGTGCCCAAAGTCGAAGGGTGCTTTTTCAAGGCGCTGGCCGAAGCCCGCGAGGGGCTCCCGGTGAGCCTCAATGCCGGGAATATCGGCTGCGGGGGCGGAAAGTTCTACACCGGCTTTGCGCCGATGCCGCCGTTCGTGCCGACCTTCGTGTCGCAGAAGGAGCACTACAAGCAGACGCCCGAAATGGTGCTGGAGTTTATCGGGCGGCTCGGTGTGCCGGAGGCTTCCGGCGCGTGGCTCAACTTTGCGCGCGTCGATACGCCGCAGGCCGCGGAGGCTTTCGGCACGGCCGACGGAATGCTGTTTTTCGCCACGCCCGACGTGCTGTCGGGACTGGTGTCGTGGGCCGTTTACGACAACAATGCCGACGACGCCGTGTGCGCGCCCTTCGGGTCGGGATGCAGCGCCGTCGTGACGCAGGCCGTGCAGGAGAACCGTCGGGGCGGACGCAGCGTCTTCCTGGCGTTGTTCGATCCTTCGGTGCGTCCGTGGGTCGATGCCTCGGCGCTGGGTTTCGTCGCGCCGATGTCGCGTTTGCGCGAGATGTGCGGCACGATGCGTGCAAGCTGTCTTTTCGGGACCCACGCATGGAACAAGGTTCGGGACCGTATTAATAAAGGAAATATATGAAAAAGAGAAGAGTGGCGCTGGTGCTTGCCGGCGGCGGAGCGCGTGGAGTGGCCCACATCGGGGCTATCGAGGAGTTGGAGAGTCAGGGATTCGAAGTGCATGCCGTGGCAGGCACTTCGATGGGGGCGCTGGTCGGCGGCATGTATGCTTCGGGACACCTCGAAGCATTCAAGGAGTGGATGTATACGCTCGATAAATACAAGGTTTTCAGTCTGGTCGATTTTGCGCTGAGCACCGAAGGGCTGGTCAAGGGCGACCGCGTGATGAATGCCATGAAGGAGCTGGTTCCCGACGTGAAGATCGAGCAGATGCCCGTGCCTTTCGCGGCCGTGGCGGCCGACCTGCTGACGGGCAGCGAAGTGGTGCTCGACAGCGGGGGATTGTATGATGCCATCCGGGCTTCGATTTCGATTCCTTCGGTTTTCAGACCCGTGCACCGCGACGGCCGGGTGCTGGTCGACGGCGGTACGGTCAACCCGCTGCCGCTGAACCGCGTGCGCCGCGAGGAGGGCGACCTGCTGGTCGCCGTGGACGTCAGCGCCCAGTTCGGGGCCGACCCCGCCCACCGGGCCAATGCGTCGCTGAATTATTACAAGGTGCTGATCGCTTCGTCGCAGATCATGCAGCAGCGTATCACGCAGCTGATGTGTCGTCTGTACAAACCCGACATCATGGTCGAGCTGCCCGCCGACAGCTACGGCATGTTCGAATTCTACCGTTCGGAGGAGATCCTCGAAGCGGGGCGTGCGGCGACGCGTGCGGCGTTGGAGCGGCTGGAAGCCGACGGTAAAAACGGTATGGTTTTTGCTGGAAGTGAAGAAAAGATTGCGACGGCCCGTATTTTGAAGAATTCAAAAGTAGTGACGCAACTTCACACAGATTTTAGGGCCGCCGCAATGTATTCAGGGATTGAGGGAATGTCGGAAAACATTTCCGGATTCCTTACGTGACAAAGATAAAGAAAGTTTCGGGATTTGCAACCGCTTTGCCTGAAAGTGATATGGGTGCGTCCAAAATTCCGAAGGTATGTGTCTTTTTCGGGTGGCAAATCCGCTTTTTTTCGCGCTGCGGCCGCCTGTCCGGGTGTCCGGTCCGGCCTGCGGGAAGCATTCGCAAAGTAAATTCCCGGCTCATCGAGCCGGGAATTGTCCTGTTTGCGGGGTGCGGGTTCAGCGCCTGTCGCCTTCGCGGACGTAGGCCGCGATGCGGTGACTCCGCTTGCCGATGGGTATGCCCAGTCCGAGCGTTACGTTCATCGTGCTTTGCTTGATGGGGACCCACTGCGGCGTGTGCTTCGAAGTCAGCACGTCGGTCGCCAGATAGAAATTGATCCAGCTGGGGCAGAGGTTGAGTCCCAGCCCCACGGCGCCGCCGCGATTGTCGATCACCGAGTAGCTTCCCGTGAGCGTGAACCAGCGGATCGGGTGGAAATTGACCGAACCGGTGATGTTGTGCAAGGTCTTGTACTCCCAGACACGGGCCGTGTAAAGCAGGCCGATGCCGATTTTGTGGCGCCACACTTCGTATTCGAGTCCCGCGTTGATCGACGCGCGGAGCATCTTGGTCGTGCTGCGCCCGTCGACCTGGTTGAATTTCAGCATTTCGAGGTCGAAATCCGGAACCGGCTCCGAGGCGTTTTCCGGAACCGTGGCGCCCGTGAATTCCGTCTCCTGCGTCGAGACGCCCATGACGGAGTTCTTCTTGCTCCAGCTGATGAATCCCAGGTCGTTTACGGCCAGCGACGCCTGCAGGTTGGGCAGGATGTCGTATGTGGCGCCCAGATCGAGTGCAAAACCGTATCCTGCGGGTTTGGTGGGTTTGAAGTCGAGATCGCCGATTTCGAAGGTCTCGCTGTCGGGGTTCATTTCGACTTCGGCCCCGGCGGCCGTGAGGTCCAGCGTACCCTGGGTGAGAACAGCCCAGCGGTCTTCGCGGAGCGAGATGTCGAAGCGGTCGTAGGTGACCTGCGCACGGGCGAGTCCGGCGAGGAATTTACCGCGGATGCCGACGTAGAGACGGTCGTCCATCAGCGGGAACGAGTAGCTGAAAGCCGCCTCGAGGTAGGAGTCCATCGAGGTGCCGAAGTTGCGGATCTGGCCCTCCTTGCCGAGTTTGATGAATTCGAAGAGCGAGTAGGGCAGGTTGGCGTCTTCGTTGACCCGCACGTTGAGGTCGAACGACCAGAAATTCTTGTGGTTTTTGGTGAAGGCGCCGAAACCGATGACGTTCATGCGGAAGTCCATGCCCAGCAGGTTGTCCTGCTTGAGGCCGGAGAGTGCGTCGGCGGCCGACACGGAGCTGTCGAGCAGCGTCACCAGCTTGCCGTCGCGGGAGAAGAGAATGTTGTCTACGGCGAGGTTGCCGCCCACGTTGATGTTCATGCCGCCGATGACCGGGATGTTGACGTAGCCGCGCAGCGGTGCGAACGCCGGGTTGAACTGGCTGCGGAAGGTCGAACCCTCCATGAAATAGGCCGTGGGGTTCTGAGCTGCGGCGCCGGTCGCCAGAAGCGCCGCCGCGATGAGGGTGTATATTTTTCATGATGGAGTGCGGTTTAGATGTCGAGTTTCAGTCCTCCGTTCTTGAGCAGGCTCAGGCTGATGACGATCTGGTACTGGTCGTCGCTGAATCCTTTGCCGGGATAGTATTCTGTGAGCGTCACGGGAATCCGGATCGTGATGCCCTCGACGATCTGCCGCAGGTCTTCGGCGAAAAGTTGCGTTTCGGGGATGTCGTTCGATGTCTTGTCGACGCCGACCTCGACCTGGAACGTGACCTCCGTGGGCGAGAGGCGCGGATCGAGGCGCAGCGAGAGGGGCAGTCCGCTGGTGATCTGGCCGTAGAGGAACAGTGTGTTCCTGGCGTTGGGCGTGCCCTCGGGGTCGAGGTTGTCGGCGAGCATGTCCACTATGTCGCTGCTAATGTCGATATGGCCGACTTCGTATTCGAGCTGGTCTATTCCGAGCGAGCCGGTCAGGTAGGTGCGGGCCAATGCGCTGACTTCGTCCGCGAGCCGTTCGCGCAGCGATGCGTCGTTGCGGTAGGCGGTTTTGAATGCCGTCTTGAAGGTTTGCTCGTCGGGCGCCGTCAGGTTGAGAAGCGGCAGAAAATCCGCGGCGTACTTGTCCCAAACCAAATCGACGACCGATGCGAGTTTGGCGTCGCTGGTCTGCATCTCCTCGCGCAGCGTTCGGAGCAGCGTGTTTACATACGCCGGCTCGTTCTGCAATTTGACGAGGTCGACGAATTTGTCGTCGGGCAGCTGGGTGGGAAACCAGATGTCGGCTTCGCGGAAGATCTTTTCGATGTCGCCGTCGTTGTTTGATCTCGTCCTTCGAGACGAGCACCTTGACCAGCGGGATGCGGAACTGCGACCCCTCGTCGCCGATGGCGATGTTGTCGGTGTCGATGTTTCCCAGATCGTAATCCTTGTCCACGCATGCGGTGGAGAGCACGCCGGACAGGAGCAGGAGGATAAGTTTTCTCATAGGCATGGATTGTGCTGAAATAGTGAGATGCAAATATATAATTATTCGACGGATTAAACAAGAAATGCGACCTTTTTATAGACCTTCGTTTTTCCGATATATTTGCTAAATTTGCAGGGCGTATGGCTGAAACGGAAAAACCGAGTCTCAAGGAGCAGGTGGCCCTGCTGCCGCTGTCGCCGGGCGTCTACCAGTTTGTGGACCGCTCCGGGACGATCATCTACGTGGGCAAGGCCAAGAGCCTGCGCAAGCGGGTCTCCTCCTATTTCGTGCAGAGCAAGGAGCACAGCGCCAAAGTGCGTGTGCTGGTGCGGCAGATCGCCGAGATCCGCCATATCGTCGTCAGCAGCGAGACCGACGCGCTGCTGCTCGAAAATTCGCTGATAAAGACCCTCCAGCCGCGTTACAACATTCTGCTGAAGGACGACAAGACCTATCCGTGGATCGTGGTGCGGCGCGAGCATTTTCCCCGCGTGCAGTCCACGCGCAACCTGACGCGCGACGGCTCGCAGTATTTCGGTCCCTTACGGCTCGGTGATGATGCAGCACAGCGTGCTCGACTTCATCCGCGAGGTGGTGCCGCCTGCGGACCTGCAAACTCAACCTCGCTCCGGAACCGATCGCCAAGGGCAGGTATTCGGTCTGCCTGCAGTATCATTTGGGCAACTGCAAGGGTCCGTGTGTCGGTTTGCAATCCGAAGAGGAGTATGCGCAGCTGGTCGGCATGGTCGTTTCGGTGCTGAAAGGCGACCTGCGCCCCGTGCGCCAATACCTCGAAGGGGAGATGGGGCGTGCGGCCGGGGAGCTGAAATTCGAACTGGCGCAGCGTTACAAACAGCGGCTCGACGCGCTGGACAACTATGCGGGCAGGTCGGTGATCGTGAGCGCGAAGATCGTCGATGTCGACGTCTTTTCGCTGCTGCCGGACGACGATGTGGCCTATGCAACTTCGTGCGCATCCGCCACGGCTCGATCGTGGGCGTCTATACGGTGAAACTCTCGACGGGCGTCGGCGGCGACGAACGCGACATGCTGACGCTGGCCATCCAGCATATCGTCGAGCATATCGCCGGGGGTCGAACTGGCCCGCGAGGTGATCGTGCCGTTGCTGCCCTCGACGACGCTGCTGTTCGACGGCGTGACCTTCACGGTGCCGAAGCGCGGCGAAAAACTCGAACTGCTGGAATTCTCGCAGAAGAGCGCCCGCATCTACCGCGCCGAGCAGCTCAAAAACCTCGAAATCAAGAATCCCGAACGCTATACCGAACGGCTGTTGAACGCCCTGCAAAAGGAGCTGCGTCTCGACAGACAGCCGCGGCACATCGAATGTTTCGACAACTCCAATCTGCAGGGGGCCCATCCGGTAGCCTCGTGCGTGGTCTTCCGCGATGGAAAACCCGCACGCAAGGAGTATCGTCACTTCAACATCAAGACCGTGGAAGGGCCTGACGATTACGCTTCGATGCGCGAGGTCGTCTTCCGGCGCTATACGCGCCTGATGGCCGAGGGGGCCGAGCTGCCCGACCTCATCATCGCCGACGGCGGAAAGGGGCAGATGGGGGTGATCCACGAGGTGCTGGAATATCTCGGGCTGGACATACCTGTCGCCGGATTGGCCAAGAACGACCGCCATCGGACGTCCGAACTGCTCTGCGGATACCCGCCCCTGCTGGTCGGCATCCGTCCTACTTCGCCGCTTTTCCACTTTTTGGCGCACATTCAGGAGGAGGTGCACCGTTTCGCCGTCGCGTTCCACCGTCAGAAGCGCAGCAAAGCGTTTATCCATAGCGAACTGGAGCAGATCGAGGGGGTCGGGGACAAGACCATCCAGACGTTGCTTCGCCATTTCCGCACGGTGGAAAAGGTCCGTGCGGCCAATATCGAAGAACTTTCGGCGCTGGTCGGTCCGGCCAAGGCGAAAAAAATCAGGGCTTTTTTTGAAAAATAGCCGTATTTTTTGAAAAGTTACGAAAATCGCCTATCTTTGTCCACCCGATTCGCCGTGTAATGCTCGCGGAAATGCCCGGATGGCGGAATCGGTAGACGCGTTGGTCTCAAACACCAATGACAGCAATGTCGTGCCGGTTCGACCCCGGCTCCGGGTACCATGAAAATCGCTTAATTTGCTGATTATAGTAAGTTAAGCGATTTTTAATTTTCGGATTTTCCCCGCATTTTCCCCGCGCGTGAGATGTTACTCTTTTATTTCGGGGTGGCTGAAAATATCCAATGCTTCGTCGTATATAGGGTTGAACTCTTATAACTCTGCCTGTTGTACGGTTTGACGACCGCTTGGAGAGAGTGTTTCCACCTCTTTCAACCAGGTGAAGAAGCGTTTCGACCAGTTGAAAAAGGTCCGAGAAACTCCTGTGGAATTTCAATACCCAGATACTTCAGTTGAGACTTGATCCGATTCTTATGACGGGTGTGTGTTTCGTTATCGAGTCCTTCAATCTTATCAAGGAACGCATCTCCAACGATACGTTATCCGGCGTATAGATGCCTTTCAGTTCGTAGGCTCGTAAATTCCGTGCCAGCTTGCCGCTGCCACGATGTCTGTCTTACGCAGTTTTTCGCAGCTCTTGGTCGGTACGTCGGCTGGATTGACCCCGATGTTGCCTATCCCCACTGCCGTCAGTCGTTCGGGTATCCAAAAAATGCAGAACCCTGCTTCATATACCAAATGAGACTCTGCTTTCAGATAACTTCGTGTTAGGAATCCGTGCAATGCTTCCGGACTCGGATGCTGGCTGAACTTCTTCAATACGGAAGTCGCGGACAAGATCGTCACCGACCAACTCTTCAAATGGACGCCGATTTCTACATAAATCTTTTGTCCCCTTGAAACTAATTTCGTTTCTTCGCTCTCTCATGGCTATCGTCGTTTTAGTTAGTAAAGATTTGCAACTTTAATCTAACCAAAATCTCAATAACTTTTTTCATTTGTCCGCTATCATCGCGGCTTACTCGAATGTAAGCATAGGGGGATTTTTGGTCCTCTGAAACATTGCGGATAATCACGATTGCATTCATTGCCGCAAAATAACCGCTGATTTGGGTGTTGGTAATAGCTGTCTCCAGTCCGAGAGGTGATAATTGCGTTTGGTGTATTCCGATCTTGTTCGATAATAATAAATATGCGATACACCCGCTAAAAAGAACAGTACCATTCAGATTTAAATCTCTTATTGGGAAACAAAAATATCAGCAATGGATGGCTTATAAACGAATTGCTTTTGATTGCAAATGTCTTAAATTGCTATAGTTGCCATATTATCAAGTCCAGCGTAGAGAATTCGGTAAAGCACTTCCGAAAATATGGGCGTAAAACGTGAGAACACACGCCTTACGCCCAATAAACAACTTCAATAAACAGCTATTGCAATGGCGCCCCCGCCCGCATCAATTTCTTCAAGTCGTTCAGATAAATCCGATATACATCACGAGGTAATACGCCATGTTTCGCGCAAAGACTGGCCGCCATGCCGATCACCTCGCCGGCCATACCCAATGTAGCCTGAACACGCACTGTACCGAGGGCCTGGTGGGTCACACTCATGCAGCGACCGCCGATAAAGAGGTTGGCTATATCCTTGGCATAAAGGCAACGATACGGCACATGATAGGGGCGGATCCAAACCTCCTTGCCATTGGTACAGTAAGTCATCCACTCCCACCCCTTGAAATACTTGACCTGCTTGGGCGTTGCATAGTGCAAATCCATAGTCCACGTCGTAGTAAAACTCGCATCGGGGTACTTCACACGGTTGACAATATCATTCTCGGTCAGCACTAAATCACCCATAATACGGCGTGACTCACGCTTCATACCGATATATTGCAGATAGTCAAGGCGATATTCCTTGAACCGTTCCTCGTTGTTTTTCAGATAGGCCCAGTTACCAAAAACGGCACGGAAATAGTTGTCGCGCGCCAGTTCGGCATTCAAGGCATTGTCAACCTCCAGACCAGTCTCCCACTCCCAACTCCACTGCGAACCGCGCGCGGCAGACTCCTTGGTACATTGCATCGCCCAAGGCAACTCCTTCACCGTGGGGAAAGTGCCCGAATTTTCGCGCGGATAGGCATACCAGTGCATACTCATACCCATTTTCTTCTGATCCTCTCGTTCGGGGGCTGAAGGCTCTTGGGCATAGGCCTTACTCTCACGTCCCATGCGATACTCGGCACCGGCCAAATAACCAATTACGCCATCGCCCGTGCAATCGACATACATTCGTCCCTCGAAAAGAAATTCCTCGCCACTCTGCAGATGCTTGCCCGTTATCGAGGTGATTTGCCCGTCGTGCGTAGCCGCTTTATAGGCATGAACGTGCTGATAAATCGCTACGCCCGCCTCTTCAAGCAACTGTTTGCGGATCTCGGCCTGCTGTTTGCGACGATACTCATTGTTGTTCTGGTTCTGCTCCGGTTTGGTAAGGTTGCGCCGCTCGATCGTCGAAACATGTGCTTCAGCCTGCTGCATTAGGGTCGAAGCAGGTCCCGCATAGTTGCGCAAGTTGGGTATCGGCTGGTAGCTGCGAATGTAACCGGTTTGATTTTCACGTACAAAATAGGCATCGGGATTATTCTTCTCGGTCACCTTCGCATTGAGGATCTGGCAGGTGATGTTACCCAACTCAGGATAGAGATTCTCATACATCAAACCGTTGGCACGCACACCCAAAGCATGGTTACCGCCCAACCACGGCAGATTATCCACCAAAACCACCTTCAAGCCGTAGCGAGCTGCCGTCAAGGCTGTGGCACAACCGGCAATTCCGCCTCCCACAACCACCAAATCGGCTCCTGACACCCGCGTCGGCTTATCATAGCCCAGCAATCGAAGACGCTCCGGAGCAAAGGCTTGATAGTCGGTCGTTGGAGCCTCGTTCACCTTCGTAAAATAGAGGGCGTCGGCACGACCGTTAAAACCGGTCAGATCATGCAAGGCCACCTGAACAGTCCCCTTGCCCACGGTCACCTCACCGGCATATTGCCACTCCCATCTGTTACCCGTCACGCCCAATTCAGCAGCCAACGGTCGTCCGTCGACCAACACCTGAAACGCCCCGGGCCCCTTACCGTCATACCATGGAGCCGTCCAATTATAAGTGCTCACATAGAGATGATAGCGGCCGCCCTCGGCAAACGACACACTGGTCACTGCATCCTTAACGGGACGCCCCAGACCGTGCGTGCGCCATCAGATATGACGACTGGATTTGCTCGAATGCCTGGTGGTCAGTGACCCAGCCGCCCTTGTCTGCGAATGATTCGGTTTCGACCAGGATTTGGCCCACAGCCCATTGCGCCATGAGCAAGGTACATAAAAACAATACACTCTTTTTCATATTTTTATCAATTCGTTCTACGATTATTACCAAGGTCTAAAGCAAGATGTTTCGGGCCGTCGTAATCATAGGTAAACCAGTCGAAATCGACATACCCCCGCTCTGCTTCATTCATGCTGAATAGCGATATAAAGATACCATTAAAACCTGCGGTAGTCATCGTGAAAGAGTTACCTATCGGTTCAAAATGTTCACCATCGAGGCTGTACAACGCAGTCCCCTCGCGCTGTTCGAGCGTCGTACGCAGCCATACCCATGTTCCTTCAAAGTTAGGCGAATAGACCACCCCGTCAGTTGTGTCGAGATAGACGCGATAGCCCTCCCGGCTCTTTTCAACACCCACGGCAGCATGGTTGGCCCCCGTCAACATCAGACCGCCACGTTGCCCATCTGCCATAGCTTCGACTGACATCTTTGTCGTCATCGTGTCGATAGCCCGGCCCATTTTACGCTGAATCACCCGATTGGGCACCGAACGCTGGGGAGCCTTGGGGTTAGTGGGTTTCATACCGTAGAGCCGCAAACAGCCGCGACGCTCCGTCAACGACCACTTACCGGCAATCGGATTACCGGTCCAACCCCATTGAGGAGAGAGCTCCTCTCCGGAAAAATCATCGTCGGTCTGCACTCCGCGCACCGGCTTGCCCTGAATGGGCTTGCGGGCCTGCCATACGGTATTGCCGATACCATTGCCATCGGTATCCTCGCCCAGCAGCGGCCAACCATCCTCCCAATGTACCGGAATCAAAAATTGAGGACGCCCTTCGAACGAATCGGGTGATTGCACCAGCTGATGAAAATACCACCACGAACCATCGGGTGCCTGCACCAGCGAACCTTGGCTGCAACTGCGCATCGTACCGTTGCCTCGCTCCAGCAGCACCCGTTTTTCATAGGGACCATCAATCGTGGGGGCCCGCAAAACGATCTGTCGGCGATCCACTTTGTGTCCCTTTGCCATCCATCGTCCACTCGGAGATAAAAATGTAGTAGAGGTCGTTGATGCGGTAGATTTTGGCAGCTTCAGCGCCAACACCTACATAGACATCCTTACCTTCGTCCAACAACTCGAAACCGTCCCAGCTGAGGCGGAAAAGGCGTTGGTGGTAGACACGCTCCAACCCGAGCTCGTCGATCTGGTAGTTGCAGAGCAGGTAAGCCTGCTTTTGCTCCTCATCCCAAAAAACGGCCGGATCGGTCATGCCAACTCGTTCGAATATTAGGTGCGGAGCGCTCCACGGCCCGCGAATATCCTCACTTTTGCAGACAAAAAGGCCCTTTTCAAAATCGATGAAATAGCAGAGCCAATGGTCGCCGCAATGCACCAAATCACCGGCCCAAACACCCAGTGCGGGTCTTCCAGGTGATGCTGTCCACAATACCGCCGGCGATTTCCCAGTTAACCAGATCTTCCGATTCGAGAATCGTCATACCCTTCATCGAAGTACCACGCGATGAGATCATATACCATTTGTCGCCCAACTGCTCCACATCGCTATCGGGGAAGTTGCTGTTCAGGATCGGATTGCGAAAGGTGCCATCTCCCTGATCGCCCCAGCTGCCCAAACGGGGTGTTTCGAGGTTGCAAACCACAGCCTCACGTCCACTACACCCAGCCAGCGCAAGGGTCAGCAATAATACTATAAATTGTTTCATATTGGAGTTTACTACCTGATTCAATTAATCCAAAGGAGCGGGTTCATAATCGGTCGGATTGACCCAGTCAGTTTGGCCGGAGGTCACCTCGCCACGCATATACCGCTCATAGAAATCAAAACTGGTCGGCTGGTAGAAAGGATACGAGTCAAAGATATCCCCATTGCCGCACACACGCGGGTCTCCGGTTGACACGCAGGTGCTCAAAGAGACGTTCGCGCATCCGTTCCTTACGGGTGGTATAAGCCGGATCTTCGGTTAGATTATGTATACAGGCACGATCGCTTTCAATATGATACAGTTCCTCGGCCGAATGCTTTCCAAAGGACAACTCCCAGAGAGGCGTCTGTTCACCCCGACGACGCGACTCGAGAATCGAGGTCTTGGTCGGCGAACCGTCCGTGTTGAGATAACCCGTTTCGGGATTGCCTGCAGGCCATAGTTCAGGCTTGAAGTTGTAGATGTAGAGATACCCGTCTTCGATAACGGAGCGAATCGGATAGCCCTGATTGCGCGGCCGCCCATAATCATGGCGCTCCTGACCCAAAAAGAGCGAACCGCGATCGTGGATGGGTTTGTCGACCAACAGATCGGTCATTTCGCATCCAGCCGGCGCCATGCCGTTCGTCACGGTATCGACACCGGCCAAGCACAGAACCGTAGGGGCAATGTCGATCAAACTGACATATTGCGCCGCCTCGCGGCCCGCATTGCGAATGCCGTTCCGCCACATAACAGCCAGCGGCAGATGGTTCGAATATTCATACTCCAACCCCTTGCAACGCGGGAAGGGCATGCCATTGTCGGCAGTCACCACCACAATCGTGTTATCCAATTCACCGCTCGCCTCGAGCATGGCCAGAATATTTCCCAATTGGGTATCGAAATGTTCGATTTCGTAGGCGTAGTCCAACATATCGTGCCGCACCGTATCGTTATCGGGCCAGAAGGGCGGCACGCTGTCGATATCGGAGAGCGACTTGCCTCCTTTATTGGCACCCGACCGGTATTCATAGGCACGATGCGGCTCGTGACTCCCAAACCAAAAGACCCACGGCTGGCCTTCGGGCTTCTGCTCGAGGAACTGCGCGAAATTGGCCGCATAATCGTTCGGACTGATTTTCGACGTCGGAGGCGTCAAGCGGTGCTTCTGATAGGGTTCTCCCGTCAATCGGCGCGGTTTTCCATCCGAGCATACGCGGATTGCCTGGCGCCCAACCCTTGCCCGTAAAGGCGGCATAATAGCCATTACGAGACAACACCTCGCAAAAGGTCGGATATTTATTTTCCGGCCAATAGCCGATGTGGTTGCCCGCTTCCTCCAACTGCCACGAATAACGACCGGTCAACAGACAAGCACGCGAGGGGGCCGATTTGGCATTGGGGGTATAACAATTTGTAAAAAGAATACCCTCGGAAGCTACCCGATCGAACGCGGGCGTATGCACCCAATTGCAACCATAAGCGCCTGCGAACGGGAACGATTGGTCGTCGGCAATGGCAATGAGAATATTGGGGCGACTGCCGACAAGTTCCTGAGCCGAGTCGCTGCACCCGATGCCGGCCAAACAGCCGAGCAACAGGAAATTGCGTCGTTGTGTCATCATTTTGAGTTGTTGTTTGAAGTTCGAATAAATACGGCATCTTTGGCCGGAACGACCGTATTGCACGGCTCATAGGTATAAGGCGCTTGTTCGAGAGGTTGGCCACCACGACGCCGTGTTCAAAGGTGCGCTCTACGATTTCGGAGGCACTGTGTACGGTAATTTTCTTGATCTCGACCGAACTGTCCGTGTCCTGCATCATAAAACGCAAGTTGAATCGCTGCTCCCCTTTCGGATTGTAGACTAACTTCGTCCGAGTCATGTAGTCATACGTATTGGCGAAATAGAAGCGATGCGTCGCCCACTCTTCGGTTACCACGGAGCGCTGCACCATAAACCGCTTCTGCTGCTGGTTGGCTGACACGACCAAAGCCCGGTTGTATCCTTTGGGTGCGACGGCACCCTTTCCGGTCGAACGCATCGTCACCTCGACATAGACCTCATCGGAGGTGTAGGGCACATTGCTCAGCACAAAGCCAAAGACCTCCCGCTCCTTGGAGGGGGTGATCTCCAGCACACCCTCCTCCGTAAATTCGGCTGTCGCATAGGTGCCCGCCTGAGAGGCCTGCACACTGGGACGCGAAGGGGCATCGATCAGAATTTCAGGACGCATCGGATTACCCATCCCATTCAACTGATCCGGCGCCTTTGCCGCCAGGAAACGTGCCTCGGAAAGGGGTTTTCCCAACCAGCCCACCACAGGTTCGCGCTTGTCCAAATCGAACAACTCGTGCAGATTGGGTATCTCGTGAAGCGTCAGCCAACTGGTGCACAAAATAAACGAATCGGTAAATACGCTCTGTGCAAATCCCAAACGATAATATTGGAACATCTCCTTGCGCGAAAGATGGTCTGGCGAGTTGTAACGGAATGCACCATAGTTGAATTTGGGTGTTGCGGTCAACGGTTTCCACAGGTTCAGCATATTGTAGGTCGTAGACCATGTAATGTAGCCATAGGGACGCTGCTCGGGGATACCCTCCATCTCCACACCACTCAAAGCTCCGTTACCGGTTCGCTGACAACCGTGTTCGCGGCCATCGGCCGCAATGATGCGATCCGCCCTACGGCGGCACGCAACCGCGTCAGAAAATCGTAGCAGCCTAAGCCATAGGTTTGCACGCCATTGACTACGCCATCGTCCTGTTTTCCGTCCATATCGACATCGGCACGCTGTCCCAGAGCCTTGCGTCGTTCGTGGTAGCCCGTGGTCGGGATGCTCATCATCACATCAAACTGTACCCCGTCGAAGGTCTCCCAGCGTCCTCCCTCGGCAAAATTCGCCGACAACTCCTCAAGCAGCACATCGGCACAACTCTTGCCTTGGGCGTCGCGGGGACAGACGGTAGAAAAGTTGTAATACCACACCATATTGTAGGTCGTCTCCCACGGACCGCCCATCACATGCGGCGCCGCATAGGTTTTACCGGCCTCGAATGCGCGTCCCTCGGAATGGAACATGGCACGCTGTATCAGCAGTTGATTGCCGCGGATCTCGATCAAACGGACATACTCGGCATGTTCCCAATCGAACGTACCATCCGCTTTTTTACGTACCAGCGTAATATCGTCCGGACGGTTGAAATGCATGCCGTTGTCCATACGGAAATGCGACGGATCATCTACTTCGATCCACATCTCTTTCCGATATTTGGACTCTGTGGCTGCCGGCAACGAGGTGTGAACATCCGAGCCCTCGAAATAGAGCCAATGACCGGGTGAAAACTTCTCCAACCGGTAGTTGGGGATACGCCCACGGCCATTCATGTGCACAACCACAAATTTTTCGGGATATTCCTCCTTGAAACGCTTAAACCACGTATAAATCTGTTCATGCGGATTATCGCGCAAAAGCTCTTCATACTCGGTCTTACCCATGATACCCGACAACTCGGCCATGCGACGGCTCCAGGGACGATATCCCCCTTCGTCACTGTTGTAGAATCTCCGGATGGCAAACTCGGCGACACGAAAATAGCCGGCTCGCGGATACTCCTCCTTGAAAATTTCCAGTTTGTCAAGACGTTGACCCGCACCTGCAAACCACGGAATAAATATCAGCGCCAAGGAAACTAACAAGATGCGCTCGTTCTGTTTCATCGGTTCTTGGTTTTAAGTCGTGAGGCTTACCTGAGCGGAGCGCCTCGTTTCATCATTTTTTTCAATTCCGGCAGATATTTCTCATACACCGCACGAGGATAGGCCCCATACTTTTTACATATTTGAGCCGCCATACCGGTCACCTCACCCGCCATACCGAGCGTCATCTGCACTCGTACCGTACCTAACGCCTGGTGCGTAACGCTCATGTTTCGACCGCCGATAAAGAGATTGTCGATGTTACGCGAATAGAGCACTCGGTAGGGCACATCATAGCGATCGACCTTGGCCAGCGGCTTATGGTGGGTGCAGTAGGTTACCCACTCCCAGCCCGGATAGCGTGCCGCATTCTCCGGTTTGGCATAGTGCAGGTCCATGGTCCACGTGGTGGTAAAACTGGCATCAGGGAACTCCACCCGCTCCAAAATATCCGTTTCGTCGAGAATCACATCACCTAACAAACGGCGTGACTCGCGTTTTCATGGCAATATGTTGCAGGTAGTCGAGGCGATAGTTGGCGTACTTGGGAACGTAGTTCTTCAAATAGGCCCAATTGCCGAAGACGGCACGCAAAAAATTGTCACGCACCAATTCAGCCTCAGTGGCATTGTCAATCTCAAGGCCGGTCTCCCACCACCAAGCCCAGCTGCTGCGGTCGATGAAGTAATCCTTATCGACTTTCATCGCCCACGGCAATTCCTCGGGCCGAGGAAACGTCCCCGCATCGGCACGCGGGAAAGCATACCATTGCATCGTAGAACCCATCATCTTGCGATCCCCGGTCTGCGGCGCCGAAGGCTCTTGAGCCACCGCATGGCTTTTCGCGTCCAATGCGATAGTCTGCCTTAGCCAAATAACCCACCGTACCATCGCCCGTACAATCGGCAAAGAGTGTCCCCGAAAAGCAATACTCTTCGCCGGTTTGAAGACATTTACCCTGACTGAGGTAATCACGTTGCCCTCTCTGATCACGTCAAAAAACATGAATATTGTGGTAGATCTGCACTCCGGCCTCGCGCAGGAGCCGTTCGCGTTGCAACGATGCGTTGCGTCGCATGTACTCCTGGGTTTTCAAATTCTGTTCCTGACGGTTGACTGACTGTTCGCCCTGGAACTCCAAGCGCTCAATGGCGTTGAGCATATCCGAACCACGCGAATCCGCTGCCGGCTGTGTCAAATGCCGCTCATAAAAAGCATATTTCACATCGCCGAAACCGGTCGGATCAACCTGATAAGCAGTCGGATCATTTTTGACCGAGAGTTCGACACCTGTTACCTGGCAGGTAACATTACCCAACTGGGGATAGAGATTTTTATAAAAGCAACCCAGAGGCACGCACACCCAATGCATTGTTTCCACCCAACCACGGCAGGTTGTCGACAATCACGACACGCAAGCCATAGCGTGCCGCCGTCAAAGCCGTCGTACAACCGGCAATACCGCCACCAACAACGACCAAATCGACCTGCTGAATATCACGCGGCGAAGTATAGCCCGACAAACGACGGCGTTCGGCTGCAAAAACGTGATAATCGGTTGCAGGCACCTCCTTTGTTTTGGTGAAATAAATCGCATCGGCCCGTCCGTTGAAGCCTGTCAAATCGTGCAGACGGACCTCGTGTTCCCCGGCGGAGAGGGTCACCCGACCGGCATATTGCCAGCTCCAACAAGAGCCCGTCACACCCAACTTATCGGAAAGAATCCGATTATCGACTTTGAGTTGAAAAACACCGGGTCCCTCCCCACTATACCAAGGCGCCGTCCAATTGTAGGTGCTTACATAGACGTGATAGGCACCTCCCTCCGAAAACTTCACAGTGGTGGAAGCGTCTTCCACAGCGCGTCCCATGCCGTGGGCCATGAGATAGGCCGACTCGATCTTATCGAAAGCCTGATGATCCAGCAACCAGCCTCCGCGCTTTGCAAAAGATTCGGTCTCGACCAACACCTGCGCAGTCACCGCTCCTTGCAAGGAGAGTAAAGCGCAACAGGTTGCTATCCACTTTGCTTTCATATTCTGTTACATCCGCTATTTCACCTCTTCCAACAGGAAGACGGCACTGTCGTATTGACGGGCGATTTGTAATTCGATACCCACTTGCTGCAGATAGGTACCATCATAGATATGCCCCTCACCCCAGAAAGCCTTACGCTTACCCGCCTTGTTAATTTCGGTAATACGATAACGTTTCGAGGCATCCAATCCATGCAAATGCACCGTGGGACGAATTCCGCGCCGGTTGAAGCCCGTGCAATAGGCAAACAACACCGCTTTACTCTTGTCCTTGCGCACCAGCAGATTAGCCGCATGATTGTTCGTGCACTCATAGGGCGAAATCAAGCGATACAAATCGCCTTTGGTAACCAATTCACGGACATGCGTCTTATAGTTGGCAATGGCTTCACGCGCAAAGGCCATCTCCTCGGCAGGAATGTCTTTCGGCTGCAACTCCAACCCCAGGCGTCCGCTCATGGCCACATCAAAACGGAATTTAAGCGGTGTGATGCTGCCGGTCTGATGTCCCGGAGAGGCCGACACATGGGAGGCCGTCGCCACCGGCGGATAGATCAAGTTCGTGGCATATTGCATATAGATGCGCTGCAAGGCATCGGTATTGTCCGATGTCCAGAACTCGTCGTGATAGGGCAACGAACCATAATCCACACGCCCTCCGCCCGAGGCGCAAGCCTGCAGCATTACATCGGGATATTTCGCCCGAATGCGGTCATATACTCGATAAAGCCCGCGAATGTAATCAACCCAGAAATGCATCTGCTCTTCCGGCAAGAGGTAAGGCGACCCAACCTGCTCTACATGGCGATTCGCATCCCACTTGATATAGTAAATATCAGGATAGGCACTGAGCAGTTTATCGACAACATTCCACACAAACTCCTGAACATCGGGATTGGTCAGATCGAGCAACAGTTGGTTACGCATCGTGATCTGCTCACGCCCGGGGCTCTGCACGATCCACTTGGGATGGCGCTCGGCCAACTCGCTCTTCGGGTTAACCATCTCGGGCTCGATCCAGATACCGAACTTCAACCCCTTCGAGGTGGCATGGTCGATCAGATGCTGAATACCCCGGGGCAACTTCTTCTCATTGACCTGCCAGTCTCCCAGCCCCATCGAGTCGCTGTTACGGGGGTATTTGTTACCGAACCAACCATCGTCCAATACGAACAGTTCCACGCCCAATTCGGCTGCATCATCCATCATATCGGTCAGCATCTGTTCATCGAAATTGAAATAGGCTCCCTCCCAACTGTTCATCAAAATGGGACGTTCTTTCGTACCGGCATGCAACCCGTAGCGCCGCGCCCAATCGTGGAAATTACGCGAGACGGTTCCCCGGCCATCGGCGCTATACGTGAATAGAAACTTTGGCGTTTCAAACCGTCCTCCTTTGTCCAGCGTATAGGCACGACATGAAAGGATTGATGCCGGCAAGGAGGCTCAGATAATCGCGTTCATCCACCTCAAACGATAACTTGTAATTCCCCGACCACGCCAAGGCGCCACCGATGCAACGGCCGCTGTTCTCCTGTGCGGGGTGATCCAACGAAAGGATAAACGACGCATTCTCGCTCTGCGTGGTGCGCACGCCTTTTTTCGACTCGATGCTCTTTATGCCAGGTTCCAACCGCTCTTCGGCGCAATTCATCTCACCGGCCCACGTACCATAGAAATGGGTCAGGTAGTAATTATTGGCGCGGAAATTAAGAAACGACGAATAAAAGCGTTGCAAGCTCACCTTGCCCTTGCCTTGGTTTTCGATGGTGACCCATTGTGCCATCACATCCTCCTCCTGATAGGCTTCGACATGCAACTGCACGCGCAAGGAACCGATCCGGTCGAGAAGCGTAAAAACACCATGCACGACACCCTCCGAAAGGTGCTGCTGATAGTCTTCGAAGGCGAGCTCGGTTATCAGGCCGCCGTTGGCATTGACGACACTGAGCGCCGGTTCGTTTACATAACCCAACCCAAACGAAGGATAGGCCTCGTAGTTGGCCTCCCGGTTACAATCGGGACGGTTGTAACTCCGCCAACGGGCAAATTGATCCGGATTCGACAAACGGGGGCCATAATAACGGAAAATCAGACGACCGTCCTCTCCCACCGTATATACCAATTGAGTCTCGGCGGTCGATACCTGATAAACTCGGTTCGGCTGGGCGGCACCGCGAGCCAGCGAACCCGTCAATACAGCCGGCAGGGCCATCAACACCCATAGTAAAAAGCGTATCATTATCCGTAAGTATTATTCAACGAGCAATTTGCCTTGATAAATGTAGGCTTTGCGCAAAGTCAAATAAGAGGGAGCTGTGTTGGGGGCATGATAGGAGATCATCATACGCTTTGCCTTGGTATGAAAAAGCATCGCATGGCCTCCACCCGAAATCAACGGCGCCGAAGCGTGCGTCCACGGGTCCGTAATTTTTCCATCGGAGTAAGCCACGTGCCAATTGCATACCGACCATTGTCCGCACGAAAGCTCGACCAGGTCATATACAATCGACTGTCCTCTCCTCGTATCACAAAAGGAGCATCGGTCACTTTGCCGGTGACGCCTTGGGCGGTGATATTTCCCACCCAAGGAGCTTCGGATGCGTGGAACAGCAACTTCGGCGTCCCCTTCATCGCCTTCAGATCGTCAGTCAACCGCACGGCATAGACCTCGCCGTCGATAGCCTCCAGCCACTCACGGCAATAGAGCAGCCAGGGCACCCCGTCCTCATCTACATACAACGAACCGTCCAGACACATCTGGTCTTTGGGGGTAACCGGAGCATTGACCAAAGGTTCAAACGGACCGGCAGGATGATCGGCGACCAGAATCGACGTGCCCCGATTGCAGTCGGGGGCGCTGAAGGTCACAAAAAGATAATAGCGCCCCTTATACTCATATAAATCCGGCGCCCAAAAATCCTGTGTCCCCCAAAAATCATGCGGAGGAGTGGGAACGAGTCACCCTCATCACGCCACCAATGCAAGTCCTTGCTGGTGTAACACTTGATTTTTCCGCCTCCGTTTACATGTAGATAATAGCAGTCGGTCTGTTCGTGCCAATAAATAAACGGGTCACGACACTTGAGGGACTCGGTTTCGACATCAAATCCGGTCTGCGGCCCGGTTTCCGACGATCCGCTCTCTCCACCGCATGCCGACAAACTTACCAGCAGACAAAAAGAGAGTACTGCCCAAAACATGCCTCGTCGAATCCTGCGGCCTCCCGCACCTGCGACAAAGCAATTCATATTTGTATTTTCCATCATGTATAAGTGTTTTGTAAATCATCGGGCTCTCTTTCCAAACCACTATACGCCGACAGTCGGGCCGCTTCGTTTCGTTGCACGACGCAACTCATTAACAAATATACTCATTTCTAAACGGCCCCGGCTGTATTATTATCCGTTTTTCATGCACAATAATACAACGCACTCATTGTATGATGTTTAGAAGCGAAACAAACGTGCAAAATCCACAATCCGCCACAAATCCCGCCCGCGGCAATCGGCGTAAATCCACGCACGAGAAACCGCTCACAAAACAACAATCTCCAAGAACAGGTGTATTGCATTATCCATCCGCACTTTACACAAAACACGAAAGGCGATTTGTGCTATATTTCGATACGAAAAATGCGCATTTTTACGGCTCGAAATCCCCCTCTGAAGCCCTGTCGCGCGATATATATTTTGAATTTCACTTATCTTTGTTTAAGGCTTTCTTTCCACAATTGCTGTATCCGACAATTTGGAATTTTACAAACTGAACTAACTTAAAATTTATGCTATGAACCGAAGACTCCTCAAAACGAGCCGAAAAGCAGCGGTTTGGGCGTTACTGTTGGCAATCGGATTATTCGTAACTCCTATTACTGTTGCGCAGCCACGTGGAAAAACCATTTCAGGCACCGTTGTCGATGATGCCAAGAAACCGCTCGTAGGTGCAACCGTTGTTGTCGAAGGAAAAAACGCCAACGCCATTACCGACATCCACGGCCACTATCAAATCACAGCCTCGCGCGGCGACATGCTGGTGTTTAATTTTCTGGGTATGCACCCACAAAAGATTGCCGTCGGTAGCCAGACTGTTATTGATGTGCAAATGCTTACCGATGCAGTCGGTGTCGATGAGGTTGTGGTTGTGGGTTACGGTGTACAGAATCGCCGCGATGTCACCACATCCATCAGTTCCGTAACACCCGACAAACTGCAGGACATGCCGCTTTTCGACATCAATCAGGCGATGAGCGGTCAGGCCGCCGGTGTGAATGTCATCAGTGCTTCGGGTTCGCCGGGAGGCGGAGCCGACATTCAGATTCGAGGTTTGAGTACGCTGAGTGCCGACACGTCTCCGCTCTATGTGGTGGACGGTGTCGTGTTGCAGTTGGGTTCCGACTTAGAATCGGGCCCCTTCTCGTTTATTAACCCGGCCGATGTAGCCTCGATTGAAATCCTGAAAGATGCCGCCGCTGCTGCAATTTATGGTTCGCGTGCATCGAACGGCGTCGTGCTCATCACTACCAAAAGTGGAGAAACGGGGCAGGCGCGTGTACGCATTTCGATAAAAGCAGGTGTGCAAGAGGTGTTCAACAAAGTGGATGTCCTCTCGGCGCGCGAGTTCGCCACATTGGCCATCGAGGCCCGCAACAACCTTTGGACCGATACGGGCCACAGCATCACCGACCCCGATCCCGTGCGTAACAGCAACACCAAAATTGGTTATTTCCAAGACTTCCTCGACTCGAACAAGAAGGGTACGGATTGGCAGAATGCCATCTATCAACTGGCACCCTATCAAGAATATCAAGTGAATGTAAACGGCGGTTCGGAGACCATCAAATATATGGTCTCGGGAGGCATCATGGATCAGGAAGGTATCGTCAAAAACACCGACTTCCAGCGCTATTCGTTCCGTACCAATGTCGATTTCAAACTCGGCCGCCGTTTCGATCTGAGCGTGAAACTCAGCCCGATTTACACCACACAAAAACTATCGGCGTACACACGGCCGTTATCACGACGCTTCCGGCGGTATCATACAGGCTGCCCTGATGATGAATCCGCTGATGGATATTTATGATCCGACCACCCTTTCGGGCTATACGACCGGTATCTCCCAAGGCAACGCCATGACTTCGATGGAGAATCCCGTCGCCAAAGTCAACCTTCTGAAAGATAAGCGCGAAGTCTTCCGCTTCTTGGGCGATGTCGCGTTAAACTACAACATTCTTCCGGGCCTGAACCTCAAGCTAAGCGGTTCGGCAAACATCAACAGCTATCACGCCGACAACATCACGCCCAGTACGGTCGGCGCCTACAACGAATTGCCGCCCAAGCAAAATGCGATTCAATCGACCGCTCGCCGCACCATAAACTTGCAATCGGCCATCCAGCTCAGTTACAATCGTAAATTCACGGGTGGTCACAACTTGGCCGTTGTGGGTGTCTTCGAAACGCAGTTCGAAAAGATGCACGAAGTGCTTGCCCGTGCCGAGGACACTTGGACCGACGACCTGCTTATTGTCGACAGCTCTTTGGCCGAAGATTACCGTCTGGGACAGTCGGGACTCGTCGAATGGGGGCTGATGTCAGGTGTAGCCCGAGTCAACTATGACTTCCGTGGCAAAATACTATCTCATGGCCAGCCTGCGTGCCGATGGTTCGTCACGTTTTGCCAAGAAATGGGGTATCTTTCCGGCCACTTCAGTTGCCTGGCGCGTGTCGCAGGAGCCTTTCATGCGCAACATTCGCTGGATATCGGATTTGAAACTTCGAGCATCATATGGTATAACGGGCAACAACGCCATCGGCAACTACCAGCACCTCCGTCTGATGACCGGCCAAAGCTATACCCTCGGAGCTGCCGGCGAGATGCCCGTCAACGGTATCCGTCTCAACACGGCAGGCAACGAAGATCTGACATGGGAGCAGACCAATCAAGTCGACGCGCCGGTATCGACCTTTCGCTCTTCCGCCGCCGTCTGAATATAACGGTCGACTATTATAATAAGAAGACCAAGGATTTGCTCCTGTCGCTGCAAGTGCCCTATACTTCAGGCTTCGGATCGCGCATGTCGAACATGGGCAAGGTGCGCAACAGAGGTTGGGAGCTCTCGTTCCAGTCGCAGAACCTCAACGGTCGGTTCAAGTGGGACAGCAACTTCAACATCTCGTTCAACAAGCAGACCGTGCTGGCATTGGGCCCCTCGAAAGATCCGCTATACGGCAATGCCAGCTACTTCGCCAACACGAACATCACCCAAGTGGGCCAACCCGTCGGTCTGTTCTATGGCATGAAGGCGATCGGTGTCTACAAAAACCAAGAAGAGGTGGATCGGTTCCCGGGCATCAAGACCGGTAATGCTATCTCGCGCCCGGGTGAGCTCATCTATGAAGATGTGAACAAGGACGGACGTATCACCATCGACGATCGCACCGTCATCGGCAATCCACACCCCGACTTCACATTCGGCTTCACCAATACCTTTACGTATCGCAATTTCTCGCTGAAAGTCTTCCTGCGAGGCAGCGGGGGTGGCGACGTAATGAACATGGCCTGGGGCAGCACGCCCTATCGTATGATTGCGAATGGTCCGCGTTTGTGGCTCAATCGTTGGCAGTCGCCCGAAAATCCGGGAGACGGCAAGACGCCGCGTGTGAAACTGACCAATCGCGGCATCATTGATTTCGAGCAGCTCGACTCTACGTTCATCGAAGACGGCTCGTTCCTCAACATCCAGAACATCTCGTTAAGTTACCGCGTGCCCAACTCTTTGATTAAGAAAATCAGATTGAACAACTTGGTCTTCACATTCACCGTCAACAACGCCTACATGTGGACCAAGTACACGGGCTACAACCCCGAAGGTCGTATGAACATCGGTTCCACGCTCGCTCCGGGTGTTGACTGGGGCACCTACCCGCTCGCCCGCACCTACATGTTCACCCACCATCGCGACGAACTTCTAAAACCTCAACAGACTATGAAACAGATCAAATATATCTTAATCGCACTCTGTTTATGTACGGTCTCCTCGTGTGACTTGCTCGACAGGCCGGTTTACAACCACATAGAGAGCAGTACTTTTTACAAAAACGAAAAAGACATCAACCTGGCAGTTATCGGTGCCTATGGAACCTTGGCCTCCGTTTATGCGTCGGACTACGTAAAATATACCGAACTGCCGAGCGACAACGCCTCGACCGTAGGCGACACGGGAACACAGGCGCTGATCGACAAATTCATCATCTCGCCCGTCAATCCAATCATTGAATCGGCCTGGCGCAACCACTATCGCTGCATTACCAATGTCAACGAGATACTGGCAGCCATTCCGGAAATCACCTTCACCAGCCAAAAGAAGAGAGACCAGTACGAAGGAGAAGCGCTGTTCCTCCGCGCTCTGTGTTACTTCAATCTGGTGCGCATGTTCGGCGATGTCGTCTATATCGACCGGCCGATCACCATCGAAGAGTCGCAGAAGATGTCACGTACAGCTCGGGAAAAAGTCTATTCCGATCTGATTATTCCCGATCTGAAGAAGGCCAAAAAGCAGCTACCGGATAAATATTCAGGTGAAGATATAGGACGCAGTACCTCAGGCGCCGCACAGACGCTGCTCGGTAAGGTCTATCTGACCCAGCACGACTATGAGAATTGCGCTATCGAGTTGGGCGATCTGATTGAACAAAATCGTTACCAACTGCTGCCCAAGTTTGCCGACATCTTCAATCCGGATAACGCCAACCATGCCGAATCGATATTCGAGATTCAATACGAGAAAGGCTACACGGGTGGCAGTCAGTGGAGTTGTCAGGCACACAGCCGGGACCTTGCGACAACGCTGGGCGTCTCGACTGGCGCCGTGACCTTGCCTACGGCGGACATCATCGAGAAATTCGATACCGGCAGCGCCCGTTACGAGGCCACCATCGGAAAACTTTCGGGGGGAGGCGGCAAAATGATCAGCCACGTTAAAAAGCACTACATGGAGCTCTCGATTCAGAATCATTCGGACGACAACTGGCCCCTGCTGCGTTATGCCGACGTGCTGCTGATGTATGCCGAAGCGTTGAACGAGTCGAACCCGACACCGACGGACGAGGCCATCGACTGTATTAACCAGATTCGTCGCCGCGCCTTCGCCGTAACCGACACATCGCACGATCTGACTCCGGCCGAAATAATCGACCAGCAGACTTTCCGTGAAGTGATTGCCTTGGAGCGGCGCTTGGAGCTCTGCTTCGAAGGGCACCGCTGGTTTGACCTGGTGCGCACGGGCGAGTATATGAAGGTCATGAACGCCCATTTCGAGCGATACAACGCCGGCGCTTACGTAGTGGAGAACTACAACGATCTATTCCCGATTCCGCAGCGCGAAATCGACGTGAATCCGAATCTGTTACCCAACAACCCCGGGTACAATTAATCATCGAATTCAAAAAAGATATGAAGATGAAAATGATCCAATTCAGCATAAAAAGCATCGGTCGTAGCATTCCTGTTCGCAACAGGGGTCGGATGTACCTATGATGTGACCGTCGATCATCCCTATGAAGGGCCTATCGATTTTCTGCAGTTGTTCACCGGGAATCTCGAAACGGCTTCGACCACTCCGATCGCCATCACTTGGAATGTAGAGGACGAGGTGGGTGTCTTTGCCGGCGAGACATCCAACAAGTGTTTTACGCTGCGCGAGAACATGAATTCGAGCGCCGTGTTTGAACCCAAGGACGAGACGGCGATCGCCGGTCCGATCGACCGCATTTATGCTTATTCGCCCTACAGCGCCGACGCGGCGATTATCAGCAATTCGCTCAGCATCCATATTCCTACCGTACAACCGTACCAGGCAGGAGGCACAGCCGCAGGCATGAATCCAATGGTTGCGTCGGCTACCACCCGCAGTGTCTTTTTCAAGCATGTGTGCGGTGTCGTGAAACTTAAATTGGCAGGTCCCGAGTTTGGCCAGGTCAAAAGATAACGATGACCACGACCGAGGATGCCCCGCTGAGCGGCACCGGCCGGGTAAATCTCGATTTCAATCTCTATGAAGACCCTCAATTCACCTTTGGGGACGAGCCATCCAAGTCGGTTACCGTCGACTGCGGAGACAAGCCGATCCAGATCACGATGGGTGGCAGTTTCTTCCACTTCGTGGTCGCTCCCGGAACCTATGAAACACTGGTCTTCACCATCGAGAACACCGACGGCAAAGTCTTTGAAAGCCGTACGAAGGAACCTCTGACCGTGAAGCGCGGCCAAATTGCTGACGCCGGTCTGGCACACATCTACATCGAAGAGTTATTCTATGGCAAGGCCAACTGTATCCAGTATGCCGAACCGGGCACCTATACGTTCGACGTATCGCCCTACTTCACAACCGATTCGTATGGCTATGCATATGAGCTCAACACACGCGATGATCTGGTTTTGGCCTCCTCGGCCCGACCTGCTGTGGCAGAGCACCCAAAAGCATGATTACCAGCCTGACGCTCTCGGCGGACAAGAAGAGCATCACCTTCACGGCCGCCAAACCGGGCAACGCGCTGGTAGCCATTCGCGATACCGAGGGTACGATTCTGTGGAGCTTCCATCTTTGGATCTCGCCCGTTGAAACGGTACTCTATCCCAATGGCTACTACGTCCTCGACCGCAATCTGGGTGCACGTAGTAATACCAAGGGCGAGATAAGCAGTTGGGGCCTGTATTATCAGTGGGGCCGTAAGGACCCGATGCCGGAATTGATGAAGGGTAATGCAACCTGGTGGGCAGCGGGGGACCTATTATACAATGGACAACTCAGATTTCCGCGTGGATGGCATTGCCTCGGGACCGGGAATAGATCATTACTACGCTATCAAACACCCGACAACCTTTATCAAAAAGGCCGGTTCAACCAATGTCGACTGGATTTACGAGGGTGGTAACGACCGTTTGTGGGGTAATCCGGAGGGGCACTCCAAGCCAGACATTAAGACCTTGAAAAAATCGATTTACGACCCCTGTCCCGAAGGTTATATGGTATCCCCGCTGGATCTGTTTTCAGCCAATGGCGTTACAAAAGGAGCACTCACCAACTTTCCTATCTATGGTGGAGTACCGGCAGCCACGGCAACCGACTCCGGACGTACGCTAACGACGAATGGTATCGATCAATGGTATCCCGCAGCGCGTCAGTATCACAACAACATGGATCTATCCCCCAGTCCGACGGGAACAAGTACAAAATTGACCGATCATATCATCCGCCTTTGGACAAGCGCACCCAACACCACTGCAAATGACCGAAAAGCACATGCTTTTGTCTTCGGCATGACAGAGGGTGCCACCTATCCGGAGCATGACGTACATCGCGCCTTCGGCTACAGCATCCGTTGCGTCAAAGTGATGAGCGGCGAGTAGCAGTGTTGCAAAAACATCAACATTTTTTGTACATTTATGACGATATCTTGCCGGTTTTGGGGCCAAGGCCTCAAAACCGTGCAGGATTTTTTCAGAATCGAACTGGTTATGAATCTCAGACTACCATTGACCGGATTGCTCGGCATCGGTGCCACGCTAAACGGCTACCCGAAAAATGCTCCGAAACCTGTCGACCATACCAATCAAGCTTCCTCAAAACCGAACGTCTTAATCATCTATACCGATGATATGGGTGTGGGGGACGTATCCTTTCTCAACAACGGTTGGGTACAGACCCCAACATCGACTTGCTGGCACGCCAAGGGGTGGTGATAACCAACTACTACACAGCGGCGGCTGTCAGTTCTCCATCGCGCGCCGGCCTGACAACGGGCATCTTCCCGCTTGAACTGGGCATCAACACCTTCCTGCACACCCGAAAGCACAATGCCGATTGCGAGCAGAACGATTTTCTCGATCCGTCATTCCCTTCGATGGCCCGGTCTTTCCAGGCCATCGGCTACCGCACGGCCCACATCGGCAAGTGGCACATGGGCGGCGGGCGCGACGTCGACGATGCGCCCCAGATTACCCAATATGGCTTCGACGAATATCTGACCACCTACGAAGGTCCCGATCCCGACCCGGCCATCACGGCTACGGATTGGATCTGGTCGCCCCAGGACTCCGTTAAACGTTGGCAGCGCACCGAATACTTTGTGGACAAGACACTCGAATTCATGGAGCGCAACCGCGACCGTGCCTTTTTCGTCAATCTGTGGCCCGACGACATGCATACGCCCTATGTCCCCGATGCGGTTGTCCAAACGCAAAACTCGACATGGAGCACACCGCGCAATTTCAAGGCCGTATTAAAGGAGTACGATATCCAAATCGGGCGTCTGCTCGACGGCATGAAACGACTCGGTCTGGACAAAAACATAATCATCATCTTCACGAGCGACAACGGCCCGATGCCCTATTACGAGCAGCAACGCACGAATGGTCTGCGAAGCATGAAATGCAGCCTTTATGAAGGCGGTATCCGTATGCCATTTATCATCAGTTGGCCCGAGCGTATTCCGGCTGGCAAGGTGGACTATAAGTCGGTGGTGTGCAGCGTCGATATTTATCCCTCGCTCTGCGCCCTAACTGGTGCCAAGATGCCGGAAAACGCGGCCTTCAGCGGTGAGGATATGAGCCAAGTATTCCTCGGCAAAGTGCAGGAACGCACCACGGACCTGATGTGGGAGTTCGGACGCAACGACTTCTTCTATCACCACCCGATAGTTGAGAACAACAGCCCGCATCTGGCTATTCGCCGCGGTGACATGAAATTATTGATCAACTCCTTCGACGACCGCGTCGAACTATACAATCTCAAAAAAGGATCCCTACGAGCTGTACAATATAGCCGGGAAGTATCCCGAATTGGTCGAAAGCATGCGCGAACGCGTCACTCAATGGTGGGACGAGCGTATGCGGATTAACGCTGCAACCAAACGATAGCCCACTGTCAACACCCCGTCTTTCGATGAAACGACCTTTTTGCCACTCTTTGTCTGCTCATAGACGTACTGTTATTTGCCGGATGCGGCAACCGCTCTGCCACTTCCAGCAGCGAGCCCGATTATCCACTGAATCTAAGCGACATGCGGATACGCGATCCGTTTATTCTGGCCAATGCGGCCGACAGCACCTACTACATGCATGCTAACAGCGGCAAAGGATCGTTCATCTGTTTTGCCAGCAAAGACCTACGGAGGTGGCGTCATTGCGGCGAATCGTTTATTCCGGCACCCGATTTTTGGGGTAAGCGCGATTTCTGGGCACCCAAAATATATCACTACCGGAACCGTTTCTACCTCATCGCCAGTTTCTACTCCAAAGCACAGCATCGCGGCATCTCTATTCTGGTGTCGGATTACCCCGATCGAGGCTTTCAACCCCTGGTCAATGCCCCCATTACCCCAACCGGCTGGTTGTGTCTGGACGGCACGCTCTATATCGACAAAGACGGATCTCCGTGGCTGATCTATGCACGAGAGTGGATAGAGGTGGAGAACGGCGAAATTTATGCTCAACGCCTCTCTGAAGATTTAAGGCACTCCCAGGGCAACCCCATTCTGCTCTGTCGCGGATCAGACTCAGATTGGGCAGGCCTGATCACCACTGGGACACAAACCGGCATCGTAACCAATGCACCATTTATCTACACTACCGACAACGGAAAGCTACTGCTTTTATGGAGCAGTTTCCGCACCAACGGCGAATATGCCATCGGGGTAGCCATTTCGCATTCCGGAAGCCTGAATGGCCCGTGGAAGCAACAGAGCAATTCGTTGAACGACGACGGAGGACACGCCATGTTGTTCCGGGACTTCCAGGGATCGCTACTTCTCTGCTACCACACCAACGAGCCTCCCGTGCAAGTTATCCTCCGCCCGGTACGCATCGAGCAGGAGAATATCATCTTCTTAAATTAGTCTGCAGATGAACTCTCTTCGATACCTCTCGCTTGCACTGCAACTCTGCCTGGTCTCTCTCCCGATCTCCGTCTCCGGTCATGGACAGAACATGCGTTTCAGCCACCTTTCGAACATCAACCAGTTGCCCAGTAATACCATCCACTCGATTTGTCAAGACCATAAAGGATTCATCTGGATAGGTGCTGAAAACGGCTTGTGTCGCTGGGATGGTCACACAATGATAACTTATGAATCTTCGTCGGAGAACGAATCGTACCGCATCCCTTCGAAGTCCATCCTCAAAGTCTATGCAGACCAGGCAAAACGGCTGTGGGTCATCACCTCAGGCGGTGTACGCTACTATGACTACACCGACGACTGCTTCCGGGCTCCCGACAACGACATCTCTGAACTGTCGTATTGTGCCATCGCTGAGTCCCCCGATCAGACGCTCTATCTGGGTGTGGGCGATATGTTGCGCTGTTACAATCCCGACGAAAATCGACTGGACCCCATCATGGTACATCATCGCGAGGTGCGCGGTCGTTTTACGGCATTAGCCATTGACAAAACCGGCGATGTATGGGCCGGTACGAAAACCGACGGTCTGATTCATTTGAACCGCACCCGCACCGTCGTCACACGCTATCGCGCCAACAGCCACATGCAGGATTGGCTGCTTTCGAACCACATATCGGCACTCTATTACAGTCCAGACGAAGACGTATTGTGGATCGGCAGCAACAACCGTGGCGTCTGCTGTTACCACATCGCCCAAAAGCGGTTTGAGGTCATAACCGAACTTGCAGACATCCCCATTACCGCCTTCTGCGAAGATGCCGATCACAATCTGTGGATTGGCACCACGCAGGGACTCTACATCTACAGTCCGCATCTCGGAGCTATCGTCACCCATCAGATCAAGAGCATATCGAACCACAACAAACTGAGCGACAACTTCATCACAGACATCTTCTGCGACCGAGAGCACAACATGCTCATCGGCACCCAATACGGCGGCATCAACATCCAGCCGTATATGTTCCGGCAGTTTGCCTTCTACGATTGGGGCGAAGGGGATACCTACCTTTCGGGGCGGACAGTGCGTCAAATCGTCCCCGACAAAGCCGGGCACCTGTGGATCGCCACCGAGGATGGCAATATCAACAAGTTGCACTGCTTGACAAACGTCATCCAAGAAATCACGATTCCGGACAAGAGGAATTCCAACCCTTGCGCACTGTTGTGGGACAGGCAGGGCCGTTTGTGGATTGGCACCTCATTCAACGGACTCTACTGTTACACGCCCCGAAACAACCATTTCGAACAATTCATTGTCGAGCGTTATCCCAGCCTCTCGAACAACCATATACTCTCATTGCTGGAAGATCGTGATGGCCGGCTATGGGTCGGCACAGCCAGCGGTTTGACGCTATATGATGAGGAAAAAGACCGCTTCATTCAATTCGAACCCTATCGTTTCCGGAAGCAGAAGATCAACCATCTGATGATGGATGACGAGGGGAACGTGTGGATCGCCACCCATGCACAAGGTCTGTTTTGCTATCACCGGGCCCGACAACACATGCAATCAGTATCACTTATAGACTCATCAGGCCACCCGATTCAGTCCAACAAATACATTAACTATATTTACCAAGACAGCCGTCGCAATTTTTGGATTTCGACCAACCACCACGGCTTGTTCCGCTACGATCCCCGCACCGGACATTACACGAATTTCACCACGGACCATCTGCTACTCTCGAACACCGTCTATTCCGTCATCGAGGATAACCATGGCAATATCTGGGCCAGCACCGACAACGGGCTGAGCTGCTATGATCACGCCTCATCCGCATTCGTCAATTATTCGGTCAGCGAGGGACTTCCCAACAAGCAATTCAGCAACAACTCGGTCTATTGCGATTCAGACGGTTATCTCTATTTCGGCACCATCAATGGCATGATTGCCTTCCACCCCTGACTCGTTGCAGGTCTCGTCGAATCACGCCAAAGTCGAACTCACCGCCCTTCGTATTCAAGGCAGGGAGGTGGATCTCGATGCCCAATCGGTCGAAAAGTACAACATCGAAGATGGCGGTCTGATTTGCCTGAACAGCTCTCAAGCCAAATCCCTTACAATCAGCTATACGGCCCCGACTATCAGCCACGCATCGAGTCTTTTTTTCGCCACCAGTTTCGGCTCCGAGACTCATTGGGATTACGTGGGTTCCCAGAAGCACATCAATTTTGCCAACTTGGTCGCCGGCGAATATTTACTTCAATTAAAAACCTCGTTCAATAACCGTTGGAAAGGCGATGAACCAATCACATCGCTACGCATCGTCGTCAAACCGCCGTTCTATCGTTCAACGGGTTTCTGCATCTGCTACTTTTTATTAGCATTAGCGCTCCTGCTGTATGGCTTGCATCTGTTCCGCATACGCCAAAAGCGCCACACAGCCGCACTGGCAGAACAGTTGGAACGCAAAAACACGGAGGAGCTGCATCGCCTGCAATTGAACTTCTTTACCAACATATCGCACCAATTGCGAATTCCGATGAGCCTGATTATAGGCCCATTGGAATCGATGATCGAAAAAGGGCGTTTCTCGGGCGACACCGAGCGTCGCATGCGTTTATTGGCGCGCAATGCCACGAAAATGAAGATGCTGGTGGATGAATTGCTGCTCTTCACCAAAATCAAAACCCTGCAGAAGAAGCTCCGGCTCCTCGAGGGCGATATCCAAGATTTCATCCTGGAGATCACCGATGGGTTCCAACTCCTGGCCGAAGAGCGCGGCATAGATTTTCAGGTGACGATTCCCCAAGAAGGACGTTCCGTATGGTTCTCGCCGCAGGATGTCGAAAAGATAGTCTTCAACTTGCTTTCCAACGCGTTCAAATATACCCCCGAGGGGCGTATCTCGATCACCTCTCAGTTGGAAACCGTATCCGGCAAGCAGATGCTTCGTATCACGGTCGAAGACACCGGTATCGGTATCGAGGCTCATGAATTGGAGCACATCTTCGAGGCCTACTATCAGATCAACGAATGGGAGCGCAAGGGCCAGACCGGCTTCGGCATAGGATTGGCCTTAACGCGCGAATTGGTGGAATTGCACAAAGGCAGCATCGAGGTGAGCAGCACTCCGGGCGAAGGCAGCCGGTTTTGCATTACACTCAGCGTAGACAAGTCGCTCTTTACGCCCGAGCAACTCTCGTCGCACCGAGCCGACAAAGCCTACATGTACGACTATAAGTTCCTCTCCATCGAGCACGAACGCGCCTTCGAGGTCATCGAGCCTCAGGATTCGAAACCCGTAAAGTCCGTCAAACGTGCTACGATTCTAGTGGTTGAGGATGAGCCTGAACTGTTGCACTTCTACGAGGAACTATTCAATGACGAATATCGCGTTCTCACGGCTTCTAACGGACAAGAGGGCTGGGAGTTGGCACTGAAAACGATACCGGCCATCATCATCAGCGATGTCATGATGCCGGTGATGAATGGTTATGAGTTGACCAAACGGCTCAAAGAGCATGTAGCCACATCTCACATCCAGGTGATTCTGCTCACGGCCAAATCGGGCACCGCCATCGAAAGTTACCGCACGGGGGCCGATTTTTACATCGAGAAACCTTTTCACCCTACCGTTCTGCAGGAACAAGTGCGCAACCTAATTCAATCGCGTGAAAAGTTGATTCGCCGCTACATAGCGGGCCAGGCCGACTCGGCCGAACTGGTTAGCAATACGCACGATGCGAAATTCATGGCACGCATCGACGCCATCATCAAGAAGAACTATGCAAAGGAGAGTTTTTCAGTCAACGACCTGATGACCGATGCCGGTGTCAGCCGCACTCAATTTTACCTCAAGCTCAAAAGTCTGGTGGGCATGTCGGGCACGGAATACATCAACCATTTCCGTCTCAACGAATCATTATCGTTGCTCAAAGCCGGTTATCGAGTCTCTGAAGCGGCCTATGCTACGGGCTTCTCTTCTCCGAACTACTTTACGCGCCTTTTCCGCAAAAAGTTTGGGTTCTCACCCAAAGCCTATACAGAGAGCAGTCAATAATCCACCACAATAACCAAGACATAACCGGTCGTTTTTGTAAATCTACAAAAAACGTTGAACCCAATTACGCATGAAAATCCAGTTCGTGGTAACGCTGTTGATACGGTCGGCTTCGACTCTCTTGCCTTGAATACGGCCGCCTTTAATCTCCCACAGGCGAACAGGTACTTCGATTTTGGCACTGAACTGGGTAATCATGCCATTTAATACGGCCTATAACCAGAGTGATAGTTGCGTACCTTGTTCCTTTTGAGGTAGAACAAAACCTTGAAAGCACTGCGTACAACTCTGCTTTTTGAGGATTGTAAAATTAATTTCAGGAGAATCTGTCATCAAGAATAGCTACAAGATAATTAGCTATAATTCAGTATATTGCGCGATGCGAAACTAAAGTAAGCAAGGTAATGATTTGTAAACTGAAACTTCGTTTACGATCATGTTTCTCTCTGAATGATATATTTTCCATCTGATTTAAAGCATAACAATCTAAAAATCAATTGTTATACTTTTTTTGCAAGATATTGAAATTGAAAGGTGCTCCTTGCAAGGGTTCTCTTGGAAAGATTGTAATAGTCTGAGCAAATAGGCTGTTGCATTTTTTATTATAGGATAAGGCGTCAAAAGGACAACTATTTTGTTTTCAGTCTGTTGTAATGACTTTCCAATTTCAAACAACTTAATACAAATATAGTAGTTTTCCCGGAGATATATAGTGGCAGTTCTTACTGTTTGTCCCTTGTCATTATTTAAAAAAAAGATTTATTTCAAATAATAGTGGACGCTGTCTAACATTCCTTTACATCTTTTTCAATTAGAAACAAGCAGAATGCTGGGGATGGGAATATGCAAGGTTGCCTGTATGGGCACTTCGTATAGCCTTGCCCAAATCTCCGCAAAAACATATTTTTACTACCAAATGGAAAGTAGAATCGCAGAAACTGCTAAAATCTTCCGATACAGCTTTTATCTTCATAATTATCAGCGTCTTAATTATTCCCCTCTTAATCTCTTTACATCGGCGAGCAACAGTTGCGCTTCCCGCTCCTTGATTGCAGCTTGCTCCAGCTGCTCTGCCCGCCGCCTTATGGCTTCTTCGTAGTGTTCAACTTGGTTCCGAACGGTATCGCGGATGGCCTTGCGCCTGTCTTCGCGGAATATTGTTTTCAACTCCATTAGTTCCTTTTCCTTGATCTCACCGAGCATCTTGACATAACGGTATTTCAGATCGTTTGCAGCCAACTGTTGATTGCTTACCGAGACCTGATAAATAAACCCCGCCAATAGGACGATCGTTATCGCCATGACAAACATTACCAGCACAGTTTTCGAGGATTTTATGTCGAGCGTATAGGTATGTCGATGTTCCTGCACGGGCAGGTTTTCGGGCTTTGCCGCTGCTTCGACGACTTGCCTCACTTGCTCTATTAACGTATGCGTCTTTCGGTTCTCCTTGTCGATCACCTCCAGCCTGCCCGCCAACTGCTTCAGCAGACTGTTGTATTGGTCAGTGATCGCCTGTTCCTGCTGGCTTTGCACGCCGGGCAATGTCATCTGTTTACGCAGTTGTTCGAGCAGTTGGGTCACCTGCCCCTGCGATAATTCCGTTGTCCGTATCAGCCGTTCGATCCGTTCGGTTTGTGCATTGTCTGAATGTATCCTGCCGTCAGTTTTTCCCGTCTTGGCGTTTTTGATGGCTTTGACAAGCGTTTCCTTGAGGTCTTCGTACATCTCGATCGAGAGGTCGATCTTATTTTCGTCGTTCATGGTTTTTCGGTTTTAAGGTTATATTTTCATTTTAGGTCTGTTCTTCTGTTCGTGCAGCCTGCGGCGGTGCTCCATCGCGGCTATTGCCATCGCTTCGGCCGCGGCATCGAGCAGTGCCGTGATTCGTGCGATATGCTCTTCGGGACTTTCTCCCGGCTTGCGCTGCAACTGCTCGGCCGACACTCCGACGGGCGAATCGGCCGGCGGCAGCGGAATACCCCCGGTCTTTCCGAGATTGACCGATGGCGGCTCTTCGCGTGTACTGCCGCCGCCTCTGCCCATGTTGCCGAATAACCCTGCAAATGCCGAACGGTAATTGCCTGCCGCCGCCGAGAGGTTTCCGAGGAGCGTTGCCCGGTGTTGGGTCTGCTGTTGAATATGGTTGAAGCGGCTGTCGAGTTTCGTAAAGCTGAATGCCCTGTCGATCTTCGATCCGGAGAACTCGAAACCGTTTTTCGAGAACAGAACCCCTTGTTTGCGGTCGGTATTTCCGCAATACTTGTAGCGGACGCCGATGCCCTGTTCCTTTAATTTACTTTCCAGCTCGTTCCAGTTTTTGCACTTGGGAAGATTGCCTTTAATGGCATCGTATATTTCGTATCTGGTCTTGTCAGGTTCGCGCAGCCGCTCCCGCCGCACGTCATCCTTTCCCGGAGCAAGGTACAATCCGTGTTTTTCGGTCAGCTCCCGGCAGACCTTGGCGTTTCGGATCTTGATGTTCTTGTCCGAAATGGTCTGCCCGTTGTTCCTGACCCGGTTGTAGACCAGATGGCAGTGCGGATGGGGCTGGTCGAGATGACGTACCAAAAGGTACTGCGTATCGGTGATGCCCATCTTCTGCATGTACTCCTTTGCGATCTGCGTCATCGGGGCGTCGGTCATCCGCGGAGCGTCCTTGGGTGAGAAAGACAGGGAGATATGCCCGACGGTGTTTTTCAGCCGCGGGTTGAGTAAGGTCTGGTATTTGAAGTCCTGCACCATGTCCTTCACTTCCGGAGGCATAACGCCCTCGGCTTCCAATATCCGGGATTCTTCTTTCATCACGTAGCCTACCGTCCCCGAAAAGGACGAAGCCGATATTACCTTACCGACCATCGCATATCTGTTTCAGGAGTTTTTCGATGGCCGTGACGATTGCCGCATGCCGGACTCTGACAGCCGCCAGACCTTTGGCGTTGGCCAGCCGGGTCAGCTGGTTCAGGTTGCGGGCGATGCCTTTGAGCTGGGCCATGAAATCCAGTTGTTCGCGGGTGATGCGCGCCCTTACCGTTCCGCGGTCGATCAACTGGCGCAGGACTTCGGCAGGCGGTTGTCTGGCCTCGCGGCAGAGGGCTGAAAAGCGGAGTTTCCGTTCGGGGCTGAGCCGGGTGCTGACGACGTATTTGCAGATGCGTCCGATGCCGACTTTCGGGCGACCGCCCTGTTTGCTATATGTTTTTTTCGGTGTTTCCATGATCGGTAATTTCGATAGATAGTTGATGCTACATCTATTGTTCAGACCAGCGGGATTTTACGCCGGCCAGCGGGCAAGGCGGAGTTTTCGTCTACGAAAACACAACCTTGCCTCCCTTAAACCTTTACCCCTTTCCGACGCGGAGGCTCAATCGTCGCTGTTTCTGCTTTCGAGGGTTGCAGATCATTCCGAACAGACGGAGCAGCCTTGGTTTCGGATACGGTTTTCGGTGTCGCCGGCTTTTGTGCAAGGGCTTTTGTACGGGCGATCAGATAGTCGTTTACGTCCTTGTGCCCGCGGTAAAAAATGCCTTTGGTCGATGACCTCGCTGCGGGGACAAAGACGGATCAGATCGGCGGTTGCCTTGCGCCCGGCTTCGTCGTTGTCGAAGAAGGCGTGAATCACCGGATGCCGGGAGATAAAGGGAACGGCTTTAGGCAGGTTGACGACCGAGTTCAGAACCGCGGCATCGATGCGCAGTCGTTCGGGATGTTTCAGCGAGAGATAAGCGAGGAAATCCATAAATCCCTCGAAAGCGATTACCGTATCGGAACGGTTGTCGATGGTGGTGATATGTTTGGGCGAGGAGCCGCCTTTGAACCGTGCGGAGCGCAGTTCCCACCCTCCGGCATCGTTGCGGAAACCGACGGCGAAAAAGGCGCGGCCGTTTACCTCGTAACGGACCTCGCGGCAGAATGCCGCGGCGACCGACGGGACGATGCCGCGCGAGGCGAGATAACCGACCAATGCCGGATGCCGGAGCGGAGCGTCGGAGAGGATGCGGAGCGCGGGAACGGCGGCCGGGCGCACGGCCGACGATGCCCCGCCAGCGACAGGACGCTCGTAAATACCCGGTGAAAGAGAAGCGGAATAGGAGTTCCTTTTTCACCGTTTTGCAGCCGTCGGACGGCTTCGCGGCTGTTGCACCGCTCTAACCGCATTACGAGGGTGAGCAATGTGCCGCCTTCTCCCAGTCCGAAGTCGTACCAGAGATTTTGCACATAGTCCACCTTGAAACTCGGTGTGCGCTCTTCCCGCAAAGGCGAAAGATACATGCCGTAGCCGTTGCGTTCGTATTGGGCAGAATGCCCCGTCGTGCGAGGAATTGCCGGATGCCGATATTTTTCAGATCATTCATAATTTTTGTTTTTCGAAGTTTGCCGATTTTACCTTACTACTTACTACGCGCTTGCAATAGCTTGATATGCAATCTTCTATGTGTGGTAACCAAGTTTATGTCACCTTACTACCGTAGTAGGTTCATGTAGTGGCGTAGTAAGATGTAGTAAGGTGTGTTTTTTGCATCCTGCTACACGACAACCTGTTATTTTTCAATGTCTTGCTGCTATGTGTAGTAGCGTAGTAACTACAATCCGTAAGAGACGAAAGGATTGGGTGCGATCTTCTTAATAATCCAGCCGTAGACGGGGTTTCCGCCGATGCGTTTCGAGCGTCGTTCGAACCCGGCCTTGCGCAAGGCTTCGCCCATACGTTTCTCGGAGAGGTTCAGCGACGAATAGCTGCGCAGGTAGTTCAGAATCTCCACGGTGGTCATAAAGCAATCCGCGATGGCGTGTTCCGGAGGTTTCTCGAACCCTTGCAGCAGCATTTCGTATTCGATGGTCTGGACATGGAATGCGGTGTTGCCCCGGTGCAGTTCTTCGATCTCGGCGTCGTCGAACCAGTAGCGGAATCCGTTGTTCAGGAGTGTTCGGGCTTCGGCATATACCCGATCCATATTGACCCATATCGCCCGGTCGATGTCGATGGATGACACCTCGAATGGCAGGAAGCGCCGCGAGCCGGTCGGGTCGGTCAGAAAGTCGTTTCCGTTCACCGAGGCCATGAAGCTCGCCAAGTGGGGATACTCTTCGATATAAACGTCGTAGGGCCGCCGGTATTTGACCGAAGGAGCCGTGATGAGGTTCTTCAGTTCGTTTTCATCCCGTTTGTTGAGCGCCTTCAGCTGGTCGTCGATATTGATGAAAAGGTATTCGGCAACCAGCGTCAGTACGTTTTGTTCTGCGGGTCGATTTTTCCGGTGAAAAGATAACTGGCGAGTGCCCGGGGACAGAGGTTGTCGAGCCATGTGGTCTTGAACTTTCCCTGCTCGCCGGTCAATACCAGACAGACATGGTTCTGACATCCGACGTCGTTCATCGCATTGGCGACCACGCCGACGAGCCATTTGGTCAGGTACTCCGACCAATGCAGGGCGTTGCGCACGGTGACGGTCGCGGCCAGTTCGTCGATCGCCTGTGTCCCTGCGGTCGGTGGCAGTTTCCGGAAATACGCCTGCACGGGATTCACACGCTCGGAAAAGTCGCTTTCGAGCATGCTGCGCAGATTCTCCGCCGAGGTGGAGATGCCGATGGTGCGGTCGAGCTCCCGCCGAAAGGAGTTGAGCCGGTATTTGGTCACGGGGAGGAACTCGCCGTCGCTGCTGCGGAACTCCGCACGGCTTTTGACCGTGTTGTAGCGGAAGGCGTAATGCTCCCGCAGGAACTCCTCGATACGCTCGTTCCGGGACTGCTTGCCGGGGACTGCAATGCTGTCTGACAATTTATTTGCCATCGCGCTCGCCGAGAATCCGTTGAATGTCCGAAGCGCGGTAACGAACCTTGTTCCCGACTTTTACGGCTTTCAGATACCCTTTGCGGTTCCAATGCCAGAGCGTCGCGTCGCAAACGTCGCATAGCTCTTTGACCTGCTCTTTGGTCAGGTAACGTTCCTTGCGGGCTTCGGCGACCTGTGCGGCCAGTTCTTCTTTGGCACGGTCGATAAGGCTGTTGGAGAAAGCCAACAGATCCTCGCCGCTTACCTCCAGCCGGATGCTGCCCGGAGCATCCCGGAGGATGGATAACAAATCTTTCATACATTGCTTTCCGCCCGTTGTGAGGCGCAGCCTTCCGGCGGACAGGAAAGCAACGCCGCCGCCCGGAAATCCGAGCGACGGCGCAAATATAATGTTATGATTGAGCGATATTTAAGCGTTTAATTCGCGGCGTGTTTAGACGAATTTAACGAGCCTTATTCCGCGATAGAAAATCTTTTATTTCCCGGATGATAAGGGCTTCGCCGCCCCGACTGCTGACGGTCGATCCGATAAGCAACGGTTCCGTCAGGCGGCTGTATGCTTCTTGTATGCCCCGCTCGTGGACGATGCGGATGTCAGAGCCGTATTCCGCTTGCAGGGCATCGCGGAACGGTTTGATGTTGGTTGGAACTACCAGATAGCGCAATTCATCGAGTGCGATCTTCAACCGTGCGATGTCGGTCTGGGTGTGTTTCTTTGTGAGGTATTCGCCGATCTTTTGCCGCAACTCGTCGGGATGCGTGACAGCCGGCGAAAACATGTCCATCAATGATTTGGTCGTACTCGGCCGGCCGGGTTCCCTCTTTACACCCGCATCTTCGGCCGGAAGAGTGCCCGCAGCCCATTCCAGCACCCGGTCGCTTTCGGCCAGCCGCATCGCTTCGCGGTGAGCATCCCAGTCCTGCTTGGTGCGCAGTTCTAATTTGATGGAGCGGGAGATCAGCAGTTTGATCGTGGCGCTCATGGTCATCTTCTGCAAGAATCCCAGATCAGACGAACGCCGCAGCTCTTCGCAACGCTCCACCATTCGTTCGAAACTCTTGCCGAAGTAGAGCCAGCAAAGCATGGCCGGGATAGTGGAATCCTTGTCGGGTTGTTCGCATCTCCGGATAAGGTTCTCTGCAAGATGGCTCTCCTGTGCGGCCTGCTCGATCTCATCGACATGCTCGAACAATCCTTCATTGGCTTTGTCGGACATGAGGCGCCGGTACCGGGGGGATGAGGGCCATCGCTTGGAATATGACCAACTGGCACCCTGCATAGTCACGGGCGTTTATCGCCTCTTCGAATGCGGCGTATTCGTCGGGGTGGGTGTCCATCCATTCCCGTAACTTCGCTTTGAAAGCCTCATATTCCTGCTGGCCCATGATGCTATTGATTGAGTTCCTGCAATTCGATCTTCAGTTGCTCGGCAAGCTGTTTTTCAGACGGCAGATAGAGTTGGTATTTACTTGCTAAAATCGTATTATTATTCTCCGGCAGGGTGTATTTTACCAATGTGTCGTTTTTATCGGCACATAGCAGAATCCCGATCGTTGGATTTTCGTCGGGCGCTTTTTCGTTGCGGTCGTAATAATTTACATACATTTGCAACTGCCCGATGTCTTCGTGCGTAATCTTGTGGGTTTTCAGTTCGATAACGACGAAACAGCGGAGCAGGCGGTTGTAGAATACCAAATCAGCGAAAAATTCGTCGTCTTCAAGCAAGATTCGTTTTTGACGGGCTACAAACGAAAAACCGTTGCCCAACTCCAACAGAAATGCTTGAAGATTGGTAATCAACGCACGCTCCAAATCTTTTTCGTAGTAGGTCACTTCGGGACGCAAACCGAGAAATTCCAATACCATCGGGTCTTTGATGATCTCAGTCGGAGATTCGGGAATGCGCTCTTTACGGGCTACCTCCAGTACGGATTCTTTGTCATTGCTCAATAGCAGACGTTCGTACAGTCCGGAATTGATCTGCCGCTCCAGCTCGCGGCCGGTCCAGTTGTTGTTGGCGGCTTCCAACTCGTAATATTCACGCTTGTCTTTGTCATCTATCTGAATCAGAAGACGATATTGATACCAGTTGAATTGTGAACGCAGCGCGTTCATATTTGGATAAGCTCTATAAAATTGTCTGCAAAACGCCAATTGTCGATAGGAAAATCCGCTGCCGAACTCCGTTTCCATTTTGTCGGCCAAATTTTTGAGCATATAGGTTCCGTATTCGGCACGATCATTTTGATCCTGTTCTTCGCAAAAAATGCGCTCTCCTAATGCCCAATACATCTTTACCCGTTCAAAATCAATACTCCGAATCGCTGCTGTCCGAGCGGATAGAATGATATTCCGAATATCGGCAATGAATTTTTCATTCATTTGTATGGGTGTTGCACCAATAGAAGAAGGTCCGGATGCGCGAGAAACAATCCAATAACGTATTCTTTCCTCTGGGTTGCGGCGTGCGTGCTTCGGGTATAGCTTCGTAGATTTCCGGGTAAAGAGCGCAGTAGCGGTATTCATTTTCCAAAAATTTCCAAATATCCCGCAGGGTGCCGGCCGTTACCGTGTCGATGTCCAATACGAATGTTTTTTGCCCCCTTTTGGTTGTCCGGATATAAAGTTCATACCGCTGTAATCCTCGTTTGATGACCCGGTAATTCTTTTTGCGGACATCGGAAAGACGGTGCTTTTCGAGAAACTCGTCGAACAGTGCGATCAACGTCGGCTTGGCCGTTTCTTCCGTAGCTGTTTCGACATGACACCTTGCAGTAACCTGTAAAAGGGGGATTGTGTAGTGTTCGCAGCTGCACATTTTTTGTTTTTATATGCGAACACTACACAATGTCCGCATTCCGACGCAGACACGCCGCAAGGCTAGCCCGGAAACGTCGGAGTTGCGTCATTGTCCGGAGTGTTGTTTTGAGCCTCCGCATTATCGCATGCAGCGGAAAAAGAGCGGAGTGAAGGCGGAGCGTTAAAAAACGGGGCCGGTTTGCTCGCAACGACGTCCAGCAGGCGAGAGCAAAGCTTGCTTTGCCGAGCCGCCACAGTCGAAGCGGCGCATTCCTTTGCGCCGCAAACCCGCGAAGGCGCCCGTTTTAGCGTCGCCGAACTCCGATCCCGCGAAAGCGACATGCGGATGGTTTTGGGTACCTTTTGCCACCAAAAGGTACAAACCCCCTTGCGGTGACAGCCGTGAAACGTTTGCTCTTTAGAGAAAAATTTCTATCTTTGCTCCTGCGAACAATTCTTTCTAACAACTTTTACTCCGTGCGCTCAACGGCCCGGACATACTAAAGGTATGCGCAGAGCTGTTGGGGAGTAATCCCGCGAATAGCACGCTGTTGAGCCTGTAAAAGGGGGAAAGAGTTGTTCGCAGCTGCGCATTTTTTATTTTTATGCGAACAACTCTTTCCGTCCGTACTCCGGTACAGACATGCCGCAAGGCCAGCCGCAGGCGGTTTCCGCCGTGCAACCTCCCGATTCGTTTCCATTTTCATCCGCCGGATTAGCAAATAATTGCTAATCAACTTGCTATTCTCTTTGTTGTGCCCTGCGCACGATAAGGACAGCCCTTACTATGTCAAATTTCTAACAATCAATCGAATGGAAACGAATCAAAACCCCGTGCAGGAAAACTCCGCACAACGCATAGCCCCCGAACCGGGACAGCCCGCCGAACGCCTTTACAATCCCGCCGAAGCCGCCCGGATCGTCCAGTGCCTGACTGACGGCTATTTCGATCCCGAATATATCCTGCTGTTCGGGAATCTGGCCGGCGGCACGCCCCACAGCGACGCCGTGGCCTACGACCTTTTGATGGTCGTGCGCGAAACTCCCCGAATACGACTGGATACGTGCGAAGCGGATACTCCGGTACAGAATGCCCGTCAAACACCGGGATATTGCATACATCAATCTCTATATTATGACGTTGAACTACGTTGAATCGAACAAGACGCCCTTTCTCTATTTCGCGCACTCCGAGGGCGAATTGCTCTATTGCAGCGATCACTGCCATTTCCGCCGTCCGAAACACCCGATCGACTTTGCCAAAGCGTATGCCGATGCCAAATTGCATTACGACACGTTCCGGATGCTGGGCAACGAGCTGATCGAGCAGGCGCAGGAAGCATTGAGCGAAAGCCGCAATATACGTCTGGCCGCACTTTTCTCTGCACAGGCGGCGGTCTATTTCTACCACACGCTCTACTACGTCTATCACGGTCAGGAGTTCGACAGCCACGATCCGGTGGTGATGCACGACCGGATGCGGACGCTTTCGACGAAATTGATGCTTACCTTCGACGATACGAATATCGAACGGATCTTCACGCTCCCCTGCCTAAAGAAATTTCTGGTCAAAGCGCGTTACGACCTTGGTTTCGACATTGCGCCGCAGGAGTTGGAAATGCACCTGCAACGTGTGGAGAAGATGGGCGATATTATCGAAAACTACGCCGGGCTGCGGCTGGAGCTTTATAAAGAGTTGAGCGAACGGCAATAAGCGTTCAATCATCCGAACGAGCGGGGGCTTGCGGGATCGTGGAAATCCCGGCAGGTCCCCGTTCCGTTCATGCCGCTTTTTGGGGCTTTCGGCGGAGCGGCCGGTCACGGGTTGGAACCCGGCAATTTCCCGTTGTTTTGCACGCCATGCTTCTCATGTAAGCGCATGGTCGGACCTGCCTATGGTCCTTTCGGTTCTCGAAACTGTGCCCGGAGGTCGGACATCCCTCCGTTTCTGCAAATCTTTAGCTGGCTTCAGGCGGTCTTTGATTTGCGGCTTCCTATCTTGCAACGCAGTTTCACTAAATTCTATTCTATGATGCACTCACCAGATTTAGTCGGCATGTCCCGCCTTACCTACATGGGACAGCCTGTATTCGCGGGCAGGACCCGTAACGAAACCCGTCCTGATTTCATCTCCTGCTTCGCACTCCACATCGAGGAGTGTGAACAGACGGGACGAAACGGTTCGACCGCAAACTACCGGATGGCATACCGTATGCTCCTCCGCTATGCGGGCGGGGGCAAGCTGCCTCCGGAACAGTTCACCGCCGAATGGCTCGAACGTTACGAGCGGTGGCTCCTGGCGCGGGGCCTCGGGACCAATTCCGTCGTATTCCACATGCGTTCCCTGCGGGCCGTTTACAACCGGGCCGTCGAACTGGGGCTTTCCCCGCTGCGGGCGGCAATCCCTTTCGCCGCAGGCTCATCAGACAGGTGGCGACCCGCAAACGCGCTCTGCCGCGCGAGACACTCCGGCGGATCGGCGATGCCGATCTCTCGGCCTTGCATCCCAAATACGCGCTGGCGCGCGATCTTTTCATGTTCAGTTTTTACACCCGGGGCATGTCGTTCGTCGATATGATCTATCTGCGCAAAAGCGATGTCCGCGACGGCGTGCTGACCTATCGGCGCAAAAAAACCGGTCAGATGCTCTCCCTGCGCATCGAAGCGCCCCTGCGGGAAATCATCGACCGCTACGATAACGATTCTCCGTATGTGCTGCCTGTCCTGACCGCCGACGACAGCTACCGCGCCTATCGCCAGCAGCAGCGTGAGCTGAACAAATTCATCCGTAAAATCGGCGAATTGCTGGAAATCTCCGAGCCGCTGACATTTTATGTGGCCCGCCACTCATGGGCGACGCTGGCCCGCGACTGCGGCACGCCGCTGACGGTGATCAGCGCCGGCATGGGGCATACCTCCGAGCGGACGACGCGCGTCTATCTGGCGCAGCTCGACCGCAACGTCATCGACAAAGCCAATCGGAAAATCATCAATCTGTGACGATCGGACCGATTCAGGCGACATTCGGATCAAATAGATACAAAGGAAAAACCGTGCGGATGACAGAAACAAGGCCCATTACTGTAAATAATGTGTCTTCAGGACATAAATGATTGCTATTTAAGCAATTCCCGTCGTCTGCAAAGGTAAGGTTATTTCTGATTATAACCAAATGTTTTACATTAAAAAAATGTATATAATCTGTTAGTCGCCTGATTATTATCACTTTATATCTCTGTCTCATTTCCCGAACCGGGTCACGGACATAAAATCCGGTTCTTGCTCTTCATTGTGTCCAAATATGCTATTTTTTAGCTGACTGTCAGCGCTTTTAGGTAAACAAGACCCATTATTTACAGTAATGGGACTCGGGAGAATAGTGCAACTGTTTGAATTAAAACGGATTACAAATTGACACTCTCTCTTAAGATTTTGTGGGCGGTGAAGATTCTGCTCACATTGCGCAAGGCGGCGGAAGCCGGGGTTCCTCCTATGAAGAGCCCCGAATTGCTGGCGGCCTGCCTGACTCCGAATGCGGATACCTATATGTACCGCCGCGCCCTGCGGGAACTGGTTGCCAAAACCGACTTCGTGACCTGCGACATCCAGTCGAGCAGGACCACCTACGAGTGGAACCCCAACGTCCGTCCGAGCCTGTACGATCTGGTCATCCGGCTGGAGGGCGGCATGCACGAAGCCTCGAACGCTTTCTGGTCGTACGAGAATACCTATACGATGCAGCCTTTGTACAAGGTGAACAAACAGTACGACGCGCTGACGCGCGAATACCTCTCGAATATCTACGTCGACGAGCTCGACTCCCCGGCGCTGTTCAAACGGAACAGGTTCAAATTGCCTCGCATTAACCTGCGAACGCCGGAACATACGGAACAACACATTTAAAATTATAAAAAATGAAACATCTCTACATCATTGTACTGTTCGTTTTCGCGGGCGGAGTCGCTTCTGCCCAGGAGAACGGCAACCGGGATGCGCAGAACCGCATCGTACGGGGCCCTTATGAGACCAATCGCTTTTTCGATAATGTTTTCGTCGGAGTGGCCGGAGGTGTGAATCTCTATTTCGGTGAGAACGACTCCGAAGGAAAATTCGGCAAACGTCTGGCCCCGGCGCTGGACATCCACGTCGGCAAATGGTTCACGCCTTCGATCGGCGCGCGCGTCGGTTACGCGGGTTTGCAGGCCAAAGGCTGGACCACCGCCGGAACGCTCTATGCCAAGAGTGCCGACGGCGGCCTGTTCCGGGAGAAATTCGGCGTGATGTACCTGCACGCCGACGCCATGTGGAACTTCTCGAACGCCGTGAGCGGCTACAAGGAGACCCGAACGTGGAACTTCGTGCCCTTTGCCGGTGTCGGCTGGGCGCGCTCCTACGGCAACGACACCCACGACAACGAGATCGGCTTCGACGTCGGCCTGCTGAACGTGGTGCGCCTGTGCAGCTCGCTCGACCTGACGCTCGAAGCCCGCTGCCTGCTCGTCAACCAGCGTTTCGACGGTGTGACCGGCGGCCGCCTCGGCGAGGGGATGCTTTCGGTCACGGCCGGTCTGGCTTACAAGTTCAACCGCCGCGGCTTCGTGCGCGCCTCGAACGTGCAACCGGTGGACATTACGCCCTATCTCGACCGGATCCGGAACCTTGAGGAGAACAACACCGACCTTGCGTCGAAAAATTCCGTCCTGAACGACGAGAACGAGAAACTGCGCAATGCGCCCGCCAAGGTCGTCGTCGAACGGAAGGTCTCCCGCATCGCCCGTGGTGCTCTTCTTCAAGATCGGCAAGGCCACGCTCGACAGCAAGGAGCTGACGAATCTCGAATTCTATGTCCGGAATGCCATCAGGGCCGACGAGGACAAGACCTTCACGCTGATCGGTTCGGCCGACAAGGCCACCGGCAGCCGGGAGCTGAACCAGCGCCTGAGCGAGCAGCGGATGGAGTATGTCTACAACCTGCTGAAAGACAAATACGGTGTCCCTGCGGACCGTCTGGTCAAGAAGGCCGAGGGCGATACGAACAACCGCTTCGCCGAGCCGGAGCTGAACCGCGCCGTCATCGTGGAATAATTCAATCAAATCATACATAAACGTTACATCCAAAAAGAAGAAGCCATGAATAAATTGTTAATGCCTTATGAGGCTCCGGAGTTGTCTCTGATCTCCGTCCGCGTCGAAAAGGGGTTTGCTGTAAGCAGCGACATCGAGCCGGGAGAAGGCGGCGGTGAACTGGGAGACGAAACCTACTGATGAGATCGGAGACCCGAAAACCAACATTCAAAACAAAGAATGCACTATGAAAAAATTATTGGTTATAGCAGCGCTCGCCGCAGTCGGCATGAGCGCATGCAGCAAGGACGACGGCGTTTCCGCTTCGGCGGACGGGCGGAAATATGTTCAGGTGACCATCCCCGAGAACGCGGCTTCCGACGAAACCCGTACATCGGTTGACGGCACGACGACCTCCTGGGTCGCAGGCGACAGGGTAGCCGTCTCTCTCTACAACGGTTCCACGACGGAGGTCTGCGAATTCACGGCCGACAGGTCGGGCGCTACCACGACCTTCTCGGGCGATGTTCCCGTCGGCAGCTACACGCTTGCCGCAGCCCATTATCCCTATAACTGCGGCGCGGCGTTCGACGCCGTCAACAAGACCTTCACGCATACGTGGGGCGATGCTTACTGCTCGACGGATCTGGCCGCCTACGACTTTATGTTCTCGACCGTGTGCGAAACTCCGTTCGTAGTCGACGAGACAACGACGGTTCTTCCCGTCGCGCTGACTTTCAGACCGCTGATGGCCCGTATCGGAATGAAACTCGCTCTGGGCGCCAACGAGACCCCGAAATACGTCACCTTCACCACCGCCGACAATGTGCTGCCGACGGCCGGCACGGTCAATGCCGACGGAACTTTCTCCGCTTCGGCCCGGACCAACTCGCTCACCGTGGAGACCGACCGTAAGGAGTTCACCGTGGGCCTGCTGCCCGTCGGGGCCGCTTCGAACATGAGCGTAGAGGTTACGACCACCGACGGCATGACCTATTCGGACAAATCGTTCCAGTTGGCCGGTCTGAAGCGCAATACCCACTATACGATGAATGTTCCCTGCCGTACGAAGCGCTTTATGCTTACGGTTCCCGATGGCGTCGACACGAAGTACGGTACGGACACCTATAAGGATAATGAATTTTACTCCGTCGATCCCGCCACCGACCCGACGGGTATTTTCAAGGACTGGTATTTCTATCGTGCCGAATTGAAGAATACGACAAACACCGCCAGTGGTGATAAACTTAAAGGGAAGAACCGGATCCAGTTGCAGGTCGCTCTGGGGTTCAATAACTCTAATAACGGCGCATTTGTGACGGCTCCGATTCAGTGCGACGGAACCAAAAAGGTGACGGTGTCCTTTACGGCGGCCACCAATACGATTATTGCTAATCCGGTTGAATACCGAATCGGCGTGACGGACAATGGCGCTGATATTTCGGAGAATTTCCTCCGGAGTTTTGACAATATTCAGTCGAGCCAGACAGGAACGTGTCCGTGGAGATACAGCGGTTCCGTATCCCGGACCCATACCTTTACGGTTGCGAACGGACAACGGATCATGATGAAGCTTTACACTACCTGCGGTTCCACCTATCATTTGGAACTCGCCGACTTTACCTATACGGTCGAATAGGTCTCGGCACGGCAAAATACATACGATCGGGACGGATGCAACAGCCGTCCCGATTTATATATAACCATATCCAGCATGAAAGCAGTTTATACAAAACCGGAACTGGAGGTCTTCGCAGTTGCGGTGGAAGCCGGTTTTGCAATTTCGCAGCCCGACGGGGGAGAGTTGGGTCCGATTTCGGAGGACTATTCGGATAACGGGGATTTAACCTATTGAAAATAAAAATATGAAATACAGTTCTGTTTTCCGCTTGCCGCTGCTGGCGCTTCTGCTGACGGGATGCGGGAAGGACGATGCCGGAACGACGGCATGGCCCCGCCCCGAAGAACCGGCAGCGGCGGGCGATCCCGTCGCCTGCCGCCTTTCGATCGACAACGGCGATCCGTCGCCGGAGGCTGAAACCCGGACGGCATACGGCCCGCTGACGAACGGCTTCTGGCCGATCTACTGGCGCAGCGGAGACCGGGTGGAGGTCATCTCTCCGCAGACGACTCCGCAGCGGGCGACGGTCGAGGTCCGCGTTTCCGGTGCGACCGAAAGCGAGGCCGATTTGAGCGATACCGGGATGGTCTGGGGCGAAGGGCTGCACGACTTTTACGCCTTCTATCCCTCCGGTGCGATCCGGGCCAACAGCGGTTCGATCGTCGTGGCGGCGGTTCCCGCCGTCCAGACCTGCAACAACGGGGAGTGCAACATGCGGTATGCCTACATGTCGGCCTGCGCCGAAGGCGTGGAGCGCGGCGGGGAAGTGTCGTTCGCATTCCGTCCGCTGATGACCACGGTGACCGTGTCGGTGGGATTTTCCGAGGCCGTCGAAGTGCAGAAGCTCGTCCTTTCGAGCGAGAACGATGCCGTGGCCGGACAGTTTACCCACGACATTGCGACAGGCGGCAGCACGGTCGATCCGGACCGGAGTTCCAATGTGCTGGCGCTGCATCTGACGACGGGGAGCGTGCCCTACATCAAGCTCAATGCCGGTTCGAAAATCGTGGTGACGGCCTTTATGCTGCCGCAGGACATCCGCGGTCTGACGTTGACGGCCGTTACGACCGAAGGCCGGACTTACAGCTACACCACGCCGGCGACGCTCCGGGCCGGACACCGCTATTCGTTTTCGGTCGGCGACATGCCGGCCCAGGCCCAGCGCATTGTCTCGGACCGGTCCGACTGGATGAAATACCTGCCCGACAACACCTACCTCTCGCAGGTCTCCATTCCCGGATCGCACGACGCCTGCGCGATCTACGGCTCGCACTACGAATATAAGAGCGGTATGCCGCATGAGAGATACCATTTCAAATGGCTCCTTTCCTGGTTAGGCAACACCAACATAACGAAAGTCACCAAGGCGCAGGAACTTTCCATCGAGGAGCAGCTGGCGGCGGGCGTCCGCATGTTCGACCTGCGTCCCTGCGCGTCTTCGGCTTCCGTCAAGGACCTTCCGATTCATCACGGCATCTCCGTGCTGGGCGATCCGGCCCGCGGCGGTTATACGCCGGGCGCGTCCGGTAGGCAGGAGCTGTCGCCCTTCCTGCTTTCGCAGGTGCTCGACCGCTTCGTGCGTTTCCTGGAGGAGCATCCGGACGAGACGCTGCTCGTGCATATGAAATATGAGAATACCACCACCAACGCCAATAAAGAGGGTGGAACAAGAGTGTCGTGAGCTACATCAAGACCCGTTGTAACGGCCGCATTGCCGACTTCACGCCGCGGATGACGCTCGCCGACGCCCGGGGCAAGATCCTGTTCGTCATTCGCGAGGATTATAAATCGGACAATGACGGGGAGTATCTCGGGGCCTACCTGAACTGGACGAACGATAAGGTAGTCTTCGAAACCACGCTCCACGGCAACACCGGCGAGGCGGCTCCGATCAAGGTCAACGACCTCTATAACATCAAGAACGGTTCTTCGGACGGTGTGAGCAAGTATTCGGCCATCGACGACTGCATTGCCTACACCTATAATGCGACGGACGTCTCGCGCTGGTGCATGAACTACGTGAGCTGCTATGACAGAGACCATTGCAGCGTGACGGGACTCGGCGTCCTCGGGGCCTTGGGCGACTATGATTATTGCGCCAACCGCTACAACCGCTACACGGCGGACAAGCTGAACCGG